>Ga0172366_10001267_pt1 | contig 19561 bp, 19 predicted proteins | sample LakKivSesite69cm_FD_114533 | JGI IMG/M metagenome (GOLD analysis project Ga0172366, IMG submission 114533) | Sediment microbial communities from Lake Kivu, Rwanda - Sediment site 69cm | ecosystem: Environmental > Aquatic > Freshwater > Lake > Sediment | place: Rwanda: Western Province, Lake...
CGTCACGCACGGTCCTGCCGCCCTCCGGATAAATCCGGGGGCTACGGAAGAGCGAAGCTCGCTCACGCGAGCTGTCTCACGCGGTGACTGCCAAGGTATTTTGTTGATGACCATAAGCCGACTCAGCTGGAGTCACCATCAGGTGACTTCGCTCTCCGTAGCCCCCGGATTTATCCGGAGGGCGACCAAAATCAGCTTTACACCCGAGAAACGGGGGACGGCCAGTGCACCTTCCATATCTTGGCGAAACGGCTTTCCGACAGTACCCTTTAAAGATACATCCGCAGACGATTTCTCCGCTCCTTCCAGAGAGTGCCGCCGTGCCGAGGACGATGAACGCCGCCGTATTGCGCGCCCCGGAAACGCTCGATGTGCTTCCGATCCCGGTGCCGGAGGTCGGCCCCGACGAATTGCTCATCAGGGTGGCCTCGTGCGGCATCTGCGGCTCGGACCTGCGGTATTTCGCGGGCGAGAACCCATGGGCGCTCCACACCCTCGGCAAAGCGCAGCCGAACCCGCCCAACATGGTGCTCGGCCACGAGTTCGGCGGCACAGTGGTCGAGGCCGGGTCCGGCCGGTTGCGCGACTGGATCGGAGCGCGTGTGGTGGTGGCTCCGTACGACACGTGCGGTCGCTGCAAGGCCTGCCGCACCGGCAGGGAGCACCTCTGCCCGAACACGATCCACACCGGGCACGGCGCAGGCTGGGGCACGATGAACTTCTACCCCGGTGCAATGGCCGCCTACTGCCGGGCGTGGGCGAAGCGCTGCTACCGCATCCCCGATTCGCTCTCCTTCGACGAAGCGGCGCTGCTCGACATCGCCGGGGTGGCGTACCATGCCCTCAGGCGTGCGGAGATGGAGCCGGGGAAGACGGTCTGCGTGATCGGCACAGGCCCGCTTGGGCTTTCGGCGGCAAGGCTCGCGCAGCTTTTCGGCGCGTCAGCCGTCTTCTGCGTGGACCTCTACGACCATCCGCTTGCCCTCGCGGAGCGCTCCGGCGCACGGACGTTCAACGCCACCCTTCAGCCCGACTGGCCCGAACGCGTGTGTGCGCTGACCGACTCTTGGGGCGTGGACGCGGTGCTCGATACGGTCGGCACGGAAAGCGCGCTCGCAGAGGGGCGGCGCATCCTCGCGCCGGGCGGCACAATGGTGATGCTCGCCGTCCATGCCGCCCCCGTCGCGTTCCCGATGACCGAACTGGGGCGGGAGCGGACGCTCCGTTCTTCGGCGAACTACACGTTCCCGGACTTTCAGGCGACGGTTGACCTCGCGGCGTCGGGCCGTCTTGTGCTCGGCGACCTCGTGACCCATCGCCTGCCGCTCAGGAACGTACGAGAAGGCTTCGACATGCTCATGCATAAACAGGAGACGGGTGCGCTCAAGGTGCTCATCATCCCGGAGACTACCTGACATGCGGGGACATCTCACCATACCCACGCGGTTGGGGCTGTTGCTCGTCAGGAACACCCACCGGCGCCCTCCATCATCCCTGCCGGGTCTTTCGTGACGCACGTGATGACGCGGTGGAACTGAGGAGCACGACCACTTTTCGGGAGGGTTACGACAATGTCCGGGCATTCGAAGTGGGCAACGATCAAACGGAAGAAGGGGAAGAACGACGCCGAGCGCGGGAAGATATTCACGAAGCTCATCAAGGAGATCACCGTCGCGGCGCGTGAGAGCGGCGGCAACCCCGATTCCAACGCCAGGCTGCGCCTTGCGATGGACAAGGCCAAAGAGAACAACATGCCCGCCGAGAACGTCGAGCGGGCGATCAAGCGCGGCACGGGCGAGCTTGAAGGGGTTCACTACGAGGAGGTCGTCTACGAAGGCTACGGGCCGGGCGGCGTGGCGATCCTCGCGGAAGCGTTGACCGACAACCGCAACCGCACCGTCTCGGAGATGCGGCATATCTTCAGCAAGAACGGCGGCAACCTTGCCGAGAGCGGCGCCGTCGCGTGGGTGTTCGAGAGCAAGGGCGAGATCACGGTGGAGAAATCCGCCGCGAGCGAAGACGACCTCTTCCTGATCGCCCTCGACGCGGGCGCGGAGGATATTGACAGCGAAGGGGATACCCACCAGATCACCACCGCGCTCGCCGATCTAGAGAAGGTGCGCCGGGCGCTGGAGGAAGCGGGCATTCCCATGATCAGCGCAGAGCCATCCCGCGTGCCGACGAACACGATCAAGGTTGAAGGCAAGCAGGCTGAGCAGGTGATTCGCCTCATTGATGCGCTCGAAGAGCACGACGACATTCAGAAGGTCTACAGCAACTTCGAGATGGACGAGAAGGTGATGGCCGCCCTTGCCGAAGCGTAGGCGCAACGTCGTGCGAACTCGCAAAACGAACTCGTAGAGTTCGCGGGATGACCGATTGGCCGCCCCTTTGCACCGTCTGCAACCTTTGCGTCGCCTCCCATGCGGGGGCGTGGGATTGAAACAAACAAACAGACAATTGAAAGAAACGAAACGAATCCTTGGCATTGACCCCGGCACGGTGGTGACGGGCTACGGCCTTGTGGACGCGCAGGGCAGCCGACTGGCCTGCGTCGCCTATGGGGTGATCCGGCCCGGACGCAAGGGGATGATGCCCGACCGGCTGGCGACCATCTACCGGGACATCGAGGACCTCATCTCGCGGTATGATCCGCACGTGTTGGCAGTGGAAGAGGCGTTCTACGGCGATAACCCCAAGACGGCCATCAAACTGGGGCAGGCTCGCGGGGTGATCCTCGTGCTCGGCGCGCTGCACGGGCTTGAGATCGCGGAATACAGTCCCCGGTTCATCAGGCAGGCGGTGGTAGGGATGGGCAGCGCGACGAAGGCTCAGGTGCAGTACATGGTCACGCGGGTGCTCGGCCTTTCCGAAGTGCCGCAGCCCGCCGATGCCGGGGACGCACTCGCCGTCGCGCTCTGCTATGCTCTCCGCCCGCGCAAGATCAAGCCGGAGGACCGCCGCCTGACACGAGCGCAGCGACAGCTTCGGGCGCTCGGCGTGATCTGACATCCGTGAGTCGTGGAGTTTCTCGGCGAGGTGAGCATGATCGCCTACGTGGCGGGGACGCTTGCGGCAAAGACACTGGGACAGGCAGTCGTTGACGTGCACGGCGTCGGCTATGCCGTCCACATTCCGCTTTCTACGTACAATCGGCTCGACGAGATCAACCGCCCGGTGAAGCTGTTCACCTACCTCAGCATCCGCGAGAACGCGCAGGAGCTGTTCGGTTTCCTCACCGTCGCGGAGCGAGAACTCTTCGAGCAGCTCATTGACGTGAACGGCGTCGGCCCGAAGCTGGCGTTGAGCGTGCTCTCGGCGATGGAGCCGCAGGGATTTCGACGGGCGATCCTCACGGGCGATACGAAGGCCCTCTCGCGCATCCCCGGCGTCGGGCGGAAGACGGCGGAGCGGCTCATCATGGAATTGAGCGACACCTTCCGGGCAAAAGGCGAATTCGTCGAACTCTCCGCGCTTGCCGGTCTGCCGGGAACTCCCAGGGACCCGCAGACGGAAGCGGTGCTCGCGCTGGTGAGCCTCGGCTACCGGCAGCCCGAAGCCGCTCAGGCCGTGAGGAACGCGGCGCAGAAGCTCGGAGATGCCGCCACTTCCGAATCGCTCGTGAAGGAAGCGCTGCGCCGCATGTAGAGACGCACCGTCGCTCGCCGTTCGTCGCTCGACGTTTGCCGCTCGACATGCGAAGACGAAGAGCGTATCTTTAAATGTTTCGAGCGATGCAAAATGAGCATCACGACCGATGAAACGGCGGAGGTTGCGTGGTACGCAGCATGACGGGATTTGGCCGGGGCCAAGTCAACGAGTTCGGTTATTGCGTCACGGCGGAAGTCCGTTCTGTGAACACCAGGTACACGGAAATCAACGTCCGGCTGCCGCGTACCATGGCAAACCTCGAAGCCCACGTCGCGGAAGTGGTGCAGCAGCGCATCTCCAGAGGCAAAGTGTCGGTTGCGGTCACACTGGAGGCCGCCGAGGGTCGCGCATCTGCCGGGTTGCAGGAGGTCCTGCCGGACCTTGAGCTTGCCAGAGGCTACCAACGGGCGCTCGAAACGCTCAGAGATCACCTCGGCCTCTCCGATCCGGTTGACCTGCACGCGCTTCTGCGCCTGAACGACATCATCGTCGTGCGGGAAGCGGAGTTGGACGAAGCGCTGGCGACGCGGCTTCTCGACGAATGCCTCCGCGTTGCGCTCGACGAACTCGATGCGATGCGCGTGCGAGAAGGCCGGGCGCTTGCCGCCGATTTCCTCGAACGGCTCAGCAGCCTTTCCCGGCTGCTTGCCGACATCCTGGCCCGCGCCCCCGCACGAGTCGAAGAAGCCCGCCAGAAGCTCACGGAACACATCGCTACGCTGCTTGAGACGGACGTGGTGGACGAGCAGCGCCTTGCGATGGAAGTCGCCATCATCGCTGACCGCTCCGACGTGACGGAGGAATGCGTCCGGCTCCAATCGCACCTCGATCAGTTCAAGAAGCTCATGGACGAAGACTCAGCCGGTCGCAAGCTCAATTTCCTCTTGCAGGAGGTGAACCGAGAGGTGAATACCATCGGCTCGAAGTCGAACGACGCAACCATCGCGCACCTGGTCGTGCAGATGAAAGATGAGACTGAGCGCCTGCGGGAGCAGGTGCAGAATATCGAATGACGCAGAACATAGCGGATTGTCAACATTGTCGTGCAGCATTGTTGTGCAACAATGTTGTGACGGGTTCACTCTTGGCAGGCAGGAATGCCCGCCCCACCCTTGGATGGAGTTTTTGTCGGTGGGGGCAGACATTCCTGTCTGCCCAAACAGAGCCATATCATTTCTGTCTTGACACTCCAATAGAATGACGCGCCGAAGGAGGGGCGGAATGACCCTATCACGAGGCTTTGCTCTGGTGATCTCCGCGCCGTCGGGCACAGGGAAATCCACGATCACCAAGAAAGTGCTGGAGGCGGACTCTCGATGCGTGCTCTCCGTTTCCGCCACGACACGCGCACCCCGCCAGGGCGAAGTGAACGGCAAAGATTACTTCTTCGTCACGAGAGAGGAATTCGAGCGCAAGCAACGCGATGGCGAGCTTGTCGAATGGGCGGAGTTCGCCGGGAACTACTACGGCACTCCTCGTGCGTTCTTAGAGAAGGTTAAGGCGCACGGCGGCATCGCGATCCTCGACATAGATATTCAGGGGGCGGCGCAGATTCGCAGGACCATGCCGGATGCGGTGACGATCTTCGTCGCGCCACCCTCTCTCTCCGCGCTGGAAGAGCGGCTCCGCAAGCGCGGCACGGAGACGGAAGAGGCCGTCCAGCGCCGCCTCGCCCGCGTGCCAGCGGAGGTGGCCGCCGCACGCGAGTACGATTATCTCGTCTTCAACGACGTGGTGGAGAACGCGGTTCGCGCCATCCAGGAGATTATCAACGTCGAGTCCCGCCGAACGTCGCGGATGGCGCTCGACGGAGACTGGCTGCCGAAGTGAGCGTCTGTCCTTTCGCATGAGAACGGATTTTCAGGGAGATAAGAATGCTTTCCGCGGATGATCTGATGAAGTACGGACAATCTATCTACAGTGTCGTGGTGACGGCATCGAAGCGCGCCCGGATGATCAACGACTGGCGCATCCAGCGAGCGAAAGTCCTGCTCGAAGAGCCGTCCGGCCCGAAGGTGACCAAACAAGCGCTTGACGAGATCGCCCAGGGTGTGGTCAGGTGCGTGATGTCGCCGGAAGATAAGCCCAGCCGCTCGGAGTAGGCCGACGCATTCCTGACGCGGGCAGGGGGAAGTGATGTTGCGCGGTCGTCGCATCGTGATCGGGGTGACTGGCGGTATTGCCTGCTACAAGACGTGCGAACTCGTGCGCCTGTGCGTGAAAGCGGGCGCGGAGGTCAAAGTTGCGATGACCGCTCACGCCACCGAGTTCGTGCGTCCGCTCACCTTCCAGAGCCTCTCGAATCATCCCGTCGCGACGGAGATGTTCGGGCACACAGGGGAAATCTCATCGGAGCACATCGCGCTTGCCCGTTGGGGCGAGATCATCGTGGTGGCCCCGGCGACGGCAAACTGCCTTGCAAAAGCGGCGCACGGCATCGCCGACGATTTCCTCACCACGCTGCTCATCTCCACCTACGCGCCGGTCTTGTTCGTCCCGGCCATGAACACGGCGATGCTCAAGGCCCCGGCGACCCAGCACAACATCGCACGGCTGCGCGAGTTCGGCCACATCGTGACGCCGACAGGGACCGGAAGCCTTGCCGACGGCGAGGTGGGCGAGGGCAGGATGCTCGAACCGGCGGAGATCATGCACCACATCGTGCGCGCCCTCCCGCGCACGGGGCCGCTTGCCGGGCGGCGCGTGATGGTGACGGCGGGGCCGACCCCCGAACCGCTCGACCCGGTGCGCGTCCTCACGAACCGCTCGTCGGGCAAGATGGGCGTCGCGCTCGCCGAGATCGCCGCAGGAATGGGCGCTGAAGTGACCTTCGTTCACGGGCCGCTCAGCGTGCCGCCTCCGGCGGGGGCCGATGCGGTCGCGGTGGAGACCTCTCAGGAGATGTGCGACGCGGTGCTCGCCCATCTGCCTTCCGTGGACGCGCTCGCCATGGCCGCAGCAGTGGCGGACTACCGCCCTGCCGCAGTTGCGCCGCAGAAGATCAAGAAAGGCTCCGAACGCCTCACCCTGGAGCTTGTCCGCACGCAGGACATCCTCGCCGAAGTGGCCACGCGGAAAACGCAGCAGGTGATCGTCGGTTTTGCGATGGAAACCGACCCCGCGCACGCGGAAGAACGTGCACGCGGCCGCGTTGTGAGGAAGTCGCTCGACCTCCTCGTCCTCAACATGGTCGGAGAGCTGGGGGCAGGCTTTGCTGCGGACACGAACCGCGTCACGCTGTTTTTCGCCGACGGCAGGACCGAGCCGTTGCCGCTCATGGACAAACGCGACGTGGCGCGGCACATCTGGGAGCGAGTCGTGGCCTTGATGGAAGGAGCACCCGATGCCTCACGAAGAGCAGCAGGACCTGGTTCGCCTGGTCTGTCGCTTTCTCGCGGAACGGCATGAACTCGGCGATGGCTTCTGGCCGGAGCCGTCGGCAGCCTCCGCGTCAACCCCTTCCCCTGAGAAACGCACCGTCGAGCGACGCGACGTTGAGCAGCCCGATGCACCGGCTGCTGGTGGCGACGCATCCGAAGGCAAACCCGTTCCCGAAGCCGGGGTGACAAAGCCGCCCTCGCCTCCGGTCCGCCGTCCGCAGGAGACCTCGGAGCCTGCGCTCGTGGCTCCGCCGAGGCAACTGAGCCTTGTGGGGGATCGTATGGATGCGGCTCAGTGGGAGAACCTCTCTCTGGAGGAGTTCGGCCAGGCGATCAGCCAGTGCCAGCGATGCCCGTTAGGAGCGACCCGGACGAAGTTCGTCTTCGGGGTCGGCAACCCCAGAGCTTCGCTCGTGTTCATCGGCGAGGCTCCCGGCGCGGACGAAGACAGGCAGGGAATCCCCTTCGTCGGGCGAGCGGGGCAGCTTCTCACGAAGATGATCGAGGCGATGAAGCTCAGGCGCGAGGATGTCTACATCGGCAACGTCCTGAAGTGTCGCCCGCCGGAGAACCGCTCGCCTCTGCCAAGCGAGATGGAGGAGTGCTTGCCCTATCTCGAACACCAGATCGAACTCATCAGGCCGAAGATCATCTGCGCGCTGGGTCGTGTTGCGGCGCAGGTCCTGCTCCAGACCACTGAGGGGCTTTCCCGCCTGAGAGGCCGGTGGCACGACTATCACGGCATCAAGGTCATGGTCACCTACCATCCCGCCGCGCTCCTGCGGAACCCGCACTGGAAGCACGAGTCCTGGGATGATCTCAAGAAGCTGCGGCTGGAGCTTGATGGGACCGTGCTTTGACGCTTCGGAATGGGCCGTTCCCGGTCCGTTGAGGCGCACCGCATGTCCACGACCATCCTCGTCATCCTCCTCCTCGTGCTGCTTCTCGTAGTGGTCAAGCTCTCCGGCGTCGTGTTCATGCTCACCGGCTGGGTAGTCAAGCTCTTGCTCCTGGCGGGGCTGATCCTCTTCCTGCTCTACTGGCTGCCGAAAAAGCGTGAGTAGTTATTGATAATAATAGCATTAGAAGACAGCACGCGCACGGGACGGGCTTGACCCGCTCCCCGCACCTGGCTACTCATCAGTACGCCTGCGCATCTATCTCTTTGCTTCCCGCATCTTTCCCGGAGGAGAACATGCCCAAGATCACGTTCATTGGGGCTGGTAGCCTCGGCTTTTTCAAGACACTCATGATTGACTGCCTGAGCTTCGAACCTCTGCGCCACAGCGATTGGGCGCTCGTGGACATTGAGCCCAAGCGCCTCGATTATGCCCGCCGCATCGGCGAGCGGATCATGCGGGAAGCCAAGAGCACCGGCAAGCTCACCGCCTCCCTGGACCGGCGGGAAGTGCTTGCGGGCAGCGACTTCATCATCATGGCGATCCTCGTCGGGGGCTATGAGCCGATTGCGCTCGACATTGACATCCCGATGAAGTACGGAGTGGATCAGTGCATCGGCGATTCGCACGGCCCCGGCGGAGTCTTCCGGGCGCTGCGGACGATCCCGGTGAAGGTCGGGATCGCACGGGACATCGCCGACCTCTGCCCGGAGGCGTGGGTGCTCAACTACACCAACCCCATGAGCATGTTGTGCCGTGCGATGAACAAGGCCGTCGGGATCAACCTCGTGGGCCTGTGTCACAGCGTTCAGGGGACGACCGGTATGCTCGCCGACTGGGCGGGTGTGCCGCGCAATGAGATAGACCACTGGGTTGCCGGGATCAATCACCAGGCGTGGGTGCTGCGGATTCGGCACAACGGCGCCGATCTCTATCCGAGGATCAGAGAGGAAGCGCGCAAGCCGGAGCGCCGGAAGAGCCTGACCGTGAGCTGCGAGATGCTGGAGCGCCTCGGCTACTTCGTGACGGAAGGGAGCGGGCACAACAGCGAATACACCGCATGGTTCCGCAAGACGCCGGAGTCGGTGGCCAAATACTGCCCCGGCGGCAGCTGGAACGGCGGATCGGGCTTCATCAAGCAACTCTACGGCAGCGACCGTGCCGATTGGGAGGCAAGCCAGGAGAAATTCGCTTCCGATAAGAGTCCAATCGCATTCAAGCGTTCCCACGAATACGGCTCGAACATCATCAACGCCATCTACACGCACGAACCGTTCCGCTTCAACGGGAACGTGCCGAACGACGGCCTCGTCACCAACCTGACGCCGCAGACGACGGTGGAGGTCCCCTGTTTCGCCGATAAGAACGGGGTGAAGCCCTGTTTCGTGGGCACGCTGCCGCCGCAGCTTGCCGCGCTCAACGGCATGAACGTGAACGTGATCGAGATGGGAGTTGACGCCGCGCTCACCGGCGACCGCGAGCTGGCCTACCACGCCGTCTGTTACGACCCGCTCACGATGGCGGTGCTCGACCTGCGGCAGACTCGTGCGATGGTGGACGAGATGTTTGAGGCGGAGAAGCGTTGGCTGCCGCAGTGTGCGTGAGAGGGACTGATCGAGGAGGACGGAGGCAGGGCATCTGCTCAACAATCCCCCATAGTTGGGCAGGTGTCTCCATCGGTCGGGATCGCCGCGCAACCGGTCGGCAACGTGCATTCACGCCGCGAGGGGCCTCGGCTTGAGCACTATCGCGTCCCCGTACTTCGCCGTCTTCCATGGTGTGCTCTCGCGGACGGCGAGTTCGATCTGCCGCGTCGTCGCGCGCATCCAGTCAAGGGCGATCTCTTCGAGGATGGCTCGCTCCGAAAAATCCAGTTCGCGCAGGTCAGGCGTTGCCAGTGCCCGGCAGAGGTGTTGCGCATGGCGAAAACGCGGGATGCGCGTGATCTCTATTGCCTGCTTACCGGCAAGCTCTTCCAGCATGGCAAGCCCGCGCTCCGGAATCGGCCCGTGACGGCCCTTGATGAAGCGAACGTCGGTCACGGTCCGCTCGAACTGCTCCAGATGCATGAGGTCAACGTAGTAGACGAGCTTCCATAGCTTGGTGATGCCAAGCTGCTCGCCGGGCGCACGTTGCAGGAGAAAGAGCACCACCTGTTCGAATGTGTGTCGCCCGGAATTACCAGACATGGTTCCCCCTGATCACGCGCTCACCGGCATGTGAGCGCACACAAGCGCGGTCATCAGTGAAAGCGAAGCGGTCGTAGAGCCGGTCGGCGCTTTCCTGATCGGATCAACTTCAGGAGCGCCTGCCTTCAGGACCGCATCGCTCGCTTTGCCTAGGCTGCTCTCCGGGTTATTGGTGAACGCCAGAAGGGTGGCTCCTCGCTCCTTCATGCGGGGCAGGATGGTGAGCACTTCTTCCGTCTCGCCGCTATGCGAGTACGCCACCACTAGGCTATCCGGCCCTACGCGGCCAAGGTCTCCGTGCACGCCTTCGGCAGGATGCAGGTAGAACGTCGGTCTGCCCAATTCGTTGAGGAGCACCGTCAGATACCGCATACAATAGCCCGGCTTGCCCATACCTGTGGTAATGATACGAGTCCAGGGCCGTTGGAACAGTTCCAGCCAGGTCCGAAGCGCAGCCGCATCCATCGCAGCGAGAAGCTGAGCGATGCCGTCCCGTTCTGCAACAAGCGAGGCGAGCGCCTGCTGCTGCGGCGGAAGATACTCAATGGCGGTCCTGGAACCGGTCGCCTGCGCCGCCGCGATGTTCTTCCCCAGGCTGCCTTTCGGGTGGTCTTTGAGGAAGTCGAGTTCCGTGAACTGCCGCGCGCTCTCCAACCCGCACACGAGCGAATCTCCCAGCGCGAGAGAGACGATGTCTCGCTCCACCTCCGGCGCGAGTGGGTCCGGCGCAAGCACGGGAAAGATCACTCCCGGTCGGCTCGGCCAGCCTTCGGGATGGTCGGTGATGACATCGAGCGGGACACCACCCGGCAGCGCACCGAGCAGACGGGTCAGGCGATTGGCCGGTTCGCCCCGGCGGTGAACGAGCAGAAGCCGACTCGAAGACGAAAGCAGGCGGAAATGTCCGTACTCGTCGGCGGAGTCAACGAAGTAAGAAGGCGTACCGGTGCTCGCCAGCGAAGCGGATACCTTGTCCGCGATGTGCCGTGAGCGGCCCCGTCCCGTGAGCACCCAGTAGGTGCTCCTCACCACGTCATCGAAGATGGAACGGTAGTAATTCCGAGGTTCGACTCGCTGTATATGTTCGATTTGCGCGCTCAGAGCCGAAATGATGCGCTTCAACCGTGCCTGAACGATGCCTATGGAGTCGGCTGCCACTCGTCCCACTCCTGAGCCTATGCAGGCTCGCGCAAGGATGTTGAATAACCGCTCGCCGCACGCGCTGATTACGCCGGGACCAGCCGGTCCGCCGTCTCCTGGCCGCGATTAGCCGCGATGAGCCGCCGGATATTGCCGCGCGGCGTGCCCGGGTCAACGGGGAACGCACCGTACTCGGAGCAGCACAGCGCCGCCGTCGCGTTGGCGATCGTGCCGATGTCCGCAAGCGGCGCGCCAAACCCGCGCGTGGCGAGCGCGGCGTTCAGCCCTCCGAAGTACGCATCGCCCGCGCCGCACGGGTCAACGAGCTTCCGCCCGACTTTGGCAAGATCGAGCACCTTCTCCCAGTGCACTTTCTTCCCGTCGAAGAGCACGCTGCCCTTCGCTGCGGCGGTGATGGCGAGCAGCCGATGATTGCCGAAATCGCGGTGAATCTTCTGGATCGCCCTCTCCAGGTCGTCCGTCCCAGCAAGTTCCGTCGCGGCAGCGTCGCACGGCTTGAGCACGGTTGCTCGTCGGGCGATCTCTTCGTAGTGCGCGGCGGTGCCGATGTACTGCATGATCGTATTGCTTGGGGCGATGTCGAGGTCAACCGCGACGGGCACACCGCCCTCTTCTGCGATCTTCTCGATCTCTAACACCGTGCGGAGCGGCAACTGAGAGATTTCGGTCACCACGTAGGCAGCTCGCCGAATCGCGTCGGCGCAGTGCTGCCGGATGAACTCCGGCGTGGTGGTCGCGGTCGTGCCGAAGAACATGAAGAGCGTGCGCTCCGGCTGCTGATCGAGGAAAAAGTCGGTGTAGGGCGCTTCTTCCTTCTCGATGACGTGCAGGTGATCGTGGTTCACGCCGAACCGTTCCATCTCCTTGAGGAGGAATCTGCCGTATTCATCGCCGCCAAGCCGACCGAACACGCCGCTCTTCGCGCCGAGCATACGCGACCAGACGAGGTTGTTGAGCGTCACGCCTCCGGCGATGAGCTTCTTCGAGCGGCCCTCCTGCTCGATGATCTTCGTCTTGTCTCCCACCTTGAAGTTGGGGACCATCTTCAACACGTCAACGACGACGCTGCCGCAGCCGAGGATCATTCCGTTTGCCATCGCATCCCTCATGGTAAGTTTGTTAATCTTATATCGGAACTGCACCTAGCAGGGGCGAATCTCGTATTCGCCCCTGCGCCTTTTCAACAGAGCAAACATATTCGCAAAGGTGAACAATATCAATCCGTCACCCCACAGCCCACGTGCCCAAGTTTCACGCCCGCGTCATGCTCTCCGGGAATGACATGGTTCGCATCTCGTCCTGAAGATACGGGATTCGTTTCCCTGCGTGAACCCGGTCCGGCGGCAGCCCCGCTTGCACAGCGCAGAACCCGCGTTATACTCCTCACTGTGCCTGACGAATGACCTGTGCGATGCCTCTTGGTTCGCGTCGTGAAGCGCGACCTTCTGCCCGGAGTCCGCACACAACCCAAAGGGGTGCGTATGAAAGCCATCATGGTGATGTACGATTCGCTCAACCGCCGGATGCTGCCGCCGTACGGCTGCGATTGGGTGCACGCGCCCAACTTCCAGCGGCTTGCCGAGCGGTGCGTGACGTTCGAACGAGCCTATGTCGGCTCGATGCCCTGCATGCCCGCCCGGCGCGAGCTGCACACCGGTCGCTGCAACTTCCTCCACCGCAGTTGGGGGCCGATGGAGCCGTTCGACGATTCCATGCCCGCCATCCTCGCCGCCAACGGCGTCTACACCCATCTCGTGAGCGACCACTACCACTACTGGGAAGAAGGCGGCTCGACCTACCACACGAAGTACCGCACCTGGGAATGCGTTCGCGGGCAGGAGGGGGACCCCTGGATCGGCCAGGTGAGCGACCCGGAAATCCCGGAGAACGTCGGGAACCGCGCCGGAGAGAGCTTCTTCCGGCAGGACTTCGTCAACCGCGCATCCATGCCCACAGTGGACGAACATCCCCAGCATAAGACCTTCTCCGCCGGGCTTGAGTTCATTCGGAGGAATTGCCGGGAGGACAATTGGTTCCTCCAGCTCGAAACCTTCGACCCCCACGAGCCGTACTTCACGCATCAGAAGTACAAGGACCTGTACCCTCACGACTACACCGGCCCGCACTTCGACTGGCCAAGGTACCAACGGGTGACGGAGACGGAAGCGCAGGTCCGGCACTTGCGGTACGAAAGCGCCGCGCTGCACAGCATGTGCGACGACTATCTCGGCAAAGTGCTGGACCTGATGGACGAGCTTGATCTCTGGAAGGACACGCTTCTCATCGTCAACACCGATCATGGGTTCCTGCTCGGCGAGCACCACTGGTGGGCCAAGTGCGCGATGCCGTTCTACAACGAGATCGCCCACATGCCGTTCTTCGTGTGGGACCCTCGCTCCGGCAAGCGCGGCGAGCGGAGGCAATCGCTCGTGCAGACGATAGACATCGCGCCCACGCTGCTCGACTTTTTCGGGGTGGGAATTCCGCCGGACATGCAGGGAATTCCGCTTGCGCGCACCGTCGCCGACGATACGCCCGTCCGCGAGGCGGGTCTCTTCGGCATCCACGGCGCGCAGGTCAACTGCACCGATGGGCGCTACGTCTACATGCGCGGGCCGAAGGACGCATCCAACGCTCCGCTTGCCGAGTACACCGTCATGCCGACGCACATGAGGAGGCCGTTTTCGGTGAAGGAAATGCGCACGGCTACGCTCGCCGAGCCATTCTCGTTCACGAAGGGCTGCCCGACGCTGAGGATCAGGGCGGACCATCCGCAGCGTTTCCCCGCGCAGGCGGAGATGTTCTCCACGATGCTCTTCGATCTGGAGACCGACCCCGGCCAGCAGAAGCCGATCAGCAACCCTGGCGTGGAAGCGAGGATGATCGGACACATGGTGCGGCTCATGCGGGAGAACGATGCGCCGCCTGAGCAGTTCGAGCGGCTAGGGCTGCCGCGTCCGGCGTAGGAAGGGAGCGGTATGGTCATCGCAGTGGGCTTGAACCCGGCAATAGACCGGATTCTCCTCGTGCCGGAGTTTGCCGTCGGCGCGACGCTCAAGGCCGAATCGGTGGAGACACTGCCCTCCGGGAAGGGCGCGAACGTCGCGGCAGTGCTCCGTTTGCTCGGCGTGTCGGTGCGGTACATGGGCTTCGTCGGCAGGGACGAGGCGGAAAGCTACCGGAGGCGGCTTGCCGGTGTGCCGTGCGAGTTCGTCGAAGTCGAGGGCCGCACGAGGATAGACACGACGATCATTGACGCTGCCGCTCGGACGGAAACCCACATCCGCGAGCCGGGCTTCAGGGTGAGCGCGGAGCAGGTGGACGCCTTCATCGAGCAGCTCCACCTGTCGCTTTCCCCCGGCGACCTCGTGACGCTCTCCGGCAGCCTACCGCCCGGCGCTCCGGTGGACACGTACGCTCGCATCGTCCGCCTCTGCCGAGAGCGGGGCGTCGTCGCGTTCCTCGATACCTCCAGCGAACCTCTGCGCCTCGGCGCGGCGAGCGTCCCTGCGCTCATGAAACCGAACGACGAAGAACTTGCGGAGCTTGCCGGGCGGCGCGCAGAGGACCCCGATGAGATCGTCCGCGCCGCACGCGAACTCATCGCCGGGGGCGTGGAGGCGGTGGCGGTGTCGCTCGGTGCTGCGGGGGCGATCCTCGTGGAGAAGGATCAGGCCTGGCAGGGGAGCGCACACGCGCCAGAGGTGGTGAACACGGTCGGCTGCGGCGATGCGTTCGCGGCGGGGTGGATCGCGGCGCGGCTTTCGGGGGCGGATGGCGCGGCGCAACTGCGGGAAGCCCTCGCCGTCGGCGCGGCAAACGCGATGACCCACGGCGCGGGGATCATTCGGCCAGAGCACATATCCCTCATGAGAAACCGGACATCCCTGCGGAGACTATAGCCCGGAATCCATTCGGGCTTGACATCCTTTTCTCATGCACGGGAGTTCACCAGTATACTCAGGGGCGATGCGTGCGCCCACGGGGATTTTGATACGATGACACCCTCACATCCGAACATCCTCATGATCATGGCCGATCAGCTCCCGGCACGGACGCTCGGCGCATACGGACATCCGCTCGTGCGAACGCCGCACGTAGACGCGCTTGCGGCGCGAGGCGTGCTCTTCGACTCGGCGTACGCCAACTGCCCGATCTGCGCTCCCTCGCGGGCGAGCATGTGCACGGGGCGGTACGTGGGCGAGATCGGGGCGTACGACAACGGCGCGGACTTCCTTTCGAGCACGCCGACGTTCATGCACCACCTCAGACGTGCGGGCTACGAGGTGCTCCTGTCGGGCAAGATGCACTTCATCGGACCCGATCAGATGCACGGCTTCGAGCGGCGGCTCACTCCGGAGATCTATCCGTCGAGCTTCGTCTGGACGCCTGACTGGACGAAAGGCCCGGTACCCAACCCTGGCACCGCCGTTGACCAGTTGCGCGACGCGGGCATCTGCGGGTGGAGCCTCCAGCTTGATTACGACGAGGAGGTCCATTTCCGCTCGCTGGAGGCCCTGCGCGACCTTGCCCGGCGTCGGGGCGAAGGGCGGCCCTTCTTCCTCTGCGCAAGCTACACGCACCCGCACGACCCGTTCATCATCACGCGAGAGTGGTGGGACCTCTACGACCACGACCGGATTGACATGCCCGCAGCACGTGCGCTCCCAATGGGACGGATGCACCCGTACGACCAGTGGCTCCAGGTTCACCACATGGTGGACCTCTACCCGCCACGCGAGGAAGACGTACGGAACGCCCGCCACGCCTTCTACGGGATGGTGAGCTACTTCGACCGCAACGTGGGGGAGTTGCTCGCCGAACTGGAGCGGCTGGGGCTGGCCGAGGAGACAGTCGTGGTCGTCACGAGCGACCACGGAGAGATGCTCGGCGAACACGGGATGTGGTTCAAGCGGACGTACTTCGATCCCTCGACGCGGGTCCCGCTCATCATCGCGGGAGCCGGGGACATTCCCGCCGGGAAAACGGTCAGCGAGACGGTCAGCCTCGTTGATCTCTTCCCCACATTCCTTGAAATTTCCGGCCTGCACGACTGGCGCGAGGTCGAGCGGCAGGTTGACGGCAATAGCCTCTGCGGGCTGATGCGAGGCAATTCGGAGCGGTGGAAAGACTACGCGATCTCGGAGTACTACAGCGAAGGCGTGTGCCAGCCGATGCGCATGGCGGTGCGTGGCACCCTGAAATACGTCTACGTCCACCGCGAAGCGCCGCAGTTTTTCGACCTTGCAGCCGACCCGCACGAGCAGACGAACTGCATCGGCGACCCAGCCTACGCCGAACGGCTTGCAGACCTGAAGCGGCTTGTCCACGAGGGCTGGGACGCGGAGGCCATGCGCGAGCGCGTGATCGAAAGCCAGCAGCGCCGAGCGGCGATCAACGAGGCGCTTGCCGTCGGACGCCCCGAAGCGTGGGACGTTCAGCCCCACTTCGACGCGACCAAAGAGTACGTCCGCAAGGAGAACAGCCAGGTCACGAATGCGCGGATGCGGTACCCGCGTGCCGATTGAGGCCAATGGCTGAGCCTCGGCGAACGCTCACGCCACCGCCGTTTCCTCTTTGAGCACTTCGCTATCGTAGCCTCGCCCGGCGCAACCGCCAGCCTTGCGGCGCTGCTCGTGCTCGTACACTCGCCTTCCCGCAGGGGTCGGGTAATCCGCCGTGACACACGCGGTGCAGAGGTGCTCATGCGGCAGCCCCACGCACGAGGCAAGTCTCTCCACCGGCAGGTAGCGCAGCGTATCCGCGCCGAGCCTGGTCGCGATCTCCCTGCACGTGGCGTCGAGGTCTTCCGGCGAGTAGCCGGGGTTGAGGAAACGCGGCGCGAAGAGTTCGCCGAGCGTGGACATGTCAATCCCGTAGACGCAGGGCGCGATGACCGGCGGCGAACCGATCCGCACGTGCACCTCTTTGGCCCCGCCCTGGGAGCGGGTGCGCTCCACGAGGTCCCGCAGGGTGGTGGACCGGACGAGGCTATCCTCGACGAGAAAGACCCGTTTGCCCTGGAGCACGCTGTTGACGAGCGTATACTTCCGGCGCACCTTGGCGGCACGGTCTTCCCCTTCGATGAACGTGCGCCCTATGTAGCGATTCCGCACGATCCCTTCCAGCGACGGGACACCGAGCGAGAACGCGAACGCGTCGCCGATGGGCTTTGCCGTGTCGGGAACCGCCACGACGACGCACTCCCTGTCCATCGTCAGCCGTTCTAGCGTCGCAAGGGCCTCGCCGAGCCGCCAGCGCACGTCGTAGACCGCTTCCTTCTCCATGACCGACGTGACGTGCGCGAAGTAAATCCACTCGAAGAAGCAGTGCCGGTGCGCCCGTTCTTCGGCGTAGTGGTCAAGATGCACCGTGCGCGTGTCGGCGTCCACCCACACCATCTGCCCCGGCTCCACGTCGGTCACTATTTCAACGCCCATGTTCTTGAGCGCGACGCTCTCCGACGCGGCGAAGAGCATTCCGTCCTTCTCGCCGTAGCAGAGAGGGCGAATCCCCAACGGGTCCCGCGCAGCCACGAGGTCGCCGTCGGCGTTGATGAAGACGATGTTGTACGCGCCGTCGAGGTCCTGGCTCAATTCGCGGAATACCTGCACGAGGGGAGGCTTCTTCTCGCCGCGCAGGGCGTAGGAGACGTGATGGATGAGGACTTCGGTATCCACATTGTAGACCATGTGGTAGCCGCGTGTGGTGGTGAGGTGGTCGCGCAGTTCGGCGTAGTTTGCGAGGTTGCCGTTGAAGCCGAGCGAAAACCACTTCCACCGGCGGCTGTGCGTGCGCTCGAAGGGCTGCGCGTATTCCGCCTGATCGCGCCCGCTCGTCGCATAGCGCACGTGCCCGATTGCGGCGCACCCCCGGTATTTCTCCAGCAAGTCCTTCGCCGTGTCGGCATGTCCGAGGTGAAAGACTTCGTGCACCGTGCCCACTTCCTTGTGGGTCATGAGCAGGTGCGAGCGGGCCGGGTCGAACGAGGTGATGCCGGTCCCCAGTTGCCCCCGGTGTTGCAGGTCGAGCAGGGCGGTGGAGACGAGAGGAGTGACCGATCGCGTGTTTTTTCTATCGAGGTTGTAGATCGCGAGGATGCCGCACTCTTCCTTCGCGTGGTCCTCGCCGTCGTCGAAGATCGGTAGGGTCACTTGCGGGCGATGTGGTTGCACATTCACTCTGCAATCCCTCTTTCCTGAGAAACGCCGATACAAGACCAGGCCGCTCGGTGGGCCTCGTGGTGCTCACTCCGGCGCGTATTCCCGTGCAATGGAGATGAATGCCTCGATATTTTCGGGCGGAGTGCCGCGACAAAGCTCCGCCATGATCTCCCGCGCGCCATCCCTCACCGCCTGCCGGTAGAGCGTTTCGATGCTCTTCGGCGTCCCCTGAAGCATGTCGCGCACGGTGAACAGGTTCCACGACACCGGCATGCTCACGGCGGTGAGGACGTCCCGCAGAGAAAGATACTGATCTTGGCCGGGGTCGAAGTGGGTGACGCCGAGGTCGGCCAGGAAGCGCAGGTGATCCCGTCGCAGGAGTTCGCTGTGAAGCGCACGCCCCTTTCCGCCGAATGCTTCGTAGATGCGGGCGTAATACGGGACGACAAACTCACCCCACATGGCCGGGGAGATAAGCCCGGCGAAATCGTCGGCAATCCCCACGCCGCCGTCGAGCGGATCGCCGTTCCTGCGGCGGACATCCCTGCCGAAGCGGATGATGCTCTCCGTCACGCGGTCGAGCAGCACGTGCGCACGGCGGGGGTCGTCGTAGAGATCGAGGAAGAAGCCCTCGCCGCGCAGGAGCTTAGCCGTCGTGATCGGCCCTTCGAGGCCATGTCCCATGCGGACCTTATGCCCCGGACCGACGAGCTTCTGCATCTCCACGCGCATCCGGTCATAGAACGCGGCCCATCGAGTATCGAAGTATGACTCCGGCAGGCGGACCCAATCGCACTCCTCCGTCGTCTTGAGCGGATGGCTTCGGATCATCGGCGGGTCGTCGTCGGGGATGACAAGCTCCGCTCCGAGCGCGGCAGACCCGACGTAGGCGGGCGGATCAACCCGTCCGGCAGAGCCGATGTCAATCCCGTAGCGCGCAAGGAACGCTTCGCGACCGCGCTGCTGAGTCGCCAGCATGGTAGGCGTGTCGGTGTAGTAAGCGCCGAGCCGCGTACCGGCATACTCGGTCGTCACCTCCGGGGGAACGGCCACGCGCCACGCGACGGGGCCATCGAAGACCATGTTCAGCGTCCTCCGCACATAGGATATATAATATA
>Ga0172366_10001268_pt1 | contig 19554 bp, 14 predicted proteins | sample LakKivSesite69cm_FD_114533 | JGI IMG/M metagenome (GOLD analysis project Ga0172366, IMG submission 114533) | Sediment microbial communities from Lake Kivu, Rwanda - Sediment site 69cm | ecosystem: Environmental > Aquatic > Freshwater > Lake > Sediment | place: Rwanda: Western Province, Lake...
CATGACACCGCGTCGGAGCTAACCAGGGGGCGCCCACAAGGCCTGCCCCTACAAGAGATTTCCCAATGCCTCCAATCCCTTCCGGAGCGCGTCTTCCGGCAAATCCAGCGCTGGCGCGAGCACGAGGCCCCCTTCCCGGCGGGTTATGCTAAATCCATGCGGGCCAAGGCCTCCGGCTATTTTATCCGGCTCACGGACATCCAGAAGCCACAGCGCGCCAGCGCCGCGCGCGGAAATCCCTTTGTTCACAAGAAATTCCTTTATCAGCTTGCCTTTATCCCTTGCCATTTCCAGGCCTTCGCCCCGTATTTTCGCTATCGCCCTTGCCACGAGGCCGAGGTCGGTTTCCTCCTGTTCCGGCAATGACTCCGTGAGCCTTGATGGCCTTGCAATAAAACCGTAGAAATCCTCGCCATTTGCCCATCCCCTGCCGATGAGAAGCGCGTCCGGTTTTGCCCCGAAGGCCTCGCAGAGAAACGGGTGGCCTGATAATCCGGGGGATGTTTTTCTCTCATCCGAAACCAGGTTTATTCCCTTCTCCTGGCAGATCTCCGAGAGGCCCGGCAAATGCCTTGCCCAGAGGAGGGGATCAACAATGATCGTCCCGACCCCCCTGGGGACGAACCCGCCATACCTGGCCCAGGGTCCTTCCAGGCACGCCATGGCCGCGCGCGGGGCCCTTTCCTCGTTGCTGGCGAGAAAAACCCTCCTGTTCGGGCCGCCTGGCGCGAGCAGGGCAAGCTCTGTCTGAACATCAATCTTGGCCTCTGGTAGTGGCCCTGAGAAGACCCTGCCATTGTAGGCCAAGGAGAGATCAATCACCTATGCCTCTTCAAGCCTGGGCCTGGTTTTCCCCTCAAGCCACCTGGCATACAGGATGAACAGGAAGTTTGAGAAGGTGACTACCATCTTTATCGCGAACTGACCCACGATCAGAGGAATCAGAGGGAGGACACCCGCGAACGCGAGGGTGTTAAAGAGGAGGGAGTCAATCACCGCGGAGGCCAGGTTTGACAGCAGGAACGCTCGGAAGAACCTCTTCTCTATGTTCACCCTGTGCGCCACCCACACATCAACCCTTGAGGATACCAGGAACGAGAACATTGACGCGGCGACTATTCTGAGATCCATCCTGAAGAGAGTGTCAAATGCCTGGCCCAGGAAGTCGTCCGGCCCCCTGGGTATCAGGGATACGGTCCAGAGAAACAGCGCGACCGCGATGTTCGCTATCAGGGTTATCCAGATGAGGCGCTTTGAACGCTCATATCCCCCGCGCCTGTGAATGACATCAAGGAGGGAATACGCGGAGTTGTAGGTCAGGTCTCCGCCTGTGAAGATGAGGCCGGCTATCGTGAAGGTCTTGTAGACCGTGATGTTCGCGGTGACAACGAGCAAAGCGTGCATGACCTCCAGCAGGGTGAGGCCGAATCTTTTTGAAAGCCATATGGCTATTGTGATCACCGCGAGGGTTATCACAAGCCAGAGGGCTATTGCGAGGATGTAGCCGGTCAAGGGGAAATTATATCGTGATATGGCGGTAAGGAACAAACCCTCCGCCGGCAGGCACAGGGACCTGCCCCTACTCTATCTCCACAGGCTCCATGAGGTAATAGAAGAGCTCGTCCTCCTCTATTGCCTCAATGTATGAGGCCGTTGGCCCAAGCTTCTGCTGGAACCCCGAGAGCGCGACGCCCAGGTTGCGCAGGGAAGAGAAGAACGACGATCCCCTGGGGTGGTAGAAAACGACCTTTGCGTCCTTCAGCTTCGCCTCTTGTTTTGCCAGCTCTATCGCGTCCGTGAGGCCCCCGAGCTGGTCAACCAGGCCTATCTCTTTAGCTGTTATGCCTGACCATATCCTGCCCCTGCCAATAGCGTTCACCGAGTCCCGGGTTATCCCCCTTCCCTCGGAGACCTTTCTCGTGAAGTCGTCGTAGCCCTCCTGGAGCATGTCCTGCACGAACCTGCGCTCCTCGTCCGTGAACTTCCTGGTCTCGTCCCAAATGAGAACGTGCTTGTGTCCCGTGGTCACCATGGGCTTTGTCACGCCTATCTTCCCGAAGAGGTCCTTTGCCACCAGCTTCCCGGTGATTATGCCTATTGAGCCGGTTATGGTGGCAGGGGTCGCGATGATGCGTGTTGCCGCGCAGGATATGTAATAACCCCCACTGCCCGCGACATCCCCCATGGAGACGATCACCGGCTTCTCCTTCGCTGTCAGATAGACCTCCCGCCAGATCAGGTCAGAGCCAAGAGCACTGCCTCCACCCGAGTTCACCCTGAACACAACTGCCTTTACCTTTTTGTCCTTCCGGGCCTTTCGCATTGCCTCCGCGACCTCCTTGCCCATGCTCTTGCCACCCACCAGGCTCACCCCGCCCTTACCGGAGATGATTGAGCCCTCCGCCACTATCAGGGCAATGAGGGGCTTGTCCTCTCGCCACGCCCTGGGAATCTCCCTCCTGGAGAAATACCTCTCTGCCTTGACCAGCTTTACCTTTCCGCCAGCGTAGCCTTTGACCACATCCTCCAGCTCGTCCTCGTATGCGGTGGTGTCAACGAGGCCCGCGGACAACGCCTTTGGCGCGGAGAAGAACCCCACATCAACAAGCGCGTCAACGCTCTCCGGGGGAATGACCCTTCCCTCGGCCAGGTAGTCAATAAGGTTGTTGTAGATGTCGTCCAGGATCGCGGAATACTGCTCCTTCTGCGCGGTGGACATGGTGTCGGACATCAGGGGTTCGGCCGCGGTCTTGTATTCCTTGATGCGCTCAAAGTCTGCATAGAGGCCGAGCTTGTCCAGGGTTCCCTTGAGGTAATAGCTCCCGCCCCTGAGGCCCGGAAAAGCAACTTCCCCCGAGGGCGGCATCACTATCCTGTCCCCCGCGGAGGCGAGCCAGACCTGACCTATGCCCATCGCGTCCGCGTAGAAGACCACGAACTTGCCCTGCTTCCTGGCCTTCTTGATTATCCCGTGGAGCTCCTCCACCTGCGCCGCGCTCGGGTTCCCCTCCAGCCTCACGAGCATTCCGGATATGGCCGGATCATGTGCCGCGGAGTCCAGCATGGTCACGAACTCGTAAAAAGTCGGCTCCGAGCCGAGAAAAGCCCTGCCGTCCTCGGAATACGGCCCTCGGACCGTGACATCAAGCCATTTCTTCTGCGGGACGGATAGCGTGGGATACGGGGTGCCGGAGATCTCAAGCTGGAACTCGTTGAATTCCGGGGATAGGGTATCCGCGCCCATCTCGGCCGAGCCATTGCCCGAAAGCCTCGTTTTCCCGAAGGACAGGTCAAGTCCCAGGGAAAGGGTCTTGTCGTCCGCATAATACCCGTGCAGTATCATCCCTGGCAGGAACTCAAGGGCCGCGCCCGTGCGCCAGGCCGTGACAGAGTCCTTGAAATCAAGGTCACCGAACAGGGTGAGCCTGTCCCACAGGGGCCTAAGCCCTATGCCGCCGGAGAAGGCCCGCTCTTCCCTGAAAGCGTTCCTGACGACGAAGCCCGCGGAAACATACCTGTGGGGCCTCACCAGTATGCCGTAGTCCAGGCCGCCGTTCTCGGGGTGCCAGGTCGTTCCGAGCCAGAGGGTCTGACGCCAGAGCTCCTGGCCGGCTGAAAGCTCCCACCGGGAATTGTCCCCGTTTCCGGTCCAGGTGAAGCCCATGCCCCAGAGCCCCATTCCCGCGGACCAGATCGTGTCCGAGGGGTTGTAGCCCAGGATGCACTGCCAGTCGGTTTTCACGCCCAGGGCCGCTGGGTTGGCGAACGCGCCCTGGAGCCTTTCCGCGGTTGCAACGGAGTTGCCCTCGTAGAAAGAGAGTAAGAGCAAGACAATCATCTCAAGACTCCTTTATGTTCAAAAGTATATCGTTTTGGTTGGGTGTGCCTCAACAAGTGTTTGACGGATGCTTGCGCGCGATCGTTACATTTCCCCGCCCATATCCCTCGCCAGCGCGTAAAGGTATAGCTGTGCCCACCCCGCGTAGGGGCCGTAGTCCAGGCCCGGTTCCCCGACCTTCCTGATCCACCTGTCAACCGGGAACGCATCGTTCACGCCATACCCGTAGAGGAGCGTGCAGTGCGCGACCTTGTTCCCCACGCCGGGGAGGCAGACCAGGCCTTGGAGTCCCTGGGGTTCCATAGGATCAAATTCCCCTGAGAGCACCATTTCGGATATGCCCACGAGATACCTTGCCCTGTAGCCAAGTCCCAGCTTCAGGAGCAACTCCTCGGAGGCCAGGTCCTCCGGCTCCGGGAAACGGCCAAAAGCGTCCACCATGCGCCTGAGGATCAGCCTTATGCGCTTTATGTTGTTGTTCTGGGAGATGGTGAACGAGATCAGGGTTTCCCAGGGATCCTGGCAGAGAACCCTCATCCCTCTGAACCTTTCCACGGCCTCAGCGAGCTTCGGGTCATCCGGGAAGCTTGCATATACCTCGTCCAGGTTGATCCCCAGGTTGAAATATTCGCCGAACCAGTCATTCCCCGCGTCCGTCTCGCAAAGAACCAGGTCGCCCCTTCTTTTTAACCTGGCGCGGCGGGTCTTCCCATCCCACCGGAAAAACCCGGAGAAACCTCCCTTTTCCTTGTCCCAGCCAAAGCACTGGCCGGAGAAGAGGGTGTAATCCAGGTTCAGCTCTTCCTTGGGTATCCGGTATTCCCTGGTCTTTCTCACAACGACAAAATATCATGCAGGAGCTTAACCCTGCGCCAGGCCATTCAAGGGTTTGGTTTTGACCAGGAACCAGGAACGGGGTGAACCGTGTCGCCCTTACCTGGAATAGCTCGCGCTGAAGAAGTAGAAGGGGCCTGGCACGGGCTCACCGGGTGTCCTGTCCTCCTTGCTCACAAAGGGACGATACCAATAATATCCCCCGCCTATACCAGCGGAGAAACCCCATTTCTGGTAGCTGAACCTGTATGATACGGACATCCCGTCCATCTCGAACGAGGCCCTGTTCGTGCGCTCGTTGTATGTGTCCCACCTCTGCCAGAACGAGAGGTCACTCTTGAACTCCCCGTGCTTCATGTCCCTGGACACGCTCGTCTCCCACCAGAAGGCCTCCCGCAGGTAGCGTTCCTGTGGACTCCACACGGAAAAGACATCAAGGTCAAACCAGGGGAAGAATATGTATGCGCCGCCGGTGAGCCTGGTGTAGATATACCTGCTGTAGGGATCGGGGAGGACCTTGGGGTAGTATCTTGAGGCTATACCAAGATCAAGGGTCCATCCCGTGAAGTATCGCAGGAGCTCCCAGGAGAGCTCGTAGTTATCGTATGACCCGTAGTCCTCCTCGTTTTCCGTCTCCCGGAACTTCATGGGATAGTTGGCCCCCACATCTATGTATGTGGCCATCGTGGAGCCAATGTATTTGCCCCACCACGCGTAGACCTCGGCCGCGGGTATGTCGGTTACCTCCTTTTTCTCCTTGTAGTCGGCCTTCTGGTAGTAGCGTGAATCGTATGCCCCGCCAAAACCCCAAAACGCTGGCAGTTCCTCGCTTGTCCCCATCATGGACCCCATTTCCTCCCCGCTCCACTGGTCCGACTCCTCGGCCGCGCCCAACAGGACTGCCATCCTGTAGTAGGCCTCGCCGTAGGTCGGGTCAACGGCTATTATCTCTTGGTATATATCCTTTGCCTCCTCTTTCTCCCCCATGTTCTCCTTGACGCTGGCCAGCTCGTAGAGGAGGCTCAGGTTGCCTGGGTAATATTCCAGGAGGGTTTGCAGCTGTTTCGCGGCCTCCGGATATCTCCCCATGTCCTCGTAGAGAAGCGCGAGGTTCCACCTGCTGTCGTAGTCCTCTGGCTCTGATTCCACGGCCGCCAGGTAGTGAATTTCAGCGAGGCTATCCTGGCCAAGGTGCCTGTATAGGAGGCCCAGGTTGTAGTGCGCCTTCGTGTATGTTGGCTCAAGCCTCACGGCCTCCCGGTATTCTGCCTCGGCGCCCTTGAGGTCCCCCATGTCCCAGAGCACATTGCCCAGGTTCAGGTGAGCTCCGGGGTCAGATGGCTCTATCTTTATGGACAGCCTGTAATAGTATCTCGCGGAGTCATACATCTCCCACTGCTGGTAGATGTAAGCCGCGCTGAAGGCCGCGTTGGAGTTCTCCGGGTCAAGCTCCAGGGTCCTCAGGTATTCCGAGAGGGATTCCTCCAGGTTGTCCATCTCGTAGTAGAGGTCTGCCAGCGCCTCGTGTAGGTATGAGGAATCCGGTGTCTGCGCCAGCGCTTTTTTCAGCTCCCGCTCCGCGGCCTCGTAGTCGCCCTGGTTGAAGAGGTCCATGGCGTTATTGTAAATGTCCCTTATCTCACCCTGGGAAAGAATCACCAAGAACAAGCCGATCATGACAAAAGGATAATGCATCGGGCGGGTGGAGTTCAACCACTATTTCCAGCTCGGTCACCCCGGCCCGGAGGTCTTCTGGTATCCTCACGATGTCCTTTGAGGAGGTTATTGCAATGGAGTCCAGTCGTCCAGCCTCGGCCAGGATCCCCTCAACCTCTCTACGGGAATATTGATGGTGGTCGGGGAATTTCCTGAACCCGATGATCTCCGCCCCGACGGTCTTCAATGTCTCAAGGAAGGACTCGTTGTCCCCGAGGCCGCAGAACCCGAAAACCCTCCTGCCTTTTAGATCGCCCTCGGGCCTGTAGCGCATCGCGATCGTTTTTATCCCGATGTTCGGGAGGTCCTTTGGGATGGGCGCCAGCTTGTAGTTGATTATGGCGATGTTCGCCCTTTTCGCGGCTGACAGCGGTTCCCTCCACCTTCTCCAGGGCAATAAGTGAACCCCCCGGGCCAGCTCACGGGCCGAGAAGACCAGTATCTCGGTGTCCTTTTCAAGGCCCCAGTATTGAAACCCGTCGTCCAGGATGAGAACCCTGGCCCCGCGATCCATTGCCTTTCGCCCGGATTCAACCCTGTCCTTTCCCACGAACACCGGGCAACCCGCCTTCCTTTTTATCAGGACCGGCTCGTCCCCCACATCCACAGGATCAGAATCCGGGAACACCTCCCTCGTGCCCCTGCCCTTCCCCCTGTATCCCCTTGACAGCACGGCCGCGCCAGGCATGTTCCCTGCAATGTGAATGACCAGAGGAGTCTTGCCTGTGCCGCCGGCGGTCAGGTTTCCAACGGATATGACTGGCACGGGAAGTTTCGCTGGCCTCGCGCTTTTCCTGAGGGCCTCAAATATCCCATGGTAAATCAGCCTGCCCGGCGTCCAGATCACCCTGAGAGTGTAATCCGGCCCGTTGAGCGATTGCACCTTCTTGATCCGCGGATTTATAACCCACTCCCTGCATGGAGACACTGTGTTGATGTGGATTTCAGAGGCCGAAAAGAGGCCGAAAAGATCAAAGATTTCCGGATAGAAACGGGTCTCTCCTTCGCTCCGCTTGGAGACCTGCGGTTACTGACCCGTCTGAAAGCCGGGAAATCCTTGCTGGCTCAGGAGACCCAGCGCTACCCATTTTTCTTAGAGTAGGGGTCGTTCGCGGACGACCCACCCAGGCGGAGGCGCCCGGGCTATCAACTGACCCATAGCGGGACGCCAGAGGCTACCCGCAACCGGAAACTGACAACCAGGTGGCGCGCTTGAAAATCCCCGGCCTCCTGGATTATAATATCCGCCTCGCGGCCGTATGCAGGTGGAGATCTATTTTGAAGGATTGGTGCAGGGCGTAAATTTTCGTTACCACACGCAGAAGGCCGCGAAAGGCTTGGGTCTTGTTGGTTTTGTCAGGAACCTGCCGGACGGCCGTGTTCACGCGGTAATCCAGGGCCCGGAGGGAGCTGTTCGGCGTTTCCTGGACTGGGCCCGGGAGGGCCCGGCCATGGCCCGGGTTGACAGGATGGATGTCCGGGAGCTGCCGGAGCAAGGGGGCGCGTTTCCGGACTTTGAGATAAGATACGGATAGCCCCCGTAGCTCAGAAGGATAGAGCGACGGTTTCCTAAACCGTAGGCCACAGGTTCGAATCCTGTCGGGGGTGTTTTGGGGAGCATGGCCGCGAGGGATGTGAACCGGCCAATAAAATTTGGCTGTGGGGCTTAAGAGGCTGGAAAAGAAAGGGCTGTAGCTCAACTGGCCAGAGCACCGGATTCCAAATCCGGCGGTTGGGGGTTCAACTCCCTCCAGCCCTGCTTTTGGACGAGACATGAGGAGAGCTTATGAGAGTTAAAGTTGCCCTGGTTTGCCAGGAGTGCAAGCGCAGGAACTACCTTGCCACCCGGCACCGGGATAAGAAACAGAAGCTGGAAGTGAAGAAATACTGCAAGTGGGACAAGCGTCACACCCTGCACAAGGAGGTCAAGCTGTGAAGCTTGCCAGCCTGAACCCCGCGCGGGGCGTTGAGTTCCTCCGGGATGTGGTCGCGGAGATGCGGAGAGTTACCTGGCCCACCAGGCACTCCATCCTGGGCGGGACAGCGGCTGTTTTCCTGGTCTCGGGTGTCGTGACCCTTTACATATGGGTCCTTGACCTCATTTTCTCTCGTCTCCTTGCCTTTGTTCTCAGATGATAAAGGATGCAAGGATGTTGAAAATGGGATGGACTATGGATAGGCGCCAGGCCGGGATTTTCCCAGAGGTGTAAATGCGCAAGTGGTATGCCTTTAGGACGCAATCGGGCCGTGAGAACACGGTGAAGGATCTTTTTGAGAAGCTCAGGGTGGAGAATGGTCTTGAGGACAGGATAGTCAGTGTTCTCATACCCACCGAGACAATACCAAAGGTCAAGAAGGGTAAGAGGCTCCTGGAGGAAAAGCCCCTGTTCAAGGGATATGTCCTGGTTGAGATAGAGCATGGTTCCGATGAGGGCCCGGCCGTGGGAGAGGTGCTTGAACTCCTTTCCTCTACGGGCCTCGCGAGGCCCATCCTGGCAAAGGAAAAGGACAGGAGGGAGATAAGATACACCTTCCTGACCCTCACGGACGCGGAGGTGTCAAAGATCCTGGAGACACAGGAAAGGGAAAAGGAGAAGAAGGAGCAAGAGGTGCCATTCCTAATAGGCGAGAAGGTGAAGGTTGTTGAGGGCCCCTTTGCTGGCATGGAGGGCGAGATCAAGGAGATATTCCCCGAGAGGGGAAAGATGAAGGTGGAGATAACCTTCTTCGGCCGCGTCACATCAGTGGTCCTTGATTTCATACAGGTGGAAAGGGCGTCGGGGAGGTAGGGAGAAAAAGATATGCCACCGAAGAAAAAGAAGGAAATTATAGCCGTGATAAAACTGCAGCTGCCCGCTGGCCAGGCCACGCCAGCGCCCCCAGTGGGACCGGCCCTGGGCCAGCACGGCGCCGACATAGGCGGTTTCATACGGGAATTCAACGAGGCCACGAAGTCCAGGGAGCCCGGCCTCATTATTCCCGTCGTCGTGGAGATATACAAGGACCGGAGCTTCAGCTTCATCATGAAGACCCCGCCCGCCTCGGTTCTCCTGAGACGCGCTGCCGGCCTGGAAAAGGGTTCTGGTGAGGCGGGAAAGGTTATCCTCGCCACGATCAGCCGCTCTAAGGTTGTGGAGATAGCCAGCCAGAAGATGGAAGACCTGAACGCGACTGACCTTGAAGCGGCCACGCGGATAATTGAAGGGACCGCGCGCTCCATGGGCATAAAGGTAGTGGAGGAATAGAATGGCTAGGCACGGAAAGAGATACAGGGCGCTCCTGGAAAAATACGACCCCTCGGCCGAGTATCCGCCGGAGGAGGCCTGCCGGATACTTGCCGGGGAGCTCCCCTCCACGAAATTCGTGGAGACGGTCCTCGCGTCCTTTAACCTGGGAATAGACACGAAGAAATCCGAGCAATCCGTCAGGGGAACGGTCGTCCTGCCAAACGGGACGGGCAGGCAGGTGCGAGTCCTTGTCCTGACAAAGGAGCCGTCCCTGGACGCGGAAGCAAAGGAGGCCGGCGCTGACATGGTCGGATTCGCCGAATTCATAGAGAAAATAAAGGGTGGCTGGCTTGATTTTGATGTGGCGGTCGCCAGCCCTGAGGCCATGCCGGAGGTCGGCAAACTGGGCAAGATACTCGGCGCAAGAGGACTGATGCCCAGCCCAAAGGCCGGGACCGTGACCAAGGAGGTCGGCATAACGGTCCGCGAGCTCAAGGCCGGGCGCGTGGAGTTCAAGGCCGACAAGGGCGCCAACATACATGTCCCCATAGGTAAGACATCGTTCGGCGCGGAGAAACTGCTGGAAAACTTCATGGCACTGGTGGAGGAGCTCATGAAGGCCAAACCACAGGCGGCCAAGGGCACATACATAAAGTCAGCCTACCTCTCGCCGGCCATGGGCCCGTCGGTCAGGGTGTCCCTGACCGAGCTGGCGGAGGCCCTGAGAAAAAGAGGAGTGAAGGTATGACCAGGAAATTGAAGGAAACGGCCCGGGAGCCTCTCGTGCGTGAGCCAAGGCCGGAGAAAGTCAAGGCAGTTGAGGATCTCAGGGAAACCCTGGCCTCGGCCACAGCGTTTTACCTTGCTGATTTCAGGGGAATAGATGTGGGAGGGTTCGCCAGGCTCAGGAGAACCCTCCGGGGCGCGGATTCCGGCATCCGCGTGGTCAAGAACAACCTTCTCAGAAGAGCACTCAATGAGATGAAGATGGACGAGCTGGCCGGAGGGGTGGAAGGGCAAAACGCCATCCTCTACACCAGTGGGGACGAGGTGGCGCCGGTGCGTATATTCAAGGAGTTCTCCGGGGAAAGCGGCGCGGGGACACTCAAGGCGGGCGTCCTCGCGGGCAAGGTCATAGGCAGCCAGGATGTGGATACCCTCTCCAGGCTACCATCGTCGCAGGAACTCAAGGCCAGGCTCGCTGGAACGCTCTATGCCCAGCTGGCCGGGCCTGTTTATATACTCAAGGGATTGCTAACAAAGCTCGTTTATGCCCTGAACGCCATCAGGGAAACCAGGGCCTCGGAGGAGGCCTGATAGAGGAAAAAAAGGAGGCTTTAGATGCCTGAGAAAAAACTTGGCGTTGAAGAGATAGTGGAAGCTGTCGGTCGTCTCACGGTTCTTGAGCTCGCTGAGCTCGTGAAAGCCATGGAGGACAAGTTTGGCGTGACAGCAGCCGCGCCCGTTGCAGTAGCCACCGCTCCTGGAACCGGAGCAGTCGCGGCACAGCCAGAGGTAGAGGAAAAGGACAGCTTTGATGTTATTCTCGTGAGCGCAGGCGCCAACAAGATACCCGTTCTCAAAGAGGTAAGGGCTATAACCGGACTTGGTCTCAAGGAGGCCAAGGAGCTGGTTGACACCCTGCCCAAACCACTGAAGGAGGGCGCGTCCAAGGACGAGGCAGAAAAGATAAAGGAGCAACTCACAGCGGCCGGAGCCACCGTGGAGATCAAGTGAACCGGATGGTTCACGGTTGCCTGTCGTTGGTCCCCGGTTTTTTGACTGACAACCGGCAACTGAACTAACCCAGGTGGTGATATAATGGCCAGGATACCCAGAAGGATAGGGGCTCGTGAAGAGCCTTATCCCATGTCAGATCTCCTCATGGTCCAGCTGGAATCCTACCGCTCCTTTCTCCAGGAGGATGTGGACCCCGAGAAGAGGACTGACGAGGGACTGCACGGGTTGTTCAGGGAAGTCTTTCCCATAGAAGGCCTCCAGGGCAAATACCACATGGAGTATGTCAGCTATACCCTTGGTAAGCCCAAGATGAGCGAGGAGGAGGCCATCAAGAAGAACCTCACCTACGCGGTGCCTCTGCGGTTGAAATTGCGCCTCGTTCAAAAGGACCCGAAGACCGGCAAGGTGAAGGGCGATGTGGTGGAGCAGAGCGTCTATTTCGCGGACATCCCCTACATGACCGACAGGGGGACCTTCATAATAAACGGCGTGGAGCGCGTTGTCGTATCCCAGCTGCACAGGAGCCCCGGCGTCTATTACCAGCTTGAGGAAAAGGAAACCCAGATCTACTCTGCCCTCCTTGTTCCCTACCGTGGGCCCTGGGTCAGGTTCCACATAGACGGGACAAAGGTCCTGAGCTTCACCATATCCAAGCGTAAGAAACTACCCATAACCCGACTCCTGAAGGCCCTGGGGTTCAAGACCGGGGAAGAGATACTCTCCCTGCTGCTTGAGCCAAGGACGGTTCCCCTCTCGCAGATACCGGACGGCAATCCTGACCTCTTATCCGCCAGGGACATAGCCAACCCGGAGACCGGGGAGGTCCTGGTCGAGGTTATGGGGTCCATGGCATCGGACACCGTGGCCGAGCTCGTCAAGCACAACATCAAGGAGGTCATGGCATACGACCTGAACGAGCCCGAGGTCGAGGTGATGGTCTCCACCCTCAAGCAGGACAGGATAAAGGAGCCGGACAAGGCCCTCTCCAACATATACAGGACCCTCCGATACACCCCGCCCAAGGATAGCCAGGAAGCAGTGGAGTTCATCCACTCCTTCTTCTTCTCGCCGGACAAGCTCTTCCTGGGAACGGTTGGCAGATACAAGCTGAACCTGCGCCTCGCGCACAAGGAGATGGGTCTTTCCGATTCCCCGAAGGTCATGAACCTGACCCAGGAAGACCTGGTGGTCATCCTCAAGCGCCTGATGAACTTCTACAAGGGCGCGGAGGACGAGGACGATGTCAACGACCTGTCCAACCGCCGGGTCCGCAGGGTAGGGGAGATGCTCTACGAGCATCTCAGGACAGCGTTCATAAGGCTATCAAAGGCCATAAAGGAGAAGATGCTCCTTGGCGGCGAGGACCTCTCGCCAAAGCGTCTCGTCAACCCCAGGCTCGTAACCGCGTCCATACTCTCCTTCTTCACGCAGGACAGGCTTTCCCAGTTCCTGGACCAGGTGAACCCCCTGGCCGAGCTGACCCACAAGAGGAGGCTCTCGGCGCTGGGAAGGGGAGGCCTGACCAGGGAGACAGCGGGCTTTGATGTAAGGGATGTTCACCCTTCCCACTACGGCAGGCTCTGCCCGATAGAGACCTCCGAGGGACAGAACATAGGCCTCCTGATGTCCCTGACAAACTACGCGCTGGTGGACGAGATGGGGTTCGTGAGGACGCCCATGAGAAAGGTCGTGGCTGGAAAGACGACCGACAAGGTTGAAAACCTCGCGCCCCACCAGGAGATAGAGAGCGCGATTGCCCCGAAGGATATACTCCTACGGGATGGCGTGATATCACAGCCCACGGTCCTCTGCCGTTTCAACAGGAACTATGTGCTTGTCCCAAGGGACCAGCTGGGATACATGGATGTCTCGCCCAGGCAGGTTGTCTCGCCCTCGGCTTCCCTCATACCTTTCCTTGAGCACGACGACGCGAACCGGGCCCTAATGGGTTGCAACATGCAGCGCCAGGCCGTTCCCCTGCTCGTGCCTGAGCCACCCTGCGTGGGGACCGGCATGGAAACCAGGGTGGCCAGGGACTCGGGCTGTCTCGTCCTTGCCAGGAGGCCGGGCGTGGTCAAGGAGGTTGATTCCACTCGCATACTGATAGAGCGCGAGCGCACCCCCGACATCTACGAGATTGACAAGCACCACAAGCCCGCCGTGGTTGTGGGACAGGAGGTGAAGAGAGGAGACACCCTCGCGCGCGCGACCGAGTCAAGGGTGCGTCCCATCCTGGCAAAGGGACCGGGCACGGTCAGGGAGGTTGGAGCGAAGAGGATAGTGATCCAGCCCAGGAGCGCCAGGTTGCCGGATGTATACGAGATGGTCAAGTTCCAGCGCTCAAACCAGGACACGATAATAGACCAGCGTCCCGTTGTCAGGCTCGGCCAGAAGGTAAAGAAGGGTGATGTCATAGCCGAGAGCGTTAGCGTTGCTGATGGCGAACTGGCCCTTGGCAAGAACCTCTCCGTGGCCTTCATCCCCTGGTATGGCTACAACTACGAGGACGCGGTCATAATATCCGAGAGGGTGGTGAAGGAGGACCTCCTGACCTCTATACATGTTCTGGAATTCGAGGTGGAGGTCAGGGACACGAAGCTTGGGCCAGAGGAGGTCACCCGCGACCTGCCTTATGTGGCCTCGGACGAGGCCCTGAAGAACCTTGACGAATACGGCATAGTCAGGATGGGGGCAGAGGTCAAGCCCGACGACATACTTGTGGGAAAGGTCTCTCCGAAAGGCGAGAGAGACCTCACCCCGGAGGAACGCCTCATATACGCCATATTCTCCAAGAGGGCAAAGGATGTGAAGGACACCTCACGCCGGGTGCCACCGGGCATACACGGCGTCGTGGTGGATGTGGTGGTCCTCACCAAGATGAAGGAGGATCCCCTGTCCCAGAGGGTGATAAGGGAACGCAAGGCCGAGGCCGAGGAGCGATTCAGGATAGCCAGGCAGGAGGTCATCAGGCAGCTCCGGGAGAACATCGCTGACATCCTTGCTCCCGAGGGGGGGGAGGGAGTGAAACCTTCCTTCTCGGTCAAGGACAAGGAAGGCAACATCATCTGGCCGAGGCGCAAGCCCTTCACACGGGAATTCTTCTGGCAATACCACCCCATGAGGGATGTGATGTGGCCAGAGACCAGGTTCGTCAAGACCGAGGCCTACGATGCTTTCCTGAAGGCCATGGAAAACACAAAGAGACGCCTCCTGGACATAGAGGAAGACCTCAGACTGGAGATGGAGCGCCTGGAGCGCGGGGACGAGCTGCCCCCGGGCGTCCGGCAGCTTATAAAGGTCTACATAGCGGAAAAGCGCAAGTTCCAGGTGGGCGACAAGATAGCGGGCCGACATGGGAACAAGGGGGTCTGTTCACGGATAGTTCCTGAGGAGGACATGCCCTTCTTTGAGGATGGAACACCCGTGGACATTGTCCTTAATCCACTGGGAGTGCCTTCCAGGATGAATGTTGGCCAGATCCTGGAGACCATGCTCGGTTGGGCCGCGGTTGAAAACACGAAGCGCCTCGCGGAGCTGGTGAAAGAGGGAAATGTTAAGAAGATAAAGAGGTTCCTGGCCGCGCTCTACAGACTTCAGCACGATAAGAACCTCATGCGCTGGCTGAACAACACCACGGACTCCTGGGTGCTGGATCACGCCAGGGAGCTTGCCAGGAACGGTATCAGGTATGCCACGCCGGTCTTTGAGGGTATTTCCATAGACGAGGTCAAGTCCCAGCTGAAGCTAGCGGGCCTCCCCGAGGACAGCAAGGTCTATCTCAGGGATGGCAAGACCAGCCAGCGATTCCTTGAAAAGGCCATGGTGGGCTACATCTATGTGATGAAGCTCTCGCACATGGTTGAGGACAAGATACACGCCAGGGCCATCGGGCCTTACTCCCTGATAACCCAACAGCCCGTTGGCGGAAAATCACACTTCGGCGGCCAGCGTTTCGGAGAGATGGAGGTGTGGGCGCTTGAGGCCCACGGCGCGGCTTACTCGCTGCAGGAGATGCTCACGGTGAAATCCGACGACATCAAGGGCAGGAACGCCCTCTACAAGTCAATACTCAGAGGCGGCCAGGACCCGCCCAAGCCCTCTCTTCCCGCGTCATTCGGGGTTCTCCTGAAGGAGCTCAAGGGCCTCGCGCTGGATGTGGAGATCTTCACCGAAGAAGAGGAGGGAGAATAAAATGGCCAGGATCAAGACGGACAACATAACCGACATATCCCCGGTAAGCCTCAGGGGCATTTCCATCTCCCTCGCCAGCCCTGAGTCCATAATGCTCTGGTCATACGCGGAGCGCAAGGGCAGGGAGAGGGGAGAGGAGGGCCTTGGCGAGGTTGAGTTTCCCGAGACCATCAACTACAGGACGCAGAGGCCGGAGAAACAGGGCCTGTTCTGCGAGAAGATCTTTGGCCCCACCAAGGATTACGAGTGCGCGTGCGGCCACTACAAGGGCAAGCGCTACTCCGGGATAGCCTGCGAGAAGTGTGGCGTGGAGGTTACCACGAGCCAGGTGCGCAGGGAGAGGATGGGCTATGTCAAGCTCGCGGTGCCTGTCGCGCACATATGGTTCTACAAGGTCCCCCCGTCAATCGTTGCCACCCTGCTTGATGTCAACAAGCTGGACCTCGAGGATGTCCTCTACTACGACGCCTACATCGTCACGGACCCCGGCGACACCCCGCTTGAGAAGGGCCAGATACTCTCGGAGACCGAGTTCCGGGAGAAAAGGGAAGAGCTCGGCCCCGGCGCTTTCACGGCAGAGATGGGCGCGCCACCGATAAAGAAGCTCCTTGAGGAGCTGTTCCATGAAACCACCTTCTCCGATGGCAGAAAGATGACGAACCTGGAGAAGCTATACATAGAATTGCAGACCTACCTGAAGGTGGAGCGCTCCGCGCTCAAGAGGACCAAGCTCCTCAAGAAGCTGCGCATAGTTGAGGCCTTCATGAATTCCGGCAACAACCCGGCCTGGATGATCCTTGATGTCCTGCCGGTGATACCGCCTGACCTCAGGCCCCTCGTCCCCCTGGAGGGCGGCAGGTATGCCACCTCTGACCTCAACGACCTCTACCGTCATGTTATATCGCGGAACAACCGGCTCAAGCACATGATGGACATAAGGGCCCCGGAGATCATCCTCAGGAACGAGAAGCGTATGCTCCAGGAGGCGGTGGACGCGCTCCTGGACAACTCCAGGCGCAAGAAGCCGGTTGTGGGAAGGGGCGGCAGGAAGCTCAAGTCCCTCTCCGATGTCCTCAGGGGAAAACACGGGCGATTGCGCAGGAACCTCCTGGGCAAGAGGGTTGATTATTCCGGGCGTTCGGTCATCGTGGTTGGCCCGGAGCTGAAGCTCAACCAGGCAGGACTTCCCAAGGAGATGGCCGTTGAGCTCTTCAAGCCCTTCATAGAGCGCAAGCTGGAGGACAGCGGCCTCGCGAAGAGCTCCAAGAGCGCCAGGAAGCTCCTGCAGAAGAGGCACGAGGGCGTCTGGGAGATGCTGGAGGATGTGACCAGGCGCCATCCCATATGGCTGAACCGGGCCCCCACCCTTCACAGGGTTTCCGTCCAGGCCTTTGACCCAATACTGGTTGAGGGCAAGGCGATAAGGGTTCACCCCCTGGTCTGTTCCGCTTTCAACGCTGACTTTGACGGCGACCAGATGGCCGTGCACGTGCCCATATCCATGGAGGCGCAATCCGAGAGCTATTACCTCCTTTATGCGCCACACAACATCATGTCCCCAGCGCATGGGAAACCCCTTGCCTCGCCATCAAAGGACATGGTGGCTGGCATAAGCTACCTTACCAAGGCCAGGGGTTTTGACGCCAAACCGGTCAGGGCATTCTCTGACTGGAACGAGGCCATGGCGGCCTACGATTCCGGCCTGGTTGACCTGAATTCACCGGTAACCGTGATGCTGAGGGAAGATGGCGATCCGCTTGACACCACGCCCGGAGGCAAATTCGTCCAGGTGAAGACCACCGTGGGACGCCTCGTCTTCAACAACATACTTCCTTGTGACCTGAGAACCCATCTCGGATACCTCAACGAGACCCAGGACAAGAAGTCCATCCAGAACCTGGTCGCGAAATGCTTCAAGCTCCTGGGAACCCTTGGCACCACCGAGCTCCTGGACAACCTCAAGGATGCAGGCTTCCACTACGCTACGGTCGCGGCCCTGACCTTTGGCATAGATGACCTCCTGGTCCCACCCAACAAGTCAAAGATCCTGAAAAAGGCCTTTGACGAGGTGGACAAGGTCAACAACCTCTTCAAGATAGGGGAACTCTCAAGGGCTGAGCGCTACCAGAACATCCTGGACATCTGGACCAGGACAACCGAGGAGGTCAAGAGGGAGCTCGCCAGCTGCATGGCAGAGGACAGGGGGGGATTCAACCCCATCCACCTCATAGTGACATCTGGCGCGAGGGGTAACATGGACCAGGTTCGCCAGCTCGCTGGCATGAGGGGCCTGATGGCGAGGCCGGTCAAGAAGGGCGAGATAGGCGACCTCATAGAGACGCCGATTCTCTCCTCCCTCAAGGAAGGCCTCTCGTCCATGGAATACTTCATCTCAACACATGGCTCCAGAAAATCCCTCTCTGATACCGCTTTGAAGACCGCGAACGCTGGCCACCTCACCCGTCGGTTGGTTGATGTGGCGCAGGAGGTTACCATCACCGAGGAGGATTGCGGCACCGTCCAGGGCAGGCTCATGACAGCCCTGAAGGAGGGCGAGACGGTCATAAAGCCCCTATCCGAGAGGATAGTGGGGCGTGTCGCTTTTGACGACATAACCGACCCTGAGACCGGTGACCTCATAGTGGCAGAGGGCCAGGAAATAGACGAGGAGGCCGCGGAAAGGATAGAGGCCTCTGGCATAGATGAGGTGACCATCAGGTCAGTCCTCTACTGCGAGGCCGAGCGCGGTCTCTGCACGAAGTGCTACGGCAGGAACCTTGCCACCGGACGCACGGTGGAGATAGGGGAAGCCGTTGGCGTGATGGCCGCGCAGTCCATCGGCGAGCCAGGGACCCAGCTAACCCTGAGGACTTTCCACACCGGCGGGGTTTCCGAGCGAATAGCCCAGCAGGCCGCGCATGTGGCGACTTTCAATGGCAAGGTGGAGTTCCAGAACCTCCTTCTGGCTGGCAAGAAAAAGATAAGGAGCGTGCTTTCCCGGAAGGGCGTTATCGTCCTCAAGGACGAGACAGGCAAGAGGGAGAAGCATTACAATGTGCCCTATGGCTCAAAGGTCTTCGTCTCCGACGGCCAGAAGGTTGACCGCGGAACGGTCCTGTGCGAGTGGGAGCCATACGCCCTGCCTATCCTGGTCTCCAGAAAAGGCAGGCTCAGGCTGGTTGATGTTGTCCCGAACATAACCCTGCGGGAGACCGTGGAGGAGAACAAGGTTGAATATGTAGTCCAGGTTTCCCGGCAGCGCAGGCTCTATCCCAAGGCCGTCGTCCTGGACGAGAAGACCGGGGACATCCTGGAAGAGGTCGCGCTTGTCCACGAGTCCAGGCTTGCTGGCAAGGCCATAGACACCATAAAGTCCGAGGATGCGACCGAGCTTCCCTTCGTGGAAGAAGGAGAGGTTATAGCAAAGGTCTCTGCTGGCATAGCCAAGACCAGGGACATAACCGGAGGACTGCCCAGGGTTGAGGAGCTCTTTGAGGCCAGAAGCCCAGCGGACAAGGCCCTGGTCTCGGAGATAGCAGGCGTGGTCTCGGTTGAGAGCCTGGAAAAGGGCGTGTTCAAGATAAAGATCGTGCCCAGGGAGGGCGTTCCCATCTCATACGATGTTCCATACGGGCGCTACCTCCTGGTTGGTGACGGCGAATCCGTTGACGCGGGTGAGCCCCTGACCACCGGCGCGATAGACCCCCACGACCTCCTCAGGATAAGGGGCAAGGAATATGTCCAGGAATACCTCTTTGACCAGGTGCAGGAGGTTTACAGACTCTCAGGCGTGGAGATAGACGACAAGCACATAGAGATAATAGTCAGGCAGATGCTCCGGAAGGTCAAGATAGAGGACCCTGGCGACACCAAGTTCCTACCCGGTGATCTGGTGGACCTCTCCAGGGTCAAGGAGGAAAATGTCAATGTCGTCGCCTCCGGTGGAAGGCCCGCACAGCATAAAGTCGTTCTGCTGGGCATAACCAGGGCCGCGCTGTCAACGGATTC
>Ga0172366_10001270_pt1 | contig 19545 bp, 15 predicted proteins | sample LakKivSesite69cm_FD_114533 | JGI IMG/M metagenome (GOLD analysis project Ga0172366, IMG submission 114533) | Sediment microbial communities from Lake Kivu, Rwanda - Sediment site 69cm | ecosystem: Environmental > Aquatic > Freshwater > Lake > Sediment | place: Rwanda: Western Province, Lake...
GAGATGCAGGGAACACCGCCCGTCCTCACTGGCAATAGGTTCCAGTTGAACCCGGGCTGGAATATCCGTGGTATTGAGGCTGACCCGAGGGATGGCAATTACTGGGTAACGATCGTTCAGATCAGTGGAACTTATGTAAACCAGATTGTCAAGGTCAGGGGATTCTATACACCGCTTACACCTGTAGAAGAATCAGAAAAAGAGAATGTTGCACAATATAAGATGCTTAAGGTTGTGCCGAATCCAACAAAGAATCTTTTATCATTCCACATCAATCCTGATAATCTAAAGCATAATTACCTGAGTATTTATGATATCAGTGGCAGATTGGTGACAAAGGTTCAGTTCAATAAAGGAGACAGGATAATCCAATGGAATCCGAGGAAGGATGCTTCACTTGCTGATGGTATTTACTTTGTAATGTTGGAAAAGGATGATGGTGTAATTACCCAGAAATTCGTCCTGATGCACTAATCACAGTTCCAACTTAAAAGCCCCGGCGCTATGCCGGGGCTTTTTTATTCAGAGGATAATAAATTTGCCCTGATGTATTTCTTCTTTTTTATCATGTGTCTCAATTCTGTAAAAATAGACGCCGGAAGGCAAATTATTTAATGGACTTTTGATCCTTTTACCGAGTGCGTTATAAATTGTAATTTTGGTATCAAACAGTTTTTTAAATCTATATTCCGAACTGATAATTGTTGGGATAAAATAGTTATAAAAATTACCGGATGTTCTATCTTCATCAATACCAATAAGAATCTCTTTAAATCCTTCCTGAATCTGCCAGCCAGGATTTGTCTGACCACGCCACTCATACGCACCAACATCCCAGGTAGTTCCAATGGGTCTGGCAAGAAGATTAAAATCGTCGTCAGGGGCACCGTAAGACGATGTGCCGGTGTTAATTAGTGTCGCATTAGATTTTGTATAAAGGTTGATAATACCGGGTAAAGGATTGGAATTTATAAACTCTAAAGCTGGATGATTGCCAAGGGTTGAACCGGAAACCTGGGATTGTCCATAATGCCGGTTATAAGCAACATAGCCAGGACCTATACCATCAGGTGCCTGAATTGCACTTGCCGTTATCGTATCCTGATAACAGGCATTATTGATACAAACCATTTCACCGGATGCGCTATTCCAGTCATCAAGTCTGAGACAAGTCACACTACAGTAAAAGATTGTATTATTCCGAATATACAAATCATTCATTCCCCAGCCACTGTAGTTTCTGACATTTATCCCATAATCGCAATTAAAGATAACATTGTTATCAATGTTTGTCTGTCCTACGGCAAAAATTCCTTCTGGCGCATTCCATATTGCATTTCGCTGTACTATATTATTATCACTGACAGAAGCCTGGTCAGTTTTATATAATACAATTCCTGCCTCATCACAATTATACACAACATTATCCTGAATGATATTAAGGTATGTACCACGCTTGAATTGAATTCCTTTATGCGGATGGCAATCGTGTATCCAATTGAGTTCAACAAGGCAGTGGTGAACCGGTGATAAACCATCATGATTACCTATATACAAACCTTCTCCCACATCCGTGATATCGTGGATATGGCAATGGCGGATTGTGAGATAGGTGAATGACTCACCTGCAGGATTCGCACTGATACCCACACCTGTAAGATTATGGATCTGCAAATTTTCCATTAAAATATGGTCGCTTGTGGTTCTAAATTTTATCCCATCAATACCCGAGCCAGCATAGGAGTTTGTAATCTCAATTTCTCGTAGTTCAAGATAATGGCAGTTATAGATGTCAATCACATTATCGTAATTCACACCATTAACGACAACGCCGCTATTGTATGGCTGGATAACAATCCAGTCATTACTGGTTCCATAGCGGTCTGAGATATTCCAGTTCATATTGTATGTTCCTGGCATTATGAGAAGTGTATCGCCTGCCTGTAAGAGATTTGTGTATGACTGGATTTCTCCAGGGGTTGAAGCAATGTAGGTTGTGGCGAAACAAAGATAGGCCATTAAAGAACCTACTAATAGTCTGTGCATAGTTCCCCCTTTCATATCATTTTACATTGGTAAATAATAAATGTCAATAGATAAAATAATAAATTATACAGACCAAAAGTTTGTCCTACATCTCTTTAGAATTTTTATGCAGAATGAACTCTGCTACTACAGAGTTATAATAAATTATGTTCAGAGAAAGAATAGAATCCTTCTTCAGCAATGATTATATGGTCAATTATCCTCACACCCATTAAATCTCCAGCACTCTTTAATCGCTCTGTAATCTTTAAATCATCCTCTGACGGCTTTAAAATTCCACTCGGATGATTGTGAACCAAAAATAGTCCACCTGCATTCTCTATAATTGCAAACTTGAAGACTTCCCGGGGATGCGTCAGACTCGCATCAAGAATGCCTTTTGATACTGTCGTATCTTTTATCAGTGCATTTTTGCCATCCACAGCAACAACCTTGAACAGTTCCTGTTTCAAATTGCCGATCAATGGTGCATAATAATCATAAAGGTCTTGGGGTTTTGTAAATTTGATTATTCTATCCTGTTTTTTTGAATATGAACGCCTACCCAATTCCAAGGCAGAAAGAATTGTTATTATTTTTGTCCTACCTAATCCAGGAATCTTTAAATTTTCAATTTCTTTTGCGGACTTTTCAGCAAGTTTTTTCAAACTGCCCACCCGACTCAGAATCTCTTGGGCAAGGTCTAGTGCTGAACGATTCTTTACTCCTTTACCAATAACGATTGCCAGCAATTCGGTATCGCTTAGCACATAACTTCCCTGCTCATAGAATCTTTCCCTGGGACGTTCAGACTCAGGCCAGTCTTTAATCTTCATTGCCTCACCTTGTTCGGCACAGATTACACCAATAAAAGAACGATTGCAATGATTGAGGTCATTTCATCAGGGTTGCCTTTAGTACAAAGCCGGCAAGAGTGATTGAAGAGGTTGCCATCAATTTTATTAAAATATTGAGCGACGGACCCGATGTGTCCTTGAATGGGTCACCTACTGTGTCACCAACAACTGCTGCCTTATGCTCTTGTGAACCCTTTCCACCGAGATAGCCTTTTTCAATGTATTTCTTTGCATTATCCCAGGCACCACCACTATTTGCCATCATTAATGCAACAGCAAAACCTGAAATCAATGCACCAGCAAGAATACCCACGACGCCACTTGGACCTAAGAACATACCCACAATGAGTGGTGATAGTATGGCAAGTAAAGAGGGTAGAATCATCTCTTTTTGTGCAAATTTTGTGCAGATATTCACTGCCCGGGCATAATCAGGTTTTGCTTTACCTTCCATTAACCCTGCTATCTCTTTAAATTGACGCCTGACCTCAAAAACAATCATTCCTGCAGCCCTGCCCACCGCCTTTAATGTCATAGAACAGAATGCGTAGGGCATCATTGCACCAATAAATAGTCCAGTAATAACCGCAGGATTGGTGATCCTTAAATCAAGGTGCACGCCGGCAAGTTCAATCTGGTCACGGTATGCAGCAATCAAGGCAAGGGCAGTCAATGTTGCAGAACCAATCGCAAATCCTTTACCAGTTGCTGCAGTGGTATTTCCTAAGGCATCAAGGGCATCAGTCCGCTGACGCACGTCTAGTGACAATCCGGCCATCTGGGCATTACCACCTGCATTATCCGCAACCGGCCCATATGCATCAGTTGCCAGTGTAATACCGAGTGTAGAAAGCATTCCTACAGCAGCAAGGGAAACACCAAAGAGTCCTAAATTAGGACTATGTAAACCACCGCTTAAGTAATAAGCACAAAGAACTGCCACAACAACAGCAATAACAGCAGGTGCAGTAGACAGCATACCAACACTTATTCCATTAAGAATGACTGTTGCTGGACCAGTTTTTGAACTATCAGAAATACTGCGCGTGGGTGAATAATTATCTGAAGTAAAATATTCGGTATTAAAGCCAATGAAGACACCTGCAGCAAGTCCGGCGAGTATTGCCCAGTAGAGTCCAAAATAATCTGGAAGCACATATTTAATGACTACTGCCGAAATTATTGCAATAAGGATACTTGAACTCCATATGCCCCTGCGCAATGCAGTCAATAATGCACCCTGGGTTGCATCCTCTTTTGTGCTCACCAAAAATGTTCCGATTATTGAGCAAAGCACGCCCACTGTTGCCATTACCTGTGGTACAACTACACCCTGAATCCCTAAGCCTGCAGCAACTGCAAGCGCCATTGTCGCAATGATTGAACCAACATAGGATTCATAAAGGTCTGCGCCCATTCCTGCCACATCACCCACATTGTCACCAACATTGTCCGCAATCACAGCAGGATTGCGCGGGTCATCCTCAGGAATTCCTGCCTCGACTTTACCAACAAGGTCTGCACCAACATCTGCTGCCTTGGTAAAAATTCCTCCACCGACCCTGGCAAATAAAGCCTGAAAAGATGCCCCCATACCAAAGCAGATCATGGTAGAAGTAATATTCTGAATTTTTTGTGCCTCTGGCAGATTCCGGTAAACCCAGTTTAAAAGGACAAACCAGATACTCAAATCTAAGAGGCTTAAACCCACAACAACAAAACCCATAACACCACCTGCGGCAAATGCCACCCTTAAACCACTGTTCAGACTTTGCCTTGCTGCATTTGCTGTACGTGCAGAGGAGTTTGTCGCCTGGGTAAGACCAATAAATCCAGATAATCCAGAAAAGAATCCACCTGTGATAAAGGCAAATGGAACATAAATTGGTAACATACCACTAAGCGCAATAATTAATAAAATTACAAATACTATTGCAAAGAATATCGTGACAACACCATACTGCCTTTTTATATATGCCCTTGCCCCTTCCCTTACTGCCCGGGCAATCTCACGCATTACATCTGTCCCTTCATCAAACTTTTTTGTACTTAAGGACAAATACCAGGCAAAGACCAAAGCAAGAATAGAACCAACGGGCGTTAGCCAGAATAATGGATGCATCTAACCTCCTTTTAAGGTTACAAAAAAATTTTGAAAATAATGGGTTATATTATATGAAAAAATAAATAAAAATCAAGGATTTTCAATTCGCTTAATATAGGGTAAGTCTTTCTTTTAGATAATCTGGTGATAGTTTGCCATCCGCAACGAGTTTCCGTTTTGACTGTTCCATATCCTGCATGCCAAATTGCTTGCCGGTCTGGATTACGGAATCAATCTGATATACTTTTTGCTCACGAATCAGATTGCGCACTGCCTGGGTCGCAATGAGAATTTCAAATGTAGCAATTCTTCCTGGTGCCTCTTTCCTTGGATACAATCTCTGGGCAATGACACCCTGGAGTGATTCAGACAATTGAACCCTTATCCGGTCCTGTTGATCTGTAGGAAAAACATCAATAATTCTTGTGATGGTTTTTGATGCAGATGAGGTATGGAGCGTGGCAAACACTAAATGCCCGGTCTCAGCAGCAGTTAGGGAAAGACCGATAGTTTCTAAGTCCCGCATCTCACCAACCAGAATATAATCCGGGTCTTCTCTCAAGGCACTCCTTAATGCGTGGCTAAATGAATGCGTATCAGAACCCACCTCACGTTGGTTCACAACACAATTCTTTGAGTTATGAATAAATTCAATCGGGTCTTCAATTGTAATAATATGGCCATCTTTATTTGTATTGATATAATCAATCATTGCGGCAAGGGTCGTTGATTTTCCACTTCCGGTTGGACCGGTCACCAGAATCAAACCATAATCAAGGTCTATGAGTTCCTGAATTATCTTTGGCAAACCAATCTGTTCCATACTTGGAATCTTTTCGGAAATGACACGAAATACCGCACCCAGTCCCTGATGCTGATGGAATATATTTACCCGAAACCTACCAATATCAGGAATATGCAGAGAAAAATCAAGTTCTTTCTCTTTTTCTAAGATTGATTTTTGTTCATCATTAAGTATTTCAAAGACTAGTTTACAAATAACTTCGGGATCGGCATCAGTATCATGCAATTTTCTTATTGAACCATAAACCCTCATCATAATCGGAGAACCAGCACTCAGGTGTAAATCACTGGCATTGGAATCTACAGTATGTTTTAATAATTTTTCAATCTCGGTCATAATCAACCTGCCTCTGATTGATTTTCAACTTTTATGGTAATACGAGCACTGCCTTTAAATTTTGTAATAATGCCATTTTCATCAACGAGTTCAATTGATGCCTTTCCTTTATCAATATCTATTTTAATTGTTCCCTTAAAATCTTCACTAAGTATCTGTTCTGTCTGTCCCACAGGAAAGAATTTATCAAGGAGTTGTAAAATCTTTTCTGGTTCTGCTACAGAAAGAATAACCTCTTTTTTTGTTATTTCTTTTATCTTATCAATCACTTCTTTATCTGTTGGATTGCCCGTCGCCATATAGAGTTTACCTTCAATTTCATAAAGGGGAATTATACAATAATCATATAATAATTTTTCCGGAAATGAGTGAATGAGCTTACTATCCATAATATCTGGCTTTAGTTCAATAAACGGCATTGATGCCTGTTCACTCAGGAGCCAGATAAGGTCCCGGAAATTAATATATCCTAATTCGATCAAAATGTCGCCAAGCCTCTTTTTGTTTGTTTGCTGGATTTTTAATGCCTCGTTTAACTGGTCTTCAGTAATAATCCCGCTTTTTACCAACAATTCGCCGATTCGCATTATCTTACTATGCTCCAATCAATTCAAATACCTTTGCCCTGAGTTGATTTATCTCAATCGGTTTTGTAATAAATGAGGAAATCTCTGATGTCTTTACGACCACATCATCTTCAAGTAATTTATATGCTGAACAGATGATTATGGGAATGGTTTTGTTCCGTTCACGGATTCTTTCAATCACCTCCAGGCCATGAACTCCGGGCATCTTGATGTCGGTTATCAAGAGGTCAAATTTTTCTTTGGTTATATACTTAACTGCCTCCCTTCCATTATCGCAAACGACAACATCATAATCATCTTTTAATGCCTCACTAAGTAATAACCTTATAGGTTCTTCATCATCACAGACAAGAATCCTTTTTTTCACTTTAACCTCCTTAAATTTATATTTTACCAGACAGGTAAATAGACCAATGTGGTTGTTCCCTGCCCGAGTTTACTTTTCATCTCAATCTTTCCATGATGGTCATCAACAATCTTTTTAACAATCGCCAGACCCAATCCAGTTCCTCTGGTCTTTGTACTAAAAAATGGGGTAAATAGATTCTTCAAATCCTTTTCATCAATACCCTTGCCATTATCGATTATTTCTGTAAGAATGAAGTTATTTGTTTTTTTGAAATTTATTTTCAGCAAACCATTTTCATCCATTGCCTCAATACTGTTATTGATAAGATTCACAAAAAGCCGACGCAAAGATTCTTCTTCTCCCCGGACTGCGGGTTCTTCAACTCCCTCAATTATTACCTGCACCTTTACCGCTTGTAGCATATTTTCAATCAAATCCTTTAAATTGATTTCCTTCAATTCCATTTTCTTGGAACGGACAAATGTTAGAATATCATCCACAATATGATTGATTCGCTGTGTACCCTTACGGATTTCTTCAATATAAGAATGCAGTTTTTCTCGATCCTGGATATTCATCAAAAGCTGGGCAAAACCATCAATCGAGGTCAAAGGATTACGAATCTCATGAGCAACCCAGCTCGCCATTTTACCAAGATAGGATAGTCTTTCATTCTGTTTTACTTTTTCTTCAAGTCTCCTTATTTCAGAAAGATCTTTAAATATGAGCACGCAACCAGTTACACCTTTTCCTGGTGTATCAAGAAGCGTAATATTGAAACCAATGGGAATTTTATCACTATTTTTATTCTGAATTTCTACTTCGTCACGGATTATTGGTTTTCCTACGGTCATTGCCTGCTTCATCTTCTGCCAAAGTGGGTCAATCTCTTCAAGACTCTTTATATTGTACTCAATCAATTGGTCCTTTTTATATCCAAAAACCCTTTCTGCCTCAGGATTGACTGTAGTAATAAGTCCATCGCTTTTTACTGCCATTATACCGCTTGCAACACTATTAATGATTCTTTCATTATATAGACGCAGCTCAATCTCCTGTGCAGTAACCCGCTCCACCTCTTTTTTCAATTCAATATTAAATCGCTCAAGTTCCTCTTTCTTTCTGAGTTCTTTTCGCGTTGACTCGGCCCAGTAACTGCTGACCAGGGAAATGATAAAGAGAAATGGAATACGAATAAGAAATCTTGAATCTAAAAATGAAATTTCAGGATATGTCCTGTGGACAAGCCAGGCATAGATAATGCTTGCAACGATTGCCACTGGAATACTACCATTAACGGTCTGACTGACTGATGATATAAATATTGCAAGAAAGTAGATTAAATAAAAATCGGTCTCAACCCCTTCGGTTAGATATATGGCAAGGGAGATTATAATAATGTCGAAGAGGAATGTACTGAAGGAAAACCAGGGTTTTGATACTATTTTCTCAGACACACGGCTGACAATAATATTTATGATAAAGTATATAAGCGCAATAATATATCCTGGTTCACCAAAGTGTAATCCCTTTTTTGAATAGGTCATTATGAGAATTGTAGTCAGGATCAGTATAAAACGTAAAAATGTGAGTTTATTTTTTCCCATTATATCCTTCATTATAGTGTAATCAATTCTCTCTTTCTGTCAATAACCTTAGTAATATAAAAATACTGAATTTTGTTATCGCAATTTTCCAATTGACCTCGCTTTTCTACAACATTATTAAGAACTCTGTATAAATCTTTCTTGACTTAGGATTTATATTTAATATAATCCAGTTATGAATCTTGAACGATTATTTTCCCGGTATCATGATATCATTCTTGATTTTAAGGATTTTATAGATTTTTTGCATAGACCCCAGAAAATATCAATAAGATTGAATACCTTGAAATGTAAACCAGAAATTATACTGAATAATCTTAAAGAATTCCGTCTGAACCAGTTAAAATTTTATAAAGATGCTTATATAATAGAAAATGGCTACGGTATTGGCAATCATTTCACGCATCAATTAGGGCTTATATATGTCCAGGAAATTGCCTCAATGATACCTGCAATCGTGCTTGAACCACAACCGAATGATGTTTTGCTTGACCTCTGTGCCTCACCTGGGTCAAAGACTACCCAACTGGCACAACTAATGTCTAATAAAGGAGTAATTATTGTCAATGAGATTAATTATAAAAGGATATCAAGTCTTATCCATAATGTTAAAAAGTGTGGTTTATTAAACGAGGTTATTATTCTCTTGCCCGGTGAAAAAATCGGTGATGTGCTTCCCAATTATTTTGATAAAATTTTACTTGACCCACCCTGTTCAGCCGAAGGGACAATAAGAAAATCAAAAAAGGTACTGTATCATTGGGGTCTTAAGAATATTCAAAAAATGTCCCGTATTCAGAAAGGCTTGATTGTCTCCTCATTCAGGGCGCTAAAGCCCGGTGGTATAATGGTCTATTCCACCTGCACAGTTGCACCTGAAGAGAATGAAGGTGTGATTGACTATCTCTTAAAAAAATTTCCTGAGGCTGAGGTATTACCTATTGATATTTCCCATTTTAAAATACGCGGAGGAGTTATAAAATGGCAGAATGAACATTATGATACAAGGGTAAAAAACTGCGCGAGGATTTATCCCCAGGACAATAATACTGCACCTTTTTTTGTCGCAAAGATTACAAAAAGAGGTGTTCCCCAGATACGTCCGGGTTATCATGGAAAGATTGAATTTCAAAACAAAGTAATTGATTTGTATCTTCAGCAATTTGGAATTCTAAAAAACAGTTTTGCGGATTATGCAGTATATCAAAAGTATGATACTTATTATATTGCTACACCCGAAGCCTATGCCTTCTTTGAAATTTCAGGTATAAGAAAGGGCCTTGAGATTGGCAGGATATATGGCAATAATCTCAAACCCGACAACGATTTTGTCCAGATTTTTGGCACGGATGCAAGAAGGAATATTGTGGAAGTTACAGAGTGGGAATTAAAAAAATTTCTAAAAGGAGAAAATATTAAAAGTCCGAATGGATTGGATGAATTTGTTATTATTTCATTCAAGGATTTGCCCTTAGGAGTTGGACACCTGAACAAGAATGAGATTAAATCTACAATCAAACCCGCAAGAAGGATTAAGTAAAAGTTGACATTTTGTTATTTTCTGTTATAATTCATTGAAAGGAGTGGTTATGCCAGGAATTTTTAAAAATTCATTGCTTGTGTGTCTGGGCATTGCTGCACTCAGCAGAAAGAAACTTTTTAATATTTATGATACGCTAAAAAGCGAGGGTGAAACTCTGAAAAACGAAAGTCCAATTTTGAAAAAACGCTGGCAGAGATTAGATATAATTTCAGAACAACTTGAAAAAATGAGCTACAGGATTGTTAATCGTTTAAATATTGCCACAAAAGCAGAACTTACCGAATTGAATAAAAAAATTGAGCGAATCCTGAAAAAGAAAGAAATCACGGAATAATAGACTTAATTTCAAAAAAATAATTAAATAAATGTTTATTAACCCATTTCAACGGTTCAGCCGTTATTTTCAGATTACACGCACACTTTTAAAATATGGATTTGGTGAATATATCAAAACACTGCACCCGGCCTATTTACTTGCTCGTATGGGAATTAAAAGGCAGGAAATTGCGATTAGACCCCTTTCTGAGCGGTTAAAAATTGTCTGTGAAGAGCTCGGACCCACTTTTATAAAATTAGGACAGATCGCGTCAACCAGAACCGATATTTTTCCTGAAGAGTTGACCGAGGCACTGGCAAGATTGCAGGACCAGGTTAAGCCCGAACCATTTTCAATAATGAAGGATGTGGTTGAGAATGAAATTGGTCCGATTAATAAGGTATTTACAGAATTAAATGAAACGCCCATTGGCTCTGCCTCAATTGCCCAGGTCTATCTTGCAAAGATCGAAAATACACCTGTAATTGTTAAAGTCCGAAGACCCAATATTGAAAGAATGATTGATCTCGATATTGATATGTTCAAAAGAATAGCACGAATTGCAGAAATCAATATCCCAGGATTTAAGGAGCGGAATCCTCAAGATTTGATTGAAACCTTTGCCCGGACCCTTTGTAAAGAACTTGATTTTCTCAATGAAGCAGCAAATGCCGAGAAATTTAAAGAAATTTTTCAGAATGACCATCGAATAAAAATTCCTAGGGTTTTTAAAGAAATCTCTACGTCCAGGGTTTTGATTCAGGAGTATATTAGCGGTATAAAAATAACCGATATTAAAAGGATCCAGGAAAATAGTATAAATCCTAAGATTATTGCCGAGAATGGTGCAGATATCTTTCTCAAACAGATACTCATTGATGGATTCTTCCATGCTGACCCGCATCCTGGCAATATATTTGTTCAAAAGGATAATATTATCGTACCCATTGATTTCGGAATGGTCGGCAGAATAACCCCGGCAATGAAAGAACAATTAGGAAATTTTATTCTCGGAATTGTAAATCGTGATGCTCGGAAGATTGCAAAGGCTTTTTTGAAGATAGGTGCCATAAGTAAAGGTATTGATGAAGATATGCTCCAGCAGGATATTTTATACATCCTTGATAAATTTGAAAGCAGGGCAATAAAGCATATTTCAGTAAAAGAGTTCGTAATGGATATTAATCGTGTGATAAGGAAATACCAGATAAGAATCCCGCAAGATTTACTCTATTTGGGTAAGGCATTATCACAACTTGAAATGATAGGCAAGGAACTTGATGAAAACTTTGATATAATGGGTTTTGCTCAAAGATTTGTGCATAAACATAATTTTGGTGTATTATCAGTTAATACTATATTAAATAAAGGCCGGAAATGGTTAGAAAGTATGCTGGCGACTTTATTTGAATTGCCCGATAATATAAATAATCTTTTTGAAACCATACAAAATATGAACAAAAAAGATATAAATAAGAAAACCGATAGACATATATACTGGTATATGAGTGGTTTTGGTATTATGGTTATCTCAATGTTTATTATTATGATTATCAACCACCCGGTTGCAAAAATTTTAGGAATAATCGGCATTGGCTTCGCATTTTTAATCTTTGTTCTGCAGTTAATATATTCTTTCTTTTCATATTGACACATAAAATTTTTTAGCTATAATCATTTGCTGAGGGATGCAAGGGAAGTGCCGTGACCCTGAATAAATTTCAGGGTAGAAAATCGGCCGCAGTCGCCGCTACTGTGACCCTGTTCCTATTATTTGTTCGGGTAATAGGGGCAAATTCCCTAACCAATAAGTCACTGTCCTTAAGATTAAAGGATGGGAAGACGGCTAGGGGCGGGGAAGCCAGGAGACCTATCCCCAGCACATCAGGGAAGTAATAGGAAAGCTATTCTATGAATCCCCTCTTTGATGAAAGAGGGAAACTTCAGAATGGTTATACTGTTACTTAGGGAGTCCTTCGGACGAAAGGAGGCAAAATGATTCCCTTAATTATATTAACCCTTATTATCAATCAAATCTATGAGGTAGAGGGTGTGGTTGTTACTGCAACCCGGTATCCAGTAATGTTAAAGGATGTAAGTGCAGGAACGATTGTTATTGACCGGGAAACAATTGAAGCGCAAAACCCCTCAAGCTTTGGTGAAGTCCTCCATAATCTTGCAGGTATAGATATAAAAGATTATGGAAATCCTGGTTCGGTATCAAGTATCAGTATCAGAGGAACGCCAAGTTCAGGTGTAATAGTTTTGCTGGATGGAGTTCCGCTCAACTCCATGCAAACCGGCATTGCTGATATTGGTTATATTGATGTGAATGATATTGAACAGGTTGAGATTATAAAAGGACCTGTTTCCAGCCTTTACGGCGCTAATGGTATAGGTGGTGTGGTAAACATCATTACAAAAAAGAGCAAAGAATCTCCTGAGGGTAGTGCAAAGATAAGGTATGCCAATGGCCGAGTCCTTAGACCTTTTAGTAATACTGAATATTTTTTGAAATATACCATTCCGTTAAAAAATTTCTATTACAAAATTACTGGCAAAAAGACAACATCAACGGGTGCAAGGACTAACAGTGACTGTCATGGATTTTCTATAAAAAATCATTTAGGTTATAATACCTCCAGAATGTCAATTCAATTTGGAACTAACTGGAATGCAAGGGATTACGGCTTGCCCGGGCCACAACCTCTTGTTGACAGTATGCATTCTGTTCCCTATCTGGGTGATAGCACAGCATCATCAAGATATGACAATCAAATTGATAGAATACGGCTCAATGATTTTTCTGTTATTTATAAACCCATCAATAATTTTTCTCTTACCACGAAATTTTTTAGCAATCTTCAAGACAATCATTATTTTACAAAATTTCTATCATGGGATATTTCTACTGAAAATTACCAATACTCTTTAAATGCGATCGGCAATAATACTACAGTTCTGTATGAACTTGGTTTAGATAAATTAGTTGCGGGATTTGACTTCCGTTACGATACTCTGGATGCAATAAAAAAATCTTTGCAGACCGGTGATACAACCTGGTTTGCAAAAGGGAAAAATTACGGCTACTGGGTAGCACTGGTAAAAAGAATTTTAAGCCGTTTGATGCTCAATCCTTGCCTCCGCTATGACCATAATTCTTCTTATGGTAATTTCTTTTCGCCATCACTGGGCATAGTTTCAGAAATCAATCAAAGATTGTGGCTGAAGTTATCATTGGCAAGGGCATTTCGTGCACCCGCATTCAATGACCTCTACTGGCCTGTTTATGGTAATAAGGATTTAAAACCAGAATACGGCAATGCCTATGAGATGCGTGTTGAATCTTCTCCAGTATATAATTTATTTACAGGATTTTCAATATTTCTACGCGAGATTAATAATCGGATTACCTGGCTTCCTACTAAAGAAGGGTTATGGAAACCACAAAATGTAAATTACATAAGAATCGCTGGGCTGGAGACTGAAATTCATATAAAATTAAAAGATTATCTAAAAATTGCATTTAATGGAACTTACTTATTTGCACGACAGAAAAATAGAGAACTGGTCTACTATGATTATATAAATTCTGATATGGAATTTCAGGAAACAGAGCGTCCAGCCGCCTTTATTCCTTCGGTTATGTTTTCTGCAAAATTTGATTATCAAGTCAATTCAACTCTTTTATTGAATCTAAGTGCGGATTATACTGGAAGTTGTCTGAATTACTATGAAAACTGGTCGAATCCACCCGTTATCACAAGGGACACAAAAAGATTGAATCCTTATTTTCTTGTAAATCTAAACCTGCTTAAGACATTTTTTGAACATCTTAATCTGAATTTCGGCATAAAAAATCTTTTTGATCTTATCTATGCAAGCCAGTTCGGGAACAGCATTGATGATAAAGATTATCCAATGTCGAGGAGGACAATCTTTGGTGAGATATCCTGGAAGTAATTAGTACGATATCTTTAATATGGGCTGCTTCAAACTGCATATTTGAAATTATTGGTAAAACGGTTAAAGGGGTAAATATAAAAAATTCTAATAATCCATGTTCATGATAGCGTAATTATCTTGACTTGGTTCTTAATCTGGGTATAATTTTTTCCTGCAACAAGGAGTGATAAAATGAAAGAATATAAAAATTTTATTAATGGGAAATTTCTGGATTCTAAATCTGGCAGGACATTTGAAAATAGAAATCCTGCTAATTGGAATGAATTAATTGGAGTTTTTCCTAGATCAAATGCCGAGGATTTGAATATGGCAGTTGAAGTAGCAAAAAAGGCATATCCCAAATGGCAAGCAATCCCTTTACCAAAAAAGGCAGAGATAATACGGCGTGCTGCCGAGATAATGATTTCAAAAAAAGAAGAAGCAGCAAAATTGATGACCCGGGAAATGGGTAAGGTTATAAAGGAAACCCGCGGTGATTATCAGGAAGGTATTGACACAGCACTCTATGCAGCAGCCCAGGGCAGAAGATATTTTGGTTATACAGTTCCCTCTGAATTGCCTAATAAGATATGTTTTACGCGCAGGGACCCGCTGGGCGTCTGGGGGCTTATCACACCCTGGAACTTTCCAGTTGCAATTCCATCCTGGAAGATATTTCCCTGTATTTTGAGCGGCAATACTGCAATTATCAAACCTGCAACCGATACACCCGCCTCTGCAGGAGAACTGGTTCAGGTTTTGTATGAAGCAGGTTTGCCTGAAGGAGTATTAAATATTGTTTATGGTAGTGGCGGAGAAATCGGTGAGGCAATATTAAATCATAATGGTATTGTTGGTGTATCATTTACCGGTTCTTCAGATATCGGAAGGCGTATCGGTGAGGTTTGCGGTAAAACCCTTAAACGCTGTTCCTTAGAGCTTGGTGGCAAGAATGGTCAGGTTGTACTTGCTGATGCAAATTTAGAACTGGCAATAGAAGGTGTATTATGGGGTGCGTTTGGAACCACAGGCCAACGCTGTACTGCTACCTCACGATTAATTATTGAGAAACCAATTTATGATAAATTTATTGAAATGCTTAAGGCAAGGATTGAAAAATTAAAACTCGGTAACGGACTTGATGAGACTGTAGATGTTGGACCACTCGTTAATAAGGTACAGCGTGAAACAGTTGCAAGTTATGTAGATATTGGTAAAAAACAAGGGGCGAAGTTATTGACTGGTGGTGAATCATATGTAGAGGGTGAATGTGCCAAAGGCTGGTTTTATAAGCCAACAGTCTATATTGATGTTTTGCCAACTATGAGGATTGCCCAGGAAGAGATATTTGGGCCTGTGCTTTCCGTGATAAAGGCAATGAATTTTGAACAGGCAATTGAAATCTTAAATGGCACAACTTATGGTCTTTCTTCAAGTATCTATACCAATGATTTAAACAAGGCTCAAAAGGCTGCAGAACTTGCTGAAACCGGAATCGTTTATATCAATGCACCGACCATTGGTGCAGAATGCCATCTGCCTTTTGGCGGAATGAAAAATACAGGGAATGGCCACAGGGAAGGTGGCTGGACTGCCTATGAGATATTTACTGAAGTGAAGACAGTATATATTGATTACTCAGGAATATTACAAAAGGCACAGATTGATACCTGGAAAAAAGACGGCTAATGGTCTATGGGCTAAGAAGCTGGTGAATATATGAAAAAACCAAAGATAATTACAGAATTACCAGGACCAAAGGCAAGGGAGCTATTAAAAATAGATTCTAAGTATATTACACCATCCTACACCAGGGCATATCCTGCGGTGATTGAAAAAGGCAGTGGTGTCTGGGTAACTGATGTGGATGGAAATGAATTTCTGGATTTTTCCTCAGGTATCGCCGTGCTTGCCACAGGTCATTGTCATCCTGAAATAACAAAGGCGATAAAAGAGCAGGCAGAAAAATTACTCCATATGTCAGGAACTGATTTCTATTATCCCTATCAGATTGAACTGGCGGAGAAGATAGCAGAGATTGTGCCTGGCAGTAAGAATAAAAAGGTATTTTTTGGAAATTCTGGTGCTGAATCTGTGGAATGTGCAATGAAACTTGCTCGGTATCATACACGCAGACCAAGATATATTGCATTTACTGGCGCATTTCATGGCAGGACATATGGGGCATTATCATTAACATCTTCAAAAGCAGGCCAGCGCAGATTTTTTGGCCCACTTCTACCTGACGTTACCCATGTTCCTTATGCCTATTGTTATCGTTGTCCATTCAATCTCTCTTATCCCTCATGCGACCTTGAGTGTGTAAAGTATATTGAAGAAGTTGTTTTCAAGAAGATTGCACCACCTGAAGAGGTTTCAGCAATATTTGTGGAGCCAATTCAGGGTGAAGGTGGTTATGTTATACCACCGGATAGTTTTATTCCTTCACTCAGAAAATTATGTAATGATTATGATATAATCTTGGTTGATGATGAAGTCCAGTCAGGAATGGGAAGGACTGGCAGAATGTTTGCCATAGAGCACTTCAATACCAAGGCTGATATGTATTGTATTGCCAAAGGTATTGCCTCAGGCTTACCCCTTGGTGTCTGTGTATCTAATAGTGGGTTAATGGACTGGCCACCTGGTGCCCATGCCTCAACATTCGGTGGAAACCCGGTATCCTGTGCCGCTGCATTAAAAACAATAGCATTATTAGAAAACGGGCTTATTGATAATGCCGCAAAACTTGGTGAATTTGTTTTAAAAAGATTGAATGAATTAAAAAACAATTACGATTTTATCGGTGATGTCCGAGGAAAGGGTTTGATGATTGGTATTGAATTTGTTGCGGATAAAAAAACAAAAACACCAATAAAGGACAAAAGGGATGCTATTATTTATGAGGCATTTAAACAGGGCTTGTTGATGCTTGGTGCAGGTGAAACTGCGGTCAGGATAATTCCGCCCCTAGTGATAAATGAAGAAGAACTCCAGATCGGCTTGGATATAATTGAAGTAGTCATAAAAAAGATATTTAAAGTATAATTTGCCTGGTTGAGTATTACATTTGACCCAAGAAAAAGGGGACCTTAAAAGTCCCCTTTTTTAATTCTAATCCCCTGAACTTATGGATTTCTATAAAGACCAAACCAGAATTCAGCTGTATCAATTTTACCCAGATCATAGTCGTCGTTGGCGATAAAATACAACTTTGCCTTTGCAGTATAGACGTCGATATTTATTAAATAGGCCAGTACCGTATCCACTGGAAGAGAAACATCTAAAAGAAAAAAAGTATCTACCTCTGCCGGGTCAACTATGCCTTTCACTTTCATATAGATGGGTATTTCGAATGGCCCAAAAAATTTTGTTTCGCCAAGCGTATAATATTCAAAAACCATTTTATTGACTGTGCAATCCACAGAATTTTTTGCGACAAACTCGATTGAATCAATTTCAGCAAAACCACCAGCATCCACCGACGCAGCAACCGGTGTTATATGGACAACCTCTATATCCGGCTTCAATTTTACAGACTCCTTGGCAAAATCACACGCAATAAATAAAAATGCACCCATCAATAAAGCCAGAATCTTTTTCATCATACCTCCTTTATAATCTTATTATTTTATCCAATATTTCCTTTTTGTCAAGAGGCAAAATGCATTATCCCAATGGTATTATTTTTTAACCGGAATTGCCCATTAAATATAACAAGTCGTCTAAAATCTTCCTTTTATAAATTCTTAGATTTAACAGGACTTACCTTAGTATAAATATACTCAGCCTTTAGGTTCCATCTGCTGAATGACGCAAGTTCAAATTCGGTATTTAATTTTATCGCATCTACTGGGCAGGATTCAGCGCACTGTTCACAATGGACACAGCGGTCATTGTGTATTACCATCTTGAATTTCTTTTCTGTTTCATTGACTGTGGTAATCTCAATTGCCTCGGCCGGACAATCACGCTGGCATGCATAACAGACAATACATTTTTCAGGATATAAAATCGGTGTACCCCTGAATCCCTTTGGTACTTCAAGTTTTTCAAATGGATATTTTACTGTCGCAGGTTTTTTGAAGATATGTCTTATAAGTTCAGGTAAAAAAGCAGCCAACTTCATTTCTCTCTCACCTCATTAGATATTTCACAATTATGACTATCAATAACTGAAGCACGGCAAGCGGTGCTAAATAGCGCCAGGAGAATGATACAACCTGGTCAATACGAATCCGCGCACAGACCGCCCGAATTGCTGAAAGCAATAGAATAACAATCAAGGTCTTGATGATAAAATAGATAAATCCCCAGATTAGTCCATTGGGAAAGCCACCTAAAAATACCGCCGCAATCAAACCAGCACCAACCACCATCTCTACATCAGCAAGTAATCTAAAGAATGCCAACTTCTTGCCCGAATATTCAGTATATGTGCCACCAACAATCTCGGTCTCAGCGTGGGGCACATCAAATGGAACACGTTCTAATTTTGCCTGCAGGGCAATCAATGCAACAAAGAAACCGATGATATTTACCAAAAGCAATAATGGATTCTGCTGATAAAACTGGGTTATCTCTAAAATTCTCCAGGAACCTGCAAGAATTGCCGGGCTCAAGACCGCAAGGAACAGCGGAACTTCATACCCAAAGAGCATTGTCAGAACCCTGACACCGCCTACTATAGAAAAGAGATTTGTTGAGTGCCAGCCTGCAAGGAAAAATGCAAGGGTCGGTAAACTCAATAAGAACAATACAACGATCAAATCACCTTCAAATGAATTGAATGTTGGCCAAGTTTCATAATGCCAGACCGGCAAATACATTGCTGCAGTTGCAACAACTGCCAGGGCAAATACCGGCAATGCGGAAAACATTCCTTTATCCGCCTTTTCAGGAATAATATCCTCTTTTGCCATCAATTTGATAAAATCCGCAATTGGCTGGAGCAAACCACGATAACCAGTATAAAGTGGCCCAATACGGTTCTGCAAGCGGGCATAAAATTTTCTATCCACCCACTCACAGAAGGTAGAATAGAAGAATAAAAAGAGAAAACCAGGATAGA
>Ga0172366_10001272_pt1 | contig 19528 bp, 13 predicted proteins | sample LakKivSesite69cm_FD_114533 | JGI IMG/M metagenome (GOLD analysis project Ga0172366, IMG submission 114533) | Sediment microbial communities from Lake Kivu, Rwanda - Sediment site 69cm | ecosystem: Environmental > Aquatic > Freshwater > Lake > Sediment | place: Rwanda: Western Province, Lake...
AATGTTCAGGCCGTGGTCGTTCGCGTAGGAAATAGCCGTCTCGAGGTTCTCTAGGATTTGGCCGAGCGGTTTTTTCAGCACGAGGTTCAAGAACAAGTCAGAAACAGGGACGAAGAAGATGATATCGGCGCAGCCCGTGGATAGAACCGCGTCGATGTCCTCCTTGAGCGTCCTTGAGACCGCGGCGATGCTCGCGATCGTGAACGATTCCCTGCAAATGGCCTTGACCATGCTGAGCTCGTCCTTGGACACTGCTGGAAACCCGGCCGCGATAACCCGCACGCCGATCTCGTCAAGCATCTTGGCCAGGAGAATTTTTTCATCCACTTTCAAGAACACGCCCGGCGATTGCTCCCCGTCGCGTAGGCTCTCGTCCCAGACCTTGACGCTCTTGCACGCGTTCGGATAGGTTCGAATCACTTGGGCATTATAATCCTCCAGCATACGCTCGAAATCGGTCTTTGTGAGGTCTTTAAACGGGCTTTCATCGAGTTTTTGCTGGGTCATGAACAATTCCACGCGCTCTGCCTACGCCGTATGACCGTATTGGTTGGGGAAAAATAAGAAGGTTCTTGTGCAGTGGAGCTCCATACCCTCGGCGTTCGCGCACTGGCGGTTCACGTTGATGGACAGCGACTCGCCGGTCTTCTCGCACGTGAAGATGTACGTCGTGTACCCGATCTGCTTCACGAAGGGCGCCACGTCCACGGCCGCCTTGCAGCGTATCCTGGCGGGCGGGGCGGGCCCGGCGACCTGCAGGTCGTCCTTGCGCATGGGGCGGTGCATGCCCCGGATGGCCTCGTAGAGCGGCACGAGCTCGGGGATCAGCTTTATGCGCGTGTCCCTGCTCCTCCACGCCGAAGACGAGTAGATGGCCATGAGCACGGGGGTCTCGCGGCGGCCGAAGAACGCGTCCTTGCCGGGCAGCACGCCGCACGGCTGGAGGCCGATGGCCTCGCAGACCGCCTGCGGCTTGGGCGAGCCGGCGCGGGTCTCGCTCCAGAGGAACCGGATGTTGCCCTTGAAGTGCTTGAGGAGGTCCTGGAACGCGGCGCCGAACAGCCGGGACGCGCCACCCCGGCCTTACCGGCCTTGCCGGCCTTGCCGGCCTCGACGCTCGCGTTCCCACGAGCATCGTTTCTTTTTTTTTAGAGAGAACTGAATTTAGTCAAGCCCTTCTTGAACTTCCTAATTTTTTTGACTGTCTTGAATAACGAACGGATTTTTTCATCTAAACTCGTTAATTGGGCGCGATAATCCTCTGTCTGCTTCTTGTAAAGTATATGCTCCGTGATCAAGGTGACCTTGTTTTGCAATTCCATCTTCAAGTTCTCCGCTTCTCGCACCACCTTTTCGTTTAGCTCCGGGACGGACATGCTCTCCTCTTGCTTCCGCCGGGCCTGGAAATAGATGAGCACGAGGATCGTCGTTGTGGTTGAAAAGATGATGAGCCCTTGAATCGCGCTGCTGCTCGGGTTGATGCCAGGTGGTGGAGGCTCGGGCACGCGCGGCACGATTGAAAAGTGCACCACGCTATACAGTCCGGCTACCGACGGGTGATTGAAGATGATCAACGCGTAATACTCGCCCGTGTGGTTGAATGCGGGGAACGTGTACCCGCCGAGCGACAAGCCGCCCGACGCGAGGAACGTCGTGAAGGAATCGCCGACAGTCGGGAAGAATTGTAGCAATATCATCTCCCGCGTTTCGACGTGCACGTACGCGATGATGCCAAGTACCTCTGTCATCGGGATGTTCGGAAAGGTGGAGTTCAACGTTGCCTGGATGAACAGCGTGTCATTCATCTGGATCGAAGGATTCGACAGCACGTATTCTGCTTGCAGCCCATAGCGGAGCACGTACTGCAAGATCCTGCCCGCGAAGTCGGAATTGTTCGCCTGGTTGATGTGGTACGCGTCGATGAAATTTGAGTCACCGAGTAACACAAAAGTCCCGCCGGTTGTCAGGTTCTCGTGGATCGCCGCGACGGGATTGCCGAAACTATCCCGTGCAAGTACAGTGTTCATGCTCGCGTTGCCCGTGATGGAGAAGGTGGAATAGGAAGAAAGTTCCAACGCGCTGCTGCCGAACCCCGTGGTGATGGCATGCCCTGCCGTGAAATTTGAAATGGTGGTCGAGTTCGTGTAGCTCTTGTTGAACGAGAAGCCGAAGATGGAAACGAGGTCATCCAAGCCGGTGATATTGCATGAATCGGGAATGCTTCCCGCGCCGGAAAGGAGGTCATGGATTGCATTGAAATCGAAATCGAACGAGAAATCTATGCTCCCCGAGAGGCCGCCGAGGCCGGACGAGCCCGAACCGGGGAGGCCAAAACCCGACGCGTTACCCATGTCCGCATCGGCGAGCACGATGATTTTCCCGCCATTGTTATAATAATCAACAAGGATGGCGATGTCCTGGGCATCAAAGCCGATTTCAGGATCGGGTATGATGATTACATCGTAGAACGAAAACAAGCTCATGTTTTCGATCATCATGCTCGAATAATTGCTGAAAACGATGTATTCGTCCATGTCATAGTCCCATCGCGTGCCGAGCTGGTAGAACTGGTTGTACGAGGCCATGATCATGTCCCGCTGATCGCCCGTCAGGATGCCCAGCAAGTCGTTGTGCTGCGTGTCGAAGAACACCTTGGCACTGGGGAGCTTGATCGTGTAGTCGACGACGACCGTGTCGATGAAACCCTGGTCGGACGTGAAGTTTATAACCGAACGATAGTGCCCGTTCTGGGGGAACCGCAATAACGTGTTATCAATGAATAGTGTGATGACAGTTCCCGTGCTGGCGTTAGACGGGATGGTTCCGGTTCCCTTGGAACCCGAATCGAGTAGATTGGTGAGTTTCTCGACGAACTTGATGGACGCGTTTCCCTCGGCGATATATCGCAAGCCAGTGAGTGGCACCGTTGAATAGATGGTGAGGTTGTACAATGAATAATCGCCGATGTATTCGGGTTTCATGGGCGCGCTGCAGGGCCGGTTGTTGCTGATGCCCGCGTACGGCCGATAGTCCCCCGTGGTATTCATGAACATGCGCATCCGGTTATACACGAAGATGTCCCGGATGAAGATGTTGTCGAGAGGGTTGTCCTCGGTGCCCGTCCCGGCGATCATCTGCCCGATGCTACCGTTGAGCGCGATGAGGTCGCTCACGGACATGTTCGTTGGATCAAAATTGATCAGGTCCTCGGCGACTTTGCTGATGTTGCCGTAGGTGAGGGCACCTGAGCTGGCAAGTAAGTTATTGACGGTTTCTTGATCCGCAGCAATCCACGCGGACGTGTACATGTATTCAGTCGTCGGCGCCCACGACGCATCGATCCACGCAAATTGCAAGGGTTGCACGTCCCCCAGGTTCCAGTATTCGACATGTGCCTCCGTCGATTCTCTCAGCACGCGCCCGGTGCTGAACACAACTTGCGTGTCGTTAACGGGATTGTTGCCGATGTTGATGACGAGCGCCCTCGTCTGGATAACCTGGTCGACCTCGTACATGCGGTCGATGCCCGTGGAAACGACGACGATATCGTGGATAACGGGTTGGATCCAGCCATCCAGGGTGAAATTCGCTTGGCTGATCGTGGTGGCAAAATCGAACCCGCACGCGGAAGAGAAGCTAATCGACGTCCTCTCGCCGGGCGCCAGCGAGCTGGTGAGGTTGTACTTGGCCGCGATGGTGGCGTTGTCGACGGGATCCCCGCCCGTCGATCCAGCGAACGTCGTGTTTGAATTCTGGATCCACGAGATCGTGTCGGTCAGGCCGCCGACCGCGTGCCCGCTCGAGGGGCGGCTTGCCTTTACGACGTAAAAAGACTGGTTATTTGGCCCCTTGCTCGTGTCGTTCACGTAGAGCATGTCCTGGCCCGCGATGTAACCGGCCTCGTCGTCCGCGGCCATGCCGAGGATGTCGGTGCCTTGCAAGTCGAGATCCGCCTTGGTCCAGGAATGGATCGACAGGTTATTGACCGCCGTGCTGCCGACGTTTACGATGTCGAACGTGAGCCGCATCGTGCTGAGCGACGAGATCCAGGTCTCGGCGGTGATGATGACCAGCAGCTTCCCCTGGTGGTCCAGCATCGACACGGCGCGCGAGTAAAAGCCAACGTGCGTGAGGTGCATTTCCCGGTAGACCGCATCCATGAGCAGGAACCCGAACTCGTCGTCATGGTATAGCCCGAACATCCCTTCAAGCAAGTGGGTCACGCTGCGCTCGTTCCCTACCGGGGTCGAATTTTGCACGAAATGCGTGTAGAAATTTTGTGTCCCGTAGCTGGACACGAACCACAAGGAAGTCGTATTCACCGGGCCCGTGAAGTTAAAGTTGGGCACGAAGCCCAAGTAGAGCATCGCCGGCGTGTAGGAACGTGTCGACGAGATGTTCGAGGGGTGCTCGTTCATGTACGCCCATGCCGCGTTGATGTCGACGAGGCCTCGTCCCTGGATGTTGGGCTCGCTGCCAAGGTCGATTGCCGTGTTCAAGAAAGCGTCCTTGAATGTTTCAGGCCTTGCGAACTTGTAATGCTGCATTAACAACGCACAAGCGCCGGCAACATACGCGGCGGCTGCGCCAGTGGTGCTTGCAGTCGTGTAATTGCCATTCGTTGGGAGGGGGGTCCCGTAACTCGACGAGATGTTGATCGGGAGGTTTACATAGCTCGATATGGCCCCGAGATTGAAGTTCGGGAGGCAAGAGGTGATGTTGACCGCGGGCGCCAGCACGTCTGGCTTTTCCATGAGCTCGAGCGTCGAACCACGTGCAGAGAAGGCAGCCGGTACGACGGAACCCCTTGTCGTGTCCGCGCCACCAACGGTCAAGGCGGATGCCGCCATTCCGGGCGTGTTGACGGTCATGTAGGATGGCCCTATGTCGCCGCTCGCGGAGATCACGGTTATCCCGCGGCGGGTCACCTCGCCAACTGCCACGGTTAGCGGATCGCCTGGATACCCGATGATGTTCCATCCGGCAACGATGATGTCGGCCCCGTGGCTGTAACAGAATTCCATGGCCGAGATCGCCCACTGCCAGATCGTGATGCCGATGAAATCCACGCACTTGGCGTTGATGATCTGCGCCCCGGGTGCCACGCCCGTGTAGGTGCCGTTGGACGCGTTCCCCGTGCCCGCGATGATGCCGGCGAGGTACGTGCCCTCCCCGTTCACGTCGATATAGAGCGGGTCCCAGTCCACGAAGCTCACGTTCGCGATGACCTTCGATGCGACCTTCGTCCCGTTCACATCATACACGGCGGAAAGGTCAGGGTGCATACCGACGCCAGTCGACATCAGGCCGACGATGACGCCCCGGCCGTCGACCTGCTTGGCTGCCCTGAACGCGGTCATGTTCAGCGCGGCGTCTAAACCGGCGCCCGGCGGGGCCGGCTCGGACGGGGAACTGCTCGGGGCTATTAACGACGTGCGGGTGTTGATCCGCCGCTCCAGCCACGCGCTCTTGATGTGCCGCCCGCCGTCCTCGATTAGCAATTGCTTGACACGGGACGCGGGTGCCCTGAAGGAGATTCCTTGAGCCAGATCGTGTTTCTGGGCGTTCCCGACCGGGTTCTGGCTCAACCAAGCATCCCTCGCGCTGCAATCGTGGAACAAGAACCAGCAGTCCACGGTCACGCCTTCCCCGGCGTTCTCGATCGCTTTGACAAGCTCGGGATCGACGAAGACCGGGCCATCGACTCCGAAGGTGCTGCCATTCATCGAGGCTTGCGAAATGCCGGGGGTGAAGAGAGGCGAGAACGATAGCATGACCATGGACACGATGATCAAGGCGCTTGAGACGGCTCTGGAAACGACTGCACGAGCTCTGGGCGAGGTTGGGGACATGGCGATCACTGATGCGATCAATGGAGGGCTAGCATAATATCTTTTTAACCACACGCGCATTCGCGCCGGCAAGATTGGTTGAAACTTTTTTTACAAGCAGTTACATTAGTTCCACATTATTTCACTACAAGTGAATTAAATGTCGACGCCTCGAGTCCTCGAATCCGTGCTGTTCAGCGGCGATGAATTCAAGCAAGCCGTCGAATGGGCCATAGACCGGGAGGATGAGCAAATTCTTGTAAACATCCACGGGTCTGAAACGTTCAACATCGAGGGCGTCGTGAAAAATCTTCCCAAGGCCTTGATCCGCGCGGGTTTTGGCTTGTCGAAACAGTTGATCAAGTGGCAAAAGGACGGCAAGGGGTATATCCCGAAGAATATTTCGAAGTTCGAGGTCTTTAAAGAGATCGAGATCCAGGGGTTCATGATAAAGGCGGTTCGTGGCTTCCGGAAGAATTACATCGCGGTGAGCATCGTCCAAGGCACGATCGGGGATGTATCCATTCCAGAGGGCACCATCCTCACGGTGGGGAGCCAAAACACGAGTGCCGAGGACGTGCGCGCGTTCGCGATCCAGTTGGAAAACCAGTTCAAGAAGAATTACGACACGCGGCGGTTTTTCGACGGCCGTGAGATCCAGGACGCGTGCAATTACCTGAACAAGGTGCTTGCGACTATCCAGGTCTCGGCCCAGGTGTTCGGTATCTGGTCCAAGACCAAGCAAACCTTCTTTGGTTCCGGTAAAGTGCTCAGGGTCATCCAGCACGCTTTCCCAAAACATGAATACTTCTTATTGCTGCTCGACCAGGGCATCGTCGGCCAGGGGAACCAGTTGGATAAAGGACGGATTATCCGGATCGGAGGCCTTGGATATATCAACACGGAACAAGTCATAGCCAAGAAGATCATCCTCGACCCGAAAATCGGTACCGAGATAAAGAAGTACGACAAGGTTCTCGAGGTCGAGAACCTCACGGTCGACTACGGGGTCAAGGGCAAGCCGATCATCGAGAACGTGAACTTCTCGATCAACGATGGTGAGATACTCGGCATCGTTGGCGAGTCAGGCGCTGGAAAAACCACGACGCTGAAAGCCATCATCGGCGACATAAAAGATTACGAGGGTAAGATATGGATTTGCGGGGAGAACGCACGCGACAAGCAAGCCATCACGCCGCTCTACGGGTACGTTCCCCAGGACCTGTCAAAAATGTACCTCACTTACACGCCGCTGCGAAATATCATCCACTTCGGATCGCAATACGGAATCCCCGAGCAAGAGCTCATCCGGCGCGGGAAGGAGATCCTCAGGGATCTCGGCATCTTTTCAAAAGCGAACCAGCCAGTCGACAAGCTCTCCGGCGGCGAGAAGCGACGCACGAGCATCGCCATTGCACTCGTGCACAACCCGAAAGTTCTCTTCCTGGACGAGCCGACGTCTGGCCTCGACCCGACGACACGGCACGAGCTCTGGTCGTACTTGGACAAGATCAGCAGGCAGTACGGGGTCTCGCAAGTCGTGATAACCCATTACCCCGAGGAGGGCGAGTATTGTGACAAGGTGGCGGTTTTTATGAAAGGGAAGGGTTTTCTCGAGTTTGGCTCGCCGACCGAGCTCAAGCAGCGATTGCCAGGTGGCGGTTATGCCGCGGAATTCACGCTGGAACGTTTCGATCCCGACGCCATCGATCTGCTGAAGAAGATCGATGACATCGACCTTATCTTGCAGCGTGGTGGCTCGATACGAGTTTTTGCGAAGGACCTCAACCAGCAGCTCTACGACAAGATCTTCAAGACGCTGGCTGACGGCGGGTATCAAGTTCACCGGATCGAGCCGAAAGCCGAAATTGATATGATAGACTATTTTCTTTACAAGGTAAAACAATATAGGAACGAGTGAAAGAAAAAGACTAGCAACGTTGAGGTGAAACGCCACGAGCACCAAGATCGGAAAGCGCGAGTTCGCGCTGATGCGCTTCTTCACGCTGGTGAAGAAGGAGCTAGCATCGATCTGGGCGGACAAGCAAGCCTTGGCCATCATCTTCATTTTGCCCACTGCGGCGATGCTGGCGCTCGGCCTCACGGGCTCGGTTGGCGGCAAGATGATCGACAACCTCGTTGCTGGCAGGGAGGCGAAAATGGGCGTCGTCAACCTCGACACGTCGGTGGGCGACCCGCGTTACGTGCTGAGCGAGGAGTTCATCGGCATCCTTGCCGAGCAACCTTCGGTCACGCTCACACGGTTCGGCACGGTACACGATGCGAACGTGAGCCTCTACTACGAGCACATCATCGGGTTCGTCGTGATCGGCAACGGTTTCGAGTTCAACGTGAGCGCGCACCTCCCTGCATTCGTCTCGTTTTATGCGGACGCGCTGTACATCCTGGCCCAGCCATTGATGGCAATGAAGGTGAACGACGCGATCAAGGATTTCAAGGTGGCTTACAACTTCACCGAGGACGAGATCAACTACAACACGGACGACCAATACCAGATCCCTTCACCCGTGTTCACGGCGTGGCCCATGGTGATATCGATCACGCTCATGGCCTCGGCGCTGATGCTAGCGACGCAGAGCGTGGTCGGCGACAACCCGATCATGCGGGTCTCGCTCACCCCGAGCAAGCGGTTCGAGATCATCTCGGCCAAGGTCGCGGCGTACACGATCCTGGAGATGGTTGAGTCGGCGGTGCTGGTTTTATTTCCATATCTCGCGCTAAACTTGAAGTTCCCTGGCGACATTCTCTCTGCGTGGCTTTTCTCCGCATTCATATCCTATTGTGGCGTGAGCATGGGCGTCTTCATGTCGACCCTGGCCACGACGAAACTGCAAGGATCCCAGTTCTTCTTGCTTGGCTTCATGATGATCTTCATCCTTGGTAGCGGGATTTTCATAAAGGGATTAGACAAGATCTTCCCGATGGGGTATGCCCAAGACGGGATCAAGCTGATCGCGTACAAGTCGGTGACTCTCGCCTACATGTGGGATTATATCTGGCCACAGCTCGCGTTCGGCACGGTATTCTACGTGGCAGCCTTCATCTCCTTCAAGATGAAGAAGGGGGCGATCTGACCTGGAGATTCCCATTCCGCCTGGCCCTGGCCTTCCCTCCGGCGAGCGGGGGCGCCGCAAGATCATCGACCTGCAAGACGTCACGGTGACGGTTACCAGCACGAAGATTGGCCTTCCCATGAAGGCCAAGAGGAACAAGATCACCATCATCAAGGACGTGAGCTTTTACGCCTACGAAGGCGAGATCTTGTGCTTGATCGGCGAGTCGGGGGCGGGCAAGTCCACGATTCTCCGGTGCATCACCGGGCAGATGAAGCCCTCCCACGGCACTGTCAACGTGGCCGGCATCGATGTCGTGCACCACAAGAACGAGGCCATAAAGCGTTTCGGCTACGTGCCACAGCTGGAGCTGATCTCGGTGTATGACCACTTCTCCGCCCTCGAAAACGTGTATTACTTCGGGAAGATGTACCTCTCGGGCGTCTCCGACGTGCAGATAAAGCAGCGCGGGCGGGAGGTGCTCGGCATCCTCGGGTTCAAGGAGGCCTTGATGGACAAGAAGGCCAAGTACCTCTCAGGCGGCGAGAAGAAACGCGTGAGCATCGCCATCGGCATGATACACGACCCGGAGATCTTGCTCCTCGATGAACCGACTACGGGGCTCGATATATCGCTTCGCATCCAGGTACTCAACTATTTAAAGAACCTCAACAAGAAACTCGGCATCTCCGTCGTCATCGTCTCCCACGATCTCGAGATCGCGCAGTATTGCAGCCGGATTGTGTTGCTCGATAAAGGCCGCGTGATCGAGTTCGGCGATCCCGAGGTACTCATCAACAAGCTCCTCCCATGCGAGGGGCGTGCCATCAAGCTCGAGGTGGCCGAGCTCAACGATGAGATCATCGACTCGATCCGGTCGCTACCGGAAGTCAAGTTCGTCATCAAGACCGGCCGGAACGACGTCAAGATATTTGCCGATGACATCGACCGGGTCATGATAAGCAAGATCATCGAGCATTGCGATAACATCAACATTCCCATCGTTTCTATCACGCTTGACCGCGCCGACTTCACGTCGTACTACCGCATCAGGTCGAAGCTCGAGAAGGAAAAACAGAGGGCTGACGAGGGCGCCCCTGTGAAAGGCCCTTGAATCGCGTTTTTCAGCGGAACTGGTTGAGCAGCTGCGTCGTCGTTTCCAGCACGAGATCGGCGCCGCTGCTGGCAAGCTTGGAATCGTAGCCGGAAAGGATACCCACGGTCTTGACGCCCTTGCCCCCGAACGCGCGCTTTCCCGCCTCTATATCCGTGTGCATATCGCCGATCATAACCACGCCGTTCGCATCGACGAGTGCCTTCACGCCTGCCTTGTTGACGATGATCTCTATGCCCTCGGGATCCGGTTTCACGTGGCCGGGTGTCACGTCGCCCGCGCCGATGATTAATTCCTCCGGGAAGTATCGATCGATTCCGAACTTCTTGAGCTTTTCAACGACAGAAGCTTTCAGGCCAGACGTGAGGATGGAGAACTTAATGCTCTTGTCGCTGAGGATAGAAAGCATCTCCTCGACCCCGTCGTAGATCCTCAGCTTCTCCACCTCCTTGAGGTATTCCTGGTAGATCGACAACCCGATCTGTAGCTTCTTGAAGTAGGTCATTCCTTCCAGGAAAGTGAGATCCTTCAGTAGCTTGTAGGAACCGAGCACGATCTTCGGAATAGGGATACTCATAAGTTTCTGGATGAGTGCGGCAATTTGATCGACTGCTTGGTTGAAATCTACTTTCAATCCATATTTTTCTATGCCTGATTTTACACCAAGCTTGATCGCTTCTAATCCATTAAAGAGCACTCCATCGAAATCGAAGATTATGAATTTGACCTTGCTAAACTCGATAACCACGTTCTTGCACCCGGTTAGGATTCTCGGAGAGGATGATGATGGTTATCATAATAAGATTACGCGGCGGGGGTCCCATTATTATACAACGGGCGCCATATTGATAATCGAAGTATCGCTATCTTACCGATGCCACGCTGAGCCGGTTAACCGGTGATTGCCGACGGGAAAGAAAAAAACAACGACAAGAACCGCGACCACGGACGCGGGGACCAAGCCCACGTCGACAGGGCCCGTGGAACCAGCGGGGAACGCCAGCGGAGAAGCAGCCACGACGAGCACCGACGTGACCACGGCCACGGGCGCAGCTGCAACACCCGAACTCGAGGAAGCGGACAAAATATCAAGCGAGCCCACCATTCCCGAGCTACCGGTTCAAGAGGGGTCGGCTTCATCTGAAACCAAAAGTGAAAGCAAGCCTGAAGCTGAGAAAGAAAGAGAATCGCGATCAAAAGGCGAGGCAGCGCCAGGCAAGCATGCCCCTTTACCAGCAGCTGCTCCAACGGAAGCACCGGCCGAGCAACCATCGCCCATGGTACCGCCCTCGGAAGCTCCAATCGAGCAAGCAGCGACCGTAGCACCTCACACGGATGCACCGGCCGAGCAAGCGGCGCCCGTCGCACCTCCCGCTGAAGCACCAGCGGGCCAAGCACCACCAGCAGCATCTCCCGCGGAATTACCGGCTGGACAAACAACTCCCGAATCTGGTACGGCCATCCCGGAGGCACAGCCAGGGCAAGAACCTGTCGCGCTTGTCGGGGAAGATGATTTCTCCATCTTCGATTCGCAAGCGGATTTGGAAGAGATATTCAGCGCCATGGAGGACGTGAAGAAGGAGGAGGCAACAGCCATCGCGACGACCGTCCAGGCAATCGAGTCGGGCCAGGACGCGGCAGCAGCCCTGCAAAACGTGTCGAGCGAGGTCGCCGAGAAGATCCAGAAGCAGCTCGAGGAGCGCAGCGAAGCCGAGGAAGAGCATTTCGTTACGGAGGAAGAATTCCTCCAGCGAGCGAAAGCTTCGACCTCGAAGACGTGGTACCACTGCCTCTATTTCCTTGCCTTCAAGTCCGAAACGGGTACCGCGTCGAAAAAGGTATTATACGAGGCATTGAAGGAACCACTAAGCAAGAGCCCGGTAGACGTGTTACCCGAGCACATGTTCAATTTCGGCTTGTCGACCTTGATTAAAGTAATGCTATACGAAAAGCCCGTCGTCCTTTTCAAGCGCGGTGGCGAGTTCAAGCTCGACGTGAACCGCAAGAAGCTGCAGGACCTGCTCAAGCAAGTCGGGCCGCCGCTGTCCAAGCGCCCCGTCGTCACGAAAAAGGAAGAAAAGAAGATGATCAACGATTTTTTCAGCAATGACAAGTTATTCTAATTCTTCTCGGGGACACATTGTCAGATAATTACCAGGTGAATCGCGTGGCTCTTTCCACGAGAAAGCCCCTGCTCGCCATCATCGGACGCAGCAATACCGGCAAGAGTAGCCTTTGCCGCCTCCTCGCGCCCAAGGCTCTCGGGAAAAAAATCAAGGTGGGAAAGCAACCGGGCGTCACCAAGGGGCTTCACGAGATAGACAACGGGGAATACACCATCGTGGATCTCCCGGGCTTCGGGTACATGGCGCACGCGTCGAGAAAGTTCCAGGGCGAGGTGCAAGACAAGATCATCTCCTTCATCGAAAACCGGCATCAAGAAATGTTTCTCGCCATCGAGGTCGTCAACATCGAGACGTTTCGCACCGCGTTCGACAAGCACGCCGATTCAATTCCCTTTGACAAGGAACTGTTTGATTTTTTGCAAGGGTTCAAGATCCCCACGGTCGTGCTCGCGAACAAGATCGACAAGCTGCGAATGCAAACAGTCGAGGCCGAACTCGATTACATCAAGGAGGCGCTGAAATTGTCCAGCAATCCTTCGTTTCCGCAGAGTAACCTGCTCCCGTTCTCGGCGAAGGTTGGCACGGGCGCAGATACCCTCAAGACGATGATCGCCGCACATTTAAAGGCATTCGGAAGCACGTGAGAAACCGCCACGTCATTTCGGCTTGTAATGCCCGGGCGGGAATTCCTCGATTATGCTCTCGGCGACCATCACCGGAAGCAAGGCCACCGCCATTTCCCCGAGCTCTTTCTTGATGGCATCAACGCGCAACTTCTCGGGGAACCCCTCGTTGACAAGTAAATAATCCAGGATTTTTCCCTTCAGCGTGTCGTCGTCCCCGACCCGCACGTCGGGCTTCAACTTCATGACCGCTTCGGGAAGGGTGAGCGGGGCATCCTTCTGGCTTGGTATGATGCTGGCGAATTCGAACGCATCAAGGTTCCAAAGCAACCGCCGTGCCACATGTTCGTCGATGTTGAGGAACACTTGCAAGAGGTGCTTGCACAGTAACTGCTTGCGGCGCAATCGCATTTCGAAATCCATACACCCGTCGTGGGCAAGCAACCTATCTGCCTCGTCAATGAGGACATGAATGGGCAATACCTTCCTTCCCGCCTCGGTGACCTTGACGAGCGTCGCAAGAATCTTTGCTGGTGGCCCCGGTTCGTTCTTCACGAACTTGATCTCGACACGATAGGGTTCCGCGGGTGGTTTTTTCGCTTTCTGCCCTGGTTTTGCAGTGCCGGCATCGCTTTCTTTCTTTGCCACCGATTTCCCAGCTGGTTTTGCGGCTTTGATAGGTTTTTCTATTTTCGATTGTTTCGACGGCTTTTCCGGCTTAAGAGTTCCACCCTTGCTGAGTTCTTCTATGGCGCGTTTGTACCGGCCCTCCATCGTGCGGGCCTGCAGCAACTGGTCAAGAGGCTTGCTGCCGAAATCCCCTGGAACCTTTGATGAGAGGGATGCCCTCGGCTTGACGTTTTTTAAGTTCGATTCGATGATGGCACCAGCCAGGTCGGCGAGCGGTCCGATTGCGGTAATCGACAACTTTCCTTCGGCCATCAACTGCAAGAGTGCCGCCCAGAAATGGATACAGAACGCTCCCGTTTCCGCGGCTTTGCAAGTGCACGTGTGGTCGAAGTCCGGCGCACCCGCGCGAGCGATCTTGGATGTACACAAGGTTGTCCATTGCATCCCGTCAACCTTCACGACGATATCGTCTCCTTGGATCTTGATGCTTGCGATGCGTTCGGTGGCGATGGACCCTCCACCGAGTAATATGAAGGCGTTCTTGATAGTTTCTTGAACCTTTTTCTTTCCCTTGCCGTTTACAAGCCGAGATATTGCTTCCTCAGGGATTTGGGTCATGATTGCCTTGATGAGATCGCCCTTGGACAATTTAGACATGCCCTTTATTTCTATCTCCTTCCCCAAAGCCTTCAGCTCCTCCGCGGTGAAAAGGCCGAGGATCCGCGGCAAAAAGTCCCTCGTCTCCATATGACTCGCCACGACGCCCACGCGAGAACCGTGTGAACCAGCGGTTCAAGGGCGAACGAGCTTCAGCATCAGTGGCAATAAGTCTTTCCCTTCAATGTGGTGCAAGCTGCCCTTGCACGCCTCGTGCTCCGAGTAAGCCCGAACCGAGTCGGTCGGGTACGTGGGCCTGGGCATCCAGATGGCAACGGGCGGTGGATCAGCAGTGTGGTCACCCTTTACGCTCGACGTGGTATGATCGGAGAGTACAGCCATTATGCCATTTTCTGGGAGATTATCCATTATATAACCAACCATCGCATCCGATTTCTCGATCATCTTGACCTTCGCCGGCACATTCTTGTCGTGCGCGACCTCGTCGGTGCCCTCGACGTGTACGAGCACGAACTCGGCACCTTCATCCAAGCACTGGATCGCCGCCCGCCCCTTCGCCATCAGATCGGAATCGATGTACCCCGTCGTGCCGGGCACGTGCGGCACATGCATACCCGCGAGCTTGCCTATGCCCTTGATGAGCCCCGTGCCGGCGACGCAAGCACCCTTCAACCCCCACTTATCGAAAAACGACTTGTACACCGGCGTCGGTCCCGCGCCCCGCGGCATTACGCAGTTCGCCGGCGGTTTCCCGGCCCTGCGCCGTTCAAGGTTCACGGGGTGCTGGTCGAGCACGCGGTAAACCTCGTGCACCCATTCGGAGAGCAACTCGGCCATATGTTTGGCCTCGGGGCTCCCATCGCGGGGCTTGCAGTCAACGATTCTGGGCCGGGCCTTAAGATCTGCCCTTATCTCGGGCGAGTCAACGATGATATCGTAAGATGGATCCATGTCACTGATGTTCGCGGAGATCCCTGGGCCGCGAAAATAAACGACGCATCTGTAATCTTGAGAATTGCGGAATTCGAACTTGACCTTCGGGTCGGATAATTGAACCTGCTCGTTGATCGCCCTTGCCAGTTCGACCACGCCCTCGCGAACATAACTGGCGGTACGGTCGACGAGGACGAGATCACTCCCCTTGACCGTGACGTAGTTGCACCGGATCGAGACATCGCCTGGCAGTAGATCGACGCCAGTCCCGGCCACCTCTATCGGCCCGCGACCCGTGTACGCGTCCGGCGCGAACGGGTCGTACCCGAGCAGCGCCGCGTGTGACGTGTCCGATCCGCCAACTTTCCAGTACCCGGTGCAGTGGATGTAGCCGTTGAGGCCTTCCCGAGCCATGCGATCCAGGTTGGGAACCTTGGCCAGCTCGAGCGGGGTACGCTGGTCTTCCGGGGAGATGGGAACGTCGGCTACCCCGTCGAGCACGACGACGACGATGCTTCTCTTCGCAGCTACCATGTTCGCAGCTACCATCGTGAAGGCGGCATTAACTAGTTAACGCGCGCGTTAACGATCGATCGCTTTGAACGCTGCATCGAGCCTCGCCAGTGCCACATCGCGAACCGCGGGACCATGGCCCTTCCAACCGCGGTCCAGGCGCTCCTGGAACGTCCCGATCTCCGCCACGGCCGCGTCATGGATCGCCCGTGCATTGCGGGGATCCTTTTTTGCCATTGCCACTGCCTTTGCAACGATTTTTTCGACTTGCGCATCGGCTTCTTCCACAGCTTTGCCGAACATGGCGCCGGTGTATGCTAATCTTTCGCGATCTCGCCGTCGCTTCTCTCATAGCAATTCCCATGGCATCTTCTCAGGTTCGGGAGCCTCCCGGCGCGAAGGCGAGACGCCCTCGACTCGTAAAAGCCCCTCGATATCCATCACGCTACCCACGGGCACCATGCATTGCACAGGAACGTACCCGCGCAGCAGTTCATTGCAGTCTGCAATGCCCGCGAGTGCTTGCTGGTTCCCGGGCTCCAGCTGGAGTGCTTCCTCGAACATCGCCTTCGCCGCCTCGTATTTCCTTATGTCTATCCCCGTGTGGAAAGCACCGGCCTTTGCCGCCTCGATCTCGTCATCCACGTTTTCCCGCATCCGCTGCTCTGCCTTCTCTATCAAGGCCATGGCTGCGTTTTTCTTGGTTTCATTCATTTTCATCTGATCCCTGGTTCAGTAACTTTTCGCCGCGTGATGGCCTGCACGATGGACTTCACGAGGAAAACGATGTCGAGCATGAACACGGCGATGCCGATCATGAGCAGCGCGAGTGACAGGAACGCCGTGAGGGGGACAAACATAATGCTATAGAACCCGAAAAAAAGTGGCGTGGCAAAGGCAAAGACGGGAATAACCTTCTCGTACCATCGCAGCTTCTTGTATTTTGGTATATTAACGAAGACCGATGCCAGGAAACCGACCAACGTGCAAACCCCGAAGATGGCAACCCACGCGACCCACGCGGGGATGTCTGTTGCAGGGAACGATGAGCCAATTACAGAAAGGTCAAGCGTGCCGTTCGTGCCGTTCACGATTTCTAGATACTTCCGCGGGATGTAATCGAAGGTGAACGACGCGTTGATCGTCCACGCGAGGTCCTGCGGGAAGATCGTGCCGACCTCGTTGAACATGTAGAAAGGTTCCGTGTCTCCTTTCCAGATGTCGTAGTAGGTTGTCTGGTTCGTACTGCCGTCAACGTAGAACACCCGGACGTACCAATGAAAAGGGCACTCGCACACGTACGCGTTGTATCCCATGTAGAGCAAGAGTGACGCGAGGAGGCAAGAAATCCCCTGGCAATCGTCTTCTCCACTCGCCAGTACTTCCACGGGCGTGGCAACGTGATCGAAGACGTAGTTCGTGTCGATGTCATATGCGTAATCGACGATGCTCCTGATGTATCGATACACGCGGTATGTCTGGGTTGGTATCGACCAGGTTTCGAAGGTTTGCGGGGTCGCACCGCTGTACTGGTCGCTGATAAATGCCCATAGGTTCGACGTGTCGTTCAAGGCTCGCACTTCCGGCGCGGACGGCATGAGGAGCTGCCGGTGGTCGAGGCGCCGGTAGACCTGCTGGCCCCAGATGGACGGATTGGGTACCAATCCGGTGAACACGATCATGAAGATAATACCGATTTTTAGCCCATACGAGTAAAAATTCCCCGTTTTTATGGCTCTCGGTAGCATCGCAAGGGCAACGACTGCCAACGGCAAGAACAGCATCACGGTGAAAAACACGATGTACGAGACGAAAACAAAGGCCATGAACACGTAGATCGGGATGCCGATAACGAGAAAATAGAACCTCGATCGAGAAGCACGGTAGAATCTCAAGAACCAACCGCTTCTATCGTGAGCCATGACATGTGTGTGGGGCGGGGAGTTTTTATGTGCTCGTAGTTAATTAAAAAAGGATGTCGCAAGTTGGAGCGAGAAAAATCAAGAGAAAAACGACAGGTGACGATGGACGGCGCGAGAAGAGATCAAGAAAATCGAGCTGATCCGCGTGTTCGTCCCTTTCAGGGAGGGAGTGCAAGATACGATGCGATCGGGGGAGGGGCGACATGGTATGGCCATCCCGACCGAGGAGCCTTGGCAAGGTGGCGACGCGGTCATCTGCAAGCTGCACTCGGCGGGCGGCCAAGTCGGCCTGGGAGAGGTCCTGGTCTGGCTGCCGGAATCGGGGGCTACCCCGGTACAGATCATCGACGTGATCGAGCACGGCCTGGCAAGGTACATCTTGGGCGAGAACCCCGCCAACGTGGAGCGGATCTGGCGCCGCATGGACAACAACGTCGCGCAAAACGAGATCGCGAAGGGATTGCTCGACATTGCTTGTTACGATCTCGCAGGCCAGGTTTCCGGGAAGCCGGCCAAGGAGATCCTCGACAACAAGCCCGAACTCGTCGACGAGATTCCCCTGGCCGCGCTCGTGCCGCTCGCCGATGTCAAGACCATGGTGATGCTCGCGAAAGCGTTCTGCAAGGCCGGGTTCAAGACCATCCGGTACAAGCTCGGTAGAAGCATCCAGAGCGACGAGGAGATTTCAAGAGCGATCCGGGAAGCCGTCGGCCCGTCGGTGCGGCTCCGTGTCGACTATAACCAGGCATACACGCCTGAAGACGCGGTCCAAGCCATAAAAGCCATCGAACAGTTCGGCATCGACGTGGCAGAGCAACCGGTGGACAAGAACGACGTGCTCGGCATGAGATTCGTGCAAGAACGCGTCAAGGTGCCCTTGATGGCGCACGAGGGCTGCGCGTCCCCCAGGGATTACGTCTCGCAAATGGAACTCGGGGCGGTCCGGGCGATCGGCATCAACGCCGAGCGCCCCGGCGGGACGATGCCGGCGCTCAAGATGATCGAACACGCGGCGCGGAAGGGCTTCGGCACGGTCATTCACAGCCAGCCCCTGGGCATCGCGTCCGCCATGCTCGCGCATGTTGCTGCAGCGAAGCACGACGTTCTCGGCCATGCCCCCGAGCTTTTTGGCAATGTCATGTTCGAGGACGACCTCATCGATCCCCCGCTGAAATACGGCAAGGGAACTATCAAGATCCCCAATGGTCCTGGCTGGGGTGTCAAGATCGATGAAAAGGCACTTGAAAAGTACGCGAAATCCCCCGCGATCACGATCGGTTGATCGATGCCCTCCATCGACGCCTTGCATCGGGATTATAATGCCGATAGACACGTGTTTTTCTTCCCGGATAGCGCATCGGGCATAAAATTCGTGCGGACGGTTGGGCGCGCTATCGAGAGGCGATTTTTAAAATCTTAAGCTACATATATCAAACATCCGCTGTGTAGGAGCGACGTTCTCATGGGCCGGAAGGACAAGAAAGGCAAAGACGACGAGGACATTTCCAACGGGGATGCCATCCTGGGCGCCCTCGGCCTCGCCGTGCCCGATCTCGGCAAGCCAGGGGTAGCCCAACCCGCGCCGGCACCAGCTCCTGCTCCACGAGACAGCATGGGCTTGAGCTTCGATATTACCTCTGCAGCACCCGTGCCCAAGCCTATAGCTGCCCCCCGACCCGCGCCCGCCGCGGCGCCCGTCGTCCAAGAATCGTTAATGCTCTCTTTCGAGGAACCGGCCCCCGCCCCTGCCCGCGCTGGTCGCCCGGCCATCGCCACGCCGGCACCCGCGCCAGCACCGGTCGCTGCCAGGCCAGCCGTCGCGGCACCGGCACCCGCGCCGATCGGGGCCAGGCCAGCCGTCACGGCGCCGGCTCCAGCACCCGTGCAAGCAGCGCCAAAGCCAGCGCCGATCAAGCGCCTCGCGGCCCTTCCAGCACTGCCTAAGTTCGTCAGTCCCGAGGAGATCAAGATCGAGGTTGATTTCGATGCCCCGCCGGTCGAGGGCAAGGGGAAGATCAAGGAGATCACGTGGGTGTTGAAGGCGACCGACGCGGCGTCGAACGTCGTGACCCGGCAATCGAGGACGCTGAACTTGTCCCCGTTAATGGCGGAAGCGCTCGACCAGGCCAAGTCGCTGCGGGACA
>Ga0172366_10001273_pt1 | contig 19514 bp, 18 predicted proteins | sample LakKivSesite69cm_FD_114533 | JGI IMG/M metagenome (GOLD analysis project Ga0172366, IMG submission 114533) | Sediment microbial communities from Lake Kivu, Rwanda - Sediment site 69cm | ecosystem: Environmental > Aquatic > Freshwater > Lake > Sediment | place: Rwanda: Western Province, Lake...
AGGGAGTACGCGCGCCGCGTGCGCCGCGCCTTGGAGGACTACCGACGCCTAGTCAGGAAGCTGGAGAACGTCAACCTGTACCTGAGGTCGGCTGGGAAGTAGAGGGGAGGGCAAGGGACCATTTGTCCTGGGCATGGGTCCATACCATCAATTCACGAGGGGATTAGCGGTTGCCTGTGAAGATAGAGGATGCCAATCTCGCAAGTCAGATAAGGCAAATCGGGTGTTGTGGCGCGTACTGCAAGACTTGCCCTCCGTTCAGAGAGGGTTACTGCAAGGGCTGCAAGTTGGGTTACGCAGATGGCAAAAGGAACATCAAGAATGCCAGGTGCAAGATGAAGGTCTGCTGCTTCGGGACGAGAACCCTTGAAACCTGCGCGGATTGTCCAGACTACCCTGGATGCATGATCATCCTTCGTTTCCATGGGAAGAGCGGGTACAAGTACAAGAAATACCAGAAATCCATCGAGTTCATAAGGGAGAAAGGCTACGCCGAGTTCCTCAGAATGGCCAGCAGGTGGAACTACGCCTACGGCAGCCTGGACAGGCGCCCCGGATAGGTTTCAGGACAGTCCAGTGCGCAGGGGGAGAGCCGCGTTCTGCCGAAGGGGATTAGCCGGCGTTCTTGAGGGAGTCCAGGATCTTCCTGACGGCCGCTATGTTCGCGATGTCGTCGGCGGGATCGTCGGTTGCCCTCTGGGGGGTTTCAAGAATCCCCGGCACCGCTTGGACCCTCGGATCAGCAAGTATCCTGCCGAACCCCTCTAGGCCGATGAAGCCCTTGCCGATCTGTTGGTGGTGATCAATATGGGAACCGAACTCCCCGAAGGAGTCGTTCAGATGCAGAACCTTGAGCTTGCTCATGCCGACCTCTTCGTCGAACTCGTCCAGAACCTTTCCCGGGTTCAAGTGGACCGGGTACCCCGCTGCGAACGCATGGCAGGTGTCGAGGCATATGCCAAACCTGGTTCCGTCGATCATCCGGGCAAGCTCCTCGAAGGATCCCCCGACCTTTCCCCCGCCCCCGGAGACGTTTTCTATGAGGATACGCGCCTTTGCCTTGCTCTGGTCGACAGCCTCCATGCAGGCCTCCTTCACCCTCTCCGGCCCACCTGCCGCAGCCGAGCTGCTCCCCGGGTGGGTCACCACGTACTCGATCCCACCCAGGTCTGCCCTCCGGAGATCATCGGCCAAGGCCTCGATCGACTTGCCCCGTAGTTCCGGTTCAGGGGTTGCCAGGTTGAGGAGGTAGCAGGTGTGTATGACGACTGGCCTAATGCCCGACTTCCTTCTTTCCCTCCTGAAGGACGCCACATCCAAGGGATCCCAGGGCTTTGCCTTCCAGGCGCGCGGAGTCCTGGCGAATATCTGGATGGTGTCGCATTGCCTGACGTTGGCCCTCTCGATCGCCTTTGCCAGTGCCCCTGATATTGAAACGTGAATTCCGATTCTCACGGGGGACGCAGTGGGTCAGGCAACTAAAATAGGATTCGGAGCCGATGGTCGATGGCAACAGAGATATATTCCCTCCTGCGTCTGCCCAAAGGGACAATTCATGGACAAGATCGTTGAGGATCTCAGGGACCTATCCGATGCCATCGGCGTCTCCGGCTTCGAGTCCAAGATCGGGGCGCTCATCAGCCAGAAGGTGAAAGGGCTCGCTGACGAAGTGAGGACGGATCCACTCGGCAATATTCTCGCGAGCAAGAAGGGCACGGGACCCAAGCCAACGCTGCTCCTCATGGCCCACATGGACGAGCTGGGCTTCATTGTAAGCCACATCGACGAGCGGGGGTTCATTCGCTTCGAGAAGCTGGGGGGCTGGGATGACCGCACCCTTTTGGGCCAGCCAGTCCGGTTTGAGAACGAGAAAGGCATCCACGAGGGCCTGATAGGAACGAAGCCCCCCCACCTGCAGAAGGGCGACGAGAAGGAGAAGGTGGTACATTCGGAGGACATGTTCGTCGACATCGGCTGTGGGAGCGAGGAGGAGATCAGGTCACTGGGCATAGACATCGGTTCGCCCTTCACCATCTTCCACCCGTTGCGCCTTGTGGGCTCTAATCGCGTACTTGGCAAGGCTCTCGACGACAGGGTCGGCTGCGCGGTCCTGATCGATGTCCTCAGACGGCTTCGCACCGTCCGACACAAAGCCACGATGATTTTCGCCTTCTCGGTCTGTGAGGAGGTGGGCGCCCGCGGCGCAACCACGGCAGCGTATGGAGTCGACGCCGAGATGGGCCTTGCGATAGAAGGCACCGCAGGAGGAGACATCCCGGGGATCCCGGCTGAGAGGTGCCCAACGCAGATTGGAAAGGGCCCGGCCCTGACGGTCGCGGACCAATCCCTCATCGCTCATCCGCTCGTCCTGGCAAGGCTGAAGGCGGCGGCCAAGGCCGCCGGAGTTCAGTACCAGATCAAGAAGCCCCTCTACGGGGCGACGGATGCCAGCAAGATCGCACTGTCGCGGGTCGGCGTCGCATCCGGGGTCCTGTCGGTGCCCTGCAGGTACATCCACAATGGCTTATCCCTGCTTTCCTTGGAGGATCTGAGATCGTGTGCGGAACTTGCCTTCAGGTTCTGCACTCTGGCCTGAGGGTCGCATCCAAGAGTGACCTTGCCTGGACCGACAGTTGCTCCGCCTTGGCCTGTGGAAGCCCGGTCATCCTCGATATCTGCCGAGGATCGTTCGTCGCTAGGTCCATCGCCAGCATTATGTCTGCGCGGCCGAGCGCCGCCAGGGAGCCGGCGTCAATGCGCAGGACCGTGACCGGGTAGAGACACTTCCCCTCTATCATCTTCTCCAATCCTGCCTTGGTGGGATACTTCCAGCCAAGGAGTTGGATCCCCTTGCACAGGGCGTATTGCCTAGCCTCCGACGAACTCCGGGTGTTGGTTGCGAGCAGAGCTTTGTCGAACTGCTGGCAGGTTCCAGACTCGTGCCCTTCCTTGAGGTCGAGGAAGCGTGAGTAGGTGTACATGGCCTCCTTGAGGCCGGTGTAGATGCCCGCCGCGTTGTGGTACTTGACCTCCACCATGGTCCTCACTTCGTCCTTCTCGAGCACGATGTCGACCTCATGCATCACGCAACGCCCCTGGATGTGCTGTCTCAGCAGTGCGCGGTATCCATAGTGCCGGAATACCTCGGCCAGGAAGGTCTCGAACGCAAAACCGGCCGGGCCCATCCTCATCATGGCGCTCTTCAGATCGTATCTGCTGGCAACAACTGGGGCCTGATGTCGCTCCAGCGCGTCCAGCACGAGCTGTAGGATCTTCCTGGTTGGGATGCCGTCGTAGAGGCGCTCCTCAACCTCCCTGACGATCTCGCTGGCAAGCCCGCGGCTGGCGCCGGCCCGGATGCACGTGCGGTAGATCTTCTTCGCATTGAACTTCTGCCTCTGTCCCGAGGCGGTGGTGACCATTACCATGGTGCAAGCTGGGTATGGCTAGGTAGATTTATTGCTTTGCCCGGTGCTCCTGAAGGAGTCAGAAAGAGAGAACACGAGGCAATAGTCCCAAGGAGAGGTTTCATTGCGGCAGTTCAAGTCAATAGCCATCATCGGGGCAGTGACCGACCGAGAAAGGTACAGCAACAAGGCCGTCAGAGCATACAAGGCGAAGGGATATGACGTCTTCCCTGTGAGCCTTCGGGACGCGGAGATCGAGGGTTTGAAGGCCTATCGATCCATAGGGGATCTGCCAGGGAACGTTGACGCCGCATCCCTCTATGTGAACCCCAAGACTGGCATCCAGCTGTTGGACGACATCGCGAGCAAGGGAGTGAAGTTGCTCTTCATCAACCCGGGTGCGGAGTCGGACGAGCTTGTCACAAAGGCCAGGAAGCTGGGTCTCAACCCGATCCTCGCCTGCAGCATAGTGAGCATTGGAATGGATCCAGCAACGGTGTGACGGCGGTTCGGTCAGACTTCACTCTTGCTGGAAGCATTGGGGGTTCCCATCCGGGTCTTGAACGCTGTGGAACAACCTTCAAGTCCAGCGGAGTCAACCGCGCATCGTTTCCCAAGTATCGTCTGGCGGGTTCCGAGCGTAGTCGAATATGATCTTGTGCACTAGGATCTCTATGGGCGACCGATCATCGGTCAGCACCAGATCCCTGTTGCCGGAGAAGGTAGCTGCCCTGTTGGCAATCCCCTGAACCAGCCAGCCGGGCGCGTTCAGGTGGTTGGCCCCCACTCTCGATGCGAAATCGTCAGGATCGAGGCCCGCCGTGGAGGCGATGGCCAGTTGCGGGATGTCCGGCCTTCTGTCGACGAGCAGCACCTGGCCGAACACGGACTCCAGCGTAGCGCACAGAGGGTCAACGACGTGAGCGGCCTCGCCGTATCGCGGGACGTTGATCGCGAACAAACCACCCGGGTTCAGCCTGTCCTTAACGAGCTCAAAGAACTCCCTCGTCGCCAGATGGAAGGGGATGGTGGGAGGGTTGAAGGCATCCATCAGGATGATATCGAACTTCTCCTTGTGGAGGGACAGGTAGGTCCTGCCGTCAGCGGTCGCGATCCTAAGATGATCGGATTCCTTCACCCCGAAGTACCGCTTCGCCACGCGTATGACCAGGGGGTCAATCTCCACCCCAAGGACGGACGTGTTGGACAGGGCAAGGTACTGCCTTGCTACGGTTCCGCCCGCAAAGCCGATGATCAGGACGCTGCTGGCGTTCGGCATGTATAACAACGGGGCTAGGAAATAGTCCCATATGCCGCCCGTGTAGATGTCGTTCTCATAGTAGACCGACTGGGACCCAATCCCCTCGTTCAGCTTGAGCAGGAGCGCGCCATCGGCCGATCTCACGACCTTGACGTAATTATAGACCGACTCCCCCTCAAACACGATCGCCTTGTCCCTGAACTGCACTGGCAGAAGCAGGGCAAGCGTGATCAGTGCCGCGCCGAGGGCCAGCAAACGAGGATTCCGCAGGCCCAGGATGCCGACGGCAAGGAGGAGAGTCCCGTATGCCAGCAGGGTCTCCACGACCCCCAGATAGGGCATCCCGACAAAGGTGGTCAGGAACACCCCGGCTATGCTTCCGATGGTGGAGATCGAGTATATGTTGCCTGATGTGGACCCCACGGTGCCTACGGTCCTCGCCACCAGCCGGATCAGGTAGGGGGAGGTCGTTGCCAGAAGCATCATCGGAAGGAAGAAGAGCGCTAGCGAACCAAAGAGGCCAAGGAGGAAGGTTGCCCAGGAAAGGCTGAGGGCCCCTTCGTGCCCGATCCTTGAGATGATCCTTCCCAGCGGGATGATGAATGTCAGGCATGCGGCCGCGGTGATCACCTTGTATAGGCCGGTCGCCCTGGGGTTCCGGTCCGCCCAGCGCCCGCCGAGAAGGTATCCGATGGAGAGGGCGATCATGGCCATGCCGATTATGGTCGCCCAGACGTAGGTGGATGTTCCGAAGAAAGGTGCCATGAACCTTGAGGCCAGCATCTCGAGGCCCATTATCGTCATGCCCGTGATGAGGGCCGTCACCTGGTAGAACAGAAGCCGGCTTCTCAAGGCAGTCCCGGGAGGGGAGGAGCTCCCTTCCCATTAAAAGTGTCTCCGCAGCTTTCCTTGAGCCGATCAGCTTCGTTTGGACCCTGCGCCCAAGCCTTGGTCCGGAGCATCAGGGCAGCCTTACCTTCCTGCCTTTCCTTGACGACTCGTAGACGGCCAGCACAAGCTCCACGGATTTGCGGGCGCTCTCACCCGTGATGAACGGTTCCCGATCCCTTCTTATCGCCTGCACGAGGTCGTTCACAAGGAAGACGTGGCCTCCCACGCCTATCGCGGCTGGATCCGACGCGGCGCCGTCCTTCTCCCCCTCAACGCCCATCTCCTTCGGTTTGGCCAGCTCATCGTCACCGTCAGCGACCATCCACTTGGCGATCTTCTCCTCCTCAAGGACTATGCTTCCCCGGTTTCCGTGCAGGGCCAACTTCGTGGCTTCCCCGGGATTGACGGAGGTCGTCCCCTCCAACACTCCCCAGGCACCGTTCTTGTACTCAAGCAGCGCGATGGCCGTGTCCTCAACCTCGATGTTCCTGACCAGGTGGTCGGCCCTTCCATAGACCGACGCCACATCGCCCATTATCCAAAGCCCGAGGTCTATCCCGTGGACGCCCTGGTTCATCAACGCCCCTCCGCCGTCCAGGGCCCAGGTGCCCCTCCACCCGGCGCTTGCGTAGTAGCTCTGGGATCTGTAGTACTTGAGGTAAATGTCCCCCAGAACCATTTTGCCGAGGAGGCCCTTTTCGACCGCGTCCTTTGCCAGCCTTGATGCCCGATGGGTTCTCCTCTGGAAGATGCAGCCCAGCTTCACGCCATGCCTGTGGCAGGCCGCGATCATGCCGTCAATCTTCTTGCTCGTTATCTCTATGGGCTTCTCGCAGAGCACATGTTTGCCGGCCTCCGCCGCAGCTATCGCGACCTTGCCATGCAGGCCAGAGGGCGTACAGACCGAGACCACGTCAACCTTGGGATCGCGGGCCAGGTCCTCATAGTCCTTGTAGAACGCAATCGATCCGCTGTCCTGTGCGAACTTCCTGCCCTTGGGCTCGTCTATGTCGCAACATGCCACCAGCTTGGCCCCGTCCGACCTGCCCACGGCCTCCCTGTGCCACGGGGCGATGACCCCGCATCCCACGATGCCAAAGCCCAGCTTCCTTCTCGGCAAGAGTGATCCCTCGAACTGAGGGCGGGCCGGCGGATGGCCTTATTACTGTTCCCGGCCCGGAGGTACATTTTGACTTCTCTATCTAGGAGGTTAGCGACGGCCAAGTTTCGGGAGCCCTTTGGGACATTATAGGCGCTTATTTCCGACTCCCTCCGGGCAACCCACGTGACCCCGACGATCCTGATGGGCCAAAGTGCCGTACGAACGTCATCGCGGTAAGGAAGATATGACGCTCGGCCAGTTACTTCTTCAGTTCCTCTCTGACTGACCATCCTAGGTGTTTGAGCGACGCGTGGATCACAGCTAGGCTGGCGACAATGACTGCCCCCCATAGAACACCTGACGCCAGCGTGAGGTAGTACAGCTTCCGTAGTAGAAACATCAACACTACTGACCAACCCCACAAAATGAAGACTACGGTCAACAACAGATTGAAGACGACCATGTCCCACTTCTCGCGTGCTGGTGGGTTCTGTACGTTATACGTGCCAACCACGATTACGGTCTGCCACCCCAGCAGGAATAGGCACAAGTCGAATAAGACAACTAGGTAGAAAAGGGTGAGTTGTGAGATGAGACTATCTGGGTGTGCAAGCTGATTGGGAAGTACCGCTATGGTACTGAATGTGAAACCCGAAAAGAGAGACAACATGGTGACGCGCGATCCTGCCACAGCCTTGACATATCGCGTGTATTCATCTTCGGTTTCGGTCGTCTAACCCCACCCGAGAAGTTCATGTCAAATCTGGTCCAAATCTGTGCTCTTGGTTTGGGGATTAAAATCTTGTGCACAGCGCACAGCGCCCCGGTCTGACCCCTTCCGGCCCCCGAAAGATCTTGCCTCTTGATTCAGGGTTGGCAAGCCCCCTATCTGCGCACCGTTTTGAGTCCGTGTATCTATGCACACGATTTCAATGGGAAAATGAAAGGTAGGCTTCGCCGATCATCCAGACGTTCCTTGCGCTTGCCTGGGAGATGTTCTCTGAATACTCATCTGTTGTAGCGACGATTCTATGAATGCTTCACGAATGTCTGTCCGGAAGATCGTGATGTTCCTCGCCAGCAACCTGTCCAGAGTCTCGTTGTCGGGGTGTTCGTACTTGTTCTGGTAGCCGGCTGAGATGATGGCCCCCATGGGAAGAACGGCGTCCAGCCACTCCTCCAAGCTGGAGTACCTTCAGCCGTGGTGGCCCAGCTTCAGGACGTCGGCATGGGGCCATGGACTGCACTGATAAGATACATTTTAACCCCGCACCAGCCCGGTCGGGTCGGGTCGATTCAGTGACGAATATCATCGCGTGCAGGCCCGGATCCTACCGCAAGTACTCGAACTTGGCTTTCGAGTACCTCCCCAAGGCGGGCGTCTACAATGTTGAGATCGCGCCGCCGGCCCCAGACAAGATAACCCAGACACAGACGGAGCTCCGCAAGTATGGACTCAAGGCCACTTCCCTGGCGACGGGCTGCAACCTGGCCAAGGAGCCCGAGGTCCAGGCCCTCCTTGGGGCAATGGAAGTCGCGAGGAAGATGGATGTTGGCGTGATCTTCTGCAGCACTAACACCGGTGGCCTGCCCGGCAAGGAGCCCTACTCCAAGCTGGCCGCCCTCGGCGACTCGGCAGCGGAGAACCACACCATCATCTCCATGGAGACACATCCGGATCTGTGCCAGAACGGCGACCAGATGCTCAAGACCATGAAGGTGGTCAAGCACCCAAACGTGAGGATAAACTTCGACACGGCCAACATCTACTACTACAACGAGGGCGTCGACGCCGTGACGGAGCTCAAGAAGATAGCCAAGTATGTGGCGAGCGTCCACCTCAAGGACACGAACGGAAAGCCCAAGACCTGGTACTTCCCGACGCTTGGCCAGGGCGTGGTGGACTACTCGAAGGTCTTCCGCATCCTCAACGAGCTCGGATTCCACGGGCCGTTCACCATGGAGATGGAGGGCATCGAGGGCGAGGACCTCACGCTGGAGCAGACCCAGCAGAGGATCGTCGACTCGATGAACTACCTCCGCCGCATCGCCGTCATCTAGACGGACACCATTGCACCGGAAAGATACCAGAACATGCCAAGGACGCGGACGGCCATGGCGAGATCTGTGGACTGCCCAAGGTCGTTCGGCCTTGCCCTGGCCGGAATCGCCCTCTTGGCTTCGTGCTCCTTGCCGGTGGATGCGCCGAAGAGCATCAGGCTACTCGCGATAGGCCAGGTCATGCCCAGGGAATCCCCGATCGACACCTGGTTCAGCGCAGACCCGCTTGTGCAATACACGCTTGTCCCAACCGACATCGATCCATGGTTCGGGCTGAACCCGGCCGCCAAGACGCCGGAGGAGACGGAGGAGACCTGGCGCAGGTTCGTGAGGATCTACTTCCCCAAGAGCAGGGAGGCCCTCCGCAACGGTTTCGACTTCTTCGTCTTCCCCGATGCCTACCTTGAGCCCTTCTCGCTCACCCAGCTGGCGGACATGAAGTATGCCATCGAGAATGGAACGGGAAGCCTCGTGACCTTCGGGGGAGACGTCTCGACTCCAACGTACAAGAGTTGGCCGGGGTGGGCGAATTCCGTTCTGGGCGAAACGCTGCCGGTGAAGATGACGCTGGACATGATTGCCGTCGGGGGCGTGTTCTACGTCCGCGTCGTGAAGACCGATCCTCCCGTGCTTTCGATGTTCCTGCCTTTGGGCCTTGAGAAGTGGGTCGGGGGAGTCGGCTTCAGCCACCTTCATCCAAAGGAGGGCGCGGAGGTCTGGGCCAAGGTCAAATCGGATCGTCTGAAGTCGGTTGATCCGGGCAACTTCCTCGTATCATGGAGGTACGGATCCGGCGTCTCCTGGGCCGTGGCGGACGACATGGACCATCTGTGGTGGTCGGGGCTGTTCTACCCATCAGAGCACAACAACGAATATGCCGAGGACGTCTTCCTCAACATCGTCTTCTACTCAATAGGCTGGGATCTCCCGAAGGATGTGGTCTTGGTGCACCGGGTGCGCACCCGGTACTTCCAGTACAACCAACGGAAGCTTCTGCTCTACGTCCTGCTTGACTTCGTCGACAGCTTCGGGGCCAACACCAGGGACATTGAACGGCAGATAGCCGAAGTGGAATCGCTGAAGGCCAAGTCATTTGACATGTACAGTGAGATGGACTACGAGCAGGCATTGACGTTCATAGACGAGGCCATCGCGGGGATCGAATCGGCCGAGACCAATGCGATGAGACTGAGGGAGAAGGCGTTCTTCTGGGTGTATCTGACCGAGTGGTCGGCTGTGACAGGGGCTTTCTGTTCATCGGGCCTCGTGGTGTACTCGCTGCTCGTGAGAAGGATGCTCTACAGGGAGGTCGCGGTCACCCGGTCCCGGGCCGGCGAGCGGCAGAGCTGAGGCCCACTGGGACTCGTAGTGTCTACAGAGATTGAGGTTAGCAGGAAGCACTGACGGGCTGCCGATCGGAGAAGCCTCTCCGGCTTGAGATGACACCGGGTGCCAAGCAGAAGGCAACACACACCGTCGCCGTCACGAGATCCTCGCCGATCTCATCCTTCCTAGCAAGTATCCTCTCGAGGTACATCCTCGCGACTCCATAGTCGAACCGCTCCCAGTAGTCGTTTGCGACCGAGTAGTCCCTCTTCATGAAGCGTGTGTCAATCCCCTTTCTGTCAGCCTCCCGGATGAGCCCTTCAGCTGCAGCAAACATCCCCGAGATCTCCTGCATCCGCTCCTCCAGACGCGGCGTGAACCGCCCCGACTCGAACAGCCTGTAGTACAGGGCGGTCAAGTTCAGATAAAGATCCCCGAACTCTAGGCTTGGCTCGATCTCGCTCCCCTCGTGCCACTCGTTCCAGGAGGTCACCAGAACCCACTGGGGCTTGGAGACCATCACCATCTCCCATGCGCCCATGTAGTAGGACCCGTTCGCCCTGTCGACAACCAGCCCAGGATGCCTGATCACCGTGTCATCATAGCCCGGGGCGATGGTGGACGCGAAGACCTTGCTTCTGTTCGTGCACGTATTGACGAGACCCGGGTACCTGTCCATCACGTTGAGTGGGCTATAGGCATGCAGTCCGTCGAAAACGTCCAAGTACTTCGCATCCAGCGAATCGGCAAGGTAGAACGCTGGGAGTCCCTGGGCGTCCAGCTCAGAGAAGACCCTGCCGAACTCCGCCAGCGGGAGGCTGCCGATGACGCGGCTGTAGATGAAGATCACGGGCTTGCCCGCGTACCTCAGGAAGGCCGGGTGGGTCCCGTAGCGAGTGAGCACGTACTGGAGTTGCCTGTACAGATCGGCCGAATCCTGTACTACCTCAAGGTAAATGGTTGAGTTGAAGCCGGTTGTCTCCCCAACATCGAGTATCCTCGGGAAAGCTTCATCGATGTAGTTATCGGGACCCCACCACGAACATATGAAGCCATCCAGGCCCACGCTCTGTGCCGTCCTGATGTGGTATTCGATGACCTGTGTGGACAGTGAATCGTAGAACCCGATCAGCGGGACGTGTGTCGCCGCGTACTCGGCAGTGGGCTCCCAGTGTCGCCAGCCGCCCGACGGCCCCTCCGGGCTGGAGTACCAGGGGTAATAGAAAGCAAGGAAGAGGTGGGTCTTGTTGGCCAGCATCAGCTTGTGCCTCCAGCTCTGGTACCTGTCTGTTGTGGTGCTCATCTCCAGTTCCAGCTGGGTTCTGGCGATCTCAAGCGAACCCACCCGCAGCACGGCCACGATGCTGTAGAGCCCCGTGCCCTGCAGCTCAAAGCTGAGGTTGAGTTCGCGGGTGATGCCCGGCGCTGGAATCTGCGCCCCCATGGACTTCTGCCACACAAGGCCCTTGTGAAGCTTGGATAGCCCAACTTCCAAGACTCCTTCCGCCTCCGGTTCCCCGTGGTTCGAGACGCCAACCACAAGGACGTGCCTTCCCGGCAGCAGAATGGCATCGCTAGGCTGTGCGGAATCCACTCCAATGCTGAGGGTGACATTGACCCCAGCCGCTGTCGCCGTCAGGGCCAGCATCGTAGCTGCGGGAAGAAGGATGTCAAGTCCCTGGTGACCCATCTGGGTCGAATGCGGACGGCTGGGCTGAAATGTTTGAGCTGGTTGTCCGGCCAAGACTTCGCCCGGCGAGGAATGCTTTTTCAGCCACCCGTCGGGTATCTCCGCTAGTCTCCACGCATTCGATCTCTTGAAGGTTGGTCAACTTGGATGAGAAGCCCAATGTGCTGATGGTGATGATCGATTCGCTCCGGCCGGACCGTCTGGGTTGCGGCGGGAACAGGTTCGCGAAGACTCCCCACATTGATTCCCTGGCAGCGGGTGGATCCTTCATGGAGAGGTGCTTCTGTCCCATGCCCTCAAGCGTCCCGTCGCGAGCGACCGTGCTCACCGGAAGGTTCCCCCACGCACACGGCGTGCGGATCAACGATAACCGCTTGCCCCCAAAGGAGATTACGCTGACGCAGCTCCTGGCCGCGTCCGGGTACACGACGGCCGCAACGCCCATGCTCTACCCTGGCCTCGAGAAGGGTTTCTCGCATGTGGAGCCCGTGGTTCGCCCCCCCGCCGATGCACCGAGCCCAGAGAGGGGCAAGCGATCAAGGGGGCCGGGCCGCAGGAAGCCATCGATCTCGCCCGAGGAGGCCAGACACAATGCCACCCTGGTCACCGACGCCGCCTTGCGATGGCTTGAAAGTCGACCGAAAGCCAGATGGTTTCTGTGGGTCGACTATGAATCCATCCACGAGCCTTGGCGTCCGCCTGAGCCCTACGCGTCGATGTTCGACAAGGGCTACGATGGCCCGGATCTCAGCGACCCGAAGATGTACGAACCCGACGCAGGAAATCGGGTCACCAGACATCTCCGAGCGCTCTACGACGGAGAGGTTGTTCTGGTCGACAAGGGAGTTGGGCGGATCCTCGGTTTTCTGCGGGAGATGGGCCTCTGGGACGACACGCTCATCGTGTTGGTGAGCGATCACGGGGTCTTCCTCGGAGAGCATGGCTTCTTCAAGAAGCCCCCCTTCCTGTTCGAGCCCCTAATGCGCTCCAGCTTCATAGTCTCCTGGCCGAAGGGGTTTCCTGCCGGCAGAAGGCCCAAGTCGCTCGTGCACCTCTGCGACGTGATGCCGACCGTTCTGGATCTGTTGGAGCTCCCTCTCCCTGATGGGTGCCAAGGTGCTAGCCTGGTTCCACTGTTAAGGGGAGCCCTGAACAAGGTCCATGACGCGGTTTTCATGGAGTTCTGCGAATACAAGGGCACCGCTGTGAAGGCGGTTCGCACCGAGGACTGGAAGTACATCTATCATCGGTCAGTTGGCAACATACCTTGGTCCCATGATTACGCGCCAGCTGAGGTCTTCCAGAAGGCCGGTTTCCAGGCTGAGATGCTCCTCGATCTCTCGGCAGATCCCGAGGAGCTGAAGAACCTCGCCCAGCGCAGGCAAGACGTGGCCCGGAAGATGAGATCGCTCCTGATGGACTGGATGATTGACACCGAGGATGATGTTCCCTGGGCATGAAGCACCTACGCGCGTCCCACATCGGGCCGCTTTGAGCTCCGAGGGCGGAACCACAACTGCCGGAAAAGCATTTCAACGGCCTTGATATCTGAAGATCTGCCAAGACTAGGGTGTTCGGATGAACGCCATACACGTTGAGGGTCTGACGAAGACCTACGGGGACAATGAGGTCCTCAAGGGCGTTCATCTGGATATTCTCGAGGGCGAATTCTACGCCCTCATGGGTCCGAACGGCTCGGGGAAGACCACCCTTATCTCGATCCTGGCCTCGACGCTTCTGCCGACGAGCGGAAAGGTGGAGATCTACGGAAGGAGGCCCCAAGAGGCAAGGGATTTGGTGGGTTACGTCCCCCAGTCCAACTTCACGATTCCGAATCTGACCGGCAGGGAGAACCTCATCTACTTCGCAAGGCTCCTGGGTCACTCGAAGGCCGAGGCCGCCAAGCTGGCGGACGACCTCTTGGCAAGACTCGGCCTTTCGGAGGATGCCGGCAAACGGGTCTCAGCGTATTCCGGAGGGATGAGGAAACGGCTGGAGGCCGCGACGGCGCTCTTCCCTGGCATCAAGGTTATGCTGTTGGACGAGCCCACCACCGGGCTCGACCCATCCGCCAGAAGGAGGTTCTTCGGCTTGATCCAGGACCTCAGAGGAGAGGCGACCTCCATCCTGCTGGTGACGCACTTGGGATCCGACGCTGAGCTCGCCTCCAGGGTTGGGCTGATCGACGGCGGCAGGATGATTGGCCAAGGCACGCCCGAGGAGCTCAAGGAGCAATCCGGCGTGGAGAACGTAATCAGCATCGAAACCGCAGCGAAGAGCGAAAGGGCAGCAAGCGCCCTTGGGCAGTTCAGCGAGGACGGGCGGGTGTTGGAGACCGACGGAGGCTACAGGTTGTACTCTCGGGACTACGAAAGGGCAACCCCGGAGATAGTCAGGGCTCTGGACCAGGTGGGCGCCAAGGTGCTCAAAGTGGAAAGCACCGCGCCCTCGCTTGACGACGTCTTCTTCAAGATGACAGGAAAAGCGGTCAGTGAGTTGGATTAGATGGGACAGATAGCTGGAGCGATGGAAAGGAGCGCAAAGGAGCTGATCCGACTCAAGGAGAGCCTGTTCTGGACGATAGCCTGGCCAAGCATATGGGTGGTGCTCTTCGGGGTCACCTTCATCAGGAATCAGCCGCACGATGTTCTGCCGGTGCTCAAGGGCGCCGTGACCGTCCCTATGATGGTGTTCGCGCTCATGATCGCAGGGATGAGCAACCTCCCAGCCACGGTCTCCAACGATAGGGAGAGGGGCACGTTGGCCAAGCTGATGTCCATGCCGGTGAGCCCGTGGAGGGACTTCCTCGGTCGGGTCCTCGGCTTGCTCTCCTTCTCGGCCCTCGCCGTGATCCTCGTGGCGTTGGTTGGATACGCGACCGGCGCAAGGTTCGGCTTGTCCCCCGCTGACCTGCCCATCGTGCTCGGCTTCTTGGTTGTTGGCTTCGCCGCGTCGGCGGGGATCGGCACCGTGATCGCGTCCCTCATCACGAACGTGCAGGGGGCGATCATGACCGGGGTGGGTCTTTCGGTGATCACCGCCGCCATGAGCGGGGTTATGGCTCCCTACTCCTCCCTTCCGGCGGCCCTTCAGGCCTTTGCCAGGATCTACCCGATCTCCTCCGTGAACTCCTCCATCATCTACATCCTCTTTGGAGTGGACTACGCAGGGTACAAGCCCATAACCATCGGCCAGGTGGCCACCACGATAGCGGCCTCCGTGGCAATCCTGACCATCGGCATCGTTCTCTATTCCAGGGTTGCATGGAGGAGGCGATGAGGTGTCCGAGATCGGGGACCTCTTGGCCGTTCCCGCCTTGTCCTCGCCTGCGCCCAGGTTCATCCGCTGGCCACGAAGGCTGACTCCGTGGCGCCATCCAGGCAACGCTCCCGGCCGGTGTGGAAGATGAACCCGTTCGTGCTTTACATTGACATCGAACATCCCCTGGCTCTCCTCAACCGGAAGCGGAGGGCGACCCACCTGAACAGCGTCAGGAGGGATTCCGAGATCTTTCGCAGGCTATCGCGAGCTGGCTGCATGTCACAGAGCTTCATATGGCTGGACGGCTCCCACCTGGACGAACTGCCCCTGCTCGCGATCGTCATCAGCGGCAACCGCACCAACTGGGAGAAGTACACCCCGTCACAGCTGCAGCAGCCCTATGAGGCAATCAGAAGCTCCAACGTCCCGATCCTGGGCATATGCGGTGGGCATCAGCTCATATGCAGGGCCCTGGGGGGGAAGGTTGGCCCGATGAGGCGGCTCTCGGAAGGAGAAACGGATGCCTACCCGCGGTACATGCCTGGCTACTTCAAGGAACGGGGCTATGCCCAGGTCGACATCCGCCGTCAGCATGAGCTCTTCAGCGGGCTTGGTGACAGGGTAATCGTCCACCAGTCCCACTACTGCGAGGTCAAGGACGTGCCAGATGGCCTCGCGGTCCTAGCAGACTCACCGAATTGTAGAATCCAAGCCGTTGCCCACAGGGAGAGACCGCTCTTCGGCGTCCAGTTTCATCCCGAGACCTTCGACGACACCCACCAAGACGGGAGGAAGGTGTTGGAGAACTTCTTCAGGATCGCCAGATCAGTCCGCCGCTAGCTGTGCTGTCTGGCAAACGTCAGGGCTTCCTTGCCTTGGAGGAAGGAGATCTCCAGGTCATATGACCTCTTCTCCCCGGGCTCAAGGAACTGCAGAGTGCCCCTCTTCCTCTCCTTCGCCCTTCCCTCAACCCAGCAGTTGGCCGGCTCCAGGCCGACAACGTAGACCGATTCGCCCATCATTTTCCATTCGATGAACTTGGGCAGCTGATCCTTCCTGTAGCTCACCCTGACGCCCACCTGGCGTGCCTGGTTCACGATGCCGGCGTGCACCATCCCGGATGCATCGGGGATCATCTCGTGGTAGAAGACCTGCTCCCGGTAGTCCTTGACCGGGGCCGAGAATACCATGTGCTTACTCACCCCGGGCTTGGCCTCATCGTCCCTTGGCAGGACCTCCTTGGAGCGAACCACCAGCTGCGAGCCATTGTCCACGATCGGGAAGCCTATGTTGATGTGGTAGACGATCATGTGAGGGATCCGTGCGTAGCCGGCGTTCTCAACAACGTCCCTGATCCACAGCTTGGACTCACCGAGCCGGGCGCCGACCTCCCTCTTGAGCACCACGCTGGGCTGGAAGACCCTGGCCTCGGCAACTTCGCCGGATATCCTCATTGCGTACTCGTCGCCCTCCCACTTCTCCTCAATGTTCACCCTCTTGGCAGGGATGTTGGAGAACCTGCCGTGAAGGCCCAGTTCCGCGCCCTCGTCTGTGCACGGAGCGCCTGCGTAGGTAAGCCCGCAGGTGACGAGGAGGCCGCCGTAGAAGCTCCTGAGCCACTCCAAGCCACTGCTCTCGTAGAAGGCGGGGGCAGTCCTTCCCGTGGGGGAGATCCAGCCCATCGGGATGCCGCAGCACGACGCGTTGGCGATGTCCAGGCCCCGGTCGGGCAGCACGGTGAACTCGAAGCCCGATCCCGTCCTGAAAACGGCAGCCCTGTTCCCTCGCTCGACCCCATCCGCAAGCTCAACCAGCTCAACTCCACCGATCTGGGAGACGCTTCCGACGCATCTGAGAAGCTCGTCGCGGGTACACTTCTGGCCGTACAGCTTGACCAAGTGATCGCCTCGCCGGCAAGGATTGAGGCAGCCTAATAATTCTCTCTGTCGTCCGGGAAAATCAAAGTTAAATTCGCGTCCAAGGAACGAAGCAAGATGGGCCAAAGGTTACAGCTAGCCTATTGGTCGATCGCCCTCACCGTGGCCTTCATCCAAGCCAGCGGCCCAGCTTTGGGTGCGGAGGACGCCGACCCCAAGCTCCACATGCTGCTCATAGGGGAGGTGTTCCCGCTGGAATGCCCGCTGCCGCTCCTGTTCGAAAGCGATCCCCTTTACGACTACGTCGCCATGAGGACGAGGGAGGGCCCTGCGGGACAGCTCACCGAGGAGATGAAGAGGAGGTACGTCAAGCTCTACTTCCCTAGGACCGAGAAGGAGCTACAGAAGTACTCGATGATCTTCTTCATCGACGCGGATGTCTCCGTCTTCTCGGCCAGACAGTCGCAGCAGATGTACGACTCGATCCTGAAGGGATACGCCGGGTCATTCTTCACATTCGGTCCTGAGTTTCCGTCCGTGGCCGCCTCCATACTGGGGATGATCGTCCCCCATAACATGGGCAAGGACATCAGCATGGACTGGACAGGCAGATCCTACAGGGTCGAGTTCGTAGGGGGGTTGCCTCCGGTGTTTACGCCCTTCATCGATCTGGGCGTGGAGAATGCTGTTGGAATTGGCTGCGGCTTTCTGGCCCCGCGAACCGGCACGACAACATGGGGCAACCTCGTGCCGAGGGCGTATGGACCCTGGATCATCGAGTGGAGGTATGGCGGGGAGGGGGGGCACTGCTGGTGCGTGGCTGATGACCTAGACCACAGCTGGTGGGGAAACGTGCACGCAGGCATCCATGGGCTGTCCGAGAACCCGTGGGCGATGGACATAATGTCCAGCTTGATTCTCTACTCGGCCGGGAGGCCCCTGCCGGAGGACGTTGTCGTGGTCGCAAGGGCGAGGGACGCTTTCTGGGAGTATAGGACGGAGAGGTCGGTCGTCCTGTCCCTCATGGAGTGGGTTGAGAGGTTCGGCGCCAGCACGGGCTCCTTCAGCAAGAAGCTGGGCACGATAGACACCCACCTTGAAGATGCTACAGGTCTGTACATCTCGGGCGATTACGGCGGCGCGCTTTCGGAACTGGAGACGGCAAAGGAGAATGCCCGGAGTCTGCGGCAGGAGGTACTCAAGGCCAAGGACAGGGTGCTTCTGTGGGTCTACCTGATAGAGTACCTCGTGATATGCGGCACCAGCGTCGCGTCCGGCTCCCTGCTATGGGCGCTGATGGTCAAGAGGAGGTTGTACAGGGAGATCGGCACGACGAGGTCGATCTAGCCCAGCTTCACTTCTTCTTTGCCGCCTTCCTGGGCCCGTGGACCCTCTGTCCTTTCCGGAGGGGCAGGTTGACGGGCCTTCCGAGGTAGGATGACCTGTAGATCGCAAGGGAGATCTCCAAAGCCCTCCGACCGTCCTCAGGGGGAACGGGAGATGGTGTGTCGTTCACGATGCAATCCAGGAATGCGTTCAGCTGGATGCTGCTAGTGTCCCCGTCCTCGGCGAGCTCCACCTTCGTCCACTCCTTCGCGTCCTTGGCCTTCATGACCAAGCCACCCATCCCGAAGGAAAGCGTGGCGTCCGTGCCGTTGAACTCGTATGCAGGGGCGAGGGACCCCTCGATCGCCGTGCTGGCCATGAAGTTGAGCGTGGCGCCGGACTTGAACTTGATGAACGCGCTGCCGGTGTCCTCAACCTCCATGTCGTGGTACAGGTTCTCGCAGAACCCGATGACCGTCTTTGCCTCACCCATCCACCAAGAGAGGGAGTCCAGGTGGTGCGTGGCCTGGTTCATCAGGACTCCGCCACCCTGAGTGGCCCACATCGTCCTCCATGCCGCCCTTTCGTAGTAGGTCTTCGCCCGCCAGGTCTTCACGGTGCAGTTGGCATACCGCAGCTTGCCAAGCTGTCCGCCTGAGAGGATCTCCTTGGTCTTCTGGTATGCCGGCCTCCACCTGTAGTTGTAGCCGATGAGGAGCTTCCTCTTCGTCCTCTTGGCGGTTCTCACTATCTCGTCGGCCTCGCCCATCGTGTTGCACATGGGTTTCTCCACGAGAACGTGCAGCCCGGCCTTCATGCAGTCTATCGACATCGGCGCGTGAAGGTGATTGGGGGTGGAGATCACCACGGCATCGAGATTCCCGGCCTTCAGCAGCTGCCGGTAGTCCTTGTAGTATGCCTGGGCCTTCAGCTCCTCGGCCGCTTTCTGAGCAGCCTCCTCAACGATGTCGGCGATGCCCACCAGCTCGCATCTCGGGGACTCGGCAACCCTCCGGGCATGGTCCCGGCCACGGCCTAGCCCAATTATTCCCACTCTCAGTTTGTCCATGTCCTCTGCCTTCCGGAGGCACACGCCTGAAGGGCGCTGAAAAATATTTGCCAGTGTGGAGGATCTGGGGGACCCCTATCTAGGGCCCGCATGATCAAAGGCCATCGACGCCGCCAAGTGAGCGACCGGCCAACCCCGGTAGGCTTGCCTCGCCCTTGCCAGCTTCTCGACGAGCTCCGCCGTTGAGGCGATTGGGTAGTCCAGAGAGGGTGCCAGGGCCTTGACCGGAACCCCCTGAACCCG
>Ga0172366_10001276_pt1 | contig 19486 bp, 11 predicted proteins | sample LakKivSesite69cm_FD_114533 | JGI IMG/M metagenome (GOLD analysis project Ga0172366, IMG submission 114533) | Sediment microbial communities from Lake Kivu, Rwanda - Sediment site 69cm | ecosystem: Environmental > Aquatic > Freshwater > Lake > Sediment | place: Rwanda: Western Province, Lake...
ACTTGCCAGAAGGGTTAGAACGGGCTACATTGTTCTTACGGCGTGGGTTGTCAGCCATATCATCCCTCCCTTTTGATGCCGCCTTTGGAGGTAATTATGGCCCCTACGCTCTTTTTTGTAAAGCTACACAGGTCTCATTGTGATCTACTGAATGTGTCAACCTATTTCAGATCGTAATTGAACCATCCCGGTTCTGATCAGCTTCTGCCCAGGAGATTGCGTTCGATCTCTTGGATGAGAAAGGGCAGCTTGGGACACTCAAAGCTGAGAGCAGGGGCGAGGCGGTCAATCTACGAAGGGGCAGTCAAACACCTGGTGAAGCCAAAAGGTCCTCCGGGCCGACTAACAGCGCGCCTTCGTTCCTGGCCCGGGATTCCAGGGCGGAGGTGAAGCCGGAGCGAGAGAACAGGGCATAGTGGACGCGGATCCAGTTCCCTTGCTGGATGAGTGGATGTGCCTTGCGCTTGAGGTCGTCCAGGATGTTTGTGCCTACAGGACGGGTCGTCCATTTGCACTCCCCGAATAGCACAGCATCTTCCCCGATGGCCATGACGTCAAGCTCTTCCTCCCGTTCCCACCAGGCTCCAACCCGTTCCGGGATGATGGCCAGGTGTCCCATGGCCCCCTGCTCCATCACCCAATCCCGACAGAGATCCTCAAAAACAGGCCCGGTGAACGTGGTCAGCTCTACCTCGACGAGCCGGGCTACGGAAGCTGTGTGTCCGCCCTCCAGGGTGGAAAAGTGCGGTGCCACGAAGCGGAACCAGAAACGCAGGAAAGGATCTCGCAGCCGGTAGATGCCTTTGCGACTTTTGTCAGGCCGTGGCTCGGTGACCGGTACCCGTCGCTCCACCAGATGCAGGTCTTGGAGCACGGCCAGGTAGCGGGAGATGGGCTGCCGCCCCAATCCGGTGGCCTGGGCAATCTCGTTGAGCCGGGTCCGGCCCTGGGCGATGGCCTGGAGGATGGCGAAGTAGTTGCGGGGCTCCCGTAATTCCTCGCGCAGCAGGAACTGGGGTTCCAGATAGAGGTAGCTCCCTGGATCCAGGATGCACTGTTCGACGTTGGTGAGCAGAGGTTCCTGGTCGTTGAACTGGGACAGGTAGGCTGGGATGCCGCCCAAGACGGCATAGGCTTCAATCTGTTCCACAGGACTGTAGCAGGGGAAGAAAGCAACGGCAGCCCGTAAGGGAAGGGGACGCAGGTGGATCTGACCGGTACGTCGGCCGTAGAGAGGTGCTCGGTAGACCAGCACCTCCTGCTCCATCATGCCGATATGGGAGCCACACAGGATAAGCATCAGGCAGGTGTGTTGCAGGTGTGCATCCCACACTTTCTGCAGCACCGATGGGATGCTGGGGTCGGCGTTCACCAGATAGGGAAACTCGTCTATGACGACGATGTGACGCCGCTCGCCGGCCAACTCGGCCATGGCCTGGAAGGCTCGTTCCCAGCTCTCATAGATGAAGCCGGGCTCGGGGCTTTCAGGATGGGTGGTTTGCCACAAGGCCTGGGTGAAGCCCTGCCGTAAGAGGGCTTCGGAGCTGAAGCTGGCTACCCAGAAGGTATGGGGCCGGTCGGCGCAGAAGGTGTGCAGGAGGGCTGTCTTCCCTACTCGGCGGCGGCCGTAAACCACGATGAACTCAGCCCGATCCGAACTCCAAGTCCGCTCTAGAAAGGCCAGTTCCCCTTCTCGATCTACGAACATGACTGTTCCCGTCTGTCCTTTTGTATTTGTCTACACAGAATTAGTCTACATAAGATTAGACTAATTATACTACTTTTCTGACACCTTTGCAATTTGCAGGTCGCTCAAGGGTAGAAAACGGTAAGTCGCTTTCCTGTGGCTGAGCGGGTATAATAGGTGCTCGCCAATCCAGCCGAGGAGGAATTCGCATGAGCACTTTAATCCCCTACATGACCGACCGCCTGAAGGCAGCGGACTGGTTCCACGCCGGTCGCTGGCCAGAAGAGCGGATAAGTTGCCCCTTCTGCGGTGCGACCGACGATGACATCGTCCCGCTCGGCCGGGAAGAGAATGGCCTGCACCGGTATTCTTGTCGCCGCTGCGCCCAGGCTAAGGGGCACATGACGGTCAGGAAAAGCTCTTGCCACTCTCGACGGAGAAAGGGCCGGACTGGGGGACAGCAGAGCAACTCCACCCTTTGAAGGAGATTTCACCATGACTCTGCATAACCTCACCGTATCTATCACGTTATTGCTCGTCCTGGCCGCATGCGCCCGCCCCATACCCACGGCAAGCCCTACGGATGCGACCACTTCACCCCCCACATCGGCCGACATCCTCTTCGTGTGGAACCGGCCCGGGTATGCCGAGTTGTGGACCATTGATGCCGCGAGCGGCAAGTCCCACCTGTTATACCGCGCACCGGATCTCTCGATGGACTTCGCCCCCTCGCCCGACGGACGATCCGTCGCCTTCATACAAGCTACAGATGATGAGGCCGAAGGACTGTGGGTGATGGACTGTGATGGGCGTAACCCGCGTCAACTCTATCACCATGAAGCCCGCTACACAGTGTACCATAACCCGGCCTGGACGCCGGACGGCCGGTTCATCTACTTCGACCTGGACGTCGTTGACGATGCCCAGGAAATTGCCATATACCGCATACCCGCTGAGGGGGGCGAGGTCGAGATGGTCGCCAAGGAGCGCCTGCAACCCGTCATCTCCCCCGACGGCAGGCGATTGCTTTCGGGGCCTCAGCTAGCCTTTTCCGATTTAAACGGCGGAAATCTGCAGCCGCTTCTGCCTGTGGGGAAGCAGGTCAGCTGGCACTGTGCCCGTTTCTCGCCCGATGGACGTTGGATCGCCCTCTGTGGCGACAGAGGGGAGTGGACGTCGAATGTGTACGTGGCGGCCGTTGATGGAGCAGAGCTTCGCCAACTGACCCACCTGGTCAATGTTCACGAGGATGGTGAGGTTGGAGGATTGACCTGGACGAGTGACGGAAGGCAAATCGTCTACTCCATCCACGGGGGGCCTCATAAGGCGCGAGGCATTTGGGTGATAGATGCTGATGGTGGCCAGCCAAGACGATTGCTGGCCAGCAAGACCTGGCTGAGGGTAGAGGGGAGATTGGCCCCGACTGATATGGACACCGCATCCCCCCTTCCCACACCAGCCTCAGCCGAGGAGGCCGCGCTCATCAACCTGTATCCGCTGACCACGTCCGGCCTGGCCTGGTTCGGCGACTGGGCGCCCGATGGAGAGTCGCTGGTGTACACCGTGGCAACGGAGCCACCCCTGCTCTATGGCAGATGGCCCGAATTACAGGTGTGGTGGATGCGCGCCGATGGCAGCGGCGCGCGACGGTTCGCCCAGGGCCACTCGCCTTTCTTCAGCGCCGATGGGCGAACGGTCTTCTTCCAGCGTTCACTGCCCGACTCTGGCCTATCCGAGTTGTGGGCGGTGGATGTGGAAGGCCAACACGAGCGCCGCCTCCTGAAGCCGATAGGCGGCCTGACTGTACACCAGTTGGACGATGGGCGCCTGGTAGTCAGCGAGAGCGGCACCTACGCTCCCCTCCGCCTGTTTGATCCGGCGACGGGCACCCTCTCCGATCTGAGCGGCCCGTGGCCCACGAATTTCCCTGAGGAGGCACGCCTCTCCCCTGACGGAACCCGCCTGGCATATCCCCACGAACAGGAACAGGCCGTCTACTTGGCCGAAGCGGACGGCTCCAACCCGCAGGTGTTGTCCCGGGGCGGAGGCTTCAGCGCCCGCGTCTGGTGGTCGCCCGACAGCCAGAGGCTGGCTTACACTACTGGCAACCATTGGACCGATCGGCTGATGGTCGCCGACCGGGACGGTGGCAACCAGGTCGTCCTGCTGCCCAGCCTGAAAGAGAGCGGGTACATCGCCTCGCTGTCCTGGTCGTCCGACAGCAGCATGCTGCTGGTGGCAGCGGAGGCCTACGGCCATCAAATGCCGCGCCCAACGCGCCTGCTCCTGCTGGACACCGACGGCTCAGCGCAACGCCAACTGCTGGAGGCCTACCTGCACGACGCCTCCTGGTCGCCCGACGGGCGCACCCTGGCCCTGAGCCGCTGGGGTGGCCCCCAGGGGGAGCTGGCCTCGCACAACATCTGGCTGGCCACGCTGACCGATCGCGCCACGGTGGCCGAACTTCCCCCGCCAACGCCCGAGCCCCTACCCACCGCCACGCCGCCCCTCCCCCTCCCAGGTGCCGACCTGAGCCCGGAGCAGGTCATCCGCCGCTTCTGGACGGCCATTGATGCCGGCGACCACCTCACCGCCTGGGCATGCCTGGCCACGCAGAGGCGGGCACGCCAGGGACTGGCCTATTTCGCGGCCGAATGGCAATGCCTCCAAGAGGCGCACGTGGTGGACATCCGCCCTATGTATACGGGGATGGAGGCCGGGGCCGAACGCCAGATGTTTCAGGTGAGAGTGTATCTGGAAATGACCGAAGATTGCTTCTACGGCCTGGCCCCTGGGCCGTTCACTGTGCTGGTGAGGGAGACGCCCGATGGCCCCTGGCTGATTGATAGTTTCAATACTGGCCCTTGATCCCACGAACACCAAACCTGAAAGGGGCTTCCTATACCGCAAATGGTGCGGCGGCTACTACACCGAAAGGGGATGGCAGCCCGGCACCCCTCAGCCGCCCCAAGCCTACCATTTGGACACCAATGGAGTTTCGCCTTTCGGCGGAGATCTGGATGCGCTCTCGGACGAAACCTGTGTCCCGGGCGTCTGCGTCTCGCCAGCGCTGGCTGAGAAAAAGGACTTCCCTCCCCTGCACTATCTACCCGGTCACTTCGAGGATCCCGTCATCTCCCCCGACAACCGCTGGATCGCCCTCACCTCCCGCCACGTCTATGGGCCGGAAGACCTGCTGGTCATATCGGGCGATTGATCATCGGAGATTGGCCAGGACTATCAGCAAACGACAAGCACTCCCCGCCCGGGAAGGGGTGCTAACGCAGTTACTGGAGTTTGAGAAGATGGTATCACAACCCAAAATCCTGCTGGTTGACGACGAGGAGGCCATCACGTCCAACCTGGCCCCCTTTCTGGAACGGGCGGGCTTCACCGCAGAAGTGGCTGGCGACGGGGAAGAGGCCCTGGGCCGTGTCGCCGACTTCGCCCCCGACCTGATCGTGCTGGACGTGCTGATGCCCAGGCTCGACGGCCGCGAGGTCTGCCGCCGACTGTGGACCGCCGGCAACTGGACACCCATCATCATGCTCACCCAGGTGGGCTCGCCAGCCGAGCGGGCCATGAGCCTGGAGGAGGGGGCCGACGATTACCTCAACAAGCCCTTCGACCCCTACGAGCTGGTGGCTCGCATCCGCGCTGTGCTCCGCCGCGCCCGTCCCGGAGTCCCACCCCTGAGCGCAGCCCGTCGTCTGGCCTGCGGGCCGCTGGTGCTCGACCGCCCGGCCCGCCGCGCCCTGCTGACCGGACGTGAGCTTCCCCTGACGCCCAAGGCGGTGGCCGTGCTGGATTACCTGATGACCCATCCCGACGAGGTCATCTCCCGGGAGCGTCTTCTGGATGCCGTGTGGGGCTGGGACTATCCGACCGGCACGCGGGCGGTGGACGCGCGCATTGCCGAACTGCGCAGGGCCCTGGGCGACGATGCAACCGAGCCGCGCTACATCGAGACTGTCCCCGGCCAAGGCTATCGCTTTGTGGGGACTGTGGAGGCTGTGCCATGAACGCCACCCACCGTGCTCTGATCCTGGCCCTGGTTCCGTTCGCCTTGGGGTTGGCCACTGCCTTGCTGCTCCGGGCGATCTCCGATGGGTTGCCCATCGTTCGCCTGCGGGCCGACCTGGGAACATGGCTTGCCCTGCTGGGCGGGCTGCTGAGCCTGGTGGCCCTGACAGGCGTCGTGGTGTGGGCTGCAGCCGGGCGCCGCCTGGATCGCGTATTGACCGAGGCGCGTCAGGCTCAGGCCGAGGCCCATCGCCGCTTCCTGCGTCAGCTTGATCACGAGTTGAAGAACCCGTTGACTGCCATACGCGTCGGGTTGGCCAATCTCGCGGGGACGCCGCCAGGAGAGGCGCGGGATCGAACCCTGGCCGGCGTCGAAGGCCAGGTGGGCAGGCTGAGCAAACTGGCCGCCGACCTGCGTAAGCTGGCCGACCTGGAGACACGGCCGCTGGAACGGACGGCAGTGGACCTGAACGAGCTGTTGAGGGAGGCGGTGGCCTTAGCCCAGCAGCGGCCTGAGGGCGAGGGACGCGGAATAGCCCTTACTCTGCCCCAGGCTCCCTGGCCCCTGCCCCAGGTGCGCAGCGACCGAGACCTGCTCTTCCTGGCGGTATACAACCTGCTGGACAATGCCCTGAAATTCACCCGTCCTGGCGACACCATCGAGGTGCGGGCCATAGAGGATGGACGGATAGTAACGGTAGAGGTGGCCGACACTGGACCAGGCATCCCCAAGGATGAGCTGCCCCACATCTTCAAGGAGTTATATCGGGGTCAGGGGGCAAGACGCACTGAAGGAAGCGGGTTGGGGCTGGCCCTGGTCAGGGCGATAGTGGAACGGCACGGGGGGACGGTGACCGTGCGCAGCCGGGAGGGGGAGGGCACCGTCTTCACCCTGCACCTACCGCTGGATTGACACCGCTGTGTAACGAGATTGTTACGGAGTGTTTCAGGATTGTGACAAGCTTGAAACATCCTCGTTACGTCGGCGTGATATAATGGGGATGCCGTCGGGGAACCGATGGACATCAACGTTATGGAGGTGTTTTATGAACGTCGTGAAGTGCGCAAAGATAGTTGCCGCCTGGCTGTCCGTTGCCTTGCTATCTTTAGCAGCGCTGATCGCCTGCGGTACTCTGGAAGTAGGCATCGAGCACACCCCCACGCCGGACCGGGCCGCCACGGCCACGGTGTCCGCTCTGGCCACCGAAAATGCCCGCCTGGCCACCCAGGTGGCGACGCTGGCCGTCCCCACATCCACGCCAACGCCCAGCCTGGGGAAGCTGGCCTACGTCCAGGGCGGCGACATCTGGGTCAAGGCCCTGCCCGACAGCGAACCCCAGCGCCTGACCACGGATGGCCGTAACAGCACACCCCGCTGGTCGCCCTCCGGCGAATGGCTGGCCTTCCGCAAAGGCGACTACCAGGTCTGGCTGATGTCCACTGATGGTAACAGTGCCCGTTCTCTGAATGAGGGAGCCGCTGTGGACGCCTTCGCCTGGGCACCAGCAGACGACCGGCTGGCTTACGTCGCTGCCGCGGGACTGCAAGTCGTAAGCGCCGACGGTGCCGTTCCAGTGACCCTGGTGCCCCCAAGTCTTCCCGGTCATGGCCCGGGCCGGATGGGCCGTATCGCCTGGAGCCCCGACGGGGCCTGGATCGCCTGTGGGTGGCAGGAATGGCAACCCAAGCAACCCCTCACTTACCAGGGCCTGTGGAGGGTCTCGTCCGATGGCGAGCAGTTGGCTGAACTCTACGCCAGCGGCGCGCCCGAAAAGGGCGAGACCATCCTGGCCGGCTGGTCCCTCGATGGCCAACACATCCTCTTTTGGCAAGGGGACATCCTCTCTGCCTCCATGCTGGCTGATGGAGTGGCCCTCTACAGCCTGTCGGCCAGCAGAGGCGAGCCCACCAAGCTGGTGGACACCGTGCTGGTGCACGACGACTTTGTTGCCCTGGCGCCGCAAGGCGACCGGCTGGCAGTGACGGCTGGCGGCTATCGAGCCACGTGGACCAACAAGCGCGTTGCCGTGGTCGGGGCAGGTGATGGCGAACTTGCCTGGGTCACCGATGAAAGCGTGGCCGCTTTCTCACCGGCCTGGTCTCCGGATGGCGTCCGTCTGGCCTACGCGGCCATGCCTGACCGAGGTGACCTGGTGGGTGGGGAGGACGCCCGGCTGGGAATGATGGAGCGCCGTGTCTGGGTGGTAAACGTCCAGGGCAAGCCTCAGCTTCAACAGCTCACCGATGACCCGGCCTACCGCGATGAGCGCCCCCTCTGGTCGGCCGACGGGAGCCACCTCCTCTTCGCTCGGATGGACGCCGAGGGGCAGGCCTCCCTGTGGCTGATCCCGGCGGCAGGCGGCGAGCCCTGGCGAGTGGTGGACGAACTGACCCCTTTGCCAGGTCCGGCCGTGGGCTGGTTCGGATACTATGGTTACGTGGACTGGGACCAGCTCTTCGACTGGTCGTGTGGCCCGGCCAGGGCACCTGCGGGCGTGGTGGTACCCACCCTCGGCCCCTCCCCGACGGCCCGTCCGCCGGTATCCCCCATCCCTGCTCCATCCCTGCCGACGCCCCAGGTCGAAGCTCCGCTTTCCCTTCTCTACCGACAGGGCGAGGCCCTCTACGTCTGGGACGAGGCCCGTGGAGAGGGGCGTCGGCTGCTGGACCTTCCCGACTGGGCCGGCCACCTGGCCCTCTCCCCTCTGGGCTACCTGGCCTACACCCTGGACGACGCCCTCTACCTGGCCGACCTGTCCGCTGGCACCACCCGCGAAGTTTACAGCGCGATAGGCCGCACCGCCCCTGATTGGGACTTGCACTGGTCGGCCGACGGGCGGGTCCTGGCCTATGCCCTGGCCTATGAGGAGCGAGAGCCCGAGGCCGCCCGCCGCGCGGAACTGGGCACCCACGACGGCTACGAGCAGCGGGTGGTGGCGACCCTCACCGCCCGCTCCGGGCCATCCCCCACCCCGCCCTCGATGCTGCCTGCCCCACCCGAGCCGGGCTTCGCCAACCTGCAACTCCTGGGCCTCGACCGGGAGGCAGGGCGCATCCTGGCCGCCCCGGTGGGCGGTGCCGAAGGGTACAAAGCCGTCTGGGCCTTCGATGCCGCCACTGGCCAGCGGACAACCTTCCTCACCTTCGATGAGCCAGCGGCAGTCCAGGGCCTAGCTCTCAGCCCCTACCTGACCCATCTGGCAGTAACCCTCACCCCGGCCCGCATCGCCATCTACGATCTGACGACGCCGCAAGTCGCCCCTCGCACCTACGACGTGCCCACCGGCACTCACTCTGACTCCCTCCAGTGGTCGCCCGATGGAAAGTGGCTGGCCTTTCTGCTCTACGAGGGGGAAGCCCCAGGGCTGGATACCGCGCCGGCCCGGGGCCTGTGGGCCCTGGACGTGGCCGAGATGCAGGCGTATGAGGTCATCCAACTGGAGAGCCCTGAAGCAGCCCTCATCGGCTGGCACCCCGATGGGAAGGCACTGCTGGTGGAGTGGTTGGACGCCCTGTCGCGCCAGCGTCATTTCCAGCTGATAGACGCCGGCTCGCGTCAGGTGACGGAGTTCGCCCTGGGCGAGGGGACGCAGGTAGTGGGGTGGGTCCGGCTGTCATAGGGCACCCGGTCGAGCGCTCTGGTTCCGAAGATCGATCAAGTGCGGACGTGAACCTGGAACCTGCGCGTCTTGTAAAACGTCTTTTCCATAGGTAAAAAGGAGGGAGTTCATCTCTGCGCCCCTTGCAATAACATCCGTAGAAGTTGGGTTGCGGTTAGAGGCCGTGCTATGCATCTGAAACGACGATGCTCATGCTGGCTGATCACCATGGTCCTGCTCCTCAGCACCTGTGCCCCGGTCCCTCCGGCCGGACTGAAGGGGGCCATGCCCACTTCAGCCGCCATCTCTCACAGTCCTGGCGTGGCTGACCTGGTGCGCGATCCACCCCCGCCGGGTGAGGCGGTCGAGGTGGACGCCTACTTCAGCGGCGCAGGAGCCCCGGCGTTCCCCGGCGGTCTACCTCCCCCGCCTGACCAGGTGTTCTGCCCTACCTACTTCTCCTGGAACTCGGCGCTCACCGATCGGCCATTCGCGGCGGCCCTGCTGCTCCTTAACGGCATCCAAAGCAACGTATTGCCCGACGATGCATCTTGGCTCACCGCCACCACCCCGCAGGCAACCCAGCCGGGCGTGCGCGTCGTGCCCCAGCTTCCCTACCACGCTCGGCTGCGCGGCCACCTGAGCGACCCGGCCTTCGCCCATTGCCCACACGCTGACCGCATCCTGGTCGTCGAAGAAGTGATGACAGTCTACGCTGAGCAGCCACCCGACCCATCCGCCTACCAGTTGAAGCTGCCTGACGATCACGCAGCTTGGCCTCACTACCACGACGCCGAGCTGAGCTACAGCCTGCCCCATCCGCCCGGCTGGGGCGTTGAACCGCTGGAGGAGCCGAACGCGGTGTCGGCCATCCTCCTACGCCCCCCACAGTGGCCCGACTATCCGGTCGTAGTGCGGGTCCACGCCGGGGGAACATACCTAGACCCGTATGACCCGGCTTCCACGCCGCCGTTGCTGCGGGGCGAGGGCTTCGGCGTGTTCGAGCAGGGCTGGACTTTCGGCGAGGGAAGTGTGGACAACCAAGGCATGGCCGGCTACCAGGTAGACCGCCAGCTTGGCCCTGGCGAGCGTGCTGTGTCGGTGCTGTTCAGCGCCCACAGCCACACCTACGAACTGGCCCTGCGCTACCCCGTCGGCTTCGACGCGCCGCAGCCGCTGCTGACCGCCTACTCGGCCATGGTCGAGGGCTTCCGGCTCGACAGCCCACCTGGCCCTACGCCCACCCCGCCGGTGAGGCAGGCCTTGGGCCCGGGCCTCTTCCTGAGCCAGGACGAGGCGCTGGCCCATGTCTGTGAGCGTGAGGGGCAGGAGGTTGAGCTGTTGGATGCGCGCCTGGTGTCCGAGGCCGAGGCGCGCCGAGGAGCCGACGCCTGCGACACCTTTATGGGATACCCTGATGGTGTCTGGGTGCTGACGGTGCGCGGTACCTTCGAGGGGATGACGCGCACCATGCGCCTGTTCCTGGACGCCACCACTGGCGAGCAGTTATGTGGCGAGGAGATCAATCCAGAGGCCACTCCCTATCCGACGATGCCGCCAGGCACCACTGCCACGCTGGTGCCAACTGTGCCGCCCGAGACGCCAACACCGTTGCCACCTGCGACTCGGTTACCGATCGCGCCACCATCAGATTGCCCCCATATCCCCTTGGGTGGTTTCTATGGTGTGTGGCGCAACGAACAAGTCTGGCCACGTCTGGGCTGCGCAGTGGAAGCCGCCGTACCGATCAACGGCACCGAAGCCTACCTCTGCTGCCCGCTGCACTCCATCTGGATACAAGAAAAGCGCCTTTTTGTCACGCTAGATGAGTCCAGCTTTCGCTGGGCCTTTGTCGCCGATGGTTCGGATCTACCAGCAGAGGCAATATTTGTTACCCCCACCTGGCAACCACCCACAGCAACCCCTGGGCCACCGCCGCCCACCCCGGTGCCGACATCCACGCAGGAGCGGCCGCCTACACCGCTCACGGCTACATCAATGCCCTCGCCATCTCCCGCGCTGCCAACCGTCACGCCACCAGCGGGCGCCCAGACCCCGCTGCCGACCATAGTGCTCATGACACGGCTCTCCTGGCCCTTGTCAGAACCCTGCTTTCGAGCCAGTGGACGGCACGGCTGGCTGGCGAACCTGCCCCCTTGGGCCGAGAAGTGCCATGGATTATCGCGTACGAATGAGACCCTCTTCAGCGGGGCGATGAAGCAATTCGAGCGTGGGTGGCTGCTATGGAACGGCAATGTGTGCTTTGTCCTTTTTGCTGACGGTACATGGACGATGTTCTGATATTGTCTCCTAAGGGCTCTTGAGCTGCCCACCAACGGAGGGAATGAGCGATGAAAGAGGAGGTTAGACGTTCTCACTTCCTAATCGGGCTGCTCGTGGCGATGGGGCTGTTGGCCGCCTGTGCCCCTCAATCCTGGAAACAGGACCCCGACGTGCAGGCAGCAAAACGGGACTGTGCCGGCTTGCCACAGGGGGAGCACTACGCCTGCATCGAGCGCTACGCTGTGGATCGTCTCAACCCCGATGTCTGCCGCCTGGCCGGGATGTGGGTGGATGATATGTGCCTCCAGGCCGTCTATGAGGCCGCCGACGACCCGACCATCTGCGACCGGCTCTACCTAGAAGGCGTGCGCCCTACCTGTCACGCCTGCTACGCGAGTCTGGAGGCCACAGCGGCACCCCCCAGCACTCCGCTGGCACTGACCGAGACCTACACCGACACGACGCTGGGGCTGGCGCTCGATTATCCAGCGGGATGGCGGGTCGATGCCGTAGCCGATGGTTTTGTGCACCTGTATGCACCCACACCATACACGTCAACCGTGGGTGTCGTCCGTTATCCACAGCCAAGCGGTGCCACGATGGATACCGTGCTGGATGGAGTTCTGCAGGGCGGCGAAGGTCCGCGGGTCACCCATAGGCAGACCCTCACCGTCGGCGGGCAGCCGGCTGTCCAGGTTTTCTTCGGACCGCCTGAAGACTGGCGGCCTGACACAGTGATTTTGGTCGCCGGCCCGGCTGGCGACTGGTGGACTATTTATGGGCGTGGCGAGTTGGCCATTTTCCATCAAATCGTTGGCACACTGCGCTGGCTACCCCGTGATCTCTCCGCTCCCACAGCGATACCCCAACCCACAGCCACCGCCATACGGACGCCCCCTGCGACCATTGAGCCGTCCCCAACCACTGCGCCGCAGCCAGCGCCAACCCAGCCGCCTGAGAGCAAATTTCCACGCACCGAGGCTTGGTTCGCCGCCTACGGCAACGAATTCCCCACCGATGAGCAGATGCAGCAACTGGCGGATGCCTTCTCCGCCGATGTGGTGACCTACTTGGAGAAAGCCATCACCCCTACGGTCCCCCTGGAGGATCAGGCATCTGCGCTGGCACGGATGGCCGCCGACCTGCCCGGTTTTGAAGGGGGACAGGTGGTACCGGTGAATCTGGACAACATCGCCGAGGCTGAGCTGTTCATCGTCCCTATGCTAAACGGCGGGCCACTGCTCTACGCGCGCCACACACCCGCTGGCTGGCAAATGGTGCCCGTGCCCGTAGTGCCTCCAGGTGAGAAAGAGGCTGCAGCCGCTGCTCCCAACCTCTGGCCACACTCGGCCGAGGCTCGCGACGTAACCGGCGACGGACATCCCGAGGCAGTGACAATCCACACGCTCAGCGGCGCCAGCAACTGGCGCGAGCATCCCCAGATTCTGCGCTGGGACGGCGAGGCCTTCACCATCCTTTTCCGCGCCGAATTGGTCAACTGGGCTGGGCCGTCACAGTGGCACTTTGAGCCGTATGGCAACGGGCAAGACATTGTGCTGCACTATCCCCATTTCTACCCCACTGGCTTCGAGGCCAAGATGATCGCTCACCCTCAGGCTACGCAGCGCTGGCGATGGGATCCGTCGCTGGAACGATACGCGCTTCAAGAAACCTCGTGCGATCTGGAGAGCATTCTGGCTGATGGGGAGGGTGTGCCCGAATGGGAGTTGCTGCGCGTGCTGGTCAATGAGGCCGAGTTGCGTTACCAGGCCGGTGACCTGGAGGAGGCTTTGGCAGGCTACCAGGACGTCGTAACCCGCGCGGCGGATATGGAGCGTCCCAAGGAACGAGCACCCCATTGGCCGGCCTATGCCCGCTTCCGCATCGCTCAGGTGCAGGCACTGCTGGGGCAGGCCAAGGCCGCCCAGGCGGAGCTGAGCAGACTGCTGGCCGACCTGGACGAAGAGAGCAACCTGCGCCCGCTGGTGCAGGCCTTTGACGAGACCTACGATCCTACCCAGCCCGATGGAGCCCTGCGCGCTATGGCGGCCCTGCACGGGCTGCGTCTGTATGAGCAGTTCTACTGGCACGACGACCGCCCCGGCGACCTCACCTTTCCGATGAGCATGGTGCCGCTCCTCTGGCCTGGCACGCCCCTGGCGCGCTACCTGGACGCGCACCCGGAGGCGGTGGATGGGCCGCCGTCGTCGGAGCGAGAACAAGCCCTCCTGCATGCCCTGTCTGATCTGGGCTTCCCCGTCACCGATGTGCGCATTGCCGAACTGAATGGTGACGGCCTCGCCGAAGTCCTGGTGACCACCGACGAGACCGATCAGCACAACGGCCCCCGGTGTATCTGGTTGCTGACCCAAACCGGTGGTCATTGGCACAGCCATCGCCCACCCAGAAGTTGCTGTTGCACCGAGGGATTGACTGAGCAACCGTTGCCTGACGGTCGGATCGTCCTGCAATGGAGAGACCCCACTGTGGAAGAAAAGAGCGCCTTTGTGTGGACAGGCGAAACGTTGATCGAGGTAGATCCAGAATCCTATGAGCCGCTGCTGCCCTGGCCGGTGGTGGGCTGGCCTGACGCCTGAGCGATTCCATCAGGACGGGAAGACATAGGCAGGAATTCGATAAGATACGGAATCATCAATCACACAAAATATGGGGGAGGTGAACAAATGAATCGGTTTAGTCAGTATGCGTTCAAACTGTTTGGGATGACCATCGCTACACTGCTGCTGGCCGCCTGTGCCTCCGTCTCGCCCACCAGTACGCCGGAGCCGACAGCCACAGTGACCGTTCGGGCTGAGCCGACTCGATTGAGCTCGTCGCAGGCTCAGGACGAGGCTCTCGTCCCGGCCCAGACCGAAACGCCGACGATCCCTTCACCGGCGGTCGAGCCCTTGATTGCTCCGCCCACTCCCGCGGCCCTGGCTAGCATCAACCTGGTCTTTGCCCCCTTTGAAGAGCCGGCCGTCGAGGTGGAGCCCGCTGTCCATCACGAACCGATCGCACCCGACCTGAGCAACATGCGGGTCTCTTTCGCCTTGTCTGAGGCCCAGCGGAAGCGGCTGGCGCAGGATGGTTTCGTCGTCAGCCCCGGCGTTGAAAAAGAGTTTTTCACCGTCTACGAGAAGGCCCGCTATGCCAATGTGCCCATCTTTGTCACCAGCGACTCGCTGCTGCACATCTACCACCTGCTGTTCGACAAGGTGCTGCGCACCGCCGAGGTCCAATACTTTATCCCCCTGCTGCGAGACCTGAATCAGGCCCTGCTGGCCCAAACTGACAGCCAGTACCGGGTTTTGCAGGGCACCGGCTGGGAGGATGCCGCCCGTCGCACCGTGGCTTTTGTCGGCGTCGCCAGCAAGCTGTTGGATCCCAATGTCCAGGTGCCGGACTACGCAGCAGAACTGGTGGAAGCCGAACTGGCTTTGGTCGAAGACGCCACCGGCATCCTGCCGTCGCCCCTCTTTCCCGGCCTGGAGTATGGCGAGGACTATACCCAGTACATCCCCCGCGGCCACTACACCAAAAGCGACGAATTGAGAGCTTACTTCAAAAGCATGATGTGGTACGGGCGGATGACCTTCCGCCTCAAGACCAAAGATCCGGATGTGGGCCGGGCCGAGACTCGCTCTGCCCTGCTGCTGGTCCATGCTTTGCGCACCGCCGAAGTGGCCCACCGGCCAGCCCTGGAGGCCTGGGCTGACCTGTACAACCCCACCGTCTTCTTCGTCGGCCGCAGCGACGATCTGACGGTGCCCCAGTACGCCGAGGTGACGGATAACGTCTACGGCAAGGGAGTCACCGTCACGGCCCCGGCCGATGACGCGCGGCTGGACACGTTTATCGAGGCCGCAAACAAGCTGCCGCCGCCCCGCATCCTGGGCATGGTCATCATGGACACCGACGACGTCGAGGAGACGACCAAGGGGCTGCGCTTTATGGGCCAGCGCTTTGTGCCCGACGCCTACATCTTCCGCCAACTGATCTACCGCAACGTCGGCACTCCCGATCACCGGCGTGGCCTGCCCAAGGGTCTGGACATTCTGGCCGCTATGGGCTCCGAGCGGGCCTACCAGATCCTGGACGAAATGGGCGAGACAGCCTACGAGAACTACCCCCAGCAGATGTCCAAGGTCCGGGAATGGGTCTCTGGCCTCAGTGTCGAGGAATGGACCGAGATGCTGTACAACTCGTGGCTCTATTGCTTCCATCCGCTGTTGGAGATCCCAGAAGATGGCTATCCGGCCTTCATGCAATCGCCAGCCTGGGTGGACAAGCAACTCCACACCGTGCTGGGCAGTTGGGCCGAACTGAAGCATGACACCATCCTCTACGCCAAACAGGTCTACGCCGAACTGGGCGCTGGCCCGATGCCGCCCGAGCCGGTGCCACCCAAGGGATTCGTCGAGCCGGTGCCCCACTTCTATGCCCGGCTGGCAGCGCTGACGGCCATGACCCGGCAGGGACTGGGCAACCGGGGCCTGTTGGCCGAGCAGGACGACTACAGCTTGCAACGGCTGGAGGAGCTGGCCCGCGCTTTCCAGACGATGGCCGAAAAAGAGCTGCGGGGCGAACCACTGACAGAAGAAGAGTATTCCCTGATCCGCTTCTACGGCGGCGAGTTGGAGCACCTGACCATGGCCGCTGCCGACACGCCCGAAGGCGAACTGGGCGGCCAGGCCTACATGGAAGAGGAGCCCCAGGCGGCGGTCATCGCCGACGTGGCCACCGACCCCTGGCCTACTCCAATCGTGCTGGAGGAGGCGGTGGGCCGGGTCAACGAGATCCACGTCGTGGTGCCGGTGGTCGAGGAGGACGGGACGACTTACCTGCAGGTAGCCAAGGGTGGCGTCTTCTCCTACTACGAGTTCCCCTGGCCGGCCGACGACCGGTTGACCGACGAGAAATGGCGACAGATGCTGGATGAAAAGCAGGCCCCACCCCCACCGGAGTGGATCAGCAGCTTCTTCACCACCGAGGGGGAATACAGCGAACTGACGGAGGCGGTCTTTCGCTTCCAAAAGTCGCTGAGTCAGGCGGTCTGGCTTCTAGAGGCCAACTACCCGTCGGCTCGGGGCGCAGCACAGGAGCAACTGACCGTCGAGATCGAGGCTCTGCGCGCCGAGAAGCGGTATGAGGGCCGGCAACTGGTGAGTTCTGACTTTCGCTCCTTCGACCGTCAGGCCGAAGACCGAGCGGTGGTCACGGTGCGCGAGACGTGGCAGGACTGGCTATATGAGTTCAGCCAGTACCCCGGCGAGGAGGGCGGTGAACCCTTGGCGCAGCGCGGCCCTTATACTCTGGATGTAACCTACACGTTGGAACGAGACGAGTCCGTCTGGCTGGTAACCCGCGTCGTCTATGCCAATGAGCCACCTGCCTGGTAACCACGAGGGACACGAAAGGACACAAGAGACACGAAAGCAAGTCCTCTTCCGACACTCTTGGTGCTCTTGTTCTTGGCGGTCATAATTTGGCCTCTGCGTACAAGCCAGGCCGCTCCTGACCTTTCGGCCTATCCCTGGCTCTACCTGCGTGACGATGAGCCGCTGGCTGCCGATGAAAAGGTCATCGAGCTAATGGCCGTGGGCGACGTGATACTGGGCCGGGGCGTGGCCAACAAGTCTCGGCTCTTTGCTGCTGTGGCCCCTTGGCTGCGCGCCGCCGACCTGACACTGGGTAACCTGGAGTGCATCATCGTCGAGGAGGGTGTTCCCCGTCCCGGGCCCTACCGCCTGCGCGCCCCGCCATCGGCCGTCGCTACATTGCGCGACGCTGGCTTTGACGCCTTGGGCCTGGCCAACAACCACGCCCTCGACTTTGGCCCGGCGGCGCTGGTAGAGACGGTCTCCTGGCTGCAAGAGGCGGGGATCGCAACCGTAGGGGTTGGTTCCAACGCCGAAGAGGCCGTCCAGCCGTTGATCCGCGAGAGCGACGGGGTACGGCTGGCGCTCCTGGCCTTCAATGCCGTGCCTGATCCGGAGGATGGGACGGAAGACGAAGGCTGGACCCGGGCCTGGTGGGATCGGGCTATAGCCGCCGTCGCCGCCGCCCATGCCCAGGCCGATGCGGTCATCGTCTCTGTCCACTGGGGTTACGAATACGAACTCCGCACTGACCCTGCCCAGCGCGATGCCGCCCGGGCCATGCTGAACGCCGGCGCCGATCTGGTGATCGGGCATCATCCTCACGTCGTGCAGGGCACAGAGGTCAGCGCGGGCCGGTTCGTGGCCTACAGCCTGGGCAACTTTGTCTTCGATCAGCAACAGGGAGAGATGCGACAGGGGTTGGCACTGCGGGCCCTTTTCAACAAGGGGGGCTTGCGGGCGGTGCAGGCGCTGCCGGTGTGGGCCGGTCCCCGCCCCCGGCTGATGAGCGCTGATGAAGCGACCTTGCTGCTGGCGAGGATACGGCCGCCTGCCCGCCGCCTTGGCTTCGCCTGCGACGGCCAGACCGTTCGGCTGAGCTCGGTCGAAGCCTGCCGCCCGACCGACGTGCCCCAGACTCCCCGGACAGGGCCGTTCTGCGCTGGTGCAATAGACCTGACCGGTGACGGTGTCTCGGAGCAGGTGCGATTGGAGGAACAACAAGTCATTGTCTACTGTGGCGGCATGGAAGCGTGGCGGGGCCTGCCGGAGTGGCGAGTGGTGGACCTGGCCCTGGGTGATCCCAACGAGGACGGCCGGGGCGAGTTGCTGCTCGCTCTCTGGAAACCAGATGCGGAGGGCGTGCCTCGTAGCCATCCCTTCATCATCGCCTACCGTGAGGGAGCGTATCGCATCCTGTGGGGTGGTTCAGCCGTGACCGACGCGATCCGCGAGGTAGAACTGGGCGATGTAGATGGCGACGGTGTGCAGGAATTGATCGCGCTGGAGGAGCGAGGCGATGGCTGCGCTGTGACCGTCTGGCGCTGGCATGGTTGGGGGTTCAGCCTAATATGGTGCAGCCCACCGGGTCACTACTGGGGCCTGGCGCTAATCGCCAGCGGAGCCGATCGCCCTCTGACCATTGGTGTTGCTGCGGAGCCGTGAGGGCAAGCTGAGCTCATCATGGCCTGGGCGGCTCTGACCTGCGCGGAGTCTTTCAATCATTCCGCAGGGAGGAAGCGATGAGAAGGTGTTATCGGTTGGGCTTTGCAGTGTCCTGGTTGGTTGTCGGATTGCTCCTGGCTGCCTGCAAGACGTCTGTGCCGGCAGAAACACCACCACCCAGTCCGACAATCACATCATCACCCGATCTCACGGCAACGCTATTGCCCAATCCCACAGAAACACTCTCCTCTACCCCCACTGAGGTGCCGCTGCCAAGCCCCACAGCAACACCCCAACCCACGGCGTCCCCAACGCTGCGCCCCACCCCTACGCCGACCCCGCTACAGATCTTCACCAGCCCGATAGATTTGCAGCCTCCCATCGGTCATGTGCTCTGGCGGCAAGATGATGGCCTGTGGCTGGTGGACCCAGTAACCTCGTCCCTCCAGCGAGTAGAAATGGCAGCCATAACAACCGCCACCTGGTCGCTGCAGAAGGATCGCTTGGCCTTGCTAGAGCCACCCCCCCCTGGCTTTGAAGAGGCAGAGGGCACTGAGTCCTTCCTCATCCCCCCAGCCCTCAACCTGACTACAGACCAATGCCGTGAATTTCCGACCATCCGCGTCAGTCTGGGCAGTGGCCTGGCAGACTGTCGCCGGCCAGCTGTACCTCTATGCCATCCCGGTCGATGACTCCACCTGTCTGTTGCGCCTCGCCCCCGACCGGAGTGAAGGAAGACACGGTCAGTGCCTGGCTGCGCGCAGCAGCCAACCATTGGGAAACGCTGGAGGAGGTTTTGCTGGCCGACTATCATATGAACCGAGCCCAGATTGACGCCCTGTGGACCT
>Ga0172366_10001277_pt1 | contig 19484 bp, 20 predicted proteins | sample LakKivSesite69cm_FD_114533 | JGI IMG/M metagenome (GOLD analysis project Ga0172366, IMG submission 114533) | Sediment microbial communities from Lake Kivu, Rwanda - Sediment site 69cm | ecosystem: Environmental > Aquatic > Freshwater > Lake > Sediment | place: Rwanda: Western Province, Lake...
CGCTCGGTTCGTAAGTGGGAATTAGGATGGTCTTAATCTCCGGCAGGTCGCGCGCGCTGAAGATTTTATAATAATTGAAATCAGGGTTCAGCAACCGCCCGCGCTCATCAAAGAGAAATTCCTCCGTCAGGGCGAACGAAATGCCATTCAGGACGGCGCCCTCGCATTGTCCCTCTGCCAATGGCGGATTAACGGCAACACCACAATCCACCGCCGCCACATATTTAACCACCGTCACCTTTCCGGTCTCTGTGTCTACAAGAACCTCGGCGAAATGCGCCGCAAAGGGCGGGGGCGATTTGTGAGTTATGTGTGAAGCGGCGCCCATAATCTGCCTCTGGTTCCGCTCGTAAAGCGCATGATGTGCGATGCGTGAAAGGGAAACTTTTTTTTCACCCACGTGCACCTCCCCATTCTCCAGAATCGCATCCTCCTTCTTTGCATAAAACATATCAGCCGCAACGGATAAAATTTCGTCCCTCGCTTGCTCCGCCGCTTTTTTGACCGCCATGCCGGAAAGATAAGTTGTGCTTGAGGCGTATGCTCCAACATCAAAGGGCGTCATGTCAGTGTCGGAGGAATAGACGATTATATTTTTCAACGGGACGCTGAGAACCTCAGCGGCAATCTGCGCAAGAACTGTGTCACTTCCTGTGCCGAGGTCAGTTGCGCCAACGAGGAGATTAAATGAGCCATCATCGTTCATTTTAATCGTGGCGGCGCCCATATCTACCTCAGGGATGCTGGAGCCCTGCATCAGGCACACCATGCCAATACCGCGTTTCACAGGACCAGCACCCGGCTTACCTCTCTTCCTCCCCCATCCAATCTCCCGCGCGCCCCGCTTCAGACATTCATCCAGCCCGCATGTCCCAATCACCATCTCCACTCCCGCTTTTCCCTCGCCAAGCGCCCGAAAAACGGGCGAGGTCTCACCGGCGCGGATGTGATTCCTTCTGTAAAATTCTACGGGGTCCATCCCGATGGCGCGCGCCATCTCATCAATCTGGATGCCCAGCGCCGCATACCCCTGAGTTGCACCATAGCCGCGATATGCGCCGCCAACGGGGAGATTCGTATAAACGGAATCCCCGCTGAATGCGATGTTCGGGCAATGCACAAGGGGGAGCGTCTTGCTTCCAGTGTTGCAGATCACCGTAAGGGCGTGTGCCCCGTAAGCGCCCGTATTCATCAAGACGCGCAAATCAAGCGACGTAATATCCCCATTCTTTCTGACGCCTGAGCGAAGACGGATTCGCTGTGGATGGCGGGTGCGCGATGATATGAATTCCTCCGCACGCAAATATGCAAGTTTCACAGGCTTTCCCGTCTTGAGCGTGAGAGCGGCACAAATGCCCTCAAGAAGAACCTCCTGCTTGGCGCCGAATCCGCCCCCGATGCGCGGCTTGATGACTCGCACGCTTGAGACCGGAATCCCCAGCACCCGCGCAACAATGCGCCGCACGTGAAATGGCACCTGCGTGCTCGTGCGGATGACAAGGCGCCCCGATTCGTCAAGATACGTGATGACCACGTGCGTCTCAATGGGACAATGCTGGGCATAATGTGTCTCATACTCATTATCAAAAACGAAGTCCGCCTCGGCGATGCCTTTCTCCACATCGCCAATCCTGACATTAACGCCTGCCGCCTGATTGCGGGCGGGATTGAAGGGCGTATGAATGAGGACCCGCGCCTCTTTTTCATCATGGATGACAGGCGCTCCAGGTCGCATCGCCTTAGAAGGGTCAAGAACGGCAGGCAGGACTTCATACTCCACGTTAATAAGAGAGATTGCCTCATCGGCGATTTCAGGAGAATCCGCCGCAACGGCGCACACTCGGTCGCCCACAAACCTCACCTTGTTATCAAGCAAAAACGTGTCATAGGGCGATGGTTCAGGTGCGCCCTGTCCTGCGGTCGTGTGAATCACGCGGGGAAGGTCTTTCCACGTCAGGATGGCGCGGACGCCAGCAAGTTTCTCAGCCCTGCTCGTGTCAATTTTTTTGATGAGCGCATGGGCGTGTGGACTGTATAGTAGCCGGGCATGGAGGAGGTCTCGCATCTCAAAATCCGCGGTGAACTGCGCTCGCCCGGTTGCCAGCGCCAGCCCGTCAACCTTCCACTCAGCCTTTCCAACTGTATGAAACTTCGGAACTTTCGCCATTCTCATATTACCCAGAAGTGCAATCCACAGATTGCACAGATTATCACAAAAACATCTATCCCCCACGGTGCATTTTTGCCGCATCCTGTATTGCCTTGATTATCTTCACATATCCAGTGCAACGGCAGAGATTGCCGTCCAAGGCGGTTTTAATCTCCTCCACCGATGGCGCAGGATTTTCTGCAAGGAGCGCCTGAGAGGAGAGAATCATTCCGGGTGTGCAATATCCGCACTGGACAGCGCCGGCGTTCACAAATGCCTCCTGCAATGGGTGCGGATGAGCAGGTGTGCCAAGACCCTCCGTCGTGATAATCTCGCGCCCCTCGCATCGCGCCGCAAAAACCATGCAGGAATTCACAGGACGCCCATCAAGAAGCACAACGCATGCGCCACAATTGCCCTGCCGGCATCCCTCCTTCACGCTGAAATATCCCTCGCGCCGAAGTAAGTCAAGTAGCCGTTCGCCGGCGGCTATCTTCAGAACCTTATTCTCTCCATTGATTTTCACCTTCAACAACATCTCCACAACCTTAGCAGTTCCCTTTGGCGCGTTCAGAAACCATCTTCAAACATCTCCGCAAAATCACGGGCAAAATCTCTCTTTTATATCCCTCAGAAACCCTGATGTCCCTCAGAATGGAAATCCCGCTAACTCCCGCCCTTGCGGCATCATCAATCAATTTATCACTCAATGGTTGCCCTTCAAGCACCTTCTCTGCCGCCGCAAGACGCACAGGCATCGGGGAAACCGCGCCAACTGCAATCCGTGCTTTTTTGCAGATGCCGCCCCTTACGGACAAAAAGACCGCCGCATTGATTAGGGCAAAATCCGTCTCCGTCTTTGAAAATTTCATGAATGCCCCGACATCGCACTCAGACGTCGCAGGAAGGATAATCTCTTTGAGAATTGAACAGGTGCCGACAAGGCGGCGCGGCTGTGCTGAAAAAAATTCTTCCGCACGAATCAGCCCATTGCGCTCACCCATGACCCTGAATCTTGCATCAAGCGCAAGAAAAAGGACAGGCAGGCTTGACCAGATAAACACCTGCATCACGTTCCCGCCGGCAGTGATAAGGTTGCGTAGTGGAGTTGTGGCAATGGAAAGCGCCGACTCCCGCACCATACCGCCCGCATAAGAGGAGAAAAGAGGATTTCTCAAAATCTCGCAAACAGGTGTTGCGGCTCCGATGGAAATCCCGCCTGATGTCTCCCTCACATAATTCAGTCCAGCGCGGGAAAGGTCTATAATGACCGTCACGCCCTTCGGCGAACCAAAGTTCAGACCCGTCCCACCGGCAAGCAGAAAGCATCTACCTTTTTCTCTCTTAATAAGTTTCAAAACCTCGGAGGCGCGTGTGGGTAGAAAATATTCTCTGACATCTTTGAGCGGAATGTTCATAAGCGAATTACAAATTACAAATAGCGAATTGATACAGAAAATTAAAATGTTGGATACAAACATGTCAAGTGCATTGGGGATGATGCCTACTTTGACGCAATGGCAAGTGTCACCACCATGCCACCCCATCGGCTCCCGATGGGAATGAGAGTCGCCTCGTAATCCTCCATCCGTCCGGGCGCCAGAGTTATCTCAACTGCCTTCCAGTGCTCATTCTTCCCCACCATGGGGACACGCCTCATCAGCATTTTCCCCTGAATCCAGACTCCGGCGAGTGTGTCCACCTTCATCTTGTCGTTGGAACTTATATAAAGCGTCACGGTTTTTGTGGACTGCGTATCATTCGCCAGGGGCAGGGGGAGTTTATACATCACGGGATAATTGCCGCCGAAGAAGAGGTGGCTTGTCTGGCTGACGGGGTCAAGGACGGGTATCTCATCGGCTTGAAACGTCTTCAGCACGGCGGCGTAATGGCAGAGATTGCCGGTGGGTCCACCGGGAGAATCCGCAATGGCAAAGGAATATAATGCCGATTCCACCTGCGACAGAGCAATGCGACCTGAAGTTGTGCGGCTTAAGGGAAAGACCTCAATCGTTGCGGCATTCCAACCCGCCGTGCCCCTTGTGAAGGAGGGAAAGGCAACGGGCGGCAGAGAGAGGTCTGGCATGGGGTGTGCCTTCTCAATGCCGGGGTCTTTTTTTCCAAGCCAGGCATAATCGCAGACCCAGAGGTCACCCGAGGCGCGTCCAAGGAATATCCCACTCCAGGGAAAGTCGCCCACAATCTCGCGTTCTTCCCAGAGGGCTATGGTTTCACCGGCTTTGAGTTTGACGATGCGGCGTCCATCGCCGCGGAGAGCCGCCGCCCATGCCCGCTCATGGTCCCAGTCACGCGTGGTGCCCGCACCTTCAATTTCAAGTGTCACATCGCCGGAGTTGATATTTTTGGCAATCAGTTTGTAGCTGATTCGCCCGCCCAGCTGCGCCTCCTCCTTTTTTACATACCAGTGGTAGGGGAAGAGTTCAAAGAAAGTCCCGACCGGAACAACAGCGCCGCAGAAATAATACGCAGGTTTGGCATCGGCGAGATAAACGGCTTTCGTCTGGGGAAACGTCACGTGCTCAATATCAGAAATCCAGGAAAATGCGTTGGGCTGGCGGATGAATCGGGCGTCCCGTTCCATCAGCCACACCTGTTTGAGTTCTTTCGGCAGGGGTTCAAACTTGCCGGTTGTATCGAGCGTTATTTCACCCTGCGCGCAAAATGTCAGAATTGCCATCATGAAACAGGCATAGAGAGGGGTGGTCCTTGCCGTCATCCAATCACCTCCTGAGGAACTTCTTTCTGAGATAATCGATATCACCCTTTTCGGGCAGGAAAAATGCGCTCAGGGAAATCTCCGGATTCCGGAGGATAAAAAAGATGAAAAATAAAACCGCATGGATGAAATACACTGACGCCGTGGCAATGCTCGCTCCGTTAATCCCCCACGTCTTTGTCATTATGTAACAGACGCCAAGACTCACAGGCAGGACAATCCAGTTGATGAGACCCGGAATGACCGGTCTCCCAAGATGAGCAGTAAAATATATGGCAATTATGCGACTCCCATTCATGAAAATGACGGATATTATCAAGAACTTCAGCGGAAATAAACTCCCAAGAAATTCCTCCTTCAGTAAGATGTGAATGCAGGCGCTTCCAAAGACATACATGAGGAAACCTGCAATTATGTTCACATACAGATTGTAGCGAAAAACCTTTTGAATGAGGAGCGGGGCATAATTTTTCTCCGCATTGACGGCGGGCTCATACGTGGCACGCTCAAGGGAACCGCCAATGAGGGTCAGTTTGTCCGAAAATGTGGACGCCTGACTGTAAAGCCCAATGCCCGCCTTCCCCAGCAAACCCTCAATCATTAACCAGTCAAATCTCTGGAGAAGCGACGCCGCCACATTGCCAATATAAACCACCCATCCGAAGGAGAGCATCTGCCGGATAAGTTGAAAATCAAACCGCTCAAACAGCCCAAACTTGCGCTCCATAATCATGAGGGAGATTATCAGCGTGATGACCTGAACCGCCACCCAGGCATACACAAGCCACCGGATTTTGGGAAAGGTGAATGCAATCAGGATGATGATGGGAGCGCTCTGGGCAATCCGGTTCCACATGGTCAGGCGGGCATTCATCGCAATCTCCCCGAGTCCAACCATGATGCCCTGCCAGACCATCTCATACAGCGAAATCGGGAGCAGAAGCGCCGCAAGAAAAAGGAGATGAGGCGGAACGTCCTTGAAAACGTATGCGCACAACAGCCCCTGAAAAAAGTAAAGAATGATTCCAGCAAGCACACTGGCAATGACAATAAGCGTCACGGCGGCGGAATGCACCTGCGCCACCGTTGCGTTCCTCCTTCCTGCAAACACCCGGGTCGAAATCTCGATGCCCATGTTTGTGAGATTCATGAGCATCGTGTTTGCAAAAAGGACAAGCACATACTCCCCGCGTCCCTCTTTGCTGAAAAACTTGGAAAGGAGTATCCCTGCCACAAAGGAGACAACAAGCGCCGCATTCTGGGCAAAATAATCAATGGCACTTTTCCGCGCAATGCCCATTTTCTCTCCTGACAATACGTCTCCAGAAATTTATCAATCCATAATGAAATAACATTTACGTCTCAACTGATTTCTGTAATCCCGCAAGATTAAAGACAAATTATTTCATGGACATCTCACAAGGTATCGAGAGAAAAAATTTACGAGGATAAAGAAAATAGACGTGATAAGTGACAATTATAAACTGGAACTCTTTGCAAAAATCGGGAAATATTTTTCCCCGCCGGAGGTGCTAAAAAATGACTTCGGTCATTATCACTCCCCGCTGAATTTCTATGACGGTCGCCACGTCCTGAATAAAGAGGACTGGCATCTGCGAAGAGGCGAAATCCTTGATTACTGGCACGGGGTGATGGGACGATGGCACGAACTTCTTACAAAACCCCGCATCAGATATGTAAAAAAGGAATATGTGGAGAATCTCACGCGCCACACTGTTTCAATTGAATATGCCGGCAATAAATTCATGAACGCATATCTACTCATCCCTGATGGCGATGGAAACCTCCCCGCCATACTCGTTCTCTATTACACGCCGGAGGAGAGCGCAGGTCTGAGCCCGCAAAAATGCCTCCACATAGACTTCGGATACCGCCTCGCACAGAGAGGATTTGTGACTCTCAACATCGGCGCACCGGAACCCATCCGCAATGTCATTCTTTACCCCGACCGTGAAAATCCCCGGATTCAGCCCCTCTCCTTTCTTGCTTACATCGCCGCAAACTGCCATAGCATCCTTTCCAGCCTGCAGATGGTTGACTGCTCACGCATTGGAATCGTCGGTCATTCCATGGGGGGCAAATGGGCAATGTTTGCCTCCTGCCTTTACGATAAATTCGCCTGCGCGGCATGGTCAGACCCCGGAATCGTCTTTGATGAGACGCGGGCGGACGTGAACTACTGGGAGCCGTGGTATTTAGGATTTGAGAAGGGTTTTACCGGCGCAATTGGTTTTCCGTGTGCCACCCAACCGCGGCGCGGGGCTTATAAAATCCTCTATGAAACGGGTCGTGAACTTGTTGAACTGCACGCATTGATGGCGCCGCGCCCCTTTTTTGTCGCCGGCGGCTCTGAAGACACGCCCAACCGATGGCGAGCCCTGAATCACACCGTCGCTGTGAACAGATTTCTCAGATTTGAGAATCGCGTGGGCATGATGAATCGAAAGGAACATAATGTGGACAAGGAAACTAACAAGACTATATGCAATTTTTTTGAATACTTCCTGAAATAAGCAGACACACAGGAATTTCCGCACCCCGCATTCAGCGAATCTCCCTTTTGCGGATACAGGCGGCAAGATGCGAAGGCGATGCGTCTGAATCAACTGGCTCAAGCGGCGGGACTGCCTTTGTGCATGCGGGAATCATATAAGGACAACGCGGATGGAAAGGACACCCCGACGGGGGATTCATGGGGCTCGGAGTCTCGCCCTGTAAAACCATTTTCTCACTGCGTCGCTCCGGGTCGGGCTGAGGTCGCGCCTCCATCAGGGCGCGCGTGTATGGATGCGCAGGTCGGGCAAAGATTTCCACCGTTGCACCGCTCTCCATAACCCTGCCCAGATACATCACAATAATCTCATCGCTGATATATTCCACAACGGAAAGGTCATGCGTGATGAAGAGATACGTCAGGTGCATATCCCTCTGTAATGAGACGAGAAGATTCAGCATCTGCGCCTGAACGGATACGTCTAACGATGAGACGGGTTCATCGGCGATAATGACGTCCGGCTTCAGGACGAGGGCACGGGCAACTCCGATGCGCTGGCGCTGACCGCCGGAAAATTCATGAGGATAACGCATGTCGGCATCCGCCGGAAGCCCCACTCTCACCAGCATCTCTCGCACCTTCTCCACCTGCTCCGCACGTTTACCTATCCTATGGACAATAAGCGGGTCGCGCACAATCTCACCCACGGTCATGCGCGGATTCAGACTGGAGTAGGGGTCTTGAAAAACCATCTGCACACTGCGCCGGAAGCGGAAAAACTCTGTCCCTGAAAGTGCGGCAACGTTGCGTCCCTCAAAAAAAACCTCCCCGGATGTCGGTTCCTCAAGGCGGATAATAAGACGTGCAAGTGTGGACTTCCCGCACCCGCTCTCGCCCACAAGTCCGAGCGTTGCGTCCTTCTTCAGGTCAAACGAGACGCCCTGCACAGCCCTGACTGCGCCCCTGTGGGACGAGAAAATCCCACCGCGCACGGGGTAGTGCTTTACAACGTCCTTTGCCTGCAATAACGCCTCGCTCAACTTCCCGGCTCCAGTGGATAATGGCATGCAATAAGATGACTGTTCGGGCTAACGGTGCGCATCATCGGCGCCTCTGTCCAGCACCGCTTCTGCTCCGTCTCAATGCGTTCCCTCCGGCGAAAACACCTCTCAGCAAACAGGCACCCCTGTGTCGGCTTCAAAAGTGAAGGCACAACTCCTTCAATAGTGGACAGCGGCTCACTGCGCGGCATCCCATGGTGTGGGATACTGTGAAGAAGTCCACTCGTGTAAGGATGCCCTGGATGGGCAAAGAGTTCCGTCACAGGCGCGCACTCCACAATGCGTCCGGCATACATTACCGCCACATCATCACACGTCTCCGCCACAACGCCCATATCGTGCGTGATGAAGAGGACAGCCATGCCGGTTTTTCCACGCAGTTCGCCGACGAGACGTAAAATCTGCGCCTGAATGGTAACGTCAAGGGCGGTCGTCGGCTCATCCGCAATTAAGAGGTCGGGCTCACAAAGAAGCGCCATGGCAATCATGACCCTCTGCATCATGCCCCCGCTGAGCTCATGGGGATAGCTGTGGAGGCGTGACTCGGGGTCAGCAATGCCGACAATGCCCAGCATCTCAACAATGCGTCGGCGCGCCGCATCGCCACGAATCCCGAAGCGGATTTTCAGAACCTCCCCCAATTGGCTCTCGACCGTAAAGACCGGATTGAGAGATGTCATCGGCTCCTGAAAGACCATGGCAATCTCGCGTCCGCGGATGCCGGGAAGCTCGGGCAGAGGCATCTTCAGAATATCACGCCCCTTCCAGAAAATTTCTCCCCCGACAATCTCCCCGGGCGGAGACGGGATGAGTCTCATAATTGAGAGAGCCGTAACACTCTTGCCACAACCGGATTCTCCCACAAGCCCGAGCGTCCGACCCTTTTCCAAGTCAAAAGAGACACCGTTGACTGCGTAAAGGAGCCCCTCCTCAGTGTGAAAAATCACCCTCAGGTCTCTGATTGAAAGTAATGCCATACTCTCAAACTTTCGCCTTGCAATTCGTAATTCGCTATTTGTAATTCGCCATTCGCAATTTCATTTACTTTCCATCCTCTTCTTTATGCCATAGGGGTCAACATCAACAATGGTATCCCCGCCAAGGGTTTTGCCCTTCGCCATTGCTTCTTTCAGGAGCGCCTCCCGTTCTGGGTCAATCCAGAAAACCTGATACTCAAAAAAATACTGGGCTCGTTTGGGGAAGAAGTATTCTGGCCAGCACAAATAATCCCAGTAAAGGACACGCAGATAAGGTGCATCCCAGAATGGTATGTAAAACGCCTCGTCCTGAATGATTTCATCAAGTTTGAACATTGCCTGGAGCCGCTTTTGCTTATTGAAGTCATACATATACGTTTCAATCAGCTTGTCCGTTTCAGGCGTGCCGTATCCCCAGATGTCGTTATTATTTGTGACCCCTTTAAACTTGCTATGAAAATACTGTTTGGGGTCAGGATAGATATCAGCCGTCCATGACGTCACAATCATTTCATACTTTCGCTCGAGGGCACGATTGAAAGCGGTGGCGCCATCAAGGAGTTTCAGGTTCATTTCCACGCCAGCTTTTTTATAAACCTCCTGCACAACCGTGAGGTGTGGCTCAAGAGTCTTTTCGCCAAACGTAAGGGTAAAACTGGCGCGCTCGCCCTTCGCATTCACAAGGATACCATCGGGTCCACGCTTATCAAAGCCCGCCTTCACAAGATACTCGCGTGCCTTTTGTGGATTGAACCCGTAAGGTTTAAGATTGGGGTTGGTATACTCGGTGCCCTCAAAGGTGGAGACCTGGCGGTAATAACTGTTATACATGATTTTGGAATTAACGAGTTCAAATGGGAAGAGATACTGCATTGCCTTGCGGAAATCCTTATTTTGAAAGATTGGTGCGGAGAGATTCATTTGCAATCCGCCAATGCCGGCGGGAACCCGGAGAAAAACGCGCTTACGGTGCGCCCAGCCATTTTTAAGGGCGTCAAAATTCATCTCCCCAGCCCAGATTCTCGCCGAACGCACATCATAAACACTTATCTCTCCCTTCTTGAAATAATCAAGGGCGCGCTCCTCGGGAATAATCTTCAGAACAATTTTATCCACATTATACATCCCCTGCATGTAACGCATCTTGTCGCCCCACCAATTTTTGATTCGTGTGAAAACCACCCGCTGTCCCGGCACCGCCTCCGTAACAACATAAGGTCCTGGGGCAATCTGAAAGGTGTTATTTGCCTCCTTGACCCAGTCAGGTCCAAGTTTTATGGCATGGCGCGGCATGGGCCAGAGACTATAATCATACAGCGGACGCCAGCTGGGACGCTGTCCGACAATCTTCAGGGTGTAATCATCAATCTTCTCCACTGACTTCAGGTATTCCTTGACGTAGTTGTTATAAAAGGGGTCAACGATGTGAGGGCTCTGCATCATCTCCCAGCAGAAGACATAATCATCAGCAGTTATGGGAACACCATCGCTCCAGCGCGCCTCGTGAACAAGTTTGAAGTAAACTGTCTGCTGGTCGGGCTGGACAGACCAGTGTGTTGCCATCCAGGGGATAAAGTTATCCGTTGTGGGATGAAGCCACACAAGTTTGAAATCCATTGTGTAGGCGCGGTTCCATGCGGCAAAGTAGTCATTAGAGTTCGGTCCCATAAGTCGGAAGGTCAGGGGATAATCATCCAGGTAATAGAAGAGAGTGCCCCCTTTCAGCGCCTTTGGGTCGCCGATTGGCGGGTCTGTCATGTTTGTCTCCCACTTGATGTCCTTAGGAAGCTCGGCTGAAAATGAGAGAAAACAAAGGGCGAATGATAAAAGAACGATGAGCAATATAAATATTTTTTCTTTTGGCATAAATTCCTCCCGATTAATTTAAGCCATGCAAAACAAATTCATAATCCCCGAAGGAAATGACACATGGCAACAAGAATAACTATTTTCCCGCCCTATTTTCACTTATGCGAAAAAGGCGTTGATTTGGGCGTAATGTGTTTGATAATTTTCATGAGCATTATGATTTTAAAACGTGCAATGCTACAATTTGTGAAAAACGGATGAGCCGACCCGACCTCTCCATAGTTATCATCAATTATCGCATGGCACACCTGTTGCGCCCATGCCTTGTCTCCGTCTTTTCATGTCGGGAACCACTGAATTATGAGGTTATCCTCGTGAACAAGCCATCAGACGATGGGGCAGAAAAACTCGCCGATGAATTTCCTTCCCTCCGCATCGTCACCTATCCACACTTTGGCATCAGCGTCATGCGCAATGCAGGCATTCTCCAGGCGCAGGGACGCCATATCCTGAACCTTGACGCCGACACGGAGGTGAGACCCGGAGCACTGAAAGCCCTTGTGGATTTCATGGACACACATCCCGACACAGGCGTTGCCGGCGGGAAAACTTTTCACAAGGATGGGTCCATGGAATTTTCCTGCAAACGTTTTTACACACCGCTGACCATTCTCTCACGCCGGACGCCCATCGGTGCATGGTTTCCCAATAATCGATGGGAACGTCGCCACCTGATGATGGATGAAGACCATGACACTCCACTTTCGTGCGACTGGGTTGCCGGCGCCTGCTTTTGCGTCCGCCGTGAGGCGTTTGAGCAGGTGGGGCTTTTTGACGAATCTTTTTACTTCGGATTCGAAGACGTGGATTTCTGTTACAGGGCAAAAAAGGCAAACTGGCAGGTCCGCTACGTGCCGGATGCCATAATCATTCATCACGTTCAGAGAAAAAGTCTCGGATTCAACCACTTAAGCTGGGAACACCTGAAAAGCGGTTTACGCTTCTGGTGGAAGCATTACGTTCGCGGGGGGAAAAAATAAAAAAATTTCAAGCGTGGTTCGCTTTATTTTTCAAAAGGACTTGCATCTTCTGCACCTTTGCCATCTTTTTAGCCCAGTCCATCCTGTAAAGAGGGCAGGTGCTGTTTGACAAATGAAGCATGATGTCCTTGTGAGTGCAAAAACTCACACCCGGTTTGTCTGGAAACTCCTTGTAATAGACACAGTCAGTTAGTGAACATTTCATTCTGACCAATTTTGCCCTCCACAACCAAAGTATAAGATATATATTTATGACACGGATAATATATAACAATTACATACAGATGTCACCAGACTTCAAACTAAAAATGTTTATATAAACAATTACGTCACCCTTAGAAAGCAGGAGTTCCCTTCTCCCGTGGCGGGGGATAGATAACGGCGTCCATCTGGATGCGTGCATTCATTGGAAGCCGTGCCACACCGACAATGGTTCTTGCCGGCGGCTGAAAGTTGAAATAATTCCTGTACACCTTCTCCATGCTCGGAAGGTCTTCCATTGCCACCACATAAACGGTGATTTTCAACACACTGCCGAGTGCACCGCCAAGAAAATCGGTAATCTTTTGAAGACTCTGGATGCATGCCTCCGTCTGAGTCGTTATATCATCGCCTGCCAATCGGTTGGTCTTCGGGTCGATGGGAAGCTGTCCGGAGACATAAACCATGTCTCCAAATTTTATCGCCTGGGATGCCTGTCCCAGTGCTGGGGACGCCCCCTCAATCACAAGGGGGACTTTCTGAAGATTCCTTTTTGCACTCTCAGATTGGGGGGAAATGCTCATGGTTATTCACTCCTTATCAGAATTTTTTTTCACGGCAGGGGAAGGATTGCCTGCACCCTTTTTCCCCTCAAGATATCTTTTCATCCTGACACGAGCCGCCATCTCAGAACAGGTCACAAACTCAAGCCCCTTTGCCCGGATAGGGTCAATAATCTCACGAACCACATCCACCTCTTTCTGTCCCCGGTCGTGCATGAGAATGATGGAACCGTCCTTGGCATTTTTTAATATTGTATTGACCATATCTTCCTTTGTCACACCCTTTTTATAATCATCGGTATCAAGCGACCAGAAAAAGATGTCCAACCTCATCTCATACGCCACACGGGCAACATCCGCGCTGGATACGCCGTATGGGAAGCGGACAATCCTCGGGGCAATGCCGCAGGCGCTTTTTATCCCTTCCTGTGTCTTCTTCAATTCTTCCCGAATCTGTGGAAGTGTGAATCTTCTCATGTTGGCATGAGTGTAAGAGTGGTTGCCCACCTCGCAACCGGAGGCAATGATATCGGGGACAATATTGTGATATAGTTGGACATTTTCCCCGATTAAAAAGAATGTAGCGGGGACCTTTTTTTCTCTCAGAATACTGAGTATTGCACGGGTATAGCGGGGATTGGGTCCATCATCGAACGTCAGTGCGACGCAATGAGAATCGGGGAGTCCGTTGTAAAAATACCGCGCCTTCCGTGCAGGATATTCAAAACTGGGACTGTTCTCCGCAAAATCCATCTGGCGTAGCGTTTCAGAAGTTATACGAGGGAGGCCAGACAATGCCCGTCCGGAAGGAATGGGAAGCATACCCTTGTTTTCTTTACCCTCACCGGTACGGTTTTTCGCCACCTCCGATTCCGCCGCCGCAACCAGAACAAGCAAAAAAATCAATCCCAACAGGAACAACCGCCGAGCCACATCTCACCTCCGCAACGTCCTGAACATTTCACAATTGTCAATTATCACTTGTCAATTGTCAATTCATTTGGGGCAGAACCCTCAGCGACTCCAGTCTCCTCGCCGGGTTTCTTTTCCCCAATGCGTGCCTTCTTGCCGCGAAGCACGCGCTGATAATAAAGCTTGGCGCGGCGAACCTTGCCCCTGCGCATCACAGTGATGGATTCTACACTGGGAGAATGAAGCGGAAAAACACGCTCCATGCCCACGCCGTAGGAAACGCGGCGGACGGTGAACGTCTCGCGGAGACCATCCCCGCTCCTCCTTATGCAGATGCCCTCAAAATTCTGGATACGCTCCTTATCGCCTTCTTTTATACGCACCGCCACGCGAAGACTGTCACCAGGGTAAAAATCGGGAATACTGCCCTTCGGCTTCAGGTGAGCTATCTCAAATTCCTTTACCTTCTTATTCATTGCTTATCTCCTCCTGCATTGATAAATACCCGAAAAATCTATTGCAAAAAAATTCCACACGCCTGTCAGCATTAAGCCGTGGATGAATTTTTTCTCATATCCCTCCCAATGAGGCGGTCAAGAATAATCGCAACCGCCGAGCGGACAGAGAGATGATTATATGTCCCTGCTCCCTCAATCGGCTCCAGCATATAGTCAAAATCCATAATAAGCGATGGGTGAAGCCCCCAGCCCGTCCCGAAAACGAGACAATAATGCTCCTCGCCCTTTTCAATGCCCGCACGGAGTGCCTCAAAACTGATGGTATTTGGATACCGCATTGCAGATGTCCCAACAAAAATCGGCGGACGCCCCGTGCGCCGCTCTACATCATCCACCACCTCGGATAAGTCATCCAGAATCACCGCCAGCTCTAACGCCGTTCGCCGCGATGGATTATACTCAGAACCAAACCCCTCGCGCCAGTGCCGGACAATCCGCTCCGCAAATGCCTTCTGGGACGGCAGGGGATTCTGGATGTAAAATCGCTCCAATCCATACGTGCAGGCTGTTCGCGCAATATCATGTATGTCAAAGTTCGTAATGGACGTGGCGGAGATGTCCCCCTTCTTATCTTTCACAGGGTAATGAACAAGTGCAATACTGACGGACATCTGATATCACCAAAGAATCAATTGATAATTGACAATTAATGCCCGGGATAAAAACCGTTTAATTCTTTTTTTTATCATCGGTGGTAACCCCCCTTTTCAGCTCCTCTAACAGGCGTCGGTCATCATCTGACAGCGACGCCTTTTCGAGGAGGTCAGGGCGAAACTTGAGCGTCCGGGCGAGCGCCTGACATCGGCGCCATTCATCAATACCCTTATGGTGCCCTGAGAGCAGAATCTCAGGGACGCGCTCCCCCTCGAACACCTCCGGTCTGGTATAATGCGGATAATCTAAAATCCCGGCGTAAAAGGAATCATTCCTGAATGAATCCTCATTCCCCAGGACGCCCGGAATCATCCGCGCCACTGCGTCAAGAACAACGAGCGCCGGAGTCTCGCCACCCGTCAGGACATAATCCCCGATGGAGAGCTCCTCATCCACATAATGAAGCCGCACCCGCTCATCAATCCCCTCATAATGCCCGCAAAGGAGGACAAGGCGCTCCTTTTGCGCAAGCTGGCGTGCGCACTCCTGGTTGAAAAGCCTCCCCTGCGGCGAGAGATAGATGATATATGGAACCGGCGGCGTCTCATTCAATTCCCTAAGTGCGCGGACGATTGGCTCCGGCTTCATCACCATCCCCGCACCACCGCCATACGGATAATCATCCGCCACATGATGACGGTCAGTGGTGAAGTCGCGGATGTTGATAATGCGAATACTGATGAGTCCCTTTTCCCGCGCACGGCTGAGCATACTCTCAGACAGGGGTCCCTCAAAAAATCCGGGAAAAAGCGTCAGGATGTCAAACTGCAACATATACAATAGACCAATTGATAATTGATAATTGACAATTGATAATGTCAATTGACTTAACTCAGGTCTTCAAGTCCATCGGGTAGGGAGACGCGTATCACTCCTTTCTCGGGGTCGACGGAGGGGATATAGGCACTGACAAAGGGGACAAGAAACGTTTTTCCACCACCTTTTTCAATCTCAAGGAGAAGATTGTCAGCAATTGTCACCACGTCCGAGACATTCCCGATGAAACGCCCGCCAGAGGCGTCCCTGACCTCCAGACCTATCAACTGGTCATAGTAATACTCCCCCTCAGACAATGCAGGTCTATCCTCACGTGGAATCTGGAGCTCTGCGCCCCGCAGGGATTCCGCCGCACTCATGTCATCAATCCCCACGAACTTCACAATCACGAATCCCTTATGAAACCAGGTATCCTCAACGGTAATGGGGCGCGGACGCATGTCATCAGGACCGACAAGATGTAGCCTTTTCCCAAGAAAGGCGAGAAAATCCTCCGCGGAGCTGGTTTCCATCTGGATGCGCACTTCACCCTTGTTACCCTGCGGGCGTAAGATGCGACCAAAACTGATAAAGTCGGTCTTCACTGTAAAACCCGCCGAAGCCTTGGCGAAGGCGTGTTATTCTTCCAGGATTTGAAGCAGGGATTTCTTTTTGAGTTTGGTTGCCGCGGCGGAAAGAATTTTCCTTATCGCCTTGGCTGTCTGCCCTCCCTTACCAATCACCTTCCCCACATCATCCTTTGCCACCTTCAACTCAATAATGATACTATTAGCCCCTTCAATAGACTTCACACGCACCTCTTCAGGATGGTCAACCAGTGCCTCCGCTATGAATTTCACAAGATCTTCCATCATTTATCTCCTTCCGTAGTCCGCCTCAGGCGGATATCGTAACCCAGAATCACAACAGGATATAATCCAGAAGAACTATGTCAAAACCCGAAATCCGCCTCAGGCGGACAGATTCGGGATGGGAGCCGTCACTGGGATATCTGCTGTTCTCGAAGATCCTCCGGAGTTTTAACGTAGGAGGTCTGGACCTGTGCTTGAGACTTGGCAAAAATCTGCTTCCTGTCTTCATGAAACTTTTTCATGATTCCCAGTCTTGAGAAAATGGAGCGAACAGTCTCAGAGGGTCGGGCACCCTTATTCATCCAGAGAAGCGCCTTCCCCTCATCAATCTTTAACTTATCCTCATCCTTCTTATTCAGCGGATGATAATACCCAAGGATATCGAGGAAGCGCCCATCGCGCTTCAACCGCGAATCAACCACCGCTATGCGGAAAAAAGGCGCCTTCTTGTGTCCCACCCTTGTCAGGCGAATCTTCACGGACATCCAATCACCCCCTTTCATCAATTGAGAATTGACAATTGATAATGGACAATTATGGACAAAATGGACATTAATGGACGATGATTAACTGATATATTGTTTTTGTTTCATTGTCAATTGTCCATTGTCAATTGTCAATTTCTTCACCTTTTCTTCTTCTTTTTCACCTTTAGCTGGTGCTTTTTCTGCGCCTTTTCAAACCTGTGCTCTGCCTTGGCTGTCTCCTTTCGCTTCTTTTTAAAGGGATTCAACCGGCTTATCAGCCCGGAAGCGCCCATCATCCTCTGCATCATCTTTTTTGCCTCATCAAACTGTCGCACAAGGGCATTGACATCCTGAAGGGTCCTACCACTTCCCTTTGCAATTCTCTGGCGACGACTGCCCGTCAAAATCTCCGGATGTACCCGCTCCTCCGGCGTCATGGAGAGGATTATTGCCTCTAACCGCCCGAACTCCTTTTCATCAAAATCCATATCCTTGACCTGTCGTCCCAGTCCGGGAATCATGGACACCAGGTCCTTCAGCGAGCCCATCTTCTTCACTTGCCTCATCTGGTCTAAAAAGTCCTGAAAGGTGAAGGTCTGGCGAAGGAGCTTTTTCTGCATCTCCTGCGCCTTTTTCTCATCAAACGCCTCCTGCGCCTTTTCCACAAGAGTGACCACATCGCCCATGCCCAGAATGCGTGACGCCATGCGGTCGGGATGGAAAATCTCGAGGTCAGTGAATTTTTCCCCAATGCTTGAAAAAATTATCGGTTTGCCTGTGACTGAACGGATAGATAGCGCCGCACCGCCCCGGGCATCCCCATCTAACTTTGTCAGGCAGACGGCATCAATCCCCACCTGTGAATCAAAGGCGGAGGCACTTTTCACCGCATCCTGCCCGGTCATGGCATCCGCCACAAGAAACGTCCAATCCGGCTTTAGAAATCCCTTCAGAGCCACCAGCTCATCCATGAGAACCTCATTGATGTGAAGACGACCTGCCGTGTCAAGAATCGCTACGTTGAACCCCTCGCGCCCGGCAAAATCTATCGCCTCACGGGCAATGTCCAAGGGTTTTGCCTGTCCTTTTTCAAAGACCGGCACCCCCGCCTGCTCACCAACGACCTTTAGCTGATGAATGGCGGCGGGGCGATAAACATCACAGGCGACAAGAAGGGGCTTCCATCCCTTCTTCAGGCAAAATCGCCCAAGTTTGCCCGCAAATGTCGTCTTGCCGGAACCCTGCAATCCAAGGAGCATCACCCTGTTCACCTTGCTCTGGTGAAGTTCAAAATCCTTTGCCTGCCCCCCCATCATCTCCACAAGGGCATCATGCACAATTTTAACAAACTGCTGACCCGGCGTGATGCTCGTCAGAACCTCTTTACCAATGGCGCGCTCCGTGACACTATTTGTGAAGTCCTTGACAACCTTGAAATTGACATCCGCCTCAAGCAGGGCAAGCCTGACCTCCTTCATGGCATCACGGACATTGGATTCCGTGATGGTTGCCTGACCGCGAAGTCTCTTAAAGATGCGCTCAAATTTCTCGCCAAGGGCGTCAAACATGTCCGGTCTTCCTTCTTAAGCAATCCTGTCCTTCTCAAGGATAGAGATAATCTTTGAAATCTCACCCACAATCCAGTCCACATTATAAATGATTCTCTGCTTTTTAATACGGGTGCGAAGACGGGCGAGGTCATCCAGAAGAGATTGAACGTCGATTGCCGGAGTGGCGGATACAGGAATCGGGGGACTTTCCGCCTTTGTATCATCCCCACCCTGCCTTAATTTTGCCACAATCCCGAGTGTGCCTTCAAATTTTTCCAGGTTGGCAATTGCGTGCTTCACGGCGTCATAGATTGCCTGCCGCGAGACATGAAACTGCTCTGCAATCTCCCCGAAGGAGAGGTCTTCACCGAAGTGAAGCACGACAAACCGCTTTTGCTTATCCGTGAGCAGGTCACCATAGACATCCATGAGCAGATTAACGCGTTCCACTCGCGGGATAATCTTTTCCGAGACCCTTGCCATGGGAAAAACCCCCGAAAAATGTGTCATATAAAAAATCTTTACACACAAACGGAGTCATTTCATAAGGATGTCGGGGCGCCGGTGTCAAGGATAAAAAAACCTCCTCTCCGAAGAGAGGAGGTCTTGAGAAATTTGTGGAATTGTCGATTATTCGTAAATAGTCCAGTTCTTGACCACCAGAGGGGCGGTGACAATCTCAAAATTCTGAGAGGGAGGAGCA
>Ga0172366_10001279_pt1 | contig 19475 bp, 16 predicted proteins | sample LakKivSesite69cm_FD_114533 | JGI IMG/M metagenome (GOLD analysis project Ga0172366, IMG submission 114533) | Sediment microbial communities from Lake Kivu, Rwanda - Sediment site 69cm | ecosystem: Environmental > Aquatic > Freshwater > Lake > Sediment | place: Rwanda: Western Province, Lake...
CTCGATTTCTGCGTGAAAAAGGCGTTCCCACTGTTCATTATGGGCCTGCTCACCTTCAAGGGATTCACGGATTTAATGAGAAGGTTAGAGGAGCAGATATTGTTGCAGCCACAAAAGCCTATGTGGCAACAGCACTGGACTACCTGGCATAGAGTGGGGGACAATTACCCTAAAGGAGTTTGAACACATCTCGTAGTAGAAAAGTATAGTCGAACCACCCATAGAGAAGCTTCAGCACTAGGAATATCATCGTGAATGCCCCTGATGCTGTAAGAAAGAGGTAATCGTTTGACCGAAACCGGATCCGCTTCCTGAAAGTTCTGTTCTTGGGGTTATAGGTGAAGGCTTTCGCTTCAACTGTCTTGGCGACATTCATCCCCCGCAGAATAGTGATGTAAATTCCGGGAACAACAACGGGGATGAAGGCAATGACCTTCTTAATCGGATTTCTGACGGCAATCTGAGAACCTCTTGACTTCTGCGCCTCAATAACCGACGAGAACTGACTAATCATCAATGGAACCGAAGAGAAGGCGATCCCGAGGGAGGTAGCCACCTCTGGTGGAAGTCTCATCTTCACCATTCCCACGAGAATCTCCGATATTGAGGTAGTGAAGGTGAGCAGTCTAGAGAGCCAGATGAACAAAATAAATCTCAACGCACTCGTTATGCCGAGAAGTGTGGTCTCAATAGTAACAGGAGCCATCCCTGGCAACAGGTAGAGATAGATCTTAGCGCCTCGCGGCGGAAGTACAAAATAGTTTAGTAGAATGAACATTACAAAGACTGGCAGCAGCGTTTTTGTGATGCTAACGAGCTTGATCAGAGGTATCTTACTGAGTCGATACATTATGGAGACAACAAAGAGCAGACATAGCATAATAATTGGGTCGTAGATTATAACGCTGAGCACAGTGACAAACAGGAAGAAGAGAACTTTTGTACGTGGATCCAGTCTGTGCAGGACTGTATCGCCTCGTATATACTCAAAGGCCATTTCAAGGCACCCCACGACTCGTCAGGTAGTCAACAGCCTCATCCACGGTTAGAATATCACGACGGACTGGGTAACGCTCACCAAGCGCTCTGAAAAGAAGACTCACCATGGGTGGTCTGAGATTTGTGGCTTCCAGCTCATCATAATGGAGAAAGACCTCATGAGGTTTACCTTCAAGAATAATCTTTCCTTCCTTCATGACTAGGCAACGTTGAGCATACTCCGCAATGAGATCCATGTCATGAGTAATGAAGATCACCGTTTTCCCATGATCTTGGTGTAGGGCCTTCATTAGCTCCATGATTTCTCTTCTCTTTCTTGGATCTTGCCCAGTTGTTGGCTCGTCAACAATCACAACCTTCGGATCCATGACCAAGACAGAAGCGATTGCCACCCGTTGTCTGTCACCCCTGCTAAGGGAGTACGGCGGCTCATCAAGAAACTTATCAATGAGTAGTTGCTTGGCCACCTTGGCTATTCTATCGCGCCATTGATCTTGAGGAACTCTCATGTTTTTTAGGCCAAAGCTAAGTTCTCTGTAGACCGTTCGTGAAAATAGTTGGCTGTCAGGATCTTGAAATACATATCCAACATGTCGTATAAGCTCATGAATCATGGACTTCTGAGTGTCTAGACCGAATACCTTCACAGTTCCCCATGTTGGTTTCAGTAATCCATTCAGCATTTTTACTAGGGTGGTTTTACCTGATCCGTTTTGCCCGATAATGCCTACAAAATCACCTTCATAGAACCTAGTTGTGACGTCCTGAACTGCGACTACACCGTTAGGGTACTGAAACGACACACCATTGATCTCAATGATGGACTGATCACATACCTTGACTTGACTACGCACTTCGCTGCTTTGAGAAGTTGGTGTTGCTTCTAGAGTTCTGATAATCGTTGAGAATATATCTAGAGATTCGGGGATGGTCAGGGGGATATTTTCAATTGAAGCCCCTCGCGACCTTAACTTGTGTGCCAACAGAGATACTTGTGGTGGTGACAAGCCTCGTTCGTAGAGAAAGGGAGCGTCTTCAGCCAGTATCTCACGAGGAGAGCCGCCAAGTTGAACTTGTCCGTCGTCAAGGACGATTATGCGGTGGGCAATCTCAACGAGCTCTTGCAGCTTATGCTCGACTATGATTATCGTGCTTCTTTCCTCTCGTGATATTTTTCCAAGTAGCGAGAAGATGTTCATTGTTCCAACTGGATCGAGGTTGGAGGTGGGTTCATCTAGAACGAGCACTTCAGGTTTCATCGCCAGAACAGAAGCGAGAGCAACGGCTTGTTGCTGGCCTCCTGACAGTGCTGTTGGGGAGCGCTCTTTGAGATGTGCTAATCCTACATAATCCAGTGCCGACTGAACTCGCTGTGTAATCTCTTCTAGGGGTATGCCTAGGTTTTCTGGCCCAAAGGCGACTTCGTCCTCCACTGTTGCCGAGATCAACTGGCTTGAAGGATCTTGGAAAAGCATACTCACCTTGGTCGCTAGATACCCTGCTGAGGTGGTCTTGATGTCTTGGCCGAGGACTGTGACATCACCTTGCATCGTGCCTCCGTAGAAGTGCGGGATGAGCCCATTGAAGGTGCTGCATAGGGTGGTCTTACCGGCGCCTGTGGGCCCAGTTATTAGTACGATTTCGCCTTTCCTTATTTCTAGGTCTACGTTTGTGAGGGCGGGTCTGTCGGAGCCTGGGTAAGTGTAGGTGAGACCCTTTATGCTAACGACGGCAGAATTCGATGTCATGAGATGTCCTATAGCTCCGCTAGGTTAGGCTGTGTAGTCTGCGTTGTTATTGAAGCTTCTACTTTGTTCTCTTGTTTACGTAGTAGACCGCGGCTAGGGCTATGATGAGTATCACGACTGCGACTATGCTGGAGATGAGTTCTGATCCCATGATTTTCTGGAAGGGCCGTCCTCCCTTCTGCCATGCTTCTCGGATGATCCAAAAGACTACTAACATTACTATGAGACCGACGACGCCAACGACGACTGTTCTACTCGTTTTTGATCCAGTGGTGCTTGCTACCATGGTGCTTTCCCTTCCTTCCAGCCAAAGATTGCTGGTAACGCAGCGATTACCGCAGAGAAAATGACTATCTGGAAGACACCGTAGATCGCGTTATACCATCCCATCGTTATAGGCCATGTTGGATAGAATGGATAGAAACCAAGTAGCGAATTCGCAAATACGAATAGTGGTGCCTCAACGAAGAATTGCAGAAGCCAAGTCACAATCCAGAAGATTGGCCAACGCATCTTGGGATTTTTGACCTTCAGGATTACGTACTTGTAAACATACGACCAGTAGACCCCCTTGAATGGTTGAAGAATCAGGTCAACCTGTGGTAGACCTGAGGGAATTCCTCGTGCTATGCCGACGATAATGCCGACGATCGGTCCCGCTGCCATTCCTGCCAGACACGGCATAAGGGCTCCGAGATCTATTACCAATGGAGGAAATAGAGAAAGGACAAGGCCACTCGCTCTGAATGCAAAGCCTGCAGCGCCGAAGGCTGCCGCCAAGCCTACGTGTCTACTTGTAAGCAAGGGTTTAGATGTTGAACTCATGCAATTTACATGTTGAAACTCAGTATTTATGACTTAGCACGATAATTCTCGTTTGATCATTGTCGAGAATCAATATGGCAACGAATCATAAGATTCTCGCTTCTAGATCCTCTTGACAGATGTCTCGTCACTGACAAAATTAGTCATAAGTACTAGCTAGTTCTTCTAGGACTCGCGCTACTATAGTCTGGGGAAGCACTACAGGCTTCTTGGTTACCCTCTGGAACTCCCGCTTGAGTTCTGGAGTAAAGCCAATGCAGTCCAGCACGACCAAGTCAACATTCTTCTTTGCTAAGGATTCTGCGGCTTCCAATATGCGCGTTTGTTCGTACGGATTGGCAACCTCGATACAAAGGACTATGCCCTTTCTCGCCCATTTTCTCTCAACCATTTTGCGCTGTTTGTCATCAGGAATTACGACGCCTAGTCTTCCCCTTCTTATGATACTCCAGACTATGTTGCTCAGGAGAAGGTCGGGCAGAACCAGAAGCTTCTTTGATGTGAGCGTGGGAAACTCACCTGTACATAGCAACACAATTACTTGGACACCTGCTTCAAGCGCATGAATCTGTTCCTGCACCCTAGATGGAATGTGTCTCTGGGCGACCTTCACGGATTTCCCATTGCGTAGCCGTGTAACAAGCAGTGCCTCACGCTTACTGGGAGCCAACGCGTTAATCTCCTTTTCTGATAATCCATCTAAAGCACCTCGTTCAAGGAAGGTCAATTGCGAACCAAGAAACTCTCGAAGTGTTGATGTCACATCTGACCGAGGAGATTGGCCGATAGTTACTAGACCAATCTTCAAGCAGTCTCAGCTCTTGCCGAATGTCTGAAGATGTGCCATCGAGCCGTACAGCCTCTTGAGCTTCTCGAATTCCTCGGCATCGTAGAATCTGCATTTTCCTTCAGTGAAGGCTTTCGCAACTTCGAGGCAATATCGCCCAGCCGCTTCAATATCAACGATGTGACTCACACCGGTCACGCAACCGGGAACAGAAACACCGGATGTGATGGCGATGCCTACAACTGGAGCTGAGCTAGCCACGGCAGGTTGCATGATGCTGTTGATGTGGTCTATGCCGTTTCCGTAGGGGGTTATGTCTTGCATAGTGAGAGGTACGACGCGCGCCGAACTGCCTGTCACCCACTCCATCAATGTTACTAAGTCATCACTTACCTTCAGTATCCATCCTTCTTTTACGGTCGGAGTTATAGCAAAGCCTCTCCATTTTATTATGCGATTCCCTTTGGTAGTGTCAACACTCAGGATCGCATCCATCTCAGGGTCGACTTCGTACTGATTCATCGTGGCCATGTCGACAGGGGAATCCATGAACGGAACGGGGTGGTGTTGGCGTGTTGGGGCATTGGGACAGATATGGGTCGAAATGACAACATCACCACTGAGGAAGTCACCCTCTCTGATCATTAGGGACAATTTCAAGGCACATGCTAGTGCAGTCACTGCGCCATCTGCGTCAGAGACAAGACCTACGCTATTGGGTCTCGCTCCTATTCCACCAAGTCTACCGATGATTCCGAGGGTAGGAGCTTTTCCCCTCTTGCGCTTCCCTTTTTGCCCAGGTATCAAGATCTTGACAAAATCAGTGCTACCGCTTCTGCCCTGAATCTTCCTTACCTGAATGTCCTTAGTGCCTCTTTTCTTTAGGCAATCAGCCACTCGGCTACCATTGATGTGGGCACTGTCCAAGAGATCGTAGATCTCGGAAACCTGATGCATCATCTTTCTACTCACCACTGTGGAAAATACCAGAGTCACCGTGGCTCCGAGCTATCCGGGGAAGTTGGGTCGCATAGAATGCCGCTAGGCCAGCCGCAAGAATGGGATCGATCACAGGTACTTTCAGCTCAGTCTGTATTTCTGAGGCTACTCCCATAGTTGTGTAGCCAGTGCATCCAAGCACTACTACATCAACGCCCGTATTTCGAAGTTGCGCTGCTGCACGCAAGACTTCACTCTTCATCTTGTCCTTAAGCAGATCAAGTGTCGTTGTGATATTTCTCGGCTTCGCCTCGGCTGTAAAGTGTTTCCCAAGAACCTTCATTATTGCGTTTGGTGTTCTTGTAGTCAAATTCAGCGCGCCCACTCTTGATCCGAGGGTCAAGGCAAGTCCAGCGGCTGCCGAACCGGCTCCAATGACAGGGATCTCAACACACCTTCTCAGTTTCTCGACTCCTGGGTCCTCTGCACAACTGACTATCAGAGCTTCTACGCCTTCTGACTGGAGTTGAAGACCCAGTCTTACGACTTTGGGAGTAGCGACCCTCAGGGTTGCCTGATTGTATATGCCCTTGCGCTGATCAGGGATGCATCGGCTCAGAGTATTGAAATATGGAAAAGCACGTTCGATTACGTGACCGTGGGCGTTTAGTATTGTTTCATCATCAAATGTTACAACACGTATTATGCCTATGCGCATGGTCTTCATCTCGTCTTCCTCCCAAGAATCTTGATATTGGCCACCCCTTTCTTGTCAGCCCAAGTATTTTGAAGATCCGCATGGTAACTATCTGAAAGACCGCAGACTTCCGTTTCTGCGTTTTTGGAGTTCCTTACGACTCTTCTAGATTCTCCAGTATCTACCGAGAGTGTCCTTAAGCTTCTTGATTCTTTCTTCAACTTCTTGGCTTCTCTTCTGTGATGGTGACGGGTAGGGATCAGAGGCCTCATAGTCAGGCAATTCAGCCATGGTCGAAATCACACAGCCCATGATCTTAGGTAGTGCTCCAAGATCATATCCTCCTTCCAGAACTAGAGCCAAGCGGCCTCTGCAAACTCTCTCAGCAAGTCTCATCAACTCTTTGGTAATGCTGACGTATGTGTTAGTTGTGAATCCCAAACTAGCTATTGGGTCTGCGAAATAAGCGTCGAAACCTGATGATACGCTAATGATCTCGGGCCTGAAGTCTTCTGCCAAGGGAATTATTAGCTCAGTCAGGATTCTGTCATAGACTTCACCAGTCGTTCCTGCAGGTAGGGGAAGGTTCACGTTGTAGCCGCTTCCTTCGCCTTCTCCAATTTCTTCCATGTATCCGGTTCCGGGATAAAGTGGCATCTGGTGCGTTGAGAAATACAGAACTGTGGGATCTTTGTAGAAGATGTCCTGAGTGCCATTACCATGATGTACATCCCAGTCTATTATCATGAAGCGCTTCATTCTGAATTTCTTTCTTAGGTATTCGATCATTATGGCAATATTATTGAAGTAGCAGAAGCCGCCGCCGTAATCTCTTCCAGCATGGTGCCCTGGAGGACGAATTAGGGCGAATGAATTCTTTGCTCTACCTTCAACTGTGAGTTCGCCTGCTAGGATAGCTCCACCAGCACTTAGTCTTGCGTAATCGTAAGTGCCGGGCCGCAAGGGCGTGTCAGGTGTCAGCATACCTCCACGACCGCTGATCTGTTTCACCCTTTCGATGTACTCAGCGGTATGAATACGCTTCAGATCCTCTATGGCAGCAGGAGTTGGCTCAAAACATGTAATATTCGGACTGCCCAGAAGACCTGTCTCGATAAGATGTTGAATAGTAAGACTGATTCTCTCAGGTCTTTCAGGATGATCCATCCCTGTATCATGCTTGACATAGTCAGGGTGATGAACTAGGCCAGTCACGTTCATGATTCGGGCAACTCCTAAGATGTGGAATGTCACACCTATTCTGGTTTCTCAAGCGTTCCTTTTGTTGAGAAGCTTATGGTGATTAGTCCCAGAAGAGCCTTGTTCTTTGATACTCTCTTTCAGCTTTTAGGATCTCTGAAAAAAATTCTGCTTCATTTCTTACATAGCGCCTTAGAATGCGTGACGCCGTTATTGGTCCCACCCCTCTGGCTGCCATTGCCAAGATAGCTTTCCTTCCAGCTGTCTGCACTAGGCTAGCTGATCTCCAAGCTCTGCTCCATCTGATCTCTTCCTCTGAAGACAGCTTAACATGGTCCCTCTTTTTCACAGCTATTGAGAGCAATTCTTGATCTCCGTGGTAAGCGACTGCAATCAATGTCGATCTGCATCTAGGGCATCTTATGACTTCAGGCAGAGTCTTCACAGTCCTTATGCTTTCCCAGTCGGCATTGAAGATACATACTAGTCTAACGTTAGTCGACATTAGTCGTTCCTTTACGATCTCTGCTAACGGTTGAGTTGGTAACGCTGGCCTCAGGAGGTTGTGTGGCACTATCTTATCGACGATGGGTAACGCGAGCGGCGAGCAACTCATCCCTTTTTGCTCTACCAACTTAACCTCTATCTCGCCAGAGATGATCTTCCGAATGACTGCAACAGCATTTTCAAGATCTAATTTCTCCAGAAGAACCTCACGGCGAGTCTCCAGATTTATCGGTGTTCCACGAAATACCTCTACAAGAAGTTTAGCTCTTCGCAGCTTGTAATTCGCTTTTGCCTCGACAGCACCAAACCTCTTGGCTACATGCCAGTGCCTCCAAGCGAATAACTCCGTACTCTCGATGCAGTTCGTGACTATACTCTTAGTTTCATCCGGGTCAAGTTTCAGAAGTTCGTCAATAACATTCTTAGGGTTCAGCTTCACTGGTGTGACAAGAGCAATTCTATAGGCATCGACTTGGGTGAGGATATTTATCCCATACTTCGCCTGCAGTAAGGTGGCTAGAACTAAGGACAGAGTCTCGTTCACCAGATTGCCGAAGCATGCATGCACTATTATACAGTTCTCGAAGCGTTCTACAACAATCTCTTTGTTTGTCGGCAGAGGATAGTCTCGGATGTGTGCCTCCAATGTTTCCCTTAAAGTAGATGTTGCCACATCACTCATGCATAGACTCTGAGGAGTCTTCTGTAGATCCAGGTTTGTTGCTTTCGAAACGATTTCTCTCAGTTGCCCTACCTCTAGTGCAACATCGTGCTCCACAGGAATTATTTCTCCTTCCCAGCTAGGTATTGCATCGAGACTAGGGGCTGATGGTTCGACTTCCAGATTCGTTTTCTCGTCATCGACACTTATCACTCGCCAAGTGCTCCCGTGCATAATGAATTCGGTACCGGTGCGGCATCTTCTCGCGACGAACTCTTGGTCAAGTGTCCCCAGACGCCTCTTCAAGGTGAAGTCGAAGACTACGTACTTTTTCACGTCGGGTATCACTGAGAGGTTCTCATAGTAGTGTCTATGCGTATTAGGGAACCTCGCTGTCAGAGTTTCATCTCTGAAACTGATTATCTTCTGTTGCTGGAGCTGTTTGATGACATCATAGAAGGTTTCTGGTTCAACGTTCCTATACGGATATGATCTTCTGACGGTTTTGTATGCCTCTTCCATACTGATCTTCTTTGTATCTAGGATCAAGCCTACTATCTGATGGGCCAGAACATCCAAGGCGTCTTCATGAATCTTGACCCTCTCAAGCAACTCATCTTTTGCGTGTTTAATCAACACTGCAGATTCGATTATATCATCGGCCCAAGTTGCGATTATGTGTCCTCGTGCTGAGGAACCGATTTGGTGGCCGCTCCTTCCGATCCTCTGAATGAGTCTCGTTGCTTCTCTTGGGGACATGTATTGAATTACTAGGTCTACGGTTCCGACATCGATTCCAAGTTCGAGTGATGATGTGCATATCACACCTTTGACTTTGCCTGCTAGGAAATCTGCCTCAACCTCTTCCCTGATCTCTCTAGAAAGCGAGCCGTGATGAACCTTGACTAGGCTCTTGCAGCCAATTGCATTAATCTGGGAACCCAAAGCCTCCGCATGCTCTCGCGTGTTTGTGAATACTAGTGTAGATCTTTGCTCAGATAGGAGTTCGCAAATTCTCCTCGCCCGACTAATTGTAACTGGTGGGAGCCCTAGCCTCTTGCCATCCTCGTGATCCGTTCTTGTGGCCTCTACATGCTCAACTCTAACATCTAGGCCTCTCAGCTCGGCCGATTTCACAACCTCAACTTCCTTCCCTGATCCGGCAAGGAACTCGGCCACTTTCTCAGCTTCTCCAATGGTGGCCGACAGGCCGATGCGCTGGAATTCATGACCAATGAGCCTGCTTAGTCTCTCTAGGCCTACCGAGAGTTGGGTGCCTCGTTTGTCTGTTGCGAGTTCATGAATCTCATCAATGATCACCCATCTAACGTTCTTCAGGTGCTCCTTCATTCTCTTTCCTGGAAGGATTGCTTGGAGGGTTTCAGGGGTCGTTATCAGCATATCTGGAGGCTTCTTAGCTTGTCTTAGTCTCACATTTGTAGGGGTATCCCCGTGCCTCAGCTGTATGTCTATGCCCAAGTCTTTGCCGCTGTCGAGTAGCCTCCTAAGGAGATCACGGTTGAGAGCCCTAAGTGGTGTGATGTAAAGTATTGTAATTCCTTTGATCTCTTGTTCTCGTCTTAGCGATACGTATAGGTCGAAGATTGGAAGAACGGCAGCCAGTGTCTTGCCAGTTCCAGTTGGAGCTATAAGAAGAACATTCTTGCCACTCAGGATTAGTGGGAATGCCAGCTTCTGGATCTCACTGGCTTCAGTGATTCCGTACCTCTTGAGCTGGCGTTTCACCGGCCCCTGCAGAAGGTCAAACGCGCCTTCAACCATCAGGCTGTCTCCGCAGAAATGGGAATTGCTCCCTGCTGAACTCTTGGAACCTATCAAGAATGGACTCCGATAAATGTTGATGCCTGCCAAGAAACGCTGCTGACTCGTGAAGATCCACAAGATGAAATTCGATGACTTATGTTAAATATTTGCAGGCTCTAGGCTTGGTAGTGAAGATGATACTGGGTGAAAGACTTGAGCAGTGCCGTTAATCCCTTCGATGAGGTTAGGAAGCAAATTGATATTGCTGCTGAGAAGATCAAGCTTAGCCCTGATATTGTTGAGGAACTCAAGAATCCCAGAAGGATTCTGATAGTGTCTGTTCCGATAAAGATGGATGATGGTCGTATCAAGGTTTTCACTGGCTACAGAGTCCAGTACAACATGTGGAGGGGGCCTTTCAAGGGTGGAGTACGGTACCACCCAAGCGTTGACCTTGATGAGGTGAAGGCACTCGGCGCTTGGATGATGCTGAAGACAGCCGTTGTCGATCTACCCTTCGGCGGGGCCAAAGGCGGAGTCGTCTGTAACCCTAAGGAACTCTCTCAAAGTGAACTTGAGCGAATTACACGTAGGTACACTGCAATGATAATGGATGAGATCGGGCCGCTGAGAGATGTTCCAGCACCAGATGTCAATACTAATGCGCAGACTATGGCTTGGATAATGGATACGTACAGCTCACTCAAGGGTTACAGTATACCTGAGGTCGTCACGGGTAAGCCTCTTAGTTTGGGTGGATCGCCTGGGAGGGAATCTGCCACTGGGAGAGGTGTAGCTATCTGTGCGAGGGAAGCGGCCAAGAAAAAGGGAATAGTCATGAGGGGGGCTCGAGTCGCAATCCAAGGCTACGGTAATGTAGGCTACTGGGCAGGGAGGATCCTTCATGATATGGGTTGCAGGATCGTCGCAGTGAGCGATTCGAAAGGTGCATGTTCAAGTCCATCGATCGATCCAGAAGAGTTGCTTGAGTACAAACGCAAAACCGGTTCTGTGCTTGGCTTCAAAGGATGTAAGACTATGACAAACGAAGATCTGCTTGAGACTGAATGTGAGATCTTGGTTCCGGCGGCGCTTGAGAATTCAATAACGAAGTCAAATGCAGCGAATATCAGGGCTAAGATAGTTTCGGAGGGTGCTAATGGTCCAACTACAGTCGAGGCTGATGAGATCCTTTACAAAAGAGGCATTTTCGATGTCCCTGACATTCTTGCTAATGCTGGGGGTGTCACAGTAAGCTACTTCGAGTGGGTACAAAACCTGAACAGGTTAAACTGGACCGAAGAGGAGGTGAATCACAAACTAGAGTCGATCCTCCTCAAAGCTTTCTCTGAAGTGGTCAAGATATCTGAAGAAAGCAAAGTTAGCATGAGAACAGCCGCTTACATACTGGCGGTGCAAAGGATCGCTAACGCTCACATGAAGCTTGGACTCTTCCCGTAATGAAGATCACACGCGCTAACTCGGTTCAGAGCCGTCTAGCGAACTATCAGCACAGGGCATGGTGCGTGGTGACTAACACTATTGCTGACACTTCCAAGGAGAAAGCGTTTCGCTCCACTCAACCCGCGGCTGCCTACGACAATCAGATCGCTTTTTTCTTCCTTGGCGACATTAACTATTGTGTCAGCAACCTGCCCAGTCTCAAGTCTGGTCGATGTCTTCACTCCGAGGGAGTCAGTAATCTTCTTTGAGTTCTCAAGCACCTTCCGCCCTGATTCTTCAAGTGGCCTGTAGTCGATAATCCCGGCTTCAACCCCTAAAATTATTGGGGGAGGAATAACGCAAAGGAGTGTCATCTCTGAGCTGAACTTCTCAGCGATACTGCAGGCGTATTTTACAGCCTCATCGGAATTCTTAGAGCCGTCAACTGGAACGAGTAGTTTTTTCATCATGTTGGGATCCCACCCTAAGTGATAGGAAGGAAGTAATGAAAAACCTTCCCGTGAGTTCATGTCGTCAGTGTAGGAGAGTCTGTGACTAGCTCTTCAACTCAAGACTCAATCAGACAGTCAGCGGTCGCGATCCCTGTTCATCATCCGAGGATTAAGCCAGTCCTCCAGCAGGGGTCTAAGAAAACTGTAAATAGCGTGGTGTATTTGTGGTATATATTAACTGAAATTTGTATATCGTTCGTCTTGTGATGTGGAGATGATAACTTTTACACGTTCAATTCATTAAGTGCTCTTAAATGATTAGGATCTTCTTTCGATTTTGACGTCTATTTGTATATGTCCAGTGCACTAGATTCGCTGGAAGTATTCTGAAGTTGGAAAGACTAAATCCTAGTTTAGTAATCTGTTTAGGAACGCGTGCAGTGACTGAGTTGAGTCTCGAAGAATACTTACTCCGCAATAATGTCTGGCATCGTTTCATTCAGAAAGCACAGACGATACATACAGCCGATGCGGCACAGGTTAGCGGGATAACACTCAATAAAGTAACAAAGAACCTCGTCTCCACCACTGACAATGGAGAGCATGTTCTGCTGATAGTGCCAGGAGACAAAAAGGTGAACCTGAAAGAGGCCGCTAGAGTTCTCAGCGCCAAGAATGTGGAACTGGTTCCCTTTGAGAAAGCTGAGAGTATCAGCGGCTATCCTCCAGGCGGAACCCCATCGATAGGACATAAGATCAAGATGAGGACCGTCATAGACAAGAACCTGCTTGCGTATGAAACCGTCTACTGTGGCGGTGGATCACGAGATAAACTACTTGAACTACAAGTTCAAGACATCATCAGATTGAATAATGCTGTAGCCGCAGAGATCGCTCAGTAACCCTAACCTCCCACAGGGGAGGGTGCTGTGGAATCTTGGGCCGGGGTGGCAGAGTGGCAAAACGCAATGGGCCAATGCGCCGGACTCGAGAATGAGAAGTCGACACATCCGGTTCTCCGTCAGGAGAGCAGGGGTTCAAGTCCCCTCCCCGGCGCCTAACACTTCCACTCTTGGAGTCCACAAGTTACTTGGTCGCTCTTGTTAGATTCACATCTCTTACCAGAACGTGAGGAGTGAGTGTTGGGATCTCTACCTCCCACCACTTGATCCATTGTCGTCTCTTTGAAAGGGCGGAAACATTCTTGAGCAACCTTGGAAGGTTCTCGCTTATCCTTAGTCCTTTGAGGGGTTGCGTAATCTCTCCACCCTCGACCCTAAACAGGCCGTCCCTGCAGACAGTCGAAAAGTCTCCAGCTCTGTAATCTTGAAATCTAGTGTACCAATTGTTCGTTATGTAGATGCCGTCATCCAACTCTCCGAGGAGTGTTTCATCATCAGCTTGGCCTCCCTCGACAACAATATTCCAAGGTTGCGGCACGATCCAGCCCGCATTCGCAGTTGTTGAACTCTTGAACTTCTTGGCTGTGGAGGAATTGTGCAGATAACTTCTGAGGGTTCCATTATCGATGACAACTGTTCTCCTAGTTGGGATCCCTTCATCATCAAAAATCCTAGAATTCAACCCATCAGGCAAGGTGCCATCATCAATTAATGTGACCTCTGTCGAGGCCACCTTCTTGCCGAGCATATTCGCCAGAAATGAGAGACCAGCGTCGACATTGAAGGCTGAGGCTGCACTCATCACATCGTTTACTAGGTTTGCAAACACATTTGGACCAAGTACCACATCGTACCTGCCCGGTTTGCCTTCAACGGGATTCATCGCCTTCTTGGCAATCTCAGCCGCCATCTTTCCAGCCTCCTCTGGGTGAAAATCCTTCTCCACCCTTGCACAGGAGTTCGCGTGACCTGAAGCGTCGCCGTCAGCAAACGCCCTAACTGATATTTCCAGAGATGATATGGTGTCCTCTCCAAAGGCTGAGGCTGAGGTCTCCAAAGTAGTACTCACATTCCTGAAGAGAAGAGCCCCCGCGACTCTCTTTGCGCCGCAAGATGTGGCACTACAGATCGTGGACTTGACATGCTCGACAAGGTTGGAACTCTGAATGGAGCGAAGGCTGGGCTGGAAGATCGCGTACTTGAAGGGCCCTCGGGGAAGCTTCACATAGTCCCTGTTCGGTCTCGTTGCCTTTGCCATCTTCAGGAGGTAGTCCGTAGACTTCATGATCGAGCCTCTTGATAGATCTTCTATGCTGCCGATCACGACCTTCTTTTTCATAGCGAGCATTACACTGACTGCTGACGAGCGCCAAGCCTTGGCAACAGTGACTTGGTTGTTTGAGAAGCGTATCATCTTCACATCTTCTGTTGTGCATATGGCGGCAACATCGTCTGCACCACCTCTTTGGCCCTCTCTGACTACAGATGCCGCCAGCGCTCTTGCAAGCATCTTAAGCCCACCCGAGCTGGACATGTCTTAGCCTAAGTTCTGCGCCACCTGTCCATACAGGCGCACCCTGCTGCGGATCACCCTTGCCGCACGTTGCAGCACTAAACGCAATGTCCTTTCCCACAGCATCTACACTCATGAAGAGCCTTGGGGTGGTGATCTCAAGAACTGGATTCCGAACTAAGTGTTTGAGTTCACCGTTTCGAATCAAGTAAGCCTCTAGGCCAACGTAGCGTTGGTTAAATCTTCTGTCGTCTATGTTCCATTCCATGAAGCTCTTGATGTAAACCCCTGTCGAAATGGGTTCTATGAGTTCGTGAAAGTTATGATCTCCGCTCTCCAAGTAGGTGTTAGACATTCTGATTATCGGCTCGCGGTTGTATGCGACTGCCCGGGCTGACGCGTTACTTTCGATGCCGAGTTCGGCAGCAGTCTCCCGGTTATGCAGGAGAGTGTTGACTATTCCATTCTTTATCAGTTCGCGACGCGAGGCTCTGATGCCTTCATCATCGTAAAGGTAATGTCCATACGAGTCGGGAATCGTGGGATCGTCAACTATCGTAATGTGTTCGCTACCCAGCCGCACTCCCAAGGTTTCGACCTTCACGAAGGATTCGCCTGCGGCAGCTGCTTCCCTGCCAAGTACGCGGTCAGCCTCAAAGGGATGCCCACATGATTCGTGGCAGACTATTCCCACTACCTCACTACCTAGGACAACATCGAGGTCGCCCTTGGGCGGCCGCTTTCCCTTAGTCAGCACGGAGGCGAGTATCTCGGCTTCTTCCGAAGCAAAGGTAGGGACATTCCATGACGAGACTGCTTCCCAGCCACCGCTTTCCCCTTTCTTGTTGAATCTCTGGGCTGTGCCTTTGCTGGGACTGTAAGCGGTTACCATAAAGGAGAAAGCTACTCTAGGGATCCTTGAGAGTATGTGAGTCCCCTCGCTGTTCAGATAGATCTTCTCGGTGACTGTTTCGCTCAGCGAAAGAATTCTCGCGGGGAACTTCGGCCCGCCCTTGATGTTGAAACTCTTATCCGTGTCTAGGAGAAGTTTGAGTTTATCCTCAACGCCAACAGAACTGAGTTTCCGTTTTTCCTTCACTTCCCATTCTGCCTTACTGGCTTTCGCATTAGAGAGCAGAATTGGCCTCCTCAGGGTGTTGGCAGAGGCGCGCGCCATGGATGCTGCTGAAAGAATGGTCTCAGCAATGCTGGTTTTATCAAGTTCATTTGTTGAAGCGAAACCAAGCGCGCCATTAATGATCAATCTTATGCCTAATCCCAGTTCTCTAAGGAAACCTGAGAATTGGGGCTCGCCATTCTTTATGATCGTTGCGTTGCTGGTGTCTTTCTGAATCCTAACCTCCGAGTATTTTGCGCCCAAGCTTCCAGCGTAATTGATAGCGAATTCCGGAATCTCCTTCAACTCTTGGTCTCTAGACTCAAGAGCCCGACCGAGATTTAAATGGATGCGCTGCACTGCACGATTAACAGGATCATCTTGACATATTACTGTTAAAAATAGCCAATCCTATCGTTGCTGCTATATTTGGTCATTTAACCGACAATGTGGGAAATATGGATTCAGGCTAAGCAATCTTGATGTGAGGTCACTAATGCTTAGAACAAGATAAGTACTCGAGCCCTCACTAGGCCAATAGAACGCAGCGCTGGATTCCTTCACGCCACCCCAAAGAGGAGCCACCTTGTCCAAGAACCTAAAAGATGCCCTTCAGAGCATGACGGTAGCTGGCTATCAACTCGAAGCAGAAGCCTTCGAGTTCCTCAAGATGCTCCAAAATGAGGAGCATTTCAACCTCCTAGTAATGGAATCACTGAAAGAAGCGGAGAGGCAGGATCCGAAGCCAGTCGTGATCACACGCAACCTCATAGAGGATGCGCTAGCAAGAGTAACCAGCAAGAAAGAAATCTCTGTAGTGAGAGGCCAGTTAAGGTCGCCCACTCCACTCGCCAAAGAAATAAGCACAGACCTGAAGATCCTTCATGACGGAACGGAAAGGGCAGAATCGAGCGGAACCATAGACGACTTCAACAAGTACTTCAGAGACCGATTCGAGAAACTCTCAAAAGTGATACATGAAAGATTAGACTTCAAGGACTCAAAAGACATAAACAGCGCCCTCCAAGTGAAATATGGTGAGAAAGTAAAGATCGTAGCCATAGTCATGGGCAAACGCGAAAGAGCCAATCAAATATTCTTGGAAATCGAGGATCTAGAAAGCTCAGCTACACTGCTGGTAGTTCCACAAAAGAGCCGAGAACTATTCGAAACAGCACGTAGAGTCCTCTTAGACCAAGTGATCGGAATAGAGGCTATACGCGGCAAGAGTGACCTCCTCATAGCAAATGAAATAGTTCTGCCAGACATCCCTGAAAGAAAGCCGGCAAGAGCTACCCACCCGCTTAACGTCGTACTGTTGTCGGATATTCATGTTGGTAGCAAGACCTTCCTCACGGACATTTTTGAACGACTCATCCTGTGGCTCAACGGGAAAGTTGGAAGCCAAAAGCAGATAGACGCTGCATTCAGCACCAAGTACGTATTGATAGCTGGAGACCTTGTTGACGGCGTAGGCGTCTATCCCCGCCAGCAAGAAGAGTTGGCCATCGCCGATATTTATCAACAGTACAAACTGGTGGCGCAATATATCGAGCAGATACCTGACTACATAGAAGTAGTAGTTATCCCGGGCAACCACGATGCTGTAAGACAAGCACTACCTCAACCAGCAATCCCAAAGGAGTTCGCGGAACCAGTATACGAGGCTAGAAACGTAAGGAGCCTCGGGAATCCGTCTGAGTTGAAACTGCACGGCGTCCACTTCCTGATGTATCATGGAAGGAGTCTGGATGATGTAATAGCGAGGGTTCCTAACCTCAGCATGAGAACGCCAGAGAAGGCCATGGAGTACCTACTCAAGTGCAGACACCTAGCCCCTGAGTATGGAGCAAGAACCTCCTTGGCGCCCGAGAGCAGGGATCGCCTTATAATCGATCAAGCACCCGATGTCTTTCAGGCAGGTCATATCCATGTTGCCAGTAACTCAACATACAAAGGTACGGTTGTAGTCAATTGTGGCGCTTGGCAAGATCAGACTGAATACCAAAGAAGAATGGGACTGGAACCCACACCAGGTCTCATGCCAATTCTGAATCTGCAATCGTTGAGTTTGAATCTGATTGATTTTATTGGTAGTGAGGCAACTATCTCGATGAGCCAGCGGGCCTCCTAAGGGATCGAGGTACGTACCGGAACAGAGAACTGACCAAACCATCCTCAGACAAGGCCTCAACAATCGCCCTCTCCGTAACTCCTAACCTTACCTTCTTTGTCCTTCCGTACCTCCCAAAGTTCACAACCCTTGCGTTAAGTACGCCCATTATGTCAAGTTCACTAATGAGACCACTGACTCTACGCTGAGTCAACGAGTCAACTTTGATCTCTCTGCACAACTCCTGATAGATGGCGTAGACATCGCCTGTCACAGCATCGCTTTGCGAGTAATTGCTGAATAGGAATATGCTAAGCAGAACCAGCTTCAAGTGTAGAGGTAGAGAAGTCAATATCTCGGTAGTCCTGTCATTCTCCACCTTCTTCTGTGCAGCCCTAACATGCTCCTCCGTTACCTCCTCAGCACTGCTCCGCTCTGCCAGCTCGCCGGCAACGCGCAGAAGATCCAGTGCCCTCCGGGCGTCTCCATGCTCACCAGCAGCGATTGCTGCACAGAGTCTTATCGCAGACTCTTTGAGGTGTCCTTCATGGAACGCTATCTTGGCTCTGGCCTGCAGAATATTGTTGAGCTCGTCGGCTAGGTACGGCTTGAATATGACCTCTTCCTCCCCTAGGCAACTGAGAATGCGGGGATCTAGAAACTCCTTGAAGTGGAGATCATTAGAGACTCCGACGAGGCCCACCCAGCAACCGTGTAAAGTCTCGTTGATTCTTGTCAGTTCGTATAGTAGACTGTTCTCCTCACGATGCTTGACGAGTGTATCGATCTCGTCAAGCACAATCAGAAGGCAGAAGCCTGACCGATTGATGCCATCCCTGAACCTGTCGAAGAGTTCACCAACAGCCAATCCAGTAAAGGGAACATAGATCCCTATGGAGCGGCATATCTCTGCTAATACCCTGTAGTTGGTACCTGAGAGTCTACAGTTGACATATGAGAGTCTCAGTCTGGCGCCTAGTTCGTTCGCCTTCTTTCCCAGACTGTCTAGTACGTTTCGCACAACAGCAGTCTTGCCGGTTCCTGTCTTCCCATATATGAAAAGGTTAGAGATCTTGGAGAGGGTTAGAGCTGGGGCAAGTATTTTTCCCAAGCGATATATCTCATTGTGCCGGTGAGGAAGATCTTTAGGAATATAATCGTGCCTGAGGACTTCTCGGCTTGAAAAGATCTTGCTGCCAGACAAGAACTTTTCAAAGATGCCTTCGAGAGCCTCAGAGCTAGGCAAGCCTGGCCACCGATAACCCCTCGGAACTTCCCCCCATTCATATTAAGAATTTCTGTACATCAAACCCAATAGGACACAGCGAAAAACTAAATATCTAAGCCTGCCAATCTCCAATCCGCAATTTCGGAACTGATTAAATACCGGACTATTCAGGCTTGACCGACTTTAGAGTACAAGAGTGGGATTGAGAATGAGAATTTATGATTTCGAGCAGGGTGACGGAAAGAACAAGAAGCTGCTAGGTGGAAAGGGCGCAGGACTCTGTGAGATGACGAGGATTGGACTGCCGGTTCCGCCTGGTTTTGTTATTCCAACAGAAGCCTGCCTTGATTACTACCGAGAAGGTGAAAGATTACCTAGGGATCTGATGGGTGAGGTGAAACAACATGTCACCACTATCGAGGAGAAAGTTGGAAGAGGCTTCGGCGACTTCAAGAATCCTCTGCTTGTGTCAGTGCGCTCTGGGGCTGCCCTCTCGATGCCCGGGATGATGGATACTATTCTTAACTTAGGCCTCAACGATGAGACTGTCGCTGGACTTGCTGAACAGACTAAAGACGAA
>Ga0172366_10001280_pt1 | contig 19462 bp, 18 predicted proteins | sample LakKivSesite69cm_FD_114533 | JGI IMG/M metagenome (GOLD analysis project Ga0172366, IMG submission 114533) | Sediment microbial communities from Lake Kivu, Rwanda - Sediment site 69cm | ecosystem: Environmental > Aquatic > Freshwater > Lake > Sediment | place: Rwanda: Western Province, Lake...
CGCTTTGGCCGCCTCGTCAACGGCGCTCGTCGTGTCGGCGAAGCTGTAGGAAGGACGGAAATCGCTCTCGGTCGTGTCCACCACCGGGATGATGATGCCCATGACGCTCCGCTCGCGGAGGGCGATCTCGATGCCACTTGATCCGCTCAGGCCCGCACGCAGCACCTGCGGCTCTCCAACCTCCACCTCGGCCCGGATGAGCCGCTCGTAGGCTTCCCGCAGAAGCCGCTCCACCTCCTGACGTTCCTTGCGCAGGTTATCCACAAGGCGCATCACCTCCATGATGAGCACCTGCCGCTTCTGTTCGAGGAGATCGTACCCCTCCTGGGCAAGCGCCAGCTCATCCCTGATGCGGATGAGGTTGATCTTCGTCGCCGGTATGTTGAGACGTGGCATGGTGATTCACACCTTACGCAAAAGCTGCAAGAGGCTTCGTAGGGGCACGGCGCGCCGTGCCCCTACGGATTTATGATTCCCCCCTAATGCACCCTGCAACCGAAGCTGCGGGCCATGGCACAAAGTCGGTCAAAGCCGACCTCAAAGGCCTCCCAATGAAGGCTATACGTGCTCCCGGCCCGCAGGTTCCGTTGCAGGTGCAGTACGCCTACCTCTTAGAAGTATCCGCCCGTAGAAAGCTGCTCCAGTTGGCGTGGGACATAGTGTCTGTAAGCCCCAAGACTCTCCGTAGGCTGTCCGCCCGGGCGGCCTCCTTCACGCTATCCAAGTACACGTCAAACCACTTGACGAAGGAGCGTGGCCCAACCAGTGAATGAGATTCGTAGCCGTACACCTCCGTCATGGCCCAGTCTTGGGAATCATACTCAGGGTCAGGCACTATCTTGATCGAGAACCTCTCTGCCGACAGTGGACGTATTGTATCAGAGACAAGGAACTCCCGGCTCCAAAGTTCCTTCTTTCGTTTATCCTTCGCATGCACACGTACACAAAACGCAGTAACGGTCCAAGTTTCGCTTCCATTGTAGATACTTCCATAGAAGGTGTCGTTCAATAGGCCGTCGATGCCAGCTCTCCCTGTAACCTTGCCAGATTCGCGCGACGGCATGACACGAAGGGTCACCTCATGTGTGTCCACACTTGCGGTGTCACGACTCCAGAGCCTTTCCTTCCATTCACCATTGACAAGATAGCTTGCTTTCCCTGTCAAGCGGTTCAGTCGGATAACCTGTGTATCCCCAGCCAGTTTCTCATAACGGTACAAGGTTGGCCAAAAGAGTACAGCAAATATGATCGCTGTAATGAAAAGAACCCAAAGAGCCCGCAGACCCATGGCAACCCCCACTGCTGGGTGGCTCTCTCACGTACACCATAAAGCTACCAAGGAACGACCCCAGATGATTGCAGCCAAAACTGCAAGCAGTAACCCATAAAACGGCCAGATGGAGACAGACGCCACTGCCTTGAGTGTTGACTTGGCGGTATCCCAGCCGGTTCCCTTCAGAGTAACGACAAATAGGTCCTTCGAGCCGACGCTGTCAGTGTGCAACTTGGCAATGAAGCCGTTGTACACATCACGAAATCGCCGCTCTAAGCCAAGGTAGTAGGAGTCCAATAAGCCAAAGAGAACTACTGGAACAGCAGCCACCAAAAGATATTCCGACTTCTGTTTCTCAGCGGTAACCACTAGCAATGCCGAGATTAGAGCTATGCACCATGTCTTACATGCAGCACTGTTATTCGCCATGCGGCTGATAACGCCTTGCAATATCATCAGATAGTTCTGGACGGATGTTGATTCGTGATTAATTTCACTCATGGGCCCATTCCCTAGCTCGCAAGCAGATTCCCTAGGTTCGGCCAATCCCACCGGTATAGCTTTCCGGCGTTCGGGACAGGGGTATAATCACCTTCCTTATATCCTATTATCTGCACGATCTTCTTGCCCTCTTCTCGAGCAATGCGAACTTCCTTCAAAACGCCGGAGGCCTTGTGTGTTTGCCGCCCCACCATGACAAGGACAATTTCGGACCTGCGAATAGCAGCTCTCGCTTTGTCCTCCCATGTCTTTGACGGTGCAGCTTCTTTGAGCGAGAGGTCAACAATCTCGAAGGGAGCATCGGGATTCTTTGCCTGCCCGACGATGAATTCCTTCAGAACCTGATCATTGTCGAAATCGAAACTGACGAAAACCCGCTTCTTTGCCATACGACTCTCCTTAAAAGAATGTACACCATGAACTCGCTAAGCAGCCCCCGCTAATCTTTCGGCAAGTACTTCTCGATCTGCGCTTCCTTGACGCGGGTGAGTTCCGTCACCGGCAGATGCTTCAGAAGCCGCCAGCCAAGGTTGAGCGTCTGCTCGATTGAACGATCCTCATCGAACCCCTGCTGGATGAATTCTTTCTCGAAATGCTGACCGAACTGGAGGTATTGCTTGTCAATGTCCGAAAGCTCTTCCTCCCCGATGACGGCGGCGAGCACTTCGACGCGCTTCACGCGAGCGTATGCGGCGTAGAGCTGGCTTGAGACGTTGCGGTGGTCTTCCCGCGTGCGGCCTTCGCCGATGCCGTCGTTCATGAGGCGCGAAAGGGACGGCAGGACGTTGATCGGCGGATAAATCCCCGCGCCCTGCAACGCTCTGCCGAGCACGAGCTGCCCTTCGGTGATGTAGCCCGTCAGGTCGGGGATCGGGTGCGTGATGTCCTCGTTCGGCATGGTGAGGAGCGGCAGTTGCGTGATGGAACCGGGTTTCCCGATCACCTGCCCAGCGCGTTCGTAGAGCGAGGCGAGGTCGCTGTAGAGGTACGCCGGATACCCTTTGCGGCTCGGCACTTCGCCCTTGGCGGTGGCCACTTCGCGCAACGCTTCGCAGTAGTTGGTCATGTCGGTGAGCACGACGAGCACGTGCATCCCCACCTCAAACGCGAGGTACTCCGCGAGCGTGAGCGCAGAACGCGGGGTGATGATGCGTTCGATGGAGGGGTCGTCGGCGAGGGTGAGGAAGGTCACCACGCTGTTCCGTGCGCCGCTCTCCTCGAAGCTCTTCCGGTAGAACTCGGCCACGTCGTGCTTGAGGCCCATCGCCCCAAAGACGACGGCGAATGGCTCCTTTTTGCCGATGATCTTCGCCTGCCGGATGATCTGGGCGATGACGCGGTCGTGCCAGAGGCCCGATGCGGAGAAGATCGGCAGCTTCTGCCCGCGCACGAGCGTGTTCATCGCGTCAATCGCGGAAATGCCGGTCTGGATGAAGTCGCTCGGATGCTGCCGGAGGGTCGGGTTGATGGCGGCTCCCGCGACGGAGCGCATCTCTTTCGGGATGGGCGGCGGTCCGCCGTCAATTGGCTCGCCGAGGGCGTTGAACGTCCGTCCGAGCATCTCTTCCGAGACGGGGATGCGGACCGGCCTTCCCATGAAGCGCATGCGCGTCGCGCCAATCGAGAGGCCGCTCGTGTGCTCGAAGACCTGCACCACCGCAGCCTTCGTCCCCACCTCAAGGACGCGGCCATGCTTCACCTCGCCCTCGTCGGTGACGATCTCCACCATCTCGTCATAGCCAACGTCGTGGATGCCCTCGATCATCACGAGAGGCCCGACGATGCGTTGAACCCCGACGTATTCTTTACCTGCTGCTACGGTCGCCATGGTTGCCTCACTCGGCGAGAAGCGCCTCGACCTGTTCGTCTATCGCTTTGTCAATGCCGTCGAACTGCTCGAGTTTGTCGTTCGGGATGTTCGACTTCATACGGTTGATGTCGTTCCGCACGCCAAGCTGCTGGAATCGGTAGATGGGAGTGCCCTTCTTCACCACGTCTTGTCCGCGATGGAAATAGTGGAGGATCACGTTGAGCATCCGCAGTTGTTTTTCCGGCGCGGCGAACGTGTCTACCTCGTCGAACGCGCTCTGCTGGAGGAAGGCATTCTGTAAGATGCGGGCGGTGTCGAGGATGAGCTTCTGCTCGTCGGGCAACGCCTCTTCGCCGACAAGCTTGACGATCTGCTGGAGCTTGTCGTCGCGCCGCAGGATGTCCACGGTCTCCTCGCGCAAGGCGTGCCAGTCGAGCGCTTCGCCGCCGATTCCCTTCCACCACTCGAGCACCGATTCCACGTACGCGCTGTGGCTGTTGATGTAGTTGATGGACGGATAGTAGCGCGCGCTTGCCAGTTCCTTGTCGAGCGCCCAGAACGCCCCGATGAAGCGCGAGGTATGCTGCGTCACCGGCTCGCTGAAGTCGCCACCGGCAGGGGAGACGGCCCCGATCACGCTCACGGACCCGGTCTCGCCGCCAAGCGTCGTCACGAAACCGGCGCGCTCGTAGAACTCGGCCAACCGCGTCGCCAGGTACGCCGGGAACCCTTCCTCTGCGGGCATCTCTTCCAGGCGACCCGATAGCTCGCGCAAGGCTTCCGCCCAGCGTGAGGTCGAGTCGGCCATGAGCGCGACGTGGTAGCCCATGTCCCGGTAGTATTCCGCGAGGGTGATCCCCGTGTAGATGCTCGCTTCGCGGGCAGCCACCGGCATGTCGGAGGTGTTGGCGATGAGGATCGTGCGCTCCATGAGCGGGCGGTTACTGCGCGGGTCAATGAGCTTCGGGAACTCGACGAGCACCTCCGTCATCTCGTTGCCGCGCTCGCCGCAGCCGATGTAGACGATGAGGTCCGCATCGGACCACTTCGCCAACTGGTGCTGCGTGATCGTCTTGCCCGTGCCGAACCCGCCGGGGATTGCTGCCGCGCCACCCTTGGCGATGGGGAAGATGCAGTCAATGACGCGCTGCCCGGTCACAAGCGGCCTGTCGTTCGGAAGCCGCTCCGCCACAGGGCGCTTCAGGCGCACCGGCCACCTCTGGATCATCGTGAGGGGCGTCTCGCCGGAGTCGGTCTTGATGCGGGCAATCTCGTGTTCGATGGTGTACTTGCCCGGCCCGACGACGCTCACCACTGTCCCGTGCATGTCGGGCGGGACCATGATCCGGTGCTCGATCCGTTGCGTCTCCGGGACCGTCCCAATGACCATGCCAGGCGTGACTTCCTGGCCGGGACGGACCTTCGGGGTGAACTCCCACTCGGTATCACGCGGCAACGCGGGCATTCGCACGCCGCGACCGATGAAGACGCCGGTGGCCGACGCGATTGCCTGGAGGGGACGTAAGATGCCGTCGTAGATGCTCGTGATCAGCCCGGGGCCGAGTTCGGCGGCGAGCGGGAACCCGGTGCTGTAGACCGGAGCGCCCGGCATAAGCCCGGTGGTGTCCTCGTAGACCTGAATGGTCGCTTCTTCGCCTCTCAGCCCGATGACCTCACCGATGAGCCGTTCCTCGCCCACTTCGACCATATCCAGCATATGCACGCGACGGGTTTCCATGGTGCGGACCACCGGTCCGCTCACCCAGCTTACCCTGCCGATTGGCTCATCCTGCATGGCTTAACCTCACCCAGATCATGGCTCGCACGTCGGCCATCTGACGCGCCAGCCGATTGTCCAGTGTGTTGTCGAATCGTTCCCGTCCATCCGCGTGCATGACGACCACGCCGCCGAGCGCATCGAGCGTCTCTTCGGCGAGCGCTGCACGCTTGCCGGTCTGCTGCTTCACCGCATCGAGGAACGCGGCGTCCACCCGCGCACGGTCGCCGGAGCGGACGACCAGGCGCACCGCGTCGCCGGAGATGGCCTTTGCCCCTTCGATGGCGAGGGCGAGGAGAAGTTCTCGCCCTTTCTCATGGTCGGATGCAACCTCAGCGAGCTTCTTGCGGGCTTCGGCGAGCACGCTGCCGATCATCGCCTCTCTGGCCTTCAAGCGTTCTCGCTGGATTTTGGCCTCCGCTTCGGCAAATAGCCGTTGCCGTTGGCGCTCGGTCTCTTCTTCCGCCTTCGCCATCGCGGCGGCGTGGTCCTCGGCAATGCGCGCATCCACTTTCGCGGAGGCCTGCTGACCGGCCTTGATCGCATCCTGTACGATCTCGTAGGCGACCGCACGGGCGTCGGTCAGCACCGCTTCACGAAGGTTGTCAATCGTGCTGTTCATTGGTCTGCTCCAGCCCTACCGCCTCCATGACGAGGGAAAGCACGGTCGAGCGCTCGGCAAGTGGCCCCTGCTCATCGGGTATTTCCAAGATCAAGGGATGCCGACGGGTGAACGTCAGGTTTGTGAGCTTCTCCCGCACGGGAACGGCCAGCCGGTCCGTGATGAGGAGCAACCCGATGTCCGGCTCCCTGAGCGCGGCGTCAACGGCGGCTTCCACCGCTCCGGCATCGGAAAGGGCAACCCCTTCGACGCCGATGAGCGCGAAGCCTTTGACAACCTGTTCGCTGCCGATGCAATAGGCTTTCATCGCATCCTCATCCGGTCGGCAGGAGATCAACCGGCCTTCGTGTAGATCATGATGCAGATGATGAGGCCGTAGATGGCGATTCCTTCAGCAAGCCCGACGAAGATGAGCGTCTTGCCGAGCATGTCCGGCTTCTCGCTGATCGCGCCAAGGGCCGCCGCACCGACCTGCGCGACCGCGATACCGGCTCCCACGCACCCCAGGCCCACCGCCAGCGCGGCCCCGATCATCATCAGCCCTCTGTCACCTGATGCGACGGCGGCGGCTTGCTCTCCCACCTGTGCCAACACGACATCGGGAAATAGCGCAGTCAGCAGCGCCGCCAGAATCACGACGGCGTTCACGGACAAAAGCGTCCAGATGACCACTTTCAGCGTTCTCATGAACCACTCTCCCCTGTCTCGGTTTCAATCCACGCCCCCACGAGGAGGGCGACATGGAGACGTCAACTACGCGCTGCGCAACGGGGCGAACCTGCTCCCGCCGCCACGGAAGAACTTGCCGAACACCTCGTAGTACTCAAGACGCAGACACTGAATGGAAACGATAAGCCCTTCCATCACGATCACGAAGATGTTGCCGATCACGAACGCCGAGATGTAGCCCAGGCCATGAGGCGCGCCGGAGATCATCACCCCGATGATGTGGATGGCCATGAACAGCGCGGCATGGGTCAGCCCGAACGCGGCCACACGGATGAAAGACACCGTGTTGCTCAGGTAGCGGATCAACGTATCCATGAGATCAATGACGGCCTGGACGACGAAGAAGCCCACGCCGCCTTCGATGAGTTCGTGCTTCCGCTCTATCGCCCTGATGATCGGCTCGCGCACGAACAGCGCCACCAGACCCACAAGGAGCGCGATCCCCAGGACGCTCGTAAAAGCTCCGCCCACCCCGATCAGCTTCAGGACCACCCACACGAGCGCACCCCAGTAGAACGTCAGACCGAGCACACCGTACGGGTCAAAGAGCGCAATGCCCCAGGCGCGGGCGCGGATGCTGTTGACGATGTTGAATATGATCCCCAGCGAGAGCATTACGATGCCGAACCCGACCGTCAGGCCACCGAGGACGGTGAGGTTATCATCCACGACGGTGGTGTGGTGCTCCACGAGCGGAAAGAACACGCCGGGAATAAGCTCCCCCTCCACGCCGAAGACGCTCCCGTAGATGGCGCCAAAGATCATCGAGGAGATGCCGCACATGCCGAGGATGCGCCCAAGGTTCTTCAACGAGGGCCACTTCTTCGCGGCCCAGAAGCCGGAAGCCGCAAGCACAAGCCCCTGCCCCACGTCGCCGAACATCACTCCGAACATGAGCAGATAGGAAACCGCCACGACGACGGTGGGGTCAATCTCATGCGGGCTGGGCAGGGAGTAGGTGGTGACGATGTCCTCGAACGGCTTGAAGACGGAGGGGTTCTTGAGTTCGACGGGGATTGCCGGGTCGCCGGGGAGCGGATCGCGGACCTCGACATACGCCGACGAGCCGATAGTGTTCTGGATCGCCGAGGTCAGCGTGGGCACGCCTTCCTTCGGCACCCAACCGGTCACATAGACGAGCCTCGCCGTCTTCCCGAACGACTGTTGCGCCGTGAGCACGAGCCGGGCCGCCCGCACCTTTTCCCAGAGCGCGTACACCTCACCCGCCTCCACGAGCGTCCTCTCGCGCAGGCGCTCTGTAAGCTCTTTCCGTTCGACCTCAAGCTCGCGCAGTTGGCCCCAGAGACGCTCTTCCACCTCGGCGGGAAGGCCGGTGAGTTCCTCCGGCAGTTCGAGCGGCTTGAAGTTGGCTCCCGCGAGCGTCCGCTCCACCTGCGCTTTGGAGGCGATGCGCGAGAAGACGAGCACAAGGTCCCACCCTGTCGCGGGGCCTGGCAGGCGGATGATCACGTGCGGCAATTCGCCGAGGGTCGCTTCCACGCGGCGGATATTCACGTCCCGCAGCACGCCGATGTACACGGAAAGGTGCTTGGTCCCCCGGAGTTCTTCGAGCTTCCAGTTCACCGGAGACAGCAGGAGGAGGTTCTCGATCTGCTGCAAGAGTTTCTGCCGCTTTCCGGCGAGCGCGGCGAGCGCGGCCTGAATGTGCTGGGCGTCGCCGATGATCTTGTTGACGCGCTGCTCCAGTTCGCCGATCTCCCGCTCCGGCTCGATGTCTACTTCAAAAGGCGAACGTTCGGGCGCAAGCTTCATCTCCAGGTAGTGCGCCAGCTCTTGCAGCCCCTGTTCGAGCGCTTCGTACCGCACGATCAACGGGTGCGCCGCCGCCGTCTCCAGTTGAAGCACCGGCGAAGGCGGCTCCACCTGGACAACCCCGGACCGGGCAAGCACCCGTGTGAGCGTCGTGGCCTGGCTATCGAGCGCAAGGACGCCCAAACGCGCCATGCGTACCGGCTGAAGCACGACCCCCCCCTAGATCAACAACTCTCTCAGACGGATATTCTTCGCATCACGTCGCTTCGCTTCGTAGACGTGAGTCAGGTTCGTGATCTCGATGTATTTCAAGAACAGGTGCGCGACTGTGCTGCCGACGTGAAACGGGTATCCTGCGAGCTGCATGAGGGCGCACTGCCGGAAATAGCGCATCATCCCACGTTCCACCTCGCCTGCGCTCTTGGCCCCGACAAGAAACGGCGCGTACGGCGTATCGCGCACCGCCGCAAGCAATTGGGCAAGCCCTTCCGCGCCAGCCAGTGCACGGCGGTGCGACAGCCGCAGGTGCTGGCCATGATGAATGAGATACCCCAGCGTCTCGTCGTTGCTCGCGCCGAACAGCACCCGCAGCCTGCACGCAGAGGTGACGTTGAACACGTCGTACCACGTGCCGAGGATCGCCCCAACGTGCATCCGGTCGTCCCCGGTCAAGCTCCGTGCGGCGAGCCACATCCCGTGCAGCACAAGGAGATCAAGGCCGATTTCCATCGGGAAGAGAGAGCCTTGTTCCTCCACCCGGTGCAGCGCGTTCTGCAATGTAGCGCGATACGGCGCAGGGGTTCGCTCGACAGCATCGGCCAGGTCCACCGCCTCGTCGAAATCCGCTTCGCGTGCCCTCTCAAGCAGGCGCAGGCCTCCGATGTACGGCGTCCGGGCAGCCGGTGGAATGCCCCGCCTGACGCACCCCAGCATGGCCTTGATGAATGCGATCTCGCGCTGGCCGTACATCGCCCGCAGAACTGCCCGGCCAGGCCCCGAAACCACCGTGATCGCCGCCCGGTAATCCTGATCGAGTTCGAGCCAGAGACGTTGCACGGGGGAAAGCGCCTCCTCGGCCCCGTTGCGGTGGCGAAAATAGCCCTGGGACTCAAGCTGCCGGGTGATGTTCTCGACCGTGGGAAGATCGGCCAGGCGGAGAAGCGTCTCGGTCGGCAGAATCTGCCCGATCAAGGCTCTCGCACGTGCATTGAGATAGGCTGAAGCCATCCTGTTTCATCTCAATTGTTTCAATCGTTTCAATCGTTTCAACCCACGCCCCCGCATGGGGGCGACTGTAGCGCACTTAACACGCTACAGAACGAGGAATGCGCAACACATCTCACGACGCGAGGATACGCGCCACGATTTCATCCACGAGGTGCGGCATTTTCTTCCCAAGCTCGGCTTGCTGGTTGGCGAGTTCTTCCTTGGCGCGAGCACTCAGGGCGTCGGTTTCCTGTCGGGTCTTGGCCAGGAGTTCCTGAATGCGAAGCTGTGCTTCCCGAACCGTGAGCGTATGCGCCGTGGTGCGGCGTTCTTCCGCCTCACGACGCGCCCGGTCGAGAAGCTCTTTCGCTTCCGTCCGAGCCTGAGCCACGATTTCCTCAGCCTCGGCTTCGACCTTTTGCATCGCGGCCAACGCTTGCGCCGCCACCACCTCGCCGCCTACCGCCGGTTCCATGACCATCCCCTCGTTTGTTTGTTTCAATCGTTTTAATCCACGCCCCCGCATAGGAGGCGACCCCTCTGCCGCAACTTACTGGACACAAGGGAAAATAGTAGCTAGCCATGGCAAAGGCAAGGACGATCTTGAAGCATTTCAAGAAATTTCGTGCATTGAGCGAGAACACCGCCGTCGCTATACGGTGAAGTACTTCATCTCCGGATGATGCCCGACGAGCGCGGCGGTGCTCTGTTCGGGGACCATCTGGAATGCTTCCGTCTGCGTGACGCCGATGGTCTCCTCCGGGTTCAGCAGCGCGAAGAACTTGGCCTGTTCGGACATCTCCGGGCAGGCCGGGTAGCCGTAGCTGTAGCGCAGCCCCCGGTCCCGTTCGATGCCCCATTCGCGGCGGATGCGGCGGTGGTTGTGCTCCGCAAGCGCTTCGGCTGCCTGCACGGAAATGCCGTGCAGATAGAGGCTCTTCGAGTACTCTCCCCGTGCGTTCATCTCCTCGCAGACGCGGCTTGCCCGGTCGCCGATGGTGACCACCTGGAACGCGATCACGTCCATCCTCCCGGAGTCCGCGCTCGACCAATAGTCGGCAAGGCAGAGGTGTTGCCTGTCCGGTTGTCGGGGAAACGTGAACTCGTAGAGCACCTTCGCGTAGTCGTTCGGGTCGTAGACGAGGAGGGTTTCGCCGCGTGACTGGCAGGGGTAATAGCCATACACGACTTTCGGGATGAGGTAGCCCTCGCGCTCGATCTCCGCCTCCATCTCCTTGAGGAGGGGCATGAACTTCTCCGCGACGAGGCGGTCGTATTCCTCTTTGGAATCGCCCCGCACGCCCCAGTTGAGCTTGAATAGCTCGCGCAGGTCGAGCAGAGGCCACAGTCCCTTGACCGGCACATCGAGCACGACCTTCGACCCCCAGAACGGCGGCGTCGGCACGTCGGGCGCGGGCCTGACCTGCGAACGCACCTTCGGCGCGGCTTTCAACTCCTCTTTCCGGGCTTCCGCCTTCCGGACGTACTCCTGCGCGAAATAGTCCACCGCGTCCTGCCGAACCTCGCGGATCGCGTGTTCGGCCCTGTCTTTGTGTGCGAGGGCATTCATGATCTCAAGGCCCTCGAACGCGTCGTTCGCATAGAAGACGCCGCCCGCGTACGTGTGACAAAACTCCTTCTCCGCCTCCTGCTCGACGAAGCTGATCCTGCGCCCGTAGGTGCGGTTGATCGCCGCGCCGCCGATGAGCACCGGGAAGGAGAGGCCCTGCTTGTGCAGTTCCTGCACGACGTAGCCCATCTGCTTCGACGTGGAGACGAGCAGCGCGGAAAGGCCGATTGCGCCCGCGTTCACCTCTTTCGCCTTCTCAATGATGGCGCTCACGGGGACCTGCTTGCCGAGGTCGAAGACTTCGTAGCCGTTGTTGGTGAAGATCGTCCGCACGAGGTTCTTCCCGATGTCGTGCACGTCGCCGTAGACCGTCGCCAACACGACGCGCCCCTTCGAGACGGCGTCGTCCTTATCGAGGAATTGCTCGACGTGCGCGACGGCGCGCTTCATGACGCCCGCCGATTCGAGCACGAACGGCAGGATGAGTTCGCCCGCGCCGAACTTGTCGCCCACCTCCTGCATCGCCGGGAGGAGCACGTCGTTGATCACCTCCACCGGCGTATGGCGCGCAAGGCATTCGTCGAGGAGCGCTTCGATGCCCTCCGGACGGCGGTTCACAATGCAGTAATGGACAATCCGCTCCGCCGTCATCCCTTCGGTGGGGTCAACCTTCTCCTCTTCTTTTGCGGTCAGGGATTCGAAGTGCCCGATGAACTTCGCCAGCGCGTCGGGCGAGCGGTTCTCCACGAGCGCGTCGGTGATCGCACGCTCTTCTTCCGGGATCGAAGGATACGGCGTGATGTGCGCCGGATTCACGATTGCCGCGTCAAGCCCGGCCTGCACCGCATGGTGGAGGAAGATGCTGTTGAGCACGCTCCGCGCGTACGGCTTCACGCCGAACGAGACGTTGCTCACGCCGAGGATCGTGAGCGCGCTGGGAAGTCCCTCCTTGATCCGACGGATCGCCTCGATGGTCTCGACGGCGGAGTTGCGAAGCTCCTCCTGCCCAGTGGTGAGTGGGAAGGTGAGCGCGTCGAAGAGGAGGCGCCCCGGTTCGATGCCGTATTCCTCCGTGGCGATCCTGTAGATGCGCTCGGCGATGGCGAACTTCCGGTCGGCGGTGTGCGCCATGCCTTCCTCGTCTATGGTGAGGGCGATGACCGCCGCGCCGTATTTCCTGACGATGGGCAGCACCTTCGCCACACGCGAGCCATCGCCTTCGAGGTTGATGGAGTTGACGATGCCGCGCCCCGGCAGCCACTTGAGCGCCTCTTCGATGACCTCCGCCTCGGTGGAGTCAATGACGAGCGGCGCGGGCACGCTCTGCGAGAGGAGCCTGACGACCGTCCGCATCTGTTCCTTCTCGTCGCTCCGTTCGGTGAGCGCGGTGCACACGTCGAGCACGTGCGCGCCGCTTTCGACCTGGCCGCGTGCGATGGGAATAAGCCCCTGGTAGTCGTCCTTGAGCAGAAGCTCCTTGACCTTGCGGCTGCCGACCGCATTGAGCCGTTCGCCGACGATGAGCGGGCGCGGGTCCTGCGCGAGCGGTGCGGAGGTCATTGCAGAAGACAGGTAGATGGTCCCAATGGGTCGGCGGAGCGTCGGTTTCGGCCTGCCGATTGCCGCGATCATCCGCCGGATGTGCTCCGGCGTCGTGCCACAGCAGCCGCCCACGACGCCGACGCCGAAGTCCTTGACGAACCGGGCGAGCGACTCGGCCATCTCACCCGGCCCCATCGGGTAGACCGTCTTTCCTCCCTCGTTGAGAGGCAGACCCGCGTTCGGGATGCAGCTCACCGGGACCGGGCTGAACTCGCCGAGGTAGCGGATGGAGTCGGTCATCTCCTTCGGGCCGGTGCTGCAATTCAGGCCGACCACGTCCGTGCCGAGCGCGGTGACCGTCGTGAGCGCGCTGCCGATGTCGGTCCCCAGGAGCATCCGCCCCGTCGCATCGAGCGTCACCTGCGTGATGAGCGCGACGGGCCTCCCCGATTCCGTAATCGCCCGCTTCGCGCCGAACATCGCCGACTTGACCTCAAGGATGTCCTGGCTCGTCTCGATGATGAGCGCATCCACCCCTCCGGCGATGAGGGCGGCGGCCTGCTCGTGGTAGACCTCTTCCAGCCTGTCGGGGGTGATGTTGCCGAGGTCGGGGTCGGTTGATGAGGGGAGCATCCCGGAGGGACCCATGCTCCCCGCGACGAACCGGGGCCAGTCGGGCGCAGAATAGTCCTCCGCCGCACGACGCGCAAGCTCCGCCGCCGCGAGGTTGACTTCCCTCACCTCGTCGCCCTTGCCGTATTCGTCGAGCTTGAGGCGCGTGCTGCCGAACGTGTCGGTCTCGATCACGTCCGCCCCGGCCTCAAGGTAGCTGCGGTGGATCTCGTCAATCACCGATGGCTTGGCGACCACGAGGTAGTCGTTGCAGCCTTCGAGCTTCTGCCCGCCGAAGTCCTCCGGCCCCAGGTTCCGCGCCTGAATCTCCGTGCCCATCGCCCCGTCGAAGAAGACGATGCGTTCCTTCAGCGCGTCGAGGAGTCTGCTCTGCGTATTCATGTGGTAGCATATCCCTCGCTATGGAAATCACGATGCGCGTGAGCATCGCAAGCCTTCATGGACACAATCGCTCTCTGCTTCGTATTAACAATCTATGCCGCCCGATCCTTCCGCCCTTCATACCTGCATCTCAAGGAGGTCCTACCATCAGGGGTCGGGGTGCGGTGAGTGATGACTGAGCAATCAATTTACTCGTCGTGTGACCTGGATACCCACAGGGTCGTACGACGCCAGCCACAAGGTAGTAACCAGTAATAGCTTATCAGAATTTCCACTTCAACTCTTGACAACATCTCCCTCATAATATATTATTATAACATGAAAGTGCCGAAGCGATGGGGAGCGTTCTGGAGCCTACTACATCCGCACGGAGGAGGTCCGCGATGAAGAACGTGAAGGGACAAAATGGCAGTGTACTCGTGGCGGTGACGATCCTCGTATTGGGTGTGGGTACCCTGCTCATCCAAGGGTGTGGCTTGTTTGGTTCCGAGGACTCAGTTCCCCCACTGCGCCTTGTTGTGACGTTCCGTGTCGAAATGAGCAAGGCTGCCATCGACTCGTTCGCCGCCGAAAACGGCTTGACATTGGTGACGAAAGCGTACAAGTCGAAAGGGGACGAATTCGACAAGTTCATATTTCTAATTGATAGAAGTGTGGTGCCGAGGAATGTGACCGCCGAAATGCTGGCTGAAAGACTTGAGGCAGACTACCCTAACTTAGTGGAACGCGTGACCGTGGATCACGCCACCGTTCGGCTGGAATGACGACTTGAGGAGAGACTTCGATGCTTCGATGTTACGTCGCGTGCGCTGTCGCATTGGTGTGCCTGGCGATACCGGGAGTTGCACCGGCAACTTGGTCTGGGAGTAGCGCATCTGCGGGCGAGACGAAACCAGATCGCGTATGCGTGGAATTTCGCAATGGGACCAGTCGAGAAGCAGCCCTCGCATTCGCCTCTGCCAATGGTCTCCAGATGGTGAGGAAACGGTATCGCAAGAACGCTTATCTGTTCCTCGTAGACAGTGTGTCAGTAGGGCAACGTGAGGCAAGGGAGCGAACTGTGCAGAGTGTCTGCGATGAATTGCGGGCCATCGCAGACATTCCGCTCCCATGGTGGGCAAAATCTGTCACCATCTCTGCCGAGTCTCTCACTGTCTTGTTCCGCGTTCCTGTGTCACAGGGCGAGGCCGATTCTTTTGCCACTGAGAATGGCCTACGGTTGATTGGCTTGGCTTCAGCGTATGAATGTCACTTCGCCCTTGATCGCTCCAGGCTTCCAGGAGACGCGACGGCAAGCACGATGAGCGACTACCTTCGTACAACTTACCCAAGCACAGTCTACAAGGCGGAGCCGGTGATCCAATACATCGGTGTAGGAGGGGAAGTTGAGACGAAGTCAATTGAGTACGATACAGCATTCGTCTCGACAGAGACACTGATCATGACGTTTCAGAGCAGTGTAACTGCGGCAGCTGGGGACTTGTTCACCGCCGCGCACGGTCTGTGGAAAACGCGTACGCTCTCCTTCGCCAATACGTTCGTGTTTCGGATTGACCGGTCCACTGTTCCCGACACCATCACGGCATCAATGGTAGCGGAGCAGCTTCGGCTGAGCTTTCCGGAGATTGTGGAGAACGCTGAGCCAGAGCGACGTTTTCCTCCTTCATGGACAAGTGTGCGAGAGTATCCCAGGCCCGCGGGAGCCGTCGCCTTGGCCTGTTACCCAAATCCTTTCAACCCGAACGTCACTATTCAGTATACCATAGGCGAACCGGGGTTCGTGATGCTTAATGTGCATGATGTGACAGGTCGGCTGATACGGCGAGTGGTATGTGGCAGATGTAGCAGCGGCAGTCACACGGCAGTGTGGGACGGCACGGATGATGCCGGTCGCCCTGTGGGCAGTGGCGTGTACCTCGTGCGTCTGGTTGCACCGGGACGTGTGATGACGCGTCGCGTGATGCTCTTGCGGTGAGCTAACTGCCTGCGTTCTACGGGCGCATGGCTGTGCGTCGCTCCCGCAGACTACCCTCTCGCCTTCGCCCCCGTTGCCCCGCGTTCATCTGGATGGGATGTTCTTCCATCGAAAGACCTCGTACCAATGCCCATTCGCATGTGAAGGAGACATCCCATGCCCGAACTCCCCGCGAAGACACCCGGCAAGACCGATTGGTTCGTCCACGACCGCTTCGGCATGTTCATCCACTGGGGGCTGTACGCCTTACCCGCACGGCACGAGTGGGTGAAGCACCGGGAAGAAATCCCCGACGAGCGGTACGACATCTACTTCAAGCACTTCAACCCCGACCTCTACGATCCGAAAATCTGGGCGAAGGCGGCGAAGAACGCCGGGATGAAGTACTTCGTCGTCACGTCGAAGCACCACGAAGGCTTCTGCCTGTGGGATAGCGACCTCACCGACTACAAGGCGACGAAGACGCCCTACGGCAAGGACCTGCTCAAGCCGATGGTGGAGGCGTTCCGGGGCGAAGGCTTGAAGGTCGGGTTCTACCACTCGCTCATTGACTGGCATCACCCGGAGTTCCCCATTGATGGCATCCACCCGATGCGGAACAACAAGGAGTTCCGCGAGCAGCAGAAGCACCGCGACATCAGGAAGTACGCGGAGTATCTCCACGGCCAGACGCGGGAACTGCTCACGCGCTTCGGCAAGATTGACATCCTCTGGTTCGATTTCTCCTACCCCACCCACCCGGACGGCGGCAAGGGCAGGAACGACTGGCAGTCGGAAAAGCTCTACAAGATGGTGCGCGAACTCATGCCCGACGTGATCCTCGACGACCGGCTCGACCTCGACTCAGGATACGACATCAAGACGCCGGAGCAGTGGCAGCCACAGGAATGGGTGAAGGTGGACGGCAAGCCGGTGGTCTGGGAAGCCTGCCAGACGTTGAACGGCAGTTGGGGCTACGACCGGGATAACCTCAACTGGAAGCCGGTGAGCCTGTTGCTCTGGATGCTCATTGACTCGGTCTCGAAGGGCGGGAACATGCTCCTCAACGTCGGCCCGAACGGGCGCGGCGAATTCGACGAGCGTGCGCTGGCAACCCTCGAAGGCATCGGCAAGTGGATGCGCGTGAACAGCCGCTCGGTCTACGGCTGCACGCAGTCGGACTTCGCCCCGCCGCCCGATTGCCGCTACACGCAGAACGGGAACAGGCTCTACCTCCACGTCATGGCCTGGCCGCTCAAGCACATCCATCTCAAGGGGTTGAGGGACCGGCTTGAGTACGCGCAGTTCCTCCACGACGCGAGCGAGGTGAAGATTCACCGGGATGCGTTTGGCCATTCGGAGGCGGACAATACGGCGGTGCTGGAGATCCCCATCCAGAAGCCGAACGTGGAGATTCCCGTGATCGAGATGTTCCTGAAAGGTAAGTGAGGGAAGGCTTCTCACCTGAAGATTTCCCATCACATGGTGCGTAGGGGCGAGGTATACCTCGCCCCTACAAGATGTTGTTAAGAATTGTCTTGTCCTGCATTCGCACGGGAGGACATTTCCAACTCGAAGGTGTATTGCGCCTTCTCTATCTTCGCCTGAGCCGTTCGTGGAGGGCGCGGTAGAGTTCGTCGGCGCGGGCCTGTTCGCCTTCCTTCGTGCGGGCGTCAGTAAGCGCGTCAATCTGCCGAGTATACATCTCCACGTCGAATTCCACGCGATACGGGCCGGGGCCAACGATCCACGCGGTGACACGGCTGCGGTAGGCGGTGTCCGCCTCGAACTCAAGCCTCCAGCCAGTCACCATGATCCCGCGTGCCTCGTACTCTTCGAGAATCTCGTACTTCTGCCCAAGCACCTCTCTGACTGCATCCCACACGACCTCTCGTGGCTGCGTATACCGGGCATACCGGATTTCTTCCGCGCTCCTGGTCCGCATCCCCGCGCACCCGGCGAAGAGAAGAGCCGAGATCACGACAAGAGCGCACCGCTTCATCGCGCATCCCCCGCCACGAGCCTGCGTGAAAGGCATTGTTCCGTCCGGAGCGGCCGTCGTCAACCGATGGATTCAAGCAGGATCGTCATTTCCGATGCCGCGTGCTGGTTGTTCGCCTGCTTCGCCGCTTCGATGCCCTTCTTGAGGATCGCCTGCGCGTCCTCGGTCCGGTCGAGCGCGACGGCCACCTGACCGGCCATAAGGTAGGCGGGCACGTACGTCGGGTCGCGGGCGAGCAATTCCTTGAAGGTCGCAAGCGCGTCTTCCATCCGGTCGGCCTTGCGGTACTCCATGGCGAGCGAATATCGGGCGAAGGAATTGTCTGGAGCTTTCTCCACGAATTTCCTGAACGCTTCGAGGTTGGATTTCTCCATTACGAACGCTCCTCTGACTCGGTTTCAACTGCGAACTCCGTGAGTTCGCTGGATAAGTTACCCGCCCGAAGAGACCTACTCCGGCGACGCTTCCGGCGAGGTCGCGGCCCTCACGAACGCGCTTCCGTCCCACACCGGCACTTCGGCGGCGGCGTCAATCCCAGCGCAGTAGGCAAGGTCGTCGGCGAAGCCCAGCCCGGCAAGGCGTTGCCCGTGAGCGCAGGAAGCAAGCACATACGCCGCGTTCCCGGCGTCCGAGGCGAACCACTCTGTCGCCGCACGCGCCCCGTCGCTCAGATGCCTCACCAACCCCGGCTCCAGAAGCCGCGAGATGAGCATCCCGCCGCAGTGCAGGTCGTCGAGGGAGAGCCTGCCTTCCGTCCCGGCGCAGATGATCGTCACGTCCTGATTCCGCTTCAGGAGCCAATCGGCCACCGCCCCGACGTTGAGGAGCGCGGCGATGACGATTGCATCGGCCTTCTGAGCGCAAAGGAGCGCACGTGTCCCGTTCGTGGTCGTGAGGACGATGGTCTTCCCGCGCACCACCTCCGGCGCGTACTCTAACGGCGAATTGCCGAGGTCGTATCCGGCGATGCGCAGCCCTCCGCGTTCGCCGCCGAGCACGACACTCGCCCGTCCGAGCGTTTCCGCCGTTGCAAGGCCCGCTTCCACCGTTTCCACCGGGATAACCCGCTCCGCGCCCGCCCGGAGCGCAGTGATGATCGTGCTCGTCGCTCGCAGGACATCAATCACCACAGCCACCCGCCCGGCCAGATCGGCGTGTTCAGCTTCTGCCCATGTCGCCGCAAGGTCTATGTCCATCGCTTCATCGATCCCGGCTCGAACGCCGACTGCCCCGACGATAGAACGGCAACGGCACGACTTCCACGGGGACCTCTCGCGCCGATGAGCCGGGCGGCGATACCGTCAGGCGCGTGCCGTGCGTTGCGAGAGGCGCATCAACGTACGCCATCGCCACGCCGACCTTCAGGCTCGGAGAGAACGTGCCAGAAGTGACCTTCCCTACGAGCGCCCCGTCATGGAATACCTCCTGCCCGGCCCTCGGCACGCCGCGTCCCCCTGAGCGCAGACCGACACGCTGGCGCGTCGTCTCGTTCCGCCGCTCAAGGAGCCGATCCCGCCCGCAGAACGCGGTGTTCCTGAGGTCGAGCGCCCACGCAAGGCCCGCCTGCCAGGGCGTTATCTCGGTCGAAAGCTCGTGGCCGTGCAGGGGGTAGCCCATTTCCAGACGCAGCGTATCCCGTGCACCGAGTCCGGCGGGCGACGCCCCGGCTTCGCAGAGCCTCTCCCACAG
>Ga0172366_10001282_pt1 | contig 19451 bp, 27 predicted proteins | sample LakKivSesite69cm_FD_114533 | JGI IMG/M metagenome (GOLD analysis project Ga0172366, IMG submission 114533) | Sediment microbial communities from Lake Kivu, Rwanda - Sediment site 69cm | ecosystem: Environmental > Aquatic > Freshwater > Lake > Sediment | place: Rwanda: Western Province, Lake...
AAGAACGAACTCTCCGTAGTCTACACTCACAGTTGAGCTTAACTACACGAGACATATTAGCTCTCCGAATTGCTGAAATCCCTATTACTAAAAAACCAGCATCTCAAAAGACCAACAATGTTACACCATATAGAAACAGTATACTGTATCTTAACTTATCATAAATCTCGGAAACACTAATATCTTCTTCTTCTTCTTTCAACTCTACCCTCTAAACAACGATAACTATGTAGCGACCGCTACAAGCGAATCAAAGGCAAATCATTCTAGGTAGGAGATAACCGACTTAAAATCTTTACAAACGTAAAGGTTGACTGAAGGCTGAACAAAGGCTACCGCTAAACCATTACCAAATAATTTTTAGTGGTCTAACCACTACAAAAAACTTAGTAGAGGTGGCGGTTTCCCCAGTTTAATAAATCCCCATAACCACATCCTTTTAATGAGACTCTTAACTCTGATTTTGTGCCGATATTGCACGTAGATAAAACCGCAAATATCAGCAAGTCTCATACCGTTCAAAAATAACTGCCTCACCAGTTCTTTTTTCTCGGACTTCCAGAACACTCGCCCCCTCAAATCTCGCCACAAAACCCTATTCTTTATGCTGTGGTCAAGAGTCTGCCACCACCTAGTCCGAGAAAGCCTTTTGTGAACCCATTGAGAAACCGTGAAAACTTTACACACGCTGAGAGCATCTACTAAATCAAACAAGCCCAACTGAGTTTTAAAATGCAAATCTTCAATTACGCCTTTAAACCGCAGAACCTCTTTCATAGAACCTGCACTCAAGACAGTGCGACCACTCACATCATGCACAACATTCTTACACTTATAATTGACGTGTTTATTACGTCTGTGCGACGTCCCTTTCCTTTTACCTTGCCTTGCCAAAAACCACAAACGATAACGACAACCCATCCAATTCTTCTGGTCTCGGCATCGACTTGTCCCCACACTCGAAGTCACAACACACGCACAATCACCATGTAACACACATAACCTCGGCTCTCCCTTTTCACCTTGCTTAAAAGCAGCATTTCTCAGAACAGGACAGCCTATACCCCTCTGACAGTCATTACATCTAAACTCTGCATCCTTACAAGAACAATTTCTAAACTCAGCCAAAAACTGCTTCCGCTCTTTCAATTCCGACAAAGAAACACCATACGCACTAATCTCAACCATAAACAACACCCCAAATCTTTAAAGTGACCACTACAACAAATTTTATAGAAGTTGGCAAACAACCCAGAACACCTTTACAAATAGAAAACCAGAACTTTGCAAATACCCTTACCAAAAACTTTATAAGGCTAAATCTACGTATCGTATAACCGAGGGCACTGAGAGGGGGATGGCTCTCCATGATGTGTCACTTGTGCAATTTTTTAAGGTGCTCTTTTAATCTGCTGTTAGTCTTTATTAATTTTGCCCCACCAAAAGCGAGTAGCTACTCAACATTAGGTATCCGCAACCCAAAAATGAGTAACAACCTAAAAAGGAGTAGTTACCCGAAAATAAGTATGTAGCAACTGCTACAATCGTTCGAGCCAGACAGAGCTATTTATATAATGAGCCTTCACTTTATCCGAGTAGTAGGTTTTGATGATATACATGAGAGCTTGGTAGCAAGCGTAAGGATTGTCTACTTCCAGCCTAGCTGATTTAATGTTCTGTGCTAAGAACGCCTCAACCATGTCTCTATAACGAGAGCGATACATATGTGACTGGGGTTCTGGTATTGGCATCTCTATCAATTTAAAATTTTGATTTATTTCCATTTACCATAACCTTTTACAAACTTTTTAACAGCTTTCTCAGAATATAAATCTTCCTATTAAAAAATCTTTGAATAAACGTTATTTACCTCTTCAGATTTATACCACTTGAGGTAGTAGTAATTATGGAACAACGTCCTATCAAAACGAAAATTCTTATGTTAGCCAAGAAACTGTCAGACGGATGTAAACACATAGACGGCAAAACAATGGGGGACATCATTGAAGATGAAAGCATTATGTGTAATGTTGGCGGTTTTATGATTGACCTAGAGGATGACGGGTCAGTCACGATTAAACCACCACAAAACAATGTGCGATACATAACCATGTATGACTTAGAGATGATTACACACGAGAGGGGCATCCTAACCCTGACTGGTCGAACCGTTGAAATTGAGGTAATCGGAACGAAAAAAGAAGGGTATGCTCTTGGTGTCACTTTTGGTAGCTTGCGTCGAGCGGAAATGCTACCTGTCTAACTATACAATTTAGTGAGGATGCTACACAGGAGCAGCAATAGCCTCAGCTTTCACTTGCCTAGAGTTAGCTTCACGAACAAGACGCCTAGCCGTCTCTTCCAAACGTTCATTCCCACGCCTAACACTACGAAGAACCTCACAAGCATCCAAAAGACCACTGATTACATCATCATACGACTGTCTAAACGCACCAAACTCAATCAATCTTTTCCCAGTATTCTCTTTTACCTTCATTGTGCTGGGCATCTTAAACCACTTACACTTCTTATACACCGAAAACCTTTAAAACTTTTCCTATAACACTAGCATCTGAGGGGACAGTGAAGACAGTCGAGCAAGACTACCCCAATCAGCGAACGGGACTAAAGCTCGACACGAGAGCGTCCTTCAGGCATCTCTCGTATCTCCGCCTTCACTGCCCCCGAAAAACTTATACTCTCAACCACCAATATAAAACAAGGAAGTGAAGTTGCAGCGGTCTGGTAGGCAGTGCGGAGTTTAGTTCAATATTAATCCCATGCAACTTCACTTTCAGCAACATACACGACTACATATTTCTAACACAAATACTCCACATTAACAGACCCAAAAAACCAAATCATTTTAGTATATACAACATACAGCATGGATGTAAACCCTCAAACAAGCGTAAAACATTTATACACCATATACTAAAAACAGTATAAAAGAGATAACACACATGCCATCACTGCTACTAAAAGCCGAAGCAATTGTTTGGTATTCACCACACGAGGAACGAGTATTAGAGGCAATCATGGAAAACGGAGACGTAGCATCAGCAGCAAGCGAACTCAAAATATCCAAAGCTACAATATACCATACTCTCTATAACATCAGAATCAAACTAACAAAAAGCCAAAACACCGTCAACAAAACAAACATTATGAAGAAAAAATCCCGCACACTACGAAGACTATTAGTTCCAATGCAGAAAGTAGCAGTTCCCGAAACTATAGAAGAAGTCCCAGAGGAAGAAGAATGGGAAAACCAAAAGTGATATTAAGATGCACAGGCTGCGGATATAAAACAGACCCAATCACACGCCCATACGGTATATACACAAAACCACTCGACATCTGTCCGAAATGCGGAGCACCAATGAAACAAATAACAATAATAAAAAAGGGGTGAAAAAGAAAAATGTCTGAAAAAAGAATCACCTTCAACAGAAGCACTGTTGCGGTTATAATCATTCTATCATTAGTCATTGGCATAATCGTCTGGCAAGTAGCCTATCAACCACCACCTCAGCAACAGTCACCTACTCCCGCTCCCCAACACTGGTATACAATACTTCTTGCAGCCTGTATTATTTCATTCGTTTTTGGATTCGCATTAGCGATATACTTCATGCCAAAAAAGTCGTGAGAGAAAATGAAACTTAGAGAAAAAATCACACAAATAAACCCCGCACTCATAGCATGCCTAATCATAATAACCTTCGCAGTATACACAATCGTAGGCTCTCATCTCAACACCATAACCACAACAGACACCTACCTAGTAGGAACAGTAACACTTCTCTCAGTCGGAGTCCTCTTAAGCGTAAAACGTGAAACAATAGAAGGAAAAGAACATGACCACAAAAACCATTGAAGACTTTACGCCTACAATGTTCAAAATCTACGCCTACATCCTAAAATATAACCCAGACTACGTTAAACTCTCTCAAATAGCCCACGACCTACACATGAGTCCCCAATTAACATACTACCACGCCAAAAAGCTCGTTGAAATGGGATACATCCAACACGAAAAACAGGCAACTGACAAAAGATGGGAAGAATACGGCTTCAAGATACTCAAACTCGCACCAATAGAACCCCTAAAACCTTACATTTACCTAGCAAACCGTTTCTTAATCCCAAGACAGCTAATCTACATAACAGTATTTATGGCACTGCTTACCTGCTCATGGTTGTCACCTTACCCTCAGTTAGTGCAAACATTGACATTAATCCCGTTAATAATCAATCTAATAGACCTTTACAGACAACAAAGAAAACTTGTAGCAACCGCTACATCTGAAACAAAAACACCATAACAGTTTTTTTACGTGCAACTTAAATTTTCTTTTAAAAGTAAACGTTAAAAACAGATTTAGCTAATAACTTCTTCACGCTTAGAAAAGAAAAAAGGAGAAAGAAAGAAATGAGTCCAAAACTATCTACACGAGATTGGGTATATATCGTCATTGCCATCGCTGCCTTAGCTGTCATTTCCTACCCATATTGGTCGTCCTACTTGATACCGCCCGCTCCAACAGCTTACAAATACACCACAGGCTTAACAGTAAAATTCAAAGTCTACGACGTCGCAGGCAAAGCACTATTAACCAGCAACATACTCCCCGAATTTTACGCAGTCGGAGACAACCCCTTCCAGAGAACTTTCACAAAATCCGCAGTAGCCGTCGGAGCATACGAAACCACACCAGCCTACTGGTCCGTCCCACTTGACGCAGGCACATACGTTCTAGTCATCAAAGACACTACAAGCCCAACCAAAACCAAATATCCCACAAAAATGACAGTAACCGTTTCTGGAACAAACGACGAAGACAAAGACGTCTGGCTAACTCCCTCAATAATTAACATGGACACAAGAGCAACTTCAACTATAGCCACTCCAACCATAAAAGCCTATAATGACACATCTGGAGCATACGACATAACCGCCTCTACAATAAACATCACAACCTACGACAAATGGCGAATCAGCTACGAAATCTCAGTATCCGACACCGACAAGGTAGTCATAGCTGGACGCTACTACTGGACAAAAATAAGCGGTCTCGTCATCACAACAAGCTACTTAGACGGCTCTGAAGTTGCCATATCAGACGACACCGAAGCAGCAGACGACGGACTCACAGGCTACTTTATGACCTTCAACAACCACAAAGCGGGAGAACTACACAGAATCGACATCTACGTAGAAGACGTCGGAGCTTCAACTGGAACATTCCAACTCAAACAATACGAATACTACGCTTGCCTAAGAAGCGGAACAACCTACAGATGGTGGACTGACCAAACCAGCAGCATAACCGTCCAAGCCTAAAACTCCTAAAAAGGAGACAGTGATAACATGCTAATCGCCTTCCTACTCGCCTTAATAATGGAAGTCGTAGCAGAAGCTAAAAGCGTCGGAAAAGTCGCAGTCTACATCATTCTACCAGTAGTGCTAAGCCTAGTAGTCAACACGTTGTTCGCACTAATAGTGCCAGAACAAGCAACCACCACAATATCGTTGGTCACAGCACTTTTGCAGAGACTCGGAGCAGCAATAATCGGTCTAGTCATAGGCAAAATAGTCCGATACGTCACAGTCGGAAAACGATAAACACCCCAATCTTCCCCCTTTCTTTCAAAATAAACAGTGGAGAGGATAAACACGAAACTACCCATAAAAGCAATCGTAACCATAATAATCGCAATATTCGGAACAGGAGCACTCATAGGACTGATACCCTTTCTCTCATCTGGAACACCCGTCTACCCGACGGCAGACACACACGCTTATGCGGGAGCACCAGCACAAAACTACGGAGCAGATACCCAAATCAGAGTAGGCTTGGCTTATCCTAATTATCTATACCGTGCCTACTTGAAATTTGACCTTACCACATACAAAGACCAAACAGTTACATGTGTATTGAACCTATTCTGGTCGGGCGGTCTCGGAGAAAAGCAAGGCTACGGCACGACAGACTTAATACTTTTAGCTCTAATCGACGACTCATGGACAGAGGGAGCATTAACGTGGAGCAATAAACCACCATATCGAATCACTGGAAGCGTAGATAAACAGATAAACATACAAGATAAATGGGCTGTCGATTCAGAAGGATACACATTTTTCTCAGCAGGATGGACAAAGCTAGATATAACTGACTGGGTTCAAAACCAATTCGCTAAAGGAGACTACATAATCTCTGTGGGCGTCTATTCAGACGAAATAACCGCTGCCGTTGTCTGGCTTTCCTCAAAAGAAACTGCCACAAAATGCTACATTGATGTTACTGCACAAGCACCACCGCCAACACCTACATACACACTTTCGTTAACCGTTAAAGACCAGCTTGGGCATCTTTTACCCGCAACCGTAACCGTTGACCAAGCGTCGAAAACATGCGACCAAACTGGCAAAGTTTCCTTCAACGTAACAGAGAACAAACTTGCAACAGTCACAGCAAAAGTGAACGTAGCAGCTAAAACCTATCAGACCACAACCACAGTTTTCATGGATGCAGACAAAACCGAAACAATCACTATAAACAGACGCTTCTACTGGACATTTGACATTAAATACAGTGACGGCACAAAGCCAGACGGAGTCTTAACAATGCAGAACGTAGAATTTGTCAGTGTAGCAATAAACCAAGGTAAAGGCGAAGCATACGTTCTTGACGGAATATACACGGTAACCTTTGAGGCAAGCCCAGAAATCAACCTCGGCAAAGTAACAGTCAATAACGACCAAACCTACACAGCAACCATAGACAAAACAACCAACACAGTCGTTGAAACACCCACCATAGAAACACCAACAACCACAGTCCTACAACCCGTCGAAATCCCATGGGTTCTCTTACCCTCAGTATACATCTACATCCTAACAGGGGGTCTCTTCACACTCATAGTCGCAGCAATATTCGTAACCAGACGCAGACTACCAACAAAGAAGTGGAAATAAATGAAAATAGACTTCGACTGGACCTACTACCTCTTAATCGCCTTAGCCATAATCTTCAACTTCGCTAAACCAGAAGACGTAGACCCAATCCACTCTTTTTTTCTAGGATTCGGAGCACTATTAACAGCAGCCACAATATTCCTATCAAGATGGGCACGCAACCCCATAGGAATAAAACAAGTCAACATCCCCGCTTTCCTCATGCAAACTTCCCTTAGCAGCGTCGTTTTAGGACTACCCGTATTCATTCACAGACCAGCAGCAGTAATCACAACACAAACGCTCGTAGTAGCCATAGTAGCCGAAGAATCATACCGAATAGCAGCATCCAAACTCTCATACATAGCCTTCACATCACCCACTTTTTCTATCTTAGTGTCGGGAGTAGTTTTTGCAGCTATGCACATGTATTGGTATCCAGCCGAATGGCTATTCGCCATAGTAGGCGGAATGCTTTTCAGTGCAACCTTAATCTACTTCGCAAGCGAAACCGCATGTATAGCAAGCCACTACTTATATGACGCTCTAGTTTTCGGGTTCATTCCAGTGGCTTTCTTCTTTATACTTACAATAGGCATGGGAGTAGTCGGATATGGAACAAGGGGGTTACAACCAATTGAACACTAAGAACATAGCCACAATCTCTTTAATAATAATCCTTCTTGCGGTAATCTCTCAAATCTTACCCTATACAGTAAGCCTCTCCACCATCTCAACCTACCAAGGAATACACCCCGAATTTTACGGAGTTAAATACAACAACAAATACTACCACTCTACAGCACCATACGGAGCGTCATCCTATCTCTTCTCTCCCTCTTCCATGAACTTCGACCCAGACGCATGGGACTCTGGTAAACCCAACCTATGCGGAGAACTTAAAGACATGCAAATCATAACCGACCCCAAATACAGCAATCCCTATAAAACATATGAATGGAGAATAACCGACCCCACGACAGGTGACATCCACGTTTATAGAATGGAGCTGTGGTTATGTAGATTTCAAACTAACATATGGGTAAGTGTAGACGCTAGAGACGCACTGGAAGCCTTCCGTTTCGACGATGAACAAGACGGACAACGCTATGTAGACACAGATGTGTGGTTGAGACTAAGTGTTTCACCGTCATGGTATTTCGAGGGAGCAGACAAAACCTTTTTCGGTCTAGCCTACATGGAACTTGAAAACTTTCAAATAAGAGACGGAGACCCCAACATAGTAGAAGTGATTCCAGAGGCACAATGGGCAGCACTATCAATATACTATTCAGCATTCGGAACACAAGAAACCATACTCCCAGCAGAACAGCAAGCCCTAACTTACCAAGGAAAACTATTAAACCCCGAAGTATTCAGAACAGAATGGTATACAACAATCACAATGAGAAACTTCGGCGTAGAAGACTGGTGGACACCGCTTCACGGGTGGAAAGGCGAAAGCGTTCAATTCACAATCTTTACACACGTTTTTGTGGTAGGCGAATGGATTGTCAAGCCAGAAATTGAAAGAACCATGGAAACACATCAAGCACAAACCGCTCTAACATGGCTCGATAAACTGTGGCTTGACATGTCAAACTGGTTCTCAAACCCGTTCAATACACTTTTCACTATATTAATTCTCGCAGTCGTAGCCATAATTTTTCTCATAATAGTCTTTCCAGTTCTTTTAACCACAAAACTCGGCAAAGTGTTAATCTTTATAATCGCACTCGCAGTGATAGTTTACATCATATCATGGTCATTAGGTGGAATACTATGAGCAAACCCAAACCGCAACTAGGACTCCTATACTACATGGATGACAGCACAGTGCTCTTTGAAGCCATAGTCTTCATAGCATTAGGCTTAGCAGTCTCTCCATTGCTAATGAGATACGGCATCCTCACGGGAACAGTGCTTACAACTCTTGGCTTTGTAATACTGGCTACATTGCTACGCATGGGCATCATACCCTACAAATGGATAGACGAACACCCAGAAATTGAATGGTGCTTGCTGATACTGTTTCCCATAGGCATGCTACTCGAACGCTTCAACGTGTTGAGCCTAAGACCCCTCAGCACACTACCCTCGACCGCACTACCGCCATACTCCGCACCAACTGAGGCACTTATGGCAAACCCAGAGCTTCTAATTGCACTCGTGCTCATCATAGCAGCCGTAGTAGGAGTCATCTTCAAGAAAAAGCGATAGAACGTGCACCAAAATGAGAAAGTGCCTCGTCTCCATCGTTTTCCTAATCGTTTGTTTAATTGTTTCTCTCTTTCTGCAAGCACATAACTATGTAGCAGTCGCTACACCCGACCCAGACACACAAGGCTTTCACATGCTGCAAAACCAACAAGACCTATGGGAAATACTATCAAGCACATGGTTCGACATCGACGTCTCCTCATACGTTCCGACTGGAACAACGGGTGTTGTGGTCACTCTAAGGGGTGACACACTCCATCTCTGTGATACGGTTAGAAAGAAGGGCAGCACAGACGCCATGCTAACTGAGATTCCTGATGGCACTGGGACATCTAAATTAGTAACTGCGTTTGTTGGAGTGGATGAAAACCGAAAATTTCAAGCCTACCACGGAAATAGCGAAACAGCATACAACATCCAGCTTTTAGGCTATACAGACAGTGCAGTGCAATTCTTCACTAACATTATAGATATAACACCAACAAGCTACGATACATGGGTTAACAAAGACGTTTCAGCTAACGTTCCAGACGGAGCTACAGGCGTAATAGTGCGTTTCAGAGACACGGGAGACGGAGACGGCTACGTTTATGCTGGAACAAGACACCCCTCTAGCACAAGTGATGTGACATATGGAAAAGTATTTTCCACCTATTACCAGCTATGTGGTATTAACTCAGCTCGTGTCGTTCAAGTAAAAACCGACAGCACATACGCAAAATTTGACTTGGTAGGCTACACCAAACCCCCTGTCACATTCAAAATCGACCCAGTTGACGTAGGATTAACTACTTATGACACTTGGACTGACGTAGACGTTACTTCCAGCACAACCGCAAGTGCCAACACTGCAATCGTAATAATGAGAAACACACAACCATCTGGTTCACCTGCAACTCACTGCAACGGAATAAGACCAAAAGGCTCAACCTATTATCCAGAGCAATCATACGACTCATGGGAAGCCTCTCGTGGAGACATAGTATTATTGAATACGGCACAGGTTTTTCAAGGCTATCTTGATACAAACTGGGATTATATATACCTAATTGGCTACTCTCAACCCGCACCACTAAGCATAGGAGACTTTCAAGCCCCCTCTCCAAGCTACGCAAACAAGTATTTCCTTCTCAACGCTACAGTAACACACACCACAATCACTAAACTGGTAAATGCCACTCTTGAAATAACTGGCTCTCTCGAACTGAAATGGGACAACGCAACAAACACTTTCAGCGAAGTTTCCGACCCCTCAAACTACTGCACTCTCGACGCTGGCAATAGTTTACGCACAACACTGAACGCTTCAGCATACCGTTTGTCGTGGAAAATCAAACTTAACTGGACATACCCCGAAGGCTCAGTCAACATAGTTTCAGCACTTGTCATTGACTCAGACGGCTACGAATCCACAAACACAAAAACTGGGCTTTTCACCTTTGAAGACGATTTAATTGTAGCAACCGCTACAGTAGATGACAGTCGAGTTAACCCCAACCAAACAGTAACATTCAACGCCTACATATACTACCAAGGAACAACAACACCCCCCGAAGACAAGTCCAACATCATAGCCAAACTCAAACTCGGAACAAACGTTTTAAACTCCACAACAACCATAGAATCAAACGGAAAATTCACACTCTCCACAAACGTTTCCCTAACCGTAGACAAATACACCTACGTTCTCTTAGCCACAACCGACCAAGATTCCGTTCAAAACCAAAACATAGACGTCACAGTTGACAAGCTAAGCGTAGTTTTCTCCGCATACCCAACAGAAGCAGGCAAAGACCAAACCGTCACAATCTCATGGACAGTCAAACGCTACTACGACGGCACAACCGTAACAAACTTCAACATAGACATAAGCAGAAACGCTACACTATGGAAGCAACTCGCTAACACCACAAGCACAACCGACGTCCACAGCACACTCGTAACCTACGTCTACGATGTCTACTCATCATCAGTCACAGACAACACCTACGGACTAAACACATTCGACAGCACACCAGTATACGTAGCATGGATACCGCAAGAAGAAAAACCACCCCCCTCAGAAGAAGAGGAACAACCACCAGCACCACCCCCCGAATACGTCCCAACACCAACACCCACACCTACACTGTCATTCATAGACTTAGCTATCCAATATCTACGTGAACGACCAGCACTAATAATTCTCATACTTGCTGTTTCCATCCTCACAGTCTATGCCATAAGGAGACGAAAAAAATGAAAAACAAAACAACCACTACCACATTCATCACAGTTTGCCTACTCTTAACGTTAATTCTCTTTATACACCAACTCCCGCTCGTAAAAGCCGACCCAACAACATTTACTTCAGTCAACGTAACTTCCGTTCACACATGCCCCCTCGACGAACACACTTTCGTAGTAGCCTACCTCGACGCCACAAACAACGATGTCAGCTTCCAAATATGGGACACAAATGGCACACAAATCATAGCAGAAACAGATGTGGACACCACAGTAGCCAGTGTGTTTACAATGTTTACAAGTGTGGGTGTGAGTGCTTTTAACAGCACTCACTTTGTCATCGGCTGGTATAACATAAATGACCAAGACGCTACTTTCTCTGTTTACAAGAGTGATGGTTCTCTCGTGGCTGGTCCAATTGACGCAGACACCGATGTCGGTTCTGGTTCTTGTTCTGTTTCTGTTTCTGCTTTTAACAGCACTCACTTCGTCATCGGCTGGTATGACCAAACAGACTACGACATCACATTTTCAGTTTATACAAGTTCTGGCACTTTAGTAGCTGGTTCAATCGACGCAGACACCGATGTCGGTTCTGGTTCTTGTTCTGTTTCTGTTTCTGCTTTTAACAGCACTCACTTCGTCATCGGCTGGTATGACGATTCAGATTACGACGCTACTTTCTCTGTTTACAAGAGTGATGGTTCTCTCGTGGCTGGTCCAATTGACGCAGACACCGATGTCGGGATTGGTTGTTTTTCTGTTTCTGTTTCAACGTTTAACAGCACTCACTTCGTCATCGGCTGGTATGACTATACAGATTGCGACGCTACTTTCTCTGTTTACAAAAGTGACGGCTCTCTCGTGGCTGGTCCAATCGACGCAGACACCAATATCGGTTCTGGTTCTTATTCTGTTTCTGTTTCTGCTTTTAACAGCACTCACTTCGTCATCGGCTGGTATGACGATTCAGATTATGACTTGACTTTTGCTATCTATGGCAGTGATGGCACAGTCATCTGTAGTGCGACAGACATCGAATCTTGGGCAACATCTTCTAATAGCCCATTTAGATACCAGTCTCCATGCAGTCAAGAAACTGCTACGGGCATATCCATTTACGGTGACAACTGGATAATCGCCTACGCAAACACTACTTCTCAAGCTATTTGGCGAGCGTATAAGCCTGATGGCACGGAATGGGACGGAATAGTGCCAACGGAAGACACAGAACCACCTACATACTCTAATGTTGCGACTAACACAACTGTTGCAGGGGCGTATTGTCAATTCAGTATCTTATGGAATGACAATGTGAATGTTAGCGGATACGTTTTTGGAACAAACAACACGGACTCGTGGGTTAACGACACTTGGGTTAGCTTCACCGTTTTCTATAATAGCACGGCTGCTTGGAGCAACATAACTAAAACTTTGAACAGTGCTGGTGGCGTAACAATTGCATGGCAAGTATGGTGTAACGATACAAGCAATAACTGGAATACTACGGGGACACAATACCTCACAACAACATTAGGCATATACCCATTCATTTATTTGGCGGATTATGAACTTAACAATCAACTGAAAACTCAAAACAAACCTTACATTTTAAACTCTACATATCCCATATCCTCACTTAACTATGCTCCCATACAATTAACTTTCACCATAGAAGCTGAAACCCTCAACACAGCCACAGTTTTCTCATACACAATGCCTATACTGCTTACAATAGACGGTGTAGCATATCCTAACCCGCTTCCGTCAAAAGAAGCTTTCGACTCTTACGGGGGAAACTGCTGGTATCAAAGCGACAACATTTTATACGTTAAATCTTTTAGTTCATCAACAATACAAATAACTTGGAGCGGATACTATCCCCCATCTGAGCTACCACCCGTAACTCCGCCATCACGCACATACGACTTGAAAATAGTCATGCCCACGATAATAGATTCAATCCTCTACACACATTTCACGGCAGAAATAACAATCATAAACCCAACCAACATCGCAGACGACGTTTACGTGACATGGCAATTCTTAGACCCGCAAAACAACACGGTATCATTTGGCTCAATCACAGTTTTCGTCGATGCAAAAAGTAGCGAAACTCTCTTTATAGAACTGCACTTTCCACGCTTCGCAGAAAGCACATATAGACTAAATGCACAATTGTTCAACATAACTGCCACACAAACTATACAGTTAACCAGACCCACCTCAACTTATCTACTCATAATCTTCATAGCACTCATAATAATTATCTTAATTGCAAAATTGAGGCGAAGAAAATGAACAAAGACAACATAATAATTATAGTGTGCTCCATTCTCTTAGCCTTAAATCTACTCTTTCCCTCTGGTGAAGTGGCTTACACCAACAGCATGTATCCAACACTCAAAGGCGGACAAGCCATAATACTCTCACGTTTTCAACCAGCAAACCTCACAAACTGTATAGTCGTCTTCAAGCTCCACGACAACTTCAACGTAGTCCACAGAGTAATCAACGACAACGGAACATGGATACAAACAAAAGGCGACAACATGCCCGAACCCGACCCCTACCACATCCCCAAATCAGACGTAATCGGCATAGTCATATTAACGCTGCCCTCATACTTAATCTACAAAGCAGCTTACACCATAATGGTTTTAACCATAGGCATACCATACATAATATTGACGTTAAAAAAATCAATGCGGAAGCGGAAACATGACACCACAACTTAAACTGTTATACCTACTCGCAGCACTCACAGTAATCACAATATGGCTAATCCGCTTCGTAAGCGTTCCACAAGGCTACCTAACAATAGCCACGATACCAGCACCGCCAACCCGCATAGAAGACCTACAAATCCCTACAATACCCTTCCTAACCTACATAGACATACTAAGTCTCGCCTTCGGATTCACAGGCATCTACATCATACCCCGACTCAGAGCACACATAATCGAACAACTACACCTCTTCGACATCCTCGGAATATCATGCGACGCAATAAGTATATACCTCGCCCTATGGGGAGCATGGCTAATAGGAGCACCATAAAATGAACAAAACGAACATTACAAGAAGAAGCCACCCTCGGGAAGGCTTTAAATTGAACCGTAAATTAGCATGCATTATCTCTATATTCTTCCTTTTACTTAGCCAATTTGCCATTTTCCAAATTGTTGTGGAATTTGGAGCGGCACCAGATACTTTTGGTTATACAACGATAGGTGCATCACAAACCTCAATTGTTGGTAATCAATTGAGAGCAACGAAATTCACATGTCCTAAAAGTGGTCAAGCAGATAGCATAACTGTTTACATAAAGTCTTATGGTTATAATCCAAAAATTAAATGTGCAATCTACGCTGATAACGATGATTATCCAGAAAATTTGGTCGGTTACACTGAAGAGTGGACTTTGACAAGCGGATGGGACGGTTGGAAAACCTTTAATATTGTTTCTGGCGGACAGTTGCAAGCTAACATGGTTTATTGGTTGGTTTATTGGGCAAATAATTATGCTTATCTCAAGTATGATAGTGGTGACTCAGGTCAACATGTTTATAAAACTGTAACTTATGATGGTTTTCCCGACCCTTTTCCATCGGGCGGGGGGAAAAAGGCTCAAGTTTACAGCATTTATTGCACTTACACGCCTTCAGCAGATACACAAGCTCCAACATACTCAAATATCGCTACGAACACAACCCTTGCAGGAGCAGTATGCCAATTCAGCGTTTTATGGAACGACAATGCAAACGTGAGCGGGTATATCTTCGGAACCAACAACACTGGAACATGGCAGAACGAAACATGGGTTGCTTTTAGCGTTTTTTACAATAGCACTGCTGCTTGGAGTAACGTAACTAAAACTTTGAACAGCACTGTAGATGTAAGAGTTGAATGGACGGTTTGGTGTAACGATACAAGCAACAACTGGAACACTACAGGAACACAATACCTCACAACAACACCAACGGGTTATGCTTTGAACCTCCGTGTTATGGATTCAGATTTGTCCGACGCCATATCTGGTGCTTTAGTCTACAAAGATTCAGATGTTAAAGTAAGCGACGCTAATGGATGGGCTAACTGGACAGAAGTAAGCGGGTCAATTCAAATTCAAGTTAAATATTTCGGTTTCTGGGTGAACGGAACATCCATCGAAGTAACTTCCGACACCACTCTTTATTTAAAATGTAACCTCTTCGACATCTACGTGAAAGTTTTGCCTAACAACCAGCAAGGCATCTTATATCAAGCTAATGTAACCGTTTATAACGCCTCAAGCGTAGAAGGCAACAAAATACACACAGCCTTAACTAACCAGTCGGGCTACGCTTCCCTACTTAACCTTCCCAACAACACATTAACCTTCACAATTTATGGTGGACCAGACTACTCCATCGTTATCGCTAACGTGACTCGTTCAGTCACAAGCGATGAGGAAGTTCTCTCCGCTATAGTATGCGACCAAAATTATGCGGATGTAGATATTCCATGGGAGATAATGATTTATGTAAGTTCACAGTCATAAACTGTAATGGAGAGGTGAAAAAGAAAAATGAAAAAGAAACTATTGCTTGGTGCAACGGTTCTCGCAATAGCTCTGCTCAGCATAGCCTATGCAACATCGCTACTCTATTATGACTGGACAGTGAACATGACTGGTGCAACACCAAAAGTAATGTTCTACAAATGGAGCGACCAAACAAACGCCACAACGATAACCCTCAGCCTCAACATCTACGACAGCATGTGGCTCATTAACGACAACGCAACTTATGGAATCAAAAACTGGAACACGGCAGCTAAAACCGTCTACATGTGGGTTGAATCATGCAACGCAACCACATGGTTCGCAAACTACACAATCCAAATCCTCGACACCACAGGAGCAGTTAAAGCCACATGGACCACAACAAACTTCGCAAGCATAGGCGAAGCCTCAGCAGTAAGCTGGTCTCACACAGCAGGCGAAGCATGGACTATCAAAATACTCTACAAAGGCACAGCCAGCGTTGTTGTCGGAAATGTTGCACAAGTGCAAATGAAGTTGAAGGCTCAAGAGTAAACCCTACGGAGAAGCTGCTCTTGAAGAAGAGGCTAATCTACGCCCTAAATATAATACTGCTCGTTAGCGTAGTAGCTTCTCTACTCCCTACAGACCCCCCTTTTAAACTTAGAAAAGTCCTCGCACAATATTCGTGGTATGACACCCTAAACCTCTACCAAAACATCACAACCTACCAGCAAGCCATCCAAAACATAACCAACACCTACAGCTTTGCCATAGACGTCTACGTTTACATAACAAACGTCACAAACCAAGCCAAAATCAGCCTCTACAAAACAACAGCAAACAGCACAACCTTCATAACCATTCAAGACGGAAGCATAACAAAATCAGAAGACACCTACACAAACCTACAACCATCCGAAATACTATCCTTCGACGTCTCCGCTAAACCAACATCCACACTCACTATAAGCGAATCCATAACAGTCGAAAAACGAGTCGAACTTATCAAGTCTGAAGTTGTAATTCCCCCACCTCTACCACCCATCATCCACAAATACCCACTAACCGTTCACGTAATAGACCTCTTCAGCATGAACGCACCCGACTTAACAGTGCTCATAAAAGACTCCACAGGAACAATCATAGCCAACCTAACCACACACGCAGACGGAAAAACCGACCCCATAACACTCGCAAAAGGCACATACACCGTAGAAATCTACAAAGACAACAAATTCCAACTCTCCCAACTCGTTCACTTAACCGAAGAAACAACCCTAACCCTGCAAATAGGCATACCCATAATAATCACTTTCACACATATCGCAATAATCGCCTTAATCATAATAATACTGCTCATCATCATTTTATACAAAAAGAAGAAACACGGATAACTATGTAGCAGTCGCTACACTCCATTGCAAGTAACCGTAGAGTCTACTTTTTCACACGCCTTTCTTGCAAACTCAAGAGCAACCTTCCCTTCTATAATCTTGAGTTTAACATCTCCCTTCACATCAACCTCGTTAATATCAGGGTAGCAAAAGACGTATGGTGGGTGTTTGATAAGGTTCTCACTTGCAAAAAGAATACAAACCTTCCCTTCCTCATCAAATGTGACGCCTGCTCCTCTCGAATGAAAATTTATGGAATCCATCATATCACTTGAAAATCTTTATGGTTTATGAACTTAATAACATTTACTCAAAAAAATTTTAAGACTGTAGCAGTCACTACAAGGTTAAGTCCGCAATCTGGTGGGAAATTAGCCTGAATGCCCACGCAAGTCACTACGCACGGAAAACTTCATTTAAGGCTAAAGTCTCTGGTGAAGACATATTCATCGTCACGCTTGTAAATTATTCCCTCTTTAAGAGCAATGTCAATTAAAGTTTCAGCATTCCCAATATTGTCTTTCCTTAGAGTTTCTAACAGCAAATCATGGGACAGCCGAGTTTTTCCCTCAAAAACCTTGTTTAACGTAGATTCCAATAGTTTTAAGACAGCCTTATACCTTTCCAGTAGTTTCGCTTGATGTTGAGCTACTTGTTCGGCATATTCGAGAGCTTCAGTTTCATACATTCTCCTATTTCCCCTATTTCTTTTTCTTTAATTCAGCAATACCCTCTAAAATGTCGTCCAATTTTTCGTTCATCACGGCTTCTAGTCCAGCAATCTCAAGTCCTTTCCTTCTTAGTATATCTTCAAACGCAAGCAGAATTGCTGACCTTGATGGTCTTTCCATTTTTTGCCGAGCAACCTCTTTACCTTTGTCATAAAAAATTACTGTGCCGTCGTCATAGACTTCAAAGAACGTGCCTATAGCAAGGTAGAAACGATATTTTAAAGCCATTCTCCGCATCCTTCTATCATTATTTGTTTGTTGTATGTTTTATTTAAGCATTATACAAAAATGTGTAATCTGTAGCAGTCGCTACACTCTTATTTTTGAGTAAGCTAGTATTCTTCAGCTAACATGAAAGTCAATGTGAATTGACGTATCCCAGCGTCTTTAAGCTCTTGTGCGTCTTCTTGCGAGTAGACTTTATCCCATGTTTCTGGTGGTTGAAAATTGTCAAGTTTCGCATAGACTTTTTTAGGTAAGCCTTCAACTGGAACAATCAAGGTTCTTCCTTCGTCTTCTAAGTGTCTCTTTTTTTGCGTGTCTGGCGTGAACACTATCATGTCGGGTTTTTCAGGTCGGACGTGTTGCATAGCGAAGCCCATTATGTTTGTGAAGTGTGGTTCTGGGATTTCTGTTCTGAAACCTATAGTCAACATCACAGTGGTTTTCTCTAATACTGCCATGTTATCCCCCCTTATGCGTCTTCTATAATACCGTAGCGAATACCAAATTGACCATGCTGCTTTTCAACAACATAGAGTTTCCGAAGATGAAACAAAGCCTCTCTAACACCTTTAAAATCACACATAACCCCATCTATTATTAACCGAGAAACAATAGTGTCAACCGATAAGCCACCATTCTCAGCTACAACATCAAAGACTTTACGCTCAAACTCTAGTAACCCATCTTGACACGCTAAAGACCACGTTCTACGGACTCCAAAGAGAAATTCCTCATGCTCGAAACAATATTCAAAATCATCCCATTTGCCTAAGCTGATTTGCTCTATAGCCTTCTCAATGTTAATGAATAACTGAGCATTCCCTATTCTGGCTCTTAACAACCTAACACCTAAACCGTTAAGCCAAACTGTATCACTGTAGCGGTCGCTACAAACTTCCACAACGGCACTTCCCTTAGAACCTTGCTTATAATGATATTTCGGTGTATTCAATACTCTCAAGATAGTTTTAAGCCATAAATCCGCATTTTCGCCTTTAAACTCGAAAGACGTATCAACAGAACTTCGCACTTTCAGCACTACACTCATAAAGTCACGTCTCCCAAAACGTATTTTTCTGCCTCTTCTACACTCATCATATCTTTCACCTGTAGCGGTTGCTACATCTCAAAAGGAAATAGGTTTTCGTAAGCCGTTTTCCCTATCG
>Ga0172366_10001285_pt1 | contig 19432 bp, 15 predicted proteins | sample LakKivSesite69cm_FD_114533 | JGI IMG/M metagenome (GOLD analysis project Ga0172366, IMG submission 114533) | Sediment microbial communities from Lake Kivu, Rwanda - Sediment site 69cm | ecosystem: Environmental > Aquatic > Freshwater > Lake > Sediment | place: Rwanda: Western Province, Lake...
AAATAGGTGGTAAACACTGCAGGGTCTGCGATATTACAGACCTGGCACAAGGGATATACTTTGTTTGTGTTAAAACAGATAAAGAAACGATAACTGAAAAGGTGATAATACTGAAATGATTATTGGAATCCTTGCCCAAGGATCATTTTACAAAGAAGAGGACTGGTTTAACCAGTCCTCTTTTATCTTGTGCCACATTTCCCGTTTTGGTCTTGCATTCAAAAAATATGAAACGGGACAGGTGTGCCATTTTTTGACCAATACATGCACGTATTTGAATCTTTTTATTTTCAAAAATTGGTTTTTCTAAAATCAGGGTATAAAGCTTTGATACAGATGATTTATAGGTTAAATAGTTATATAATTAAATAAAAATAACTTCTTTGCTATTTCAATTCTTCTGGCAATGGGTCGATTACCAGCTGGATTGTAGTACGACGTGCCCGTGAATAATTGTTGTAACTGGAAAACTCATATTCACCTGGGTCTTTTGCCAGTTCCCTTGTAACTGGTTGGTTATGAATATAATCAAGATGCTCTTTTAATTGCTCTGCACTTTCCACAAGTTCCGCATCAAAACTCTGAGACCAGACCGTCCCTTCGCGCTTTTTTACTTCGTTATATTTTCGGGCAAAATTTCCTTTAATCAATTTCATAATCTTTGATACTGTAAACATCTTGCCTGGTTGAATGATCAGGTAGAATGATTCGGGCATAATCAGGTAGCCGAATATTTTATAGTTGAGCATATAACGATGGTAGCCGATGGATAACAATAAGAAGCGCGACCAGTGAGGGTCATTAAAGATTTCTATACAATCCTTGGTCGTAGTCCAGATGTAGTATATTGCTCCGGGTTTTATAACTCTCTTGGGCATTTTTCCTCCTATTTTAAAATTTGCTCCATTACATCACGATTTAAATTTTTTACAATCAAGGTCGTCAACTTTAGCAGATTTTCATAATCATCGTAGGAGATTATACTTGCCGCAGAGTGGATATAGCGTGTGGGAATACCGAGTGCCAGACTTGGGACGCCAAAGTTTGTGAGGTGAATTGCGCCGGTGTCATAACCGCCTTTAATTGAGGTAAGATGATATGGAATATTATTCGTTTCGGCAAGTTCTATAACAAAATCCCGCAGGTTTTTATGAGGAATCATTGTTCGGTCATAGACCAAAATTCCAACGCCTGTACCAAGTTTTTCTGTTGCATCTCCACCATTGCCTGGTGTATCGCGGCAGATACTGACATCGATGGCAAAGGCGAAGTCAGGTTGAATCAATGAAGCCGAGGTTTTTGCACCCCTTAATCCCACCTCTTCCTGCACAGTACCCACAAGATAAACTTTGTTAGGATGTTCTATAGCAACCAATTCGTCTAACATATCAACGAGCATTGCACAACCAGCCCGGTCATCCCATGCCTTGGCAAGCAAAAGGTCAGTATTTGCCATATGCTCAAATTGCCCCACAGGCATTATCGGGTCGCCGGGTCTTATACCTGATTTTTCTGAGACCTGAAAATTCTTTGTTGTTCCTACATCAATGTACATATTATCAATTTCAGGAAGTTTTTTCCTTTCTTCAGATGTGAGATCATGAATGGGTTTTAAACCAATCACACCAGGGATGAGCTCGCCTTTTTTATTTTTTATCCTAATGCGCATTCCCGGAAGATTGCCTTCCCACCAACCACCAATCGGTAGAAACTTGATAAAACCATCTTTGGTTATCTCTTTAACCATAAATCCTATTTCATCCATATGCGCGGCAAACATAATTTTGGGGACATCACTTGTGCCATCTTTCTGGGCAATGACACTTCCGATTCGATCCCTTATTACCTTTGTGTGTTTTCCAAAATTCTTTTTCAGTATCTCCACAACTTCGTCTTCATACCCCGAGATACCGAATGCCTCAGACAACTCCTTTAAGTTTTGTAGATGATTCATTTAACCCCCTTACACATCCAGATTTTCTACAAATTTTGCATTCTCTTCAATAAATTTTCTTCTTGGTTCAACCTCATCACCCATAAGAATAGAAAAGAGCCGGTCTGCCTCTGCTGCATCTTCCATTGTCACCCTTTTTATAATTCTCTTTTCTGGATCCATTGTTGTCATCCATAGTTGTTCAGGATTCATCTCACCAAGACCTTTGTATCGTTGAATATCATATTTTTCTCCAGACCGTTTTTTTAGAAATTTTTGTAATTCTTCGTCTGAGTAAAGATATTCTTCTTTTTTATCATGACGCACACGATAGAGCGGTGGCTGGGCAATATAAATTACACCCGCATCTATCAAATCTTTCATAAACCGGAAAAAGAAGGTTAATAATAATGTTCTAATATGGGCACCATCAACATCCGCATCGGTCATAATGACAATTTTTTTATAGCGTAGTTTTGATATATCAAATTCATCCTCACCAATACCACAACCAATGGCAGAGATCAAGGTTCTAATTTCTTCATTGCTCAGGATTTTATTCAATCCGCTTTTTTCAACATTTAGGATTTTACCGCGTAAAGGCAGGATTGCCTGGAATTTTCTATCCCTGCCCTGTTTTGCACTACCACCTGCTGAATCACCCTCAACGACAAATATCTCGCTTTCATCGGGATTTTCCGAAGAACAATCCGCAAGTTTACCTGGTAGAAATTCACTATCAATCAGCGATTTTCTTCGGGTTAATTCCCTTGCCTTGCGTGCCGCCTCACGCGATTTTGCCGCAGCCAGGACCTTGCTGATAATAATACCCGCGATTCTGGGATTTTCTTCAAGAAGAGCAGAAAATTTCTCATTCACCAGTGATTCTACCGCACCTTTTGCCTCGGGATTCCCTAATTTTGTCTTTGTCTGTCCCTCAAACTGCGGTTCTCTAATCTTTATTGATACAACTGCAGTAAGTCCTTCACGGGTATCCTCGCCAGTAAAGGCGAGCTCATCTTTCAATTGATTATGTTTTCGGGCATATTCATTCAGGGTTCTGGTTAATGCGGATTTAAATCCTACCAGATGAGTGCCACCCTCATGTGTATTTATTGTATTGGCAAAGGTAAAGATATTTTCCAGATAAGAATCATTGTATTCAAGCGCCACTTCTATCTCAATGCCATTCTGCGTATCGTGGACATAGAATGGTTTATGCAGGCGCTGTCTTCCAGAGTCCAGATATTTTACTAAATCAAGCACACCCTCAGTAGAATAAAATCTTTCTTTTGTTTGGGATTTCAAATCTTCAAAATCAATTTTCAAACCTTTATTTAAAAATGCCACCTCTCTTAAACGCTGGGCAACAATCTCTTTACTAAATTCAACCTTACGGAATATATCTTTGTCTGGTTTAAATCGTACTTTTGTCCCTCGCTTTTTACTTTTGCCAATAATCTTTACCGGCTCTTCAGGGTCACCTCTTTTATATCTCTGAAAACATATCTTGCCGTCACGATATACTTCGGTTTCAAGAAATTCACATAGCGCATTGACGGCTGAGACGCCCACTCCATGCAGTCCGCCACTTATCCTGTACACCTTATCGTCAAATTTACCGCCTGCATGTAACATTGTCATAACTACCTCAAGGGCAGATTTTTTCTGAGTGGGGTGCATATCAGTGGGAATACCACGGCCATTATCCTCAACCTCTACAACCTCATTATCAATTGTCACGCGGATCTGGTCGCAGTATCCCGCAAGTGCCTCATCAACACTGTTATCAACAACCTCAAAAATTAAATGGTGTAAACCCCTGATGCCGACATCTCCAATATACATTGCAGGTCGACGGCGCACTGCCTCCAGACCCTTTAAGATTTGAATCTGCGCGGCATCGTATTTTTCTTGTTTTTGGTGACTATTTTTTTCATTCTCCATAACTACTCCTTAAATGAACCTCCTTTGTCAATAATAAATTTTATGTCTTTTAAATTGGCGCCCAATTTATTAAATCTATTAATAATTGTATTTTTTAATAAAAATAATTGTGCCTGCCATAAAGGATTATCAACCGTCACAAAAAGATTTGCCTCATTGATATTTATTGCCCGGGCATGCTGGGCAATCTTTTCACCCACAATTTCAGGCCAGCGCCTGATCAATTCCAGTTCTTTAAAACGAGTTTCAAAATTCATAGATTTTAATACCCGGGGAAGTATTTTATTAATTCGTTCAGGATAACGCAATGTTGCCTCGCTGGACAGTAAATTGAGTCCTATTGGGTAATTTTAAATCATCCAAGTTTTGAACTGTTGCGTAAAAAGCCTGGCCTTTTATTAAACCAAAAAAACTTTTTCGGTGTGTTTTATCAAGCTCTATCGCAACTTCATCAAGGAGGAATATGGGCTGGTCATTTATTTTTTGCTGGATAATATCGGCTTCAGTCAGTTTTAGAATTAGCGCAATCAATCTACACTCACCTCCAGAGGCAAAATTCTTTGCCGGGTAGCCATTGATCGTAATAAAGATATCGTCACGATGTGGACCGGAAATTGTTTCAGCTTTTTTAATTTCTAAAGATTCATTTTTCTTTAATTCTTCTATAGTCAGATTCATATCACGACAGGAACTGAGATACTCAAAAGAGATTTCTGATGAATCCATTTCCGTACCTTTTTGTCTGATCTTCTCTTTAAGAATGGGGATAATCTTGCGCCGTTCATTATAGATTATATTTCCCCAATTAATTAATTGGTCATTATAAACATCAAGAAGCGATAAATTCAACCCTTTTTGCTGGAGTAGACAATTACGCTGGCGCAGGACCTTTCTGTATTCGAATAGGTTTGCACCGTATGTGGGATTTAATTTTATCAAAAGCCAGTCTAAAAAACTCCTTCTTTTTGCTGGTGCCCCGCGTATTATCCAGATATCATTGAGGGACATAATAACCACAGGGAGCCAGCCGATATATTCGTTCAGGCGATTCTTCTCATTGCCGTTTAACATAAATCTCTTGGTGCCATTATATAATACGCTTGCCTCAGCACCATTTGATATGCCTTTTACCCTTAAATATGGTTGATTAAATTTTACCATATTTTTATCGTCATTTGTGCGAAATGAAGAGCCATACGCAGCAAAAAAGATTGCCTCCAAGAGATTGGTCTTGCCTGCACCATTGCCACCTATAATGAGATTCAGGTCTTCGCCAAAATTAATCTGACCATCGGTTAGATTGCGAAAGCCTTCGTATTCAATTGCCTGTAGTATCATTAATATAATTATATATATTTTAAAGGAAAAGTCAAGGGAGTTCAGAAGGGGTTGCAGTGAGTTCTATAAATAATTTTATCCTTTTATCCCTGTTAATTGCCAAGCCAGCATTAGGAATAATCTGGATAAAACCAAAGCAAGCCTTTGATTCTAATGCAATTTCCAGTCCCAGACTATAATATTTTTCTCTATTCTGATCAATGGCACAATCAAAAAAGATTATCCCAAAAAGGTCTTCAAAATAGATATTGGGATTCCATAAGCCTTTTCTTAATTTTAACAATTGGTGCGAATATTCGGTTCTAAAGAGAATGCCTTTGTGCGAATAAATTGGTGCATAACCACGGATTGAGATATGTGGGGCATCAGGGTTTTGAGGATCAGAAAAGCCAGCCATTCTTGTGTGAAATTCACCGGTAAATAGAACATAATTCAATCCAATACCACTGGTAAGGCAGGTTCGGTCAATTAATGATTTCAGTGATTTTCTTTCAAACGGAGCAGAAAAGCTCCAGTAACCGGTATAATAAGGTCTGCGCCAGGTAATCATAAAAACCGGAGAGATTTCTTTTCTTCTGTATTCATCATAGGATTTTAAATTCAGATTTAGTAAAATATGGGAAATGCCGGGACGCAGAATATTAAAGACTGGATAAGAAGAAGATATTTTAAGGTAATCATTATAATTATAAAAAAGTTCTATCTGTACAGGGCTAAAAAATAATGATTGCAAGTTTGATTTCAAAAATAGTTTATTATTTAATTGATCATAGCCAAGGTATGTTAGATAGAAATTTTCGTCGGTGGCATCAGAACCAGAGAAGATTGCGCCATAGAGCCATTTTTTGTATGTGGCATCCATTGGTAAAAATAATGGTAAGCGGGCGGAGGGGAAAAGGGTTTTTGCTATATCTAAATAACTTCCCTTTTTTTCTTCAATTCTCTGTGAGTTAAAATCAGGTTTGGGATTTAATTGCCAGTCTGGAAGGGTATAATTTTCTGGCTGTGATATTTTTTTATAAATATCAAAACCATTTGCGTTCAAACTGCTAAAATAAAGGGTGTTTTCACTGAAGGCAAAAGAATTGACAAAGCCATTTTTTTTATAACACAGAATACTGTCAGGAGTAATTAGTTTAATTGCATAAATCCGATGTTTGCCTTCAAAGTTGGCAATAAAACCAAGCCAATCAGTTTGCATAAAACATAAATGCCCCTCGGTCCAGGGTGTGCTCTGTATCAGACTAAAATTTCCGGTCTCTGGGTCAAAGGTGTATAAATCGGGATTTTCAAACTGCTGGCTTGCTGATACTACAATCCACTTCCCATTGGTTTCAATCTCATTTATTAACAATGAACCTTCCCACAGTTTCTTTTTATTTTCTGGTGTATACAACCAAATTTCTGAACCAAAATCGTGTTGCCGATGCGTTACATAGATTATGACATCATCGTCCAGAATACAAAATGTCCTGATATCGTCCGTGAACAGAACCTGTTCATTTTTTCCCATTAGATTAAATCTGCGCAGGGTAGATGTTATTCCATAGCCATTGTAATATATATTGGGAGCATGCTTTAATTCAGCAGTAGAAAAATAAAGTTGATTGTTATATATTTTAATCTTTGTTGTGATTTGACTATTGAGTGTGGCGATGATTTTTTCTTTGTGGGTGTTTAAATTGAGTTCTATTATTCGCCATAAATTTTTGTACTCAAAGGCGTTCAGTTTAATGGACGACTCCCGTATAAAAAATAATTTATCATTATCTGCCACGAGTGAAGAAATATACCAGCCTTTATTTGTAATTTTATCGCCTTCTGCCTGAAATTTTGAAAAGCGTGTGTCTTCGTATTTTTTCCATTCTTTAAAAAGTTCGGGAAATGATTTGCCATATATCCTCTTCACTGCTATATCAAGTCCTAACCCGGGAAAAATTGCCGAGACCGGCGCCCAGGGATAAGAACCATAGGTTTTAAAAAAGTTCCTAAATTTTTCTTCGCCATATTTTTGTGCAAGAAAATTGAAAAATTCACCACCATATAAATAAATTTTGCCATTGGGGAACGAAAGTGGTTCATTTGTTGCCTCTATGATACTGGGAAATTTTCCTTCGGATATGCGGGCACCCATATAACTATCAAAATATCCATCGTTTAATCTGCCCTCATAAATAGAATTTTTTGATTCACTATAAACTGTAATTCCCTCAATTATCCAACCTGGCGCATACATATTTGATTGAAATGGCGAACCAAATAATCCTGTAAGGTATCTGGAGATTGTATTTGTTTTTGTCATATGGGCAATATGGGTGAACTCATGGACACTCAGAATTCTATACCAGTCTTCAATACCCTCAAGATAAGAACCTGAGCCCGGAGGATAGATAAAGAAATGGATATTGTAAAAAATTGGGTTTGCAAACCCATTGCTTGAGGTTCCTATATCTTCAATTACAACCGGCAGATTTCTCGTATCATTGCCAGTAAGGGCAACAACATTTTTCCGATAATATTCGAGATTCTTTAATGACTGGTATGCTTCCCATTCATATCCTGGTTTATAAATTATTGTAAAATTTTCTGTTTTTATTACCTGCCAGTCAAACCAGGTGAAGACTAAAAATATAAAAATCGTCATATCCCATTATAGCTGCTTTAAACAGAAATTCAAGAATGAAAACCTAAGTTATGTAGGGCAAGCCTGGTTAGATGTGTTCTATCTAACAGGGCAAGGCTTCATGCCTTGCTTTATATGCGAATGGCTTCCAGTCCTGATTGATTTTCTTACGAAGAACTTTTAATAATTATTTATTGTCTCATAAAACAGCAATCATATGCCCTTTATTTAGTTGCCCGGCATTCGTTTTTGTGCCGGCAAATTTTTATCTTACTTCACCTTTATTACTTTAAACTTTATGCTGTTTGAGGCACTAACAAAATAAACACCTTCACTCAGATTGGAACAGGAGAAATACCCATTAGTCGTTGTGCCAACCTTTCGGCCAGTAATATCAAAAATACTGGTCTTTATACCGTTGGCATTGTCCAATTGTATTGCATCGCGAACAATACTACAAACCAATGAAACCGGCTTATTCATTGAATTCTCTTTTTGCTCTTCAACCGGGATAAGGACATCAAGATTGCCGGAGATATCCCAGGATGAACCCGGGTATTCAGACCACACATTTAGATAACGACTGTTCGCCCCTGGAATCATGTCTGCATAGCTATGATTGTTTGAAGAATTTGAGATTCTAAAAGGTGAACCAACCAATGTGCCTGTTGGACTGCAAAACTGTCCGTAAACTTGATATGTTGAACTCACATATCTATTGCCTGTGGCAAGATAGTTGTGGCCATCCCATCTCAATGCAATAGGATAATTTTGGGGATAATTTGTCAAATCTGACAAGATTGTGAATGGACTGCCTATGGGCACGCCGCTTGTAGTCAAACGCAGACCCCTGATAACATCCAGCGGGGTCACATAATCAAGCCAGTTGACAAAGTAGTTGGTTCCATTAAAGACGATTTTAACACCGCTTACCAAGCTCGTTGGCGTTGCAACGACGAATGTGTCGCTAAGAGTTCCGTCGGTATTAATAAATCGACCCATAATTGTATAGGGACTCGTATGATAAGACCATACGACAAGAAACCGTGTGCCATCAAAAGCAATAGCCGGATAATAGTGTAACATATTATTAGCCGGTCCGACCGGGATGCCATTCGGGTCCAGCACACTACCAGAAGGTGTCACCCGTGCCGCATAGATACGATAATTAAAGGAAAACCTGCCATCCATCCAGACCACCATATAGACGCCACCACCATAGGCAATATCCGGCATCCACTGGAGGTTGCTATCTGTGCAAATGGCAAACGAGTTTATTGAATCACAATTTGGAGTGACCCGCACTCCATAGATATCACCGCGAGTTCAACAACCATTGCGCAAAGCAACGAGAAAGTTTGTGCCGTCATAGGCAACAACCGGTTTTTCAGTAACGGAATCGCGAAAAACTAATTTGCCACCAGGGTCCAGCACTGTGCCATCATTGGATATGCGCGCCACATAAAGGCAAGATGTGGAAGTAGTGCTATTATCACGATAGTCTGTCCAGAATACACAGTATTGATTATTCGTATAAATCGGAGTTGGGTAGTTCTGAATATTTGCTTCGGTGCAGATTGGAAAATCAGCATTAACCAGCAATAATGACATCGCTAAGATTATTTGCATCTAACCCCCTATCTTAATTAATTATAATAATATTTATGGGTTATTATTATATTTTAGGTGTGCGGAAATTAGCCTCAATTCGCATTCTTTAGGGTCAATCTCTTATGCTTGACAAAATTATTAAACTGACTATAATTTTTCCATGATATGCCATAGGTCTAAAAATATCCCATTTGAAGAGAAGATCAAGGCAGTAAAAGATTACCTTAAAACCGAACAATCATTACAAAAAATCGCGGCCAGTCTAAATATTTATCCAAAAACCCTTTGGCGTTGGGTAAGGCGCTATGAGAAAGATGGAGAAGATGGGTTAAAGAGAAGAAAATTGCCCAAAAAGAGGTTACCAAAAAGTATTGAGCAACAGGTAATTCTGTTAAAAGAAAAAAATCCCGCATTGACTTTAACCAAGGCGCGGTCGTTAATGAACAAAATTGGCATAAAAATTTCTAATAAGGGAATCTGGCAAATTTGGAAAAGATGTGGATTGTCAAAGAGGCCGGTTCAAGACCCACTCAATCCCTTTGGCATTACCACACCCGAAGCAATTGGTATTATAAATAGTGCAAGGTCTCTTTTAGAAAAGGGAGATGCTAAAGAGGCAGCAAAAATACTAAATAGCATACATAGCCTACCCGCCGATCAAATTATCAAAGAAGTACCCGATAAGATACTCTCCCCACGGAGGAAACTCGACCGTCTTTATCTGTGTTTTGGAGAAATCCCGTTTCCTGAATATGCAAGAAAAGCGAAACAGATAGGAAAATCTCTGGAAAGAAGAGATTACATCTACTCTTCAATTATTGCAAATTTCTTAGAATTAAATGCCTTGGGCTGGATGGCACAACCCCAAAAGAAGATATCGTATCTTAATAAACTTGCATCAAAACTGCAAGGTGTTAAAGATAATTTACTTTGGTTTCTTTTTTACTTTGAACAGGCATGCACATATAGTGGCTTGTTACAAATTAAAAATGCTTTAACACTGATTAAAAAATGTCGCAAGCTTATCTATCATTACCCTTATCCTATATACTGGGATTGTATGGGTGTTGTTTTGACAACGGTTGGTAAATATAAAGATGCTTTGTTATTTTATAAAAAGGCATTCGAGAATGAAAGACAACAGCATACCCAGGAGCAATTTGCCGTAAAATTAGCATTTTATGGCTACAGTATGAGTGGCGAATATTCAAGGTGCAAAAAATTACTGATAAAGGCAAAAAATATGGAAAATGTTGAAGGTATTAGTGCCAACTACAGCCTTACCAGTGCACATATGTCTTTTGGCCAAGGTTATCTTGCTGATGCCCATCGATTTTTTCTTGAGTCTTTAAAAAAAGCAACCAAAGGAGAGCTGATTAATTATGTATATGCCGCAACTGTTGGATTGGCGTCAGTAGCAATGTCATTGAATAGAAAAAATCAGGCAAAAATATATATAACGAAGTATCTTTCTTTAATGAAAAAATATAAGCGTGATGAGTTGATATTGCAATGCCTCTCAGGCTTAAGGGCCAATATCTCTGATGAATTACTACTAATGCCGCCTATGTATCTTCTGAATCTCATTATGTGCTTCAAACAAACGATGAAAATAAGTGACTATCGCAAAGCCGTAAAATTTGCGCAGAGAAAAGGATTAACGGGCCTTTTCCATCGGTGGATTGTCTTTTTTCCTGAAGTTGTTTTGTATCTGCTTGAAAAGGGAAAAAAGACCGAGTTGCCCAAGGCAATATTACAATTCCCAATTTTTAACCAGAAGGTCCCGGTCTATCATATAAAATTTTTGGGTAGTTTTGTTGTCTTTAAAAATCATCAGTATCTAAAAATAAAATTTAGTCCCCAGGAGCAGGCATTTTTAATCCAAATGGCCTCAAATGCAGAAACGCCTGAGAAATTTATTATATTAAATAACCTGTATCAGAATTTCTGGCTAAGGAGTAAAGACCCTTTAAGTTTGCTATTGCATCTTCTCGCAAGTATTAAGAAGAAATTAAAATTACCCGGTCATATTCTCGGTGTCTATAGAAGATATGGTGAGCCAAGATTAATTAACCATGGTTTTTACATTACGACCGATTATCAGGATTACCAGTCCCAATTTATCCAGGCAAAGGCACTGGCGCGGGTGGGTGAGTGGGGTCTTGCTCGAAAGGAATACTTACGGGCATTCAAGTTATTTCGCGGCGAGCCGTTGAAGAAAAACTTTGACGAGTGGTCGCTGAATTTAAGGTTCAAGATTTTGACCGAACTTGAGACTGAAACAGTAAATTTTGCCAAGAGTTGTATTGAACATAATAACAAAAAAGATGCCCGAAAGATTCTGCAAAAGGTTTTGAAAATTATCCCGGACTCGGAAGAGATGAGAAAATTGTCCAATGGTCTTATGGTCTAATAGCCTTATAGTCAAATGGTTGGATGGTTTTATGGTTGGATGGCTAAGATTGTTAATGATTCAATATGGTAGGTTTGGGGAAACACATCAAAGAGAAAAATCTTTTCTATGCGATAATTTTTCTGCATTAATAATCGGGCATCACGCGCAAGGGTCGCGGGATTGCACGAGAGATAGATTATCTTTTTTATCTTCATTTTTGATAACCTTTCAATAATTTCTTTTTCCACACCCTTTCTCGGTGGGTCTAAAATTACTATGTCTCCGTCTTTTATCTTGATTATCTCCTCTTCTACTTTACCTGAAATAAATTCTATATTTTCAATCCTGTTTTGCTGGGCATTTTTAATGCCATCCTTAACTGCTTCCGGAATTTCTTCAATGGCGATTAATTTTTCACAAAATGGGGATAAGCAGATACCAATGACACCGACACCTGCATAAAGGTCAATAATCAATGAACCAGCAATTTCAGCCTTTATTTTTTCTATTATTTTTTCAAAAACCCTGGTATTAATCTGGAAAAAAGAAGTTGGACCAATACGAAATAATTTATTATCTATAATCTCTTCATAAAAGTCAGCACCTGCAAGTGTAATATTCTTTTTACCAAGAATTCGATTCGTTTTCTGGGGATTGATATTTTGACTTATTCCCACAAGTCCTGGAACTTCATTAATGAGGTCATTATAAAGGGCATTCGGGATTGGTTCTTCTCTGGTAACGAAAATAATGAATAACTGACCGGTATTCACACCACGGCGTAAAATAATATGCCGTAAATTACCTTTATGGTTCAGTTCATTATAGATTTTTATGCCTGTTTTTTCAATTCTATTTCTGATAACGACAAGCGTCTGATTTATCTCATTTTGATTGATATAACAGATATTGTGGTTGACAACCTCGTGTGTTCTTTTTTTAAAATAACCAATCTTTAACTCACTGTTTTTCTGGACCGGCAACTGGGCACGATTGCGATAATACCAGGGATTATCGGCAATAATCTCAATATTGTTATATTCAATCTTTCCTATATGCCGGAGTGTATCAATCAGAATTTCTTTTCTTAATTGAACCTGATATTTGTAATCTATATGCTGGAGATGACAGCCGCCACAGATTTTAAAAACAGGGCATTCTGGTTCAACACGATATGGAGATGGCTGTAATACTTTTATGCATTCTGCCACAGTATAATCATTTTTTTCAATAACGATTTCAGCGATTATTTGCTCACCAGGAATGGTATAATCAACAAAACAGACTTTGCCATTGATATAGCCGATGCCCTGTGCACCAAGATTCATTTTTTCAATCTTTAATTCAGCAGTTTTTTTATGAGCCATTTTTTGATTATATCCACTCCTTTTATTGTGTCAATCAGCCTTGACGATTAAGGACTTGACATGCCAATTAAAATGGCTATGATTGAATATGAGTTTTTTATGTGCATTATTTTTACTACAGGCGAATGAAGTTTATATAGGCGAAATGAGTGGTGTAATCAGCCCGGCAAGCAGCGCCTATATTCTAAGGGCAATCAGCATTGCTGAAGAAAAAAATGCAATGTGTTTGATTATAAAACTTGATACACCCGGTGGTCTTGATGAATCAATGAGGGAGATAACAAAAAGAATCCTCAATGCAAAGGTTCCGGTTGTTATATATGTTGCACCGAAAGGCGCCAGGGCTGCATCTGCCGGCGTATTTATCCTCTATGCAAGCCATATTTCTGCAATGGCACCTGGAACAAACATTGGTGCGGCACATCCAGTAGGAATGGGTGGAGAAAAGATTGATAGTGTCATGGTAAATAAAGTGACAAATGATGCAGTCGCATATCTACAGTCCCTGGCAAAGGCACGAAATCGTAATGTAGAATGGGCAGAAAAAGCAGTTCGGAAGAGTGCCTCAATTGATGATGAAACCGCATTAAAAATAGGGGTCTGTGAAATAATCGCCGAGAGTGAAGAAGATTTAATAAATAAACTTGATGGTAAAGAAGTAAAGGTGCTTGAAGAAAATAAAAAATTGGATACAAAATCTGCACCAATAAAAAAACTTTCAATGACCTTAAGAGAAAAATTACTTCTAATTCTTACAAATCCAAATATTGCCTATATTCTACTCTTGCTGGGTATTTATGGGCTTTTCTTTGAACTTCAAAATCCCGGTATGATCTTCCCGGGCGTTGTTGGAGGTATCTGTTTAATTTTAGGATTCTATGCCTTGCATCTTTTGCCGGTAAATTATGCTGGACTCGCACTTATTTTATTAAGTGCAATATTCTTTATACTTGAAATTTATGTTACATCACATGGATTATTGACAGTCGGTGGTGTAATATCACTGGTTATAGGTTCTTTAATTCTTTTTGAAAGTGACCTACCTTTTTTAAGGGTATCCTGGGAGGTGATAATGGTTGTTGTAATTATTATTGTAGTATTTGTCGGTTTGCTACTTTTTTTGGGCATAAGGGCACAATTTAGAAAACCAGCGGCAGGAAAAGAAGGTCTGATCAGTGAGAATGGAGTTGCCCGAAGTGAAATTAATGATCAGGGTGGCACGGTCTTTGTTCATGGAGAGCTATGGAATGCAGTGAGTGAGAAACCAATAAAGAAGGGAAGCAAGATTAAAGTCGTAAGTTCCCAGGGGATGGTTTTACAGGTTGAAGAAATTTGATAATCATTTTTCTATTTAATATCTTTGAGAATTTTGTTTTTCCTGATTTTAACAACCGAAGCATACAATTCAATCCGGCCGGCTTAATTGAGCCAAAATTTTTTGTCTGTCTGGGTAGCAACGAGCGTTTTGGACTCTCTAGTTTACGCACCTGGACTGCAGGAATGCAGGTGCGTTCATCCCAATTGATATTCAAAACTTTTGGCAATGAACTCTATCGCGAAAATGCCTTTGAACTTGCAGGTGGTTTTACTGTCTACAAAGGAATAGGTGCGGGTATCGGCATTGGCGTTTTGAATAACTGGATTAAGGATTATACCAACCGTTTTACATACACAATTAAACTTGGTGCTATGTTCCAATTACCCAACCTGAGACTGGATTTATGCCTGAATAACATTAATAATCCAAGGTTTTCTGAGATCGATTATCTGCCAATCAGTTATCTTTTAGGTTTACAGTATTGCATAAATCCTTATGTTAAAGCCTATTTTAATACAATGGGTAAGGAAAAAGATAAGCCATTTTTCAATTTTGGGTTGCTCGTTATACCAGTAAAAGAAATCGAATTTTACACGGGAATAAATACGGAAAATTTTCTTTTTGAGTATGGTTTGGAAATTTGTCTGGGAAGGCTTGCAGTTGACTATGCGGGTACCATCCATCGTCAACTTGGATTATCCCACACCATTTTTATCAGTCTTCTTAGACTGTGATCTTTCTCTTTATTATCACCATTGCAAATACTGATTTTTGGGAAACAGAACAGCAAAAGGATTTTGAAGTCATTCTCCTTGATTTAGAAAATTTAAAGAATAATCCTATCGATCTCAATACTGCAGATTTAAAGGATTTAGTGAAAATTCCATTCTTAAAAGTTGCGGATTGTTTAAGAATAATTGGTTACAGGGAAAAGTTTGGTTTATTTGAATCTGTTGATGACCTTTATAAGATTGGTGGTTTGGATAAAGCTCTCATAGAAGAGATATGTCCTTATGTCGCAGTAAAAATAAAACCCATAAAATGGAAGAGTTTACAAAATAGGCTGCGCATTCAAAAGGATATCAAGGAATCCGGAAGTGCAGAATACTACACAAAAACTACGCTTGATATAAATGACGACAAAATATTTCTAATTACAGAAAGGGATCCATACGAGACTTCTCCTATAGATTACTACAGTGCCGGAATTGTAGTTGATGAAGGTAAGAGAAGATTTGCCCTGGGTAAATACAATCTTGATTTTGGCTCAGGTGTAATGCTCTCTTCAGTCGGCTCATTTTTTCAAGGTGTAGACTTCAGGATGTTGACTGGTGAGCGCGGGATTATGCCCTATACATCGGTAATAGAAAATGGTGGATTTTTTGGCGCAGCATTGAGTGATTCATTATTTTTAGACTATTGCCTTTTTTATTCAAATCAAAAGCTTGATGGTCGGGTTGATACATTAGGTTATGCCTGGTCTTTTGATGAATCTGGCAACCATATTGACTCTTCATCTATCGCTCGTAAAGATCGCATTCGTGAAGAGATATTTGGTTACAATCTCCAGTATTACAAAAACAATATCCAGTTAAGCCAGCGGACGTACTGGTCAGACTACGAACCGCCATTTGTCTGCAAGGATTCGCTGACTGAATTTTATGGCAAGAATTACTGGCTCGGTGGAATGGAGATAAAGTATTATGCCGAGCAATTTCTAGTTTTTGCTGAAATCTGCCGTTCATTCCAGAACCGACTGGGAGGAGTATTTGGCTGGAGTGGTCTAATGCCTTATAATTTTGAATTCAATCTTGCAACAAAATATTTTAATCCAGGATTTTATGCGCCAAAGGGGATAGAGGCTGAAAAGGATTATCTCGGTACCTATTTTGACTTGACTAACTGTTCACGACTTATTGAGGCAGGAACTACTTTAAATATCTACACCAATAATGCTGCAGACACAAGTCATTATGATTTGAGATTGAAATTTGCCAAGACCCTGGGTATTGCTGAAACTAAAATACAATTTCGCTGGTTATACCGGGAGATTTATAAAGAATTATCAGGTTCAAGGGTCTTTTTAAGGATAAGACCAAAGAAATTTTTGTATCTTGATTTAAGGTTGGAAGATAAATATGTTTATGAAGATACATTAAAGAATGGCATTTTTGGAGGAATTGAACTGGGTTTGGAAACAAAGGTTATTACCACAAAAATCAGATATGGGATATTTGATATTGATAATTATTCTGCACGGATTTATGTATATGAGCCTGACCTTCCCGGGATAGTGAATAACCGAATGGTTTATGGTAAGGGAAATTATGGATTTATTTATCTGGTATTAAAACCAATAAAGAATATCGACATAGGAATAAAATATTTTGCAATGGAAAAGGATTCTTTAACCCAGCATATAAGTGCCCATTTAGATACAAAGTTAAAATAAGCAATCAAATCATATAATTGGTTATCTCCACAGAATTTCGATATTGACAAACAAGATAATATAAAATATAATTAATATTTAAGGAGGTAAAGTGATTAAAGCCATAATCAGGCTATTGTTTTTATCTATGCTTATGGTACCGGTTATATTGAATGGTGCCAAGGTCGGTGTTCTGCACCTGAAACCCGTTGGTGTAGCGAACGAAACTGCTGAGGCAGTTGCAGGTTTGCTGGCAAATGAGCTCTCAGGTTTAGGGCATAAAGTATTGAATACCGATGCTATGGATGGTGCAGTGGGTGAGGTGTTGCAATGCTATGAAGCCAATTGCGCAGCCGAGGCTGGTTTTAAGGCACAGGTAGAGCGGGTAATATTCGGTTCGGTTTCAAAATTTGGTGAGAAGTATATGGTGCAGATTTCTGTGGTGAATGTCTCCACGAGAGAAGTCGTCTGGTCAGGTAGCCTTGCGGCAAAATCTGCGGAAGACCTTGATACAGTTGTTAAGCGAATTGCCAAGGCAATTAATGAGGGTAAAAAAGTAGAAACGGGTGCTGAGGTTGGTGCGATAACAGAACAGGAAATTACCCAGGAAGCTAAAAGAAAAGAAGCTTTCTACGCGACCGGGGCGAGCTTTGTCTATGGCTTTCCAGTGCAAGGATATGCTAATGCAAGTAGTATAATGGGATTTAATTGGGTTAACTGGTATGAGACGCCAAATTTTGCGGTTGAATTTAACGGTGGCTATTTATGGTCTCTTAATGCAATGACAACTGGACAGATTACTGATGAGCCGAGTATTATTGATTACGGTGCTGACATATCTTTTTTCTATTTGTTTTCCAAGGGGGATTTTTCACCATATGTTGGAGGTGGCTTAGGACCACGTTTCATTATGATGGAGGCAGGTTCCCAGGGTTTTGGCGCAAATTTTGGTATGGGATTTAATGCTGGTGGGGGCCTCGTTCTTTTGCGAACCTATGATTTCCATATTATTATTGATGGAAGATACGCTTTAAATCTTGCTGATATACCAAATTATACAGGACCACACGGGGCATTTAATATGAGTGTAGGTGTTATCTACAGGCCAAAGGCTAAAAAAGGCGGCTGTGGTGGCGGCGGGTGCATGAGTGGAGGTTGTTTCTAGCATTTTAGGACAGGAGAAAAAATGGGCACGCTTTTGCGTGCCCATTTTTTTAAGGTTTAGGATTAAAAAATCCTAAACCATCAGCTTGAAATTAATGGGAATATTTTATTGAATCATCTGTATATAGAGTTAGAGGAGGCTAAAATGAAAAAGATACTCATAATCCTTATAACATCCGTGATGATATTTTTTGCAAAGGAACCAGAGAAGGTGGTAGAAAAATATCTGGAAGGAATAAAGATCGGTTCACCTGTAGAGTATAAGAATCTCAAAATTTTTCCCCTTGGAATAAATGCACCTCTAACATTTAAGGATTTTATCACGCTTGATGAGGCAACGCATAAAGGATGGCTCAAGATAAAAGAAGTTGGTTCGGGTGTGGTCAATACAGTTCAGATAAAAAATAATGGCGAAGAACCAGTATTTATTCTTACCGGTGAGATGATCACCGGTGCAAAGCAGGATAGAATGATTAAGGCAGATGTGCTATTGCCACCAAATAGTGGCTGGATAGAGGTGGAAGTCTATTGTGTAGAGCATGGAAGATGGGTATCGGTTTCTTCGGAGTTCAAATCCGAAGGGCTTGCTGTTCCCAATGCAGTCAGGCAGCGGGCAAAGGTTAGTGAGAGCCAGAGCGAGGTATGGGCTGAGGTTGCACGGACCCAGGATAAACTCGGTATTGCATCAGGGACTGGAACAGTTCGGGCAAATTATGAAGATAAGGGTGTCCAAAAAGCCATTGAAGATTATACTGAACGATTTGAAAAGATTCCACGATTATCAAAATCAACGATTGGTGTTGTGGTTACTACCGGAGATAAGATAATCTGTTTTGACCTTTTTGCCAGTAATAATTTGTTGAACAAATTCTGGAAAAAGTTGATTAAATCCTATGCAATGGATGCAATTAAGGGTGAAAAGAGTTCTGTGACAAAGAGTGATATAGAAGAACTTATCCAGACCTTTGAAGATGCAAAATTTGTATCAACTGGCACACCCGGGCTGGGTAGATTACTTACGATTGAATCAAATATTGGCAAAGGTTCAGCACTTATCTATGACAAAACGGTCGTGCATATGGATTTTTTCCCGGATGGGCAAACAATTAATGATGATGATTCAGATTTACGATTAGATTTCAGAAGGAACCAGAGGATGGAAGACGAATAAAACCAGCGTCGCCACTGAACTGCGCCCCTCTTGTCAAGACAAAAATGATAGTTATGATTTGTAGACTTTTTCATGCTACGCATTTTAACTTTTTCTGGTTATATAGAATCTCAAATTCTTCAGGACTCCAATAA
>Ga0172366_10001287_pt1 | contig 19423 bp, 16 predicted proteins | sample LakKivSesite69cm_FD_114533 | JGI IMG/M metagenome (GOLD analysis project Ga0172366, IMG submission 114533) | Sediment microbial communities from Lake Kivu, Rwanda - Sediment site 69cm | ecosystem: Environmental > Aquatic > Freshwater > Lake > Sediment | place: Rwanda: Western Province, Lake...
CCCTTACTTACCTCAACAATAAATTCAAGGAAATTTTTGGCTATGATCTTCATGATGTTCCTGACGGAAAAACGTGGTTTAGAAAGGCATACCCTGATGCTTTATATAGACACACGGTCATCTCTACATGGATGGATGACTTAAAAAATGTCAAAAAAGGTGAAAAGAGACCAAGAACATATACAGTAACATGCAAAGACGGAACAAAAAAGATAATATACTTTGTGTCGGTACAGCTGGAGGGTGGTGAGAGTTTTGTAGCCTGCAGAGACATCACGGAACAGAAAGAGACCGAAAAAGCCCTCCGTGAGAATGAAGCGAGATACAGGTCCCTCTTCGAGAGTGCCAATGATGCAATTTTCATCATGAAATATGATAAGTTTATCGATTGTAATACCCGGACCTTGTTGATGTTCGGATGTACCAAAGAACAGATCATTAACCAAACCCCTTATAGATTTTCACCCCTATACCAGCCCGATGGAAGAAATTCAAAAGAGGAAGCCTTTGAGAAGATAAATGCTGCCCTTCTTGATAAACCTCAGTTTTTCGAATGGCAACACTGTAAATATGACGGAACCCTTTTTGATACTGAGGTGAGCCTTAATTGCATTGAAGTGGGAGACGAAATATTCACACAGGCCATTGTAAGGGATATCACCGAGCGAAAACATGCAGAGGAGTCACTGCAAAAGGAAAGGGAAACATTTTTTACTATCCTTGAGAACGACCCCAGTGGTGTTATGTTGATTGGTAATGATGGGGTCTATAAATATGTTAACCCTCAATTCACTAAAATCACTGGATATACACTGAAAGATGCACCCACAGGTAGATATTGGTTCCAAAAGGCATTTCCAGACCAAGAATACAGGAAAAAAGCCATAGAGTTATGGAAGAAGTATTTAGTACCAGAGAGTAAGGGCGTAAATGTAGAATTTAAAATAACCTGCAAAGATGGACAGAGTAAGGATATAGAATTCAGGACGACTTACTTAAAAGATAGCTCTATTACAGTATTGAATGATATTACCCAGCGCAGACAGGCAGAGCAAAACCTTAAGGAGAGTGAAGAAAGATACCGTAATATCTTCGAGAATTCCGTAGAAGGCATCTTCCAGACCACCCCTGAAGGACAATACATAAGTGTCAACCCTTCCCTTGCGAGGATGATAGGGTATGATTCTCCTGAAGAAATGATAAAGAGCATTACCAACATAGGGAGGCAGGCATATGTAAACCCTGAAGACAGGGTAAGGTATAAAAAGATTATTGAAGAACAGGGTATTATTGAAGGGTTTGAGATGCAACACTACAGGAAGGACAGGAGCATAATCTGGGTTTCATTAAATGCCCGTGCGGTTAAGGATAAAGCAGGTAAGCTACTATACTATCAAGGCACTATTGGAGACATCACCTCCCGCAAACAAACCAAAGAAGAGCTCACCCAAACCCTGGAGAAGTTACGGAAGTCCTTAGGAAGAACTATCCAAGCTATGGCGGCAACGGTAGAGGTAAGAGACCCGTACACTGCAGGTCACCAGAGGAGGGTATCAAACCTTGTCCGTACCATTGCCCAGGAGATGGGTCTCTCAAAGGATATGATTGAAGGTCTCAGAATGGCAGGCACCATCCACGATATCGGGAAGATATCAGTACCCGCAGAAATCTTAAGTAAACCAACAAAACTCTCAGATATGGAATTCGGCATCATCAAGGTTCACCCCCAGTCAGGCTACGACATCCTGAAAGAGATCGACTTTCCCTGGCCTATAGCCCAGATTGTCCTCCAACACCATGAAAGGTTAGATGGTTCAGGTTATCCTCAAGGACTCAAAGGAGACCACATCCTTCTTGAGGCTAAAATCCTTTCAGTTGCCGATGTGGTTGAAGCCATGGCATCCCACCGTCCCTATCGACCAGCTCTCGGGATAGATGCAGCCCTCAATGAAATAGAACAGAATAAAGGGGTCCTCTACGATACTGAGGCAGTAGATATTTGCCTGAAGCTGTTCAAGGAGAAGGGGTTTAGGTTTGAGTAAAATAAATGTTGCCTATAGACCTGTTTGTAATACTTAATTTCATACCGTAATCCACAAGCTTAACATCAATTGGAGAGTAAACAGTTGTAGATGAAACTTTTATTATTGTTCTGGTATCCTGTCCCTAACGGTTCTTTGCATTTCAAAGAGAAAGGGAATCTCCTTTTTCCGTTTCGAGAAGAACAGCCAGGGAACTGTAAAACTATTAACAAACCAGGATGCTAATTACTTTTTATAGTGTCGAGAGCTTTCTGAAGGCTTCAAGTTTATCCCTGTCCCCTAATTTTGCTTTATCAAGACATGTTTTTAGAAATTCTATGGATTGTTCATAGCCTTTTTTCTGAACAGGGAATGGGTAGCCATCCTTGCCACCATGAGCAAAACTGAACCGTGCAGGGTCTTTAAAGCTTGGAGGGGTTTTATATACAAGTTCAGATATAAGTGCAAGGGCAGAGATAGTTCTTGGGCCGACACCATGTATCTGGATGAGGTCTTTAAATGATGCTGGTTGGGATTCATGTATGACCCTGAACATCTTAAACAAACGTTTTTCATTTATATCAGTGGATTTTATATAATGCCTCTCTGGCATGGCAAGGGAGATTTTATCCCAGGTTTTTATCATGGTATCAGGATACTCTTTCACAAAGTCAACCATAGAACCTCTTGTTCCATCACTTTCCTTAGCAATAAGATTCAGCACATCCTTCCTTTCATTACAGGTAATCCCTGTATGGGGCTCGCAGGTCACATCGAGATTTTCCTTTGAGAGCCACTGGTAACGCCGTGCTTTTCTTTCCTGCCCGCTCATGCCCTGTTGAACAATTGCCCACTCACCTTTTTTTGTAAAGATAAATGTGTGGTGATAGAGGTTATACCCATCCTGTATTGCAGTATTATCTATCTTTGCGCACAGGCGGCTCATATTGATAAAATATGAAACGTCAATCCCCCATTTTTCACCGTAATGCTGTAATTCTTCGGGGGTTTGCATGGCCCTTTTTGCCTTTCCCCCGCATATAGCTATGGGTAGTTCATCCTCTAAGGAAATCAAGCCCTCCTTGAGGGCGCCACAGAGCGTTGTGGTAAGACCGCTGCTGTGCCAGTCAAAACCTGCGACACACCCTAATGCCTGAAACCAGATAGGGTCTGCGATACGGGTTAAGAATTCCTCAGGACCAAACTCGAGAACGATAATTTCTATAAGTGCAGCAGATAACCTCTTCATCTTCTGGAAGAGCCAGGCCGGTGCTTTTCCGTAGTGAAGTGGTAAGGAGGTTACAGTTCTCTCCATGTGTTCAGAGGAAGAACTCCCTTATAGAGTTTACAATATAATCCTTTTCTGCCTTTTTTAATTCAGGGTAGACCGGAATTGCAAGGCTTGTTAAGGATGCCTTTTCTGCCACCTGGTATGAACCCTTCTTGTAACCAAGATATCTAAAGCATCCCTGGAGGTGCAGCGGAACAGGATAGTATATTCCTGTTTGTATCCCTTTCTCTTTAAGCAAGTTCTGAAGCTGATCCCTTGGGTTTACCCTTATCACATATTGGTGGAATATATGAGAGGTGTCATCCTCGATTTGAGGCAGCATAATTGGTAATCCCTTCAGTTTGTTGTTGTAATACCTGGCGTTATCTATCCTTTTTTTGTTCCAGGACTCAAGGTACGGGAACTTTGCAACGAGGGCACATGCCTTTATCTCGTCAAGCCTGCTGTTTATGCCTATCATCTCGTGGTTGTATGGCGTATTACCCATGCCATGAACCCTCAGCTTCCTTACCTTTTCTCCGAGGTCTTTCCTCTTTGAGAGCACCATTCCGCCTTCGCCTATACCCCCCAGATTTTTTGTAGGATAGAAACTTAATGCACCTATATCCCCGAAGCTTCCACACATTTTTCCGTTTTTTCTTGACCCGAGTGATTGAGCCATATCTTCTACAATAGGTATACCGTACTTTTTCCCGATATCACATATCCTTTTCATGTCACATAGCTTTCCGAAGAGGTGGACCACTATGATTGCCTTTGTCTTTGGTGTAATGGCACCCTCTATCAGTTCGGGGTCTATGTTCATGTCCTCGCTTTCGATATCAACGAATATTGGTTTTGCCCCCGCAAGCGCAATTGAACTTGCAGTAGCAAAGAATGTATAAGGTGTTGTGATTACTTCATCCCCATTCTTGATACCCAAGGCCATGAGAGAAAGGATAAGCGCATCTGTTCCGTTTGCACATGATATTGCATAGGGGACACCAACATAGTTTGAAATGGTATTTTCCAGAAGGTCGCAATATTTCCCGAGTATCAGCCTTTGTTCTGATAGTATTTCCTTCAAATTATGCAGTATGTCACTTTTTACCTTTGCGTATTGAGCCTTGAGATTTATTATGGGTATGTTCATTTGAATGTCCTTATGTGCATTGATTTAAGCGTATCCGTATTGGATTGAAAGCATATTAGCATACTTTGAATGTCTTTCTCAATAATGGATTGAATTTTCGATAGTATAAAGTTAGATTAAGACATCATGGAGCGCTTTCAAAACATCAAAGGGAAGGCCTTTTTGTTTCTTATGTTGCTCTGGTTCTTATGGTTTATGAACTTTAGTGTAAGGACGATTTTTTCTCCCCTAATGCCACTCATTGAAGATGAGTTTGTTATAGGCCATGCGAGGGCAAGCAGCCTTTTTGGATTTACCTCTTTTGGTTATGGGATTTCTCTAATTCTTTCGGGGTTGTTCTCAGGATCGTTTGGTTACAAGAGATCGATAGTGGTATCAATGGTTGTCTCATCCTGTGCGTTTTTTTTAGTCCCCTATATAAAGGTGTTTTCTCTGTTATCACTTGTTTCTTTTGTGCTGGGTATGTGTACCGGCATTTATATACCTTCTGTTATTCCTCTTATAACAGAGTACTACGAAGAAAAAACGTGGGGCAAGGCTATTGCTATCCACGATACCGCAGCATCTTTAAGTATATTCAGTGCACCATTTATAGCCTTCTTCTTCCTGAAGTTTTTGCAATGGAGGGAAATTTTTAATGTTTTCGGAATTGTTTTTGTGATCTGTGTTATTGTATTTTCACTCAAATGCAGGGAGGTAAAGGTAAAGAATGTAAGCGGTGATTCCATCAGAAGCCTTTTAGGAAGGAAGCCACTCTGGCTTATGGGGATAACCTGGATATTTATGGCAGGGGCAAGTCTTGGTTTATATTTTGTGATCCCCTTATACCTTACCAAGGAACTGTTCCTTGATGTTGCATATGCAAACAAGATCTTTGGCTTGTCAAGACTCGGAGGGGTTTTTGTTACAATTATGACAGGATTTATTGTTGATAGATTCAGCTTAAAGAAGATCACGTTCTTTGTTGTATTGATCACCGGTATTTTTACGCTCCTTATTGCCTCTGGAGAAGTGAGATTTATTAAGGTTTTTCTTTTCTTACAGGCAAGCATTGTAATGGGTTTTTTCCCGGTCGGGCTTGTATCAATCTCAAGGGTGTTCGAAAAGGAACACCGGAGTATGGCAACCGGATTAATAGTGACACTTTCTACAATATTTGGTATGGGTATAACACCGTTTCTGCTCGGTCTATCAGGTGATCTTTTGAGTTTCAGATTCGGTATATTTTTATTAGGGGTTTTGGTTATTCTATCGAGTGGAATCACGTATTTTTTAAAGGAACTCGATTAGCATATTGTAAGCGTTGAGTTCTTGCGGTTTTTTTAAATTACTGTTATTCTTAACCATACAGTGCATAGGTACTTTTCAGCATTCAGAGCATAGCTAAGTTAATCATAAAAGAGGCAACAGAAATGGATGAAGTCGAAAGATATGCAGAGATACAGACTTCCCTGATCAAGAAACTTAACGAGATCGGGATTGCCCTTTCTGCTGAAAAGAACCTTAGCCGCTTATTAGAAAATATAATTGAGGAGGCCCGGAGCTTTTCAAATGCAGATGCTGGTACGCTCTACATTATGAACGAGGAAAATGATAGCCTTGAATTCGCCATAGTCCAGAATGATACAATGAAGATACGGATGGGCGGGACAGCAGGGCCCATTACATGGCCTCCTGTGCAGCTAAAAATGGGCGGGAAGCCTAACTTTTCGAATGTTTCTTCCTATGTGGCGAATACAGGTGAAATTGTAAATATTCCTGATGTGTATGAGACAGAGGGCTTTGATTTTTCGGGAACAAAAAGGTTTGATTCAGGCACTGGCTATCGGTCAAAGTCTATGCTTGTAATCCCCATGAAAAATAAAGAAAATGAAATAATTGGCATATTGCAGCTTATCAATGCCCTTGATCCCATAACGAAAAGACCCATCCCCTTTTCGCCTGAATATGTTGATTTGATTGCTTCTCTGGCCTCTCAGGCTGCAGTTGCTATAACAAATGTAAGATTATACAGAGACCTGGAGAATCTTTTTGAATCGTTTATCCAGACAATCGCTGCAGCTATTGATGAAAAGTCCCCATATACGGGTGGTCATATTCGCAGGGTTCAGGAGCTTACCATGGAGCTTGCGAAAAGGATGAATGAACAAACTGAAGGGTCTTTCAAAGACTTTCATCTGAATGAGGATGAGATACATGAGCTTCGTATCGCTGCATGGCTTCACGACATAGGGAAGATCGTTACACCTGAAAATGTGATTGACAAGTCAAAGAAGCTTGAAAGGGTTTTTGACCTGGATAATTTAATAGATACACGATATGAGGTTTTCAGGAGGGATATCATGGTCAGAGCCCTGGAAGAGAAACTGACACTATGGGAAACAGGAAAGGTAAGCCCGGAAGCCTTCAAAAGAATTGATGAAAAGGCTGAGGAGCAATATAAAGCACTCGTTGAAGAAAAAAGATTTATCAGCACCTGTAATCAATCCGGTGAGTATATGGATGACGAAAAGATTGAAAGGCTCAAGGGTATTGCCAAGAAAAAATGGAATTACGAAGGGCACGAAGCCCCTTGTCTCACAGAAGACGAACTTTACAACCTCTCTATAAAAAAAGGGTCCCTTACCCCGGAAGAGAGGAAGATCGTCGAAAACCATTCTCTGGTAACATTCAAGATGTTGAGCAAGTTGCCGTTTCCAAAAAAATTAAAGCATGTCCTTAAATACGCAGCTGCCCATCATGAGAAGCTGGATGGGACAGGGTATCCCTTTGGAATAAAGGCAGAACAGTTACCTTACCCTGCAAGGATTATCGCCATTGCTGATATATTTGAGGCATTAACAGCTCAGGACCGTCCCTATAAAAAACCAATGTCAGTCTCAAGGGCGTTACAGGTCTTAGAATTTATCAAAAAAGATGGGCACATAGACGGGGATATCCTTGACCTTTTTATTAAAGAGAAGGTCTATGCTGATTATGCGAAACGGGAACTTGACCAGAGCCAGATTGATTGCTGATGTCACCACTCAACACTCACCACTTGCTACTTTGCACTGATTTATAATATTGACTTTGTGGTTTTTTTCCATTATGTTATTACACATTAAACAGCGGGGTGGAGCAGTATGGTAGCTCGTCGGGCTCATAACCCGAAGGTCGCTGGTTCAAGTCCGGCCCCCGCAACCAAAGCAGATAAGGGTTTTGGGGTTTCCTCAAAACCTTTTTTGTTATCTTTATCTCCTTGTTTTTTACTGTAGCGAGATGTTATACGAGATGTTATAACTGAGGGGCGAAAAATGTTATAAGTCACTTCCAAAAAGTGCTTGACCATATCAAATTTGGTTTGAAAATATCTCCTTCATATTCCTCCTATTAGGGCTTTTTTCGGGGTAAAATTTATGATCAGGAGTTCGGTAGCTCTAACCTTTTGGGATGCCTTGGAAAAATTATATGTAGTCGAAACCTCTTCGATATTAAAATCCTTATAAATTTTCCGGGTCTCTTGGGTGTCATTGATGGACATAATAAATTTTCCGGCAATGGATGAGAGGATATCCCTCAATTTGGCAAAATCTTCTCTATAAAAAATATCCTTGCCATAATAACCCTCACGTTTGTAATATGGCGGATCAAGGTAAAAAAAGGTGCGAGGACGGTCGAAACGTTCAATTAGTTTTTCAAAATGCATATTTTCGATATAAACACGGGAAAGACGCAGGTGGGCCATTGAAAGTTCTTCTTCCGCCCTAAGGAGGTTAAATATTGGCCTTCTGGTGGTGTTGATCGAAAATGAGAAGTTGTCAATCCTGCTGGCGAAGCCATTTTTGAGTAAGTAGTAGAACCTCACAGCTTTCTGGATGTCTGTAAGAGTATCGGGATTCTCGGACTTGAAACGCTCAAATATTAAGTGTTGGGAACAATTTCTTACTGAAAGAGAGCTTTTCACGAAATAAGCATTTCATGCCGTCTTTTAATCGGTAAAAGTGCTTTCTGACTCAATAATCTGTTATAATTCTACATCTTCTATTTCTACTCTAAGGAGGGGTTATGCAAGTATATGTGGTCAGGCATGGTGAGACAGAATGGAATATAGAGGAGATTTTTAGAGGAGCAAAAGATATTCCTCTCAACGAGGTTGGAAAAAAGCAGGCGAAAAAGGTAGGCGGGTTTTTTATTGATAAAAATATTGTGAAGATAATGTCGAGTCCTTTAATTAGGGCAAGAGAGACTGCAGAACCTATCAGTAAAGCGGTGAATAAACCTGTCGAAACCTTAGATGAATTTATTGATATGGATTTCGGTATATGGGAAGGACACCCCTTAAAAGAGGTAAAAAACCAATACCCGGAGGAATATGAGACGTGGAGACATACGCCACATCGGCTGAAGGTAAAAAACGGTGAAACCCTGTTGCAGGTGAGAAAAAGGATTCAAAAGGGTTTTGAAAAGGCGGTGCTTGGCGAAAAAGGGAATGTTGTGATAGTAACCCATAGGGTACTCTGCAAACTTATTGTGCTTCATGCTTTAAACATCCCGAACAGCCATTTCTGGAACATAAAATTTGACCCTGCCTCCATTACGCTTATTGAAAAAGAAGGTGAAAAACTGATATTGAGTTTTATGAATGATACCTGTCATCTCAAAGAAAAAATTACAGCAAGAGAGTACAGAGATTTTTAAAGGAATATGCATTTAAGTCACATACTCATTTTTTATGTTTTAAGAAAAAACTTGACCGCTTTCTCCTTCATATAATAAAATAAGTATATTCGACAGGGATGGGGTTCTCCATAATCGCCCCCAGAGGCTGATAACTCCTACCAATTAAGACCATACGCAGGTAATAAGGTAATGAACAAAAACCTGCGTATACTTTGGAGGAGTTTTATGGGATTAAAATTACCCCTCAACCAATTCAGATGTACAACCCAGCATTTTTTCATTGGAAAATTTTATACCTATACACAGAGACGAGTTATGTTTTATGGCTTAGCTATTGTCCTTATAAACAGATTTTGCGAGCGTTTGCATGGAACTATACCTAAGATTGCTTAAGTTTTTAAAACCATACCGGATAAAACTTCTTTTTGCTATGATATGCATGTCCCTTATGGCTGCCACAAACGGTGCCACCGCTTTTCTCGTAAAACCTTTTTTAGATAAAATATTTTTCGAAAAGAATGCCGCAATGCTTTACATGATCCCAGCCGGGGTAATACTTTTATATCTTTTCAAAGGGGTTTTTGATTATTTACAGGCCTACTTAATGGGTTACGTGGGGCAAAAGATTATAACTGACATCAGAAACCTCCTTTTCAACTGCTTGCAGAGGCAACCACTTGCCTTTTTTGATAAAACGCCAACAGGGGTGAGCATCTCACGAGTTATGAATGATGTAAACCTTATTCAGAGTACTGTCTCTGACGCCTTTGCTGCAATTCTCAAAGATGCATTGACCATAGTTGGACTTATCGGTGTTGTCTTTTATAGAGATTGGGTGCTTGCTATAATCGCATTTATTGTCCTACCATTTGCAGCTTATCCGATAGTGGTATTCGGGAAAAAGCTCAGAAAAATCAGTACAAAAACTCAGAGATCAATTGCTGCCCTCACCAATTTTCTTCATGAAACAATCACTGGCCAGAGGATTGTGAAGGCATTCTCTATGGAAGAGTATGAAAACAGGAGGTTTCACAAAGAGAATGAAGCCCTTTTTAATATTATTTTAAAACGATATAAAGTGAGGGCATTGTCCTCTCCTATCATGGAAGCGCTTGGGGGAATCGCAATTGCAGTAATAATCTGGTATGGAGGGCGAGAGGTTATATCAGGACACTCAACGCCGGGAAATTTCTTCTCCTTTACCGCCGCTCTTCTGATGTTATACGAACCAATAAAGAGTCTGAATAAAGAAAATCACAATATACAGCAAGGACTTGCTGCAAGCCAGAGGGTATTCGAGATCATCGACAGAGAGCCGGAGATACCGGAAAAACCAGGGGCGATTGAGCTTGAGAATGTTCAGGGTTTCATAGAGTTTAAGGGTGTCTTTTTTAAATACGAAGACAAAATGGTATTAAGAAATATAAACCTAAAGATCAACAAAAACGAGGTGCTTGCTGTGGTTGGGCAAAGCGGTGTTGGCAAAACAACGCTTGCAAACCTTATTCCCCGATTTTATGACGTTACAGATGGGTCTATTGAGGTCGAAGGTATTGATATACGGGACGTGACGATTAGTTCACTGAGAAAGAATATAGCCCTTGTCACACAAGACGTCATCCTTTTCAACGATACAATCAAAAACAACATAGCCTACGGTGTCCCTCAAGACCCAAAAAGGATAGAAGAAGCTGCTGCCATGGCCTATGCGCATGATTTTATTGTGAGACTGCCAAAGGGCTATGATACCAATATTGGGGAAAAAGGTATACGACTTTCGGGCGGAGAAAAGCAGAGGATTGCCGTAGCCAGGGCCTTTTATAAAAATGCACCGATTCTAATTCTCGATGAGGCAACAAGCTCTCTCGACGTAGCATCAGAGGTAGAGGTGCAAAAAGCCGTGGATAATCTGATGAAAGGGAGGACTACAATTATCATTGCCCACAGGCTTTCTACGGTAATGGGTGCAGACAGGATAGTTGTACTTGAGAGCGGCACTATTGTCCAGGAGGGTTCACACCGAAAACTGATAGAGGCCGACGGTCCATACAAAAGGCTTTACGAACTACAGTTCAAGAAAAAACATGAGCCCGTTATAGACATACAACAGAAGTTGAAAAAATAGAAACAGAGGGAGGAATCAATGAATATCAGAAGACTATTACTCGACGTGGACAAAGCATCAGCACACCCATCATTGGTTGAGCTTGCGGCAGCCATTGATGGTATCGACGGGGTTGAGGCGTTGAACATCGTTGTTACCGAGATTGACATCGAAACCATGGATATGGATGTCACCATAGAAGGCAACAACCTCGATTATGATAAAATAGTTGAGGCCATTGAATCTGCGGGAGCCGTAGTACACAGCCTTGATGAAATAGTTGTTGGCTCAAAAATTCTTGAACATGTGGAGTCGCAGAGATGAAATATTTCCGCTGGGTGACCCATAGGGAGCATCGCCTTGCCCTTGCTATAGGTTTTGTCGATGGTATCTTGACTGCAATGCTCCTGTCTACAGGACGGATACTGGGCCGTGGAATGCCAATGAATTTTTCAGTAGCACTGCGCGTTGCGACGGGTGCCTTGGTCACAGCCGGATTCGTATTCTACATCGGACGATACGCGGAACTACGTGCCCAACTAGTTCGCTCAGAAGCCCATCTAAATCTGACGCAAAGGGGAAAGTTGGCAACCACCCATCTTGGTCGTAGGGTAATGCTTGACGCCATTCGTGAAGCTATTTTATCAGGCATCAGTAGCTTTATTAGCGCGTTTTTGCCATTGATTTTAGCCTCGGTTTTTCCTTTCATACCATTGTTTAGTGTAATCATATCGTTGTTAACATTGGGAACGATGGGTATTGTTCTTGGCAAAGCGGTGAGAGGTTCGCTGGTTGTATGGGCGATTAATCTGATTGGAGGCGGGATATTGATGACTGCAGTTGGTTTCTGGCTACACCTTGTTTGAGTTTCGAACGAGTTGCAGGCTATTACATGGTATCGTCCACGCGAGAGGCCAATCTCGTTATTAATCGTTACATGGGTTTGGACGCCCTCTTCACCATCAGAAGCAAGGGAACAGAGGCCAGTTGTGTTACCACAGAGAACGTAATGAGGAATGGGATCGAAAAATCATAAAAGATTCCCATCAATGCGCTCCCCATGAACCAGAATACCCCGTATCCTGTGTTGAAAATCCCGTAGGCAGTGGCGCGTTTGTTGACCGGAACCATTTCCGCCACAGCCGCTCTCATAATAGACTCCTGAGCACCCATGCCCACACCCCAGAGGGTCATCCCGATAAGGCTCGGATAAAAACCTCCCAGGAAGACCAATGGCGCAAAAAAAACGGACATGAGGACGGAAATGACGAGTATAGGTATCCCTTTACGGTCGAAGAAACGACCGAATATTAATGCAGCCGCTGCGTCGACTCCCATGGCAACAGCATAAAAAACAGGTATCCAGTCTCCGGAAACCGTTGATGCTTTTTGAAAATGATATGCAATTAGAGGGAAATCCGCATAACCTGCTGCGTTTAAAGCCATTGCTGCAAGGTAGATCCAATAAACACGGTAAAGTCCTTTTGTTTCTATTTTGGGAGCAGTTGACTCCAAATCGCGGGGATGAGGATACAACATACGGGCTATTACGAGCACCCCTATGGTCAATATTGCTGGTATGAGCAATGTGGCGAAAGCAGTTCGATACGTCCCCTTAAAGTATAGTACTGCTGCAACGATGAGGGGGCCGAGCATTGCACCGATCTGATCCATTGCCTCGTGCAATCCAAACCCCCAGCCGCGTCCAACTTTCAGGGTCGCATGGGAGAGCATGGCATCACGTGCAGGGTTTCGAATCGCCTTTCCGGCCCGCTCTAAGATTATAAGGAAGGCGGCGACTTCCCAGCTTCCTGCCAAAGCCAACAAGGGTACCGCAAGCATATTTATGATGTAGCCTATAATGGTTGTAGTCCAGTATCTTCCTGTCCGGTCGGTGATGTATCCGGAAGGAAGTCTCAGGACATAGCCCACCAGCTCACCGAATCCTGCCACAATCCCGACCACTGTGGCATTGGCGCCGAGCAAAGCCAGAAATGGACCCATGACACTCCGCGCCCCTTCGTGAGTCATATCCGAAAAGAGGCTCACGACACCAATTAGGATGACAAACATCATGGCAGACCGATGATTGTATGACAAAATATTAGAGTGGGTTTTCACATACCTTCCTTATTCCTTTACCAATTAAAGTCCCTGATAATTAACATTTGCCCTGCTTAGGAATTAGTCATTTTATACTGTAAAATACATTCTTACCACTAAAAACTGCGGTTTCTCCTAACTCCTCCTCTATTCTTAATAGCTGGTTATACTTTGCTATCCTTTCACTCCTTGATAAAGAACCTGTCTTGATCTGTCCCCCATTTATCGCAACGGCAAGATCTGCAATAAAGGTATCCTCTGTTTCTCCTGATCGGTGAGAAATAACGCAGGTGTAGCCTGCCTTTTTTGCCATTCCGATGGTAGTCAGGGTTTCGGTAAGGGTTCCTATCTGGTTTAGCTTGATAAGGATACTGTTCGCAATGCCTTTCTGTATACCTTCGAAGAATATCTTTGGATTTGTCACGAAGATGTCATCACCGACGATCTGTATTTGGGAGGCGCATTGGTTGGTAAAGGCCCTCCAGCCGTCCCAGTCGTCTTGGGCAAAACCATCTTCTATCGATATGATAGGATAATTCTTGATGAGAGATTCGTAAAAATCGACCAGCTTATCGCTGGTCCACTTGTTGCCATCAATATGATACTTCCTATTCTTGTAAAATTCGCTTGCAGCCGGGTCCAGAGCTATAAGGACATCATCCTTAGGTCTGTATCCGGCCTTGTCTATGGCTATAAGAAGCAGTTCAAGAGCCTCCCTTGTAGAGGAAATCTGTGGGGCAAAACCGCCCTCATCACCCACGCCTGTTGTGTGTCCCTTGTCTCTCAATACGCTCTTTAGTGTGTGAAATACCTCAGCCCCCATACGCAATGCCTCTCTGAAGGAACCAGCACCGGCCGGTACTATCATAAATTCCTGAATGTCAAGGGGATTCTGAGCGTGTTGCCCGCCATTAATGACATTCATCTGTGGAACTGGAAGCTCTCTCGTTGCAATACCGCCAATATATCTGTAAAGGGGGATTTCAAAATAATTGGCAGCAGCCCTTGCAACAGCCATAGAAACTCCAAGTATCGCATTTGCCCCGAGGTTACTTTTGTTTTCTGTTCCATCAAGCTCTATGAGCAGACTATCAATATGGCTCTGGTCCAACGCATCATGGCCTATCACTTGGAGGGCAATAACGTCCTTCACATTCCCAACTGCTTTGAGTACACCCTTTCCCTTATATCTTTTCTGGTCCCCGTCTCTGAGTTCAAGGGCTTCTCTTTCCCCGGTTGATGCACCAGATGGAACAATAGCCTTTCCTTTTGCGCCGTTTTCAAGAACTACCTCCACCTCAATAGTGGGATTTCCTCTACTATCAAAAACTTCTCTTGCGAAAACACGTTTTATCTTTGACATGGTTTCCTCCTTTGATATTTTAATATAGGTGTTGTTACAACAATCCATGGTCTTCCATAATCTTCAGCAGGGGTCTCCATCCGCTGCACCATCCGACAGCGCTGATAAGTGCCGCCCTATCCTCTTCAGTAGCCGTGCCATGATACCCCCAAACGAAGGAGCGCGTATACACAACAAGATGGTTGTACACATTTCTCACGAGGTTTCTATGTAAAGATACAGAATCAAGCCGACCTTTGGTCGCATCTTCCATCAGGTGGTGTCTGCACCGCTGTAGCGACCCGCTGTCAGAACAGCGGCCGCAGACGGTCCCGATCCAATACGTCCTCGTTTTTAGGGCAAATGCCATAAGATGAGCTGGATTTCCCCCTGTTTCAACGATCTCTGCTCTGACCTGCCCTTTGGTATCAGGTCCGAACCCCATCTCGCACATGAAGCAATGCCCTTTTTCACGGAGATTAATTCTCAGGCGGAAGTCCTGTAGCGGTCCTGAAAGATCAAAAGCAGGAACGGCTCGGCTCATAATATCTTCATAGAGGATCGACGGACCATGAAGGAAACTGGAACGAAACGCCGATTCTACGAGCATGGCAGCCCAAGCATGGCAGCCCAAGCATGGCGCTCACAAAAACCCCAGGCTTTACGAAGCGATTGCCGGATTTCCTGTACCATTATGCTTCCCTGGATATACCAGTATAGGTAATGGACTTCGCCAGGCGATAGCTGAAACCCCTCTTCGCTTGAGATAGCTGGATGATTAGTCATCTCTTATCTTTCCATCGTCACCATGTCATTGTCCATCAGCGATATCCTCCTAATCCATTGGTCTGACATACGATCCCATATAGCTTCTCGTCTGCGGATCCTGCCAAAATGGGATAAATAGTATCTTTATTGTTATAGAGAATGAACGTTTCACCGGCTGTATTGCGCTCCTCGGCTCGGAGAATCCTAAACTCCCGACGGTTACAATCGATCTCCAGCAATCTGTCGGCATAGGTAAATGTATCCTTCTCGTCAATAAGATTTCCGAACTGTGTTCGCCACATGTTTCCCTTCACCTCTCCATTTTCACCATACATCTCTCTTGTCATGAGGGAGATATTGTTTCCTGTGAGTAGTCTCACAAAATGCACATTGTAATAAAAAGCCCTTTCTTCCCACTTGCCGTAATAGATCCAGCCCTCATTTCCTTTCCTCGATTTAGGAATAATAGCAGTAAATAGGATTCCTATTAGTATAATGGTGAATAGAAGGAGAATTCTCTTTTTATCTATCATTCTTAAGAACTCATGTAGATACTTTTAAGCTTGTTGATCCCCTAAGAGGTTGTTTTTTCTTGGAAATCATTTTCAGTATTTCATCCACGAGGAGAATGACGGCGTTGATTTGCGGATCCAGGTGCTCCGCAAGCCCTTCAGCAACCGCACCATACCCTCTCAGGTATCTCGCCTTCGTTCCTTCGAGAATTTCCCATGCGTAGGAGAGCTTCCCTATGATGTCTTGACTCGTCCTTTTGCTCCTCCTCTCCAAGACAAACTCCTCCATTATCGCTCTGATTTTCTCTCTAATGAGCATTATCCTTTTCAAACTTTCTTCTTTGACCGCAGCCGGCAGATCGTCATTCACCTCATACATGATATCGAGGCAGAAACTGCAGGAGATGTTCAGCTTGGTTTCAGACAGTATCTCCTCCAGTACGCGCAGGGTCGAGGCAAGACTATTCCTCTGATTCGGATTGAGAAGATCTGCGCTATCAGGCTGCTCTCTGCTCATGGTATGTCCCTTATCTTTCCGTCAGTCCCTTCTCCAGTCATAATATTATTATTTGTATTTGTAAGCATTTCCTGTTGCCTTTGAAGCAAGTCAACCATCTGTCGGATTTCGTCAGTCCGGCCACTCACTTGGGACAAGAGTGCGTCAATCGTTGAAAGTTCGTCCCGCACATATGCAAGGGCCTGTTCCTTTACATCCTCAATTGTCTTATTGATGCGTACTTCCCACTGATAAGCAAGGCGTGATAGGTGTATGTCAGCAACTTGGGGGATTTTTTTTAAGAATTGTCTCTCAAAAACACCTCTGAAAATAAACATGGGGAATAAAAACCAGAGCAGGTCGAGATTGAAATCAAACGTTCTAACAAAAGCTACATCAGGATGAGGCGGTTCAGAGACTTCGATCTTCCAGTCAACTTCTTCAAGCTTTATCCCCAATACCTGCTCTATGTTTTTATCAAGGAGATTTCTGAAAAGTTCAACAGAACGGGAGATGCTGAGTTGTGCCTTTTTCAGGGTGCCAAAGAAGTGTTTATGTTCTAAATTAGATATATTATTCATTTCACTTGCCATGGTTTCCATGAGCCAGTTTTCATATTGTCGGGTGAGTTTCCAGAGGTTCCCTTGCCATGTTGGCATTTCATTGCTCAGACTTGATAGGATTTTTTGTATAAGAGGGACTCTTTGTGAGGCTTCAAGGCGGTTTGCGATAAGGGTTCTGGTCTGAAGCATGTTTTCCCGTGCAATAAGAAAAAGTTCTGACTGGATTAGTTCATAATTGACCTTTTCGTCAAGGATAAGTTTCTTCAGCTGTTCACAGTCGTAATCAGCCTGTGTGGATGTTTTGAGGGCAATCTCAAGGTATCCGATACAACTCCTTGCAAGCGAACGTATTTTATGCTGAACGATATTTTTGAATTCCATATCACGATTTTGAGATAAATTGAGTAAAAATTTGTCAAGCCAGTGTTTGAATAGCTCTGTTTGGGTAATGGTTGAATAAAGGAATATAGGAAATTCACGCTTGAATTCACGCTTTAACGTGGTCTTGAAAAATTGTACGACCTCTTTTTGTTGGTCTTCTGTAAGAAGGTCTGCTTTTGTTAAGAGAAGAACAACCTTAGGTGTATATGTCATCAACTCCTGAATGAGATTAATATCATTTTCAGAAAGTGGTCTGTCAGCGCTTATTGCAACTATCGCGGCACCCACTTCGGGCAACCATTGTTTAGAAGTAGCGGTGTTGTATTTGTAAATACTTCCAAGGCCAGGGGTATCTACCAGTCGGAGGCCTCTATAATGTTCGAGGGAAGGCAGTTCAACATCTACCACGTCAACATTTAGCTTATTGGCAGGGTTTTGGGCTTCAGAAATAAAACCCTCAATTTCATGAATTTCTACATCTTTACTCGTACCATCAAATTGTGTGACAATTGCCTTTTCGTTTTTACCGTACTGCAGACGGGTAATGACTGTAGTCACAGGGATAACGCCCACTGGTAATATAGGTTTGCCAATTAAACTGTTAATGAAGGAGCTTTTGCCTGCCTTAAACTGTCCGAGAATGGCAACGTCAATGAGTGGACTTTCTGTAAAGAGCCCCTCACATGCTTCTATCTGACGATTAAGGGAAAGGATGCGAAATTGATTTGTGGCATCTTTGATTCTTTTCAGGACATCTTGGGCTGTTTCCATAAACTCCTCCTAAAAGTCCATGCAGGTATCTCAATATCTTCAATACTACTCCTGCAAAGAATTGTTCATACTGTTAGGAGTTATCAGCCCTGATTGAGGCGGTTATAGGTGAACCCCATCACCGATTCAAGTTTAACATATTCCCTTCTATATCTCAAGGCAATGTCTATAGTTAAATTATAGATTCGGCGCAAAATCTTTAAATCAAACTTCATTTGGAAACAGCCCCAAAATCCCCCTTTGTAAAATAAATGTAAAATTATTCGGAAGTGACTTTTAACATTTCAAGCACTTATATTTTAACATCCCCCATCATTTTACCAATTGATTGACAATAAAGCCTATATTGAATACATTATTAATGTGGAAGTGCCAAGGCGCCTGGTGGGCCTCCTGGTCTTCAAAACCAGTGCACCGGTGACGAGCTGGTGGGTGGGTTCGATTCCCATGCACTTCCGCCAGAAAACTCAACTATTAACTCAACGCTTTGCCCACTATTTTTTCTTAAAAATCAGCCTTAAAGGAGCACCTTGAAAACCATACTTTTCCCTTATGCAGTTTATAAGATACCTTTTATAGTGTTCCGGTATAAGTTTTGGGTAGTTTGAAAAGAGTACAAAGGTGGGAGGTAAGATCCTTGCCTGGTTGACATAGGAGATTTTTACCGCCTTGCCTTGAGTATGAGGCACGCTGGACCCTCGAAAGAATTCTTCGAAGACCACATTCAACCTTGAGGTGCTTATTCTTCTCATAAGCTGGGCATATATTCTTGCATCTATTTCCAGTATTTTCTCGATGTTTTTCCCGGTTTTTGCAGAGGTAAAGATAACAGGAGAGAATGCTGCATGAGGTATCCTTTTTTTAATCATCTCTGTGTATTCATTTTCGCCTATCTTTCCTTTTACAAGGTCCCATTTATTTATAACAATACAGATCCCCTTGCCCTTTGTAATGATCAGGTGTGCTATGGCTGCATCCTGATGGCTTGCCCCTTCATTTGCATCTATTATAAGATTTACAATATTCGCCCTCTCTATGGTATGAAGGGCACTTGCGACAGAATATTCCTCTACCTTCAAATAGATTTTGCTCTTCTTCCGTAGTCCCGCAGTATCGATGATGATAATCTCTTCATCTCTGAACATAATCTTTGAGTCGATTGCATCCCTTGTAGTTCCTGGAATATCGCTTACTATCATCCTTTCCGAGGAGAGAAGTCTATTTACAATAGAGGATTTTCCTGTGTTAGGTCTCCCCACAATGGCAATCCGAATTGC
>Ga0172366_10001288_pt1 | contig 19421 bp, 29 predicted proteins | sample LakKivSesite69cm_FD_114533 | JGI IMG/M metagenome (GOLD analysis project Ga0172366, IMG submission 114533) | Sediment microbial communities from Lake Kivu, Rwanda - Sediment site 69cm | ecosystem: Environmental > Aquatic > Freshwater > Lake > Sediment | place: Rwanda: Western Province, Lake...
CAGCCTTAGGCGGCATGTTCAAGGCGTTGAAGGACACGGGATTCGATGTGGAAGGAATACTCAAGGGTGTGGGGACAGCGGTGAAAGACATAATGGGAAAAGACAAGAATGAGAAGGAGGAATAGACATGCCAAGGAGACTGGATATCACGATAAGCGACAAAGCCAACGAGCTGCTATCAGAGTATAGGGATTCAACAGGCTTCGGAGATGACTCAAGAGTGATCGAGGAGGCCTTGTTCACAATACATGAGATGATTCAGGTTGTCAAAGACCGAGACAAGACGAGGACCGACATACCTGTAGACAGGTTCGTAGGAATAATCTCAACATGGAGAAGGTTCGAAAGAAAGGAAGGATACTAACCGCATAAAAACATAAATCCCCTCTTTTTTCCTTCAGGTCGACTGAGATGTACAGCGGGTCAAGGTGATTGAAGCACACTCCAGCCTTATAGTCTGCTGGTAAGCGAATGCTTATTCTGGTTGCGGATGAAATTCATTCTGTTTTGAAACATTTGTCAGGAGGAAGAGCTTCGGATGAAGGTTTTGATCGCATATAATCTTGAAGATGAGCATGTGGAGAAGATAATGAAGGCGTTCCCGGGTGTGGAACTCATTAGGGTTTCTGATCCGGGAAATATGGGCGACGCGATTGTGGACGCGGATGTGATGCTGGGTGGAAGGTTTAACGCTGAGCTTTTCGCTAAGGCGAAGAAGTTGAAGTGGGTTCAGTCTGCAAGTGCAGGTGCTGAAAGGTTTCTCTTCCCAGAGTTTGTGGAGTAAGGTCATATTGACAGACGCTAGTGATGTTCATGCTGAGCCTATTGCCGAATAGGTCATAGGGTTCATGCTCTCCTTCACAAGGAAGTTGAACGTGTTACAGCGTTTTCAGCTTCAGAAGAAATGGGTGCGGATGACTGGCGATGAGCTATCTTGGAAGGTGATAGGTATCGTGGGTCTGGGAAGCGTCGGAAGCGAGTGGACGACAGATGTGGTGAGTTGCTGGGAGAAGATTTCTAGTAGCCGGCTTCTTGTTGCAGCGTCTATTAAGCCTGTCAAATAGATACAGGAACCAGAATTCTATAAATGAAGAATAAAATGGGTCTGAAGCTTGTTTAAGCTCTACTGACCAAGCTGATGCAACGGGGGATGGTAGCTCTATTTTGCTGCTTATTTTTTGTAGGCTTCAACATGGACGCTTGTAATTCTGCCTTTCAATTCCTTGGAGACGTCAATATCATATGTGGTCTCGGAGGCAACTTTGACATCTTCAAATCCTGCCTTCCTTATTCTTTCCAGATAATCTTGCTTCTCCAAGGCGCCGCCGATGCAGCATGCCCAAGCATCAAAGCTCCGCTTCACCTCTTCGGGAAGCTCTCCTTCTGTCACCAAGTCTGAGATCATGAGTCTTCCGCCATGTTTTAGAACGCGGTAGGCTTCTTTGAAGACTTTGTCCTTGTCTGTGGAGAGGTTTATGACACAGTTGCTTATTATTACGTCTATTGAGTCGTCATCAATTGGAAGGTTCTCGATCTCGCCAAGTTTGAACTCCACGTTCTTATACCCATACTTTGCAGCATTCTGTCTGGCGCGTTCAACCATAGCCTCCGTCATGTCAACTCCTATGGCTTTCCCTTTAGCCCCAACCTTCTTCGCCGCCAGGAAGACGTCTATGCCGCCTCCTGAGCCAAGGTCAAGGACGACCTCCCCCCTCTTCAGAGATGCAAGTGCTACGGGGTTGCCGCATCCTAAGCCCATGTTTGCAGCTTCAGGGACATTACTCAAATCCTCTTCAGAGTAGCCTATCTTCTTCCCGATCTCCAACAGGTCTCCGCTGTCTCCACCGCATGAGGAGCAGCAGGAGCAGCTATCTTGGGCAATCTCGCTATATCTCTCTTTCACAAAATCCTTCGTCTTCTTCTTATCCATAATTCAATCCTCCCTCTCTTCATCATTACATTTTTATCTCTTGAATCACGCCTCGGCCACCTGGATCTCAGGCTCTATTATCAGTTCTGCCTTAATTGACTGGGCTACGAGGCTGTACTTCTCAGCCAAGCTTAGAGCACGTCTTACCAACTCTTCGGTGCAGTTACGGACACGTATCTTTGGACGTAGCACCACCTTTCTAAAGACTGAGGTACGGTCAAGCAAGTCCTCCACGAAGCCTTCAGCCTCACACTCGTAGGAGGCTAAATCAATCTGCAGCTTCTCAACACTCCATATGAACATCAACTGGAAGCACATGTTCAAAGCGCCGACAAACGCATCTTCAGGCGTGAGCACACCCGGTCGACCGTACAATGCTGCCGGTGCGGAAAAATCCATTCTAGCGCCATTACTGCACCTTATTTCCCCTAGATGGCCGCCCTTCCAGATGGATATCACCTTATACGCTGGCATCTACGGTCTGCTCCTTGCAAAGATGTCGTCCATGACTGCAGCTATCTCCTCAGCCAGTCTTGAGGCTGCCTTCAACCCCTCTTCGTTGAGCTCTCTCCTTGGACCAAGACTGCTCAAACCCCAGTCTTTCAGCAAGTCGGATACCATTATCGAACGCGCTGTCTTTCCACTATACTTCTCGATGGCGTTCTTAGTGCATCTCTTTTCACAGCCATCCACCGCTATCGTTGGGAAGTACTTTGCAAACATTCTCTCGCCCTTTTCACCAGTTGAAAATAGGGGAAGACAGATCGTTACAGTGTTGCCCGGTCTCAGCTTTTCCAGTACAAGGCGTGTTGCTATCCTTGAGATGGTTCCTTCAACACAGCATTCGCCGCTGCATGAGACAACACCGATCTTAGGTGCACTCATCATGGATTGCCTCCTCTGTTCAACTCATCTATCTTCAATGCAACTCTCTCCGCTATGAGCCTAGCCAGTCTTCGTCCATCCTCGTCGAGGAACGTGACCGTTTGGGGTTTAAGATCCTTGTAATCTCTGAGGATGTCAACGACTCTGAAGCTTGCAGCCAGCTTGGCGCCTGAGAGCTCCAAGTTCTTCTTGGCACATTCACTGGGGCAGCCGTCTATGGCGATGCACCGGTGGGATTTGACCAGGCGTATGGCATCTTCATCGCCCATGACCAGAAGGGAGAGGCATGTAGTATCCGTTTCCTCCTTCCTCAGGTCTTCGACAACGCAGTATGTGGCTTCTCTGGCGATTGTGCCGAACGGCTTCCCTATACCGCTGCATGTCATGACTATGATTGGGTCAGTCAAGGCGTTCACCTATTCCTTGTCCTTTCTTGATTCATCTTCAATCTTCTTTTTCATTAATTCAAAGTATTTCTCCGCTGTTATGAGCTGCCGCTTATCCTCTTCAAGGTTGGACGGTGCGATTGTGACCAACCATCCTCCGCCATAGGGTTCTTCGTTGATCAGTTCAGGCTTATCGTTGAGTACGGTGTTGACCTCTGTGACGGCGCCGCTGAAGGGGGATTCTATTGACAGGACGGCCTTTATGGTTTCAAGGTTTACTATCTCTTCCAGCCGTCTGACGTTACTTCCTTTCTTGGGAAGCTCTGCGAATATGATGTCTCCGCCTCGCCTTTGAAGGAAGTCTGTTACGCCGATCTTCGCCTTGCCGTCTTTGATCTCAGCCCAGACATCGTTCTCAGCATAGAGTAGGTTCTTCTTCACCGTAAAGATGAACTTATCAGCAGCCGTTTGATAGAATTCCTCACTCATCCTAGCGCCTCTTCAACCGTTATCAAACATTGTGCGGGCATTCACTTTTTCTCAGGTTCAGCGTTGACTTTGTCTTGGCAGTCGAAACAGTACTTAGTATCCGAGTTAACCCAGACGACTTTTCCGCAGCCGGCGCATTCTATCTTCCTCAAGAGGTTATTCACAGGTTTAGCAGCCCTCAAGAGGTCACGCAGACTTTGAGTGCATGGACAAGACTTATCCTCTGCCACCACGCTTCACCTCACAATCAAACTCAAGAACATCACTCATAGATATTACTCCTTGCATCCCTTGCGAAGGCTTCATAAACCATATGGAAGTGATTTCATGAAGCTTTCCAATACGTGGGCTTTCTTAAACATCTATCTATTTCTCCACTCCGGCTCTCTCAATAGTCTCAGCTTTCCTTCGTGGGAATCTTCCTCTCGTATTCCATAGGAACTTTGTTAATGAGATCATCAGGGGGACCTCCATTAGGGGACCTATGACCGTGGCAAGAGCCGCACCAGACCCTAAACCAAACAGAGTTGTAGCGACGGCTATTGCAACTTCAAAATGGCTGCTTGAGCCTATGAGAACAGAAGGAGCTGTAGATGTATAATCAAGATTAGTCAACCATGAAGCGCCATAAGTAATCGTTATCATCGAGACATAGTGAATCAACAATGGAACGGCGATTAAAGCGACAATGAGCGGCTGAGTTAGGATTATTTCCCCTTCCAATGAGAACATGACGATGAGGGTCGTCAGTAGAGCGATTATGGATCTTGCCTAGGACCACCATAAACCTTCTGGTAAACCATTCCTCACCCTTCTGTTTGAGAAGAGTTCTTCTAGACAGCGCAGCAAGGCTGACTGGCACAGCTATAAATAGTATGACGCTCCAAGCAATCAAATCCCAAGGGACAGGAATGCTGCTCACACCGAGGTAGAATGCAGCCTCTGCACCGTAGAGTGCAACCATAAGAAGGGCGTTGATAGCCGTGTTGACAAGACCTTGTCCTAGGTCACCTTTAGCGAGTTTTATCCACCATAGAACCATAGCTGTGCAAGGTGAGATTCCAAGCAGGATAGTGCCTGCGATGAACTGAGGATTGCCTTTGAGCAAGATGTTCGCATATAGAGTCATCAGTGGCGGGGCTATAACCCAGTTGGCGATGATTGTGATAAGCATCGGCTTCGGAAACTTCGTTGCTTTCTTAACATCGCTGAAACTGATACCAACTACCGTTGGATACATCATCAGGAAAAGTAGGATTCCGATAGGTATTGATATCTGGCTAAATTTAAACGAGTCCAAGTACCGGCCGAATTGTGGAAGGAACCTGCCTAGGAGTAGGCCGACGATGATGCAGATTGTGATCCATAGGGTGAGGTACTTTTCGAAAAGCCCCAATGATATTTCAGAGTCGTTAGATTTGGCTGTCATGTGTTTGATACACCGGTAGTAGCAAAAGGATATATTCAAATATTTAAATCTATTGTTTCGTGTAAATTGAATCAAAATATTTAAATTTATTTCAAAACACATGTACAGACAGTGAGACCCCCCACCATGCCAAGAGCAACAGTCAAGAAAAGGCTGAGTGACAGGTTAGAAAGACTGATAAGCTCAGGAATCTGCCCAGCAGAAGATGTAACAGAATACTCGAACGAGTTGAAACAGCTCGTAGTCGAAACCATCGACCCGCAACAAGTTGATAAACAGAACCGCCTCCTCAAAGCTTTAGCCAATCAGACCCGCCTAAAGATTCTCAACCTCCTACAGATACGGGAGATGTGCGTCTGCGAAATAATGGTCGCCTTAAACTTAACTCAGCCAACAGCCTCCCACCACCTCAACATCCTTGAGAACGTAGGCGTGGTCAAAGATCGTAAAGACGGAAGATGGGTCTTCTACAGCCTGACACCAGACGCCACCCAACTGCTACTCGGATTCCTTACACGAACTACACGGAAGTAGCCACAAGCCATTACCCGCATTCATCCAAATTCGATGAATGGCGAGACGTCGTCAGACAGGCATGTAAATGTCCGTGAGATGCTGAATCACTGAGGTCAAGACGATAGCTTCAAGAAGAAAGCCGCCCATATTTGATGTTGAGGCTGGTTAAGTGAAGCGGGTTCCCAAACTATTTAAATTCATGGGTTTAGCGGCCGGCGTGCTCTTCTGGGCGGTCACCTATCTCTCGATAATCTATAACCCGTGGTTTTCCCTGACAACGCATGCGTTCAGCGATCTCGGAGGTCCCAGAGCCAGCCAGCCCGGGATCTACAACTATGGCCTGATGATAACCGGTGCAATTGCATCCTTGTACGCTTTATCCCTTATAGATGATGCAGGGAATAAGGTGGAGGTGGTGGGAGGCGGATTTATGCTCATAGCCGGTGTCTTCTTAGTGCTTATAGGCGTATACCCGTCTGGAACTAGGCCTCACACGTTCATTTCAACTTGGTTCTTCATGCAGGCTGACCTAGCAATCTTCACTTGGGGAGTCGGACTTATGCTGGAGAAGCGGAGATCTCTTGGGGGCGTCTCCATTGCTATGGGTCTGTTGGGGCCAACCGCTGCCATGGTCATACCTTGGCCTTCAACAGCGGTCTTGGAAGCCTACGGAATCATTCTTATCAGCATCTGGGTCATCCTAATGCTAAAATACAGCGTAAACAAGCATGTGTGAGCTTCGTCATGTTTGATGCTTGGTTTTCAATCTGCATAGTTGGCATGATTGCCGTGGTTCCTCTTCACTATCTGTCCGTTGAGCATCAAAAGCTTGAAAGGTTCGGAGAAACGAAAGGAACAAAAGTGGGCGTGCTCCTTGGCATGGTCTCCGGGTGGGGTTTCTTCTCTTTCTGGATAGGCGTATGGGTTTCGCCGCAACTCCGCTTTACTGTCTCAATTCCGGTTCAAGGTTCTTCAGCCATGCTCCAGCTTTTCAATACGAGTGTCTCCATTGTTCATCTCATAATTTCAGTTCTCTTGTTGATGCCGGGGGCTTGGCTTGGAATCAAAGGCGTGAAGGAGATAACGCTGAAAGTGGCAGAAACACATAGAGCAGACCGGGTTCTCACCTCCGGGGTCTACTCTGTGGTCAGACATCCGCAGTATCTTGGCGGATTGCTGTCCCATCTGGGGATAACGTTTCTGCTCTCTGCGTTATACTCCCTGCTCGTTACACCTCTTATTATTGGGCTTGTCTATCTTATTTCAAGGAAGGAGGAGGAAGAGCTGGTTCGAGAATTTGGCAAGGAATATGAAGAATACCGGAAGAGGGTTCCTATGCTTTTTCCAAGAATAGTACCGATTTACTCAAGGAAGATCATAGACTAATGCTGGTGAATATATGATATATGAGGTTGAGGTGAAGTTTCATAAGAGCTTCGTCGAGGTTGATGGAAACCGGATCTTGGTAGGGTTAACCTCAAAACCGGAGAAAGGCGAGGCAAACCGGGAACTAGTCGTAAAGCTGGCAAAACATTTCAAAGTTCCTACAGCTAACATAAGAATAGTTTCTGGGTTAAAATCAAAAAGAAAGATTGTTGAAATATTCTAAAATAAGGAAATGCGTATTCTTACAATCTTTAAGAAACAAGATGTTACCGATTGTGCGGGAAGGAGCAAATTCTTGGATAGTAAGTTGCTTGAGTTAAAGGCTCGTGTTGAGAGTCTTGACGTCATGCGGGAGAGGGTTTTGAGTCTGAAACCGGTTCATGTTGGAACATTCAGACAGGTTGACACCTACTTCAATTCATCTAAAGGCAGGCTGAAGCTGAGAGAAGACAACAGCAAGGAGAATGCCAAACTCATCTACTATCTGAGAGAGGACATAACCGGACCTAAGAGAAGCGAAATCATATTAATAGACATCCAAGAACCCAGCGCATTCAAGAAACTCTTCAGAGATCTTATTGGTGAAAGAGTTATAGTTGACAAGGAAAGAGAGATATACACGTACAATGAGACGCAAATACACCTTGACATGGTTAAAGATCTTGGAACATTCATAGAATTTGAAAGAAGAATAACAGACCTCAAGAACGACCACCTGGTTATAAGAGACTTAATGAAGAGGCTTCAAATCAAGGAAAAAGACCTGATTCAAGGCTCCTACAGCGACCTCATAAAACCATAACCACCGCAAGAACAACAGTATTAATTTAGAGGAGCACTGTCTTAACATTATCTGTTGACACTTCTAGTACTTGACAAGTCTTTAACGTGTTTGTGGCGGGTGTGGCGAATTGTTTCCCCTTTATGATGAGAACAAGAGCAGGACATTTCCTTTCGTCATGTGGACTCTGATAGCCCTCAACGTGCTCGTGTTCTGGTGGGAGTTCACACAGGGCGTCAGCGACAGCATCTTTCTGGTATACGGGGAGGCTCCGGAAGCGATCTTGCAGGGGCGACAGCTGTTCACTTTAGTAACCTCAATGTTCATTCATGTTGACTTCTGGCACATTGTTGGGAATATGCTTTACCTGTTCGTCTTCGGAGACAATGTTGAAGACCGGCTGGGACATGCAAGATTTCTTCTCCTTTACCTCGTCTTTGGGATCGTCGGCGGATTTGTGAACTCTGTAATGATCGTCATGTCTGGAACTGATCCATCTATTCCGACTGTTGGGGCATCGGGAGCCATTGCTGGAGTGTTGGGCGCCTACATTGTCTTCTATCCGGGTGCAAGGATCGTAAGTATAGTGCCCTCATTCTTTTTCATAAGATTGGCGCGTGTTCCAGCATTCATCTTCATCGGGTTCTGGTTCTTTCTGCAGATTCTGTACAGCGGGGGAAACGACTATGTTGCCTACATGGCTCATATAGGCGGCTTCATGGCAGGACTGATTATAGCCATCTTGTTCAGGCTTCTTAACAGGGAAAAGAGATCAAGACCATATTGATACACCGAGAACATTTCTGTCATATAGACTGTTCTTGAAGGCGGTCAACCCATATTTTCTCTTAGAGTTGCATAGAATGCATCCATGACGATTAGGGCTTTGGAAACTGTTTCAGCATCAGTCTTCGAAGTCTTCTCCAATCCTTTTAGGATGTAGCATATGCCAAGCGTCTCCTTCAGACGTACCCTATCGATGTGCTCTTCATTGAACTCATAGTCGCGTATTATCTCCTTAATCTTCAGTACAATCGGATCATTAAGGTGATACTTTTCCACAAGGATGTCAAACGTCGTCTTAACTCCTTCTACTGGTCGGAGCTCCGCCCTAGGAAACGTGAACCTTACAGCGCCTTCGGGAATATTGGACTCTTTTGAGACAAACTCGAAGACGGCATCTCTGTCTATGAACCGCTTGATCAGCCAGGCGGATGCGCACCTGTCCACATGGGGTTTGTAAGATGTCACCCAACGCATCACAGGTCTCTCCCCAAATCCCTAGACAGGCTGGCTATTCGTTCAGCTTCTTTCTAAGGAATTCCCTTTGCTGTTGTCTGTTCATCTTCTCGATGTCTGCTTTATACTTCTCTCGAATCAGCCGTAGCTTGCAAGATGCGTAGAATGCATCATATGCTGGGCTGGTCTTCTCTATGGCTTCATGATCATCTTTCGCGGTCATGGAGAATCCGTTCATAACGGCTTCCAAGCCAGCTGCTTCAGATGCATCTTCAAACTTGTCAGTATCAGCGGCACGCACTATCTTTGCCAACTCCAGCACAGCCGGATCTGTAATCTTATACTTCTCAATTATGGCGTCGAAACTACACTTATCTCCACGGTGTCCCAACTCTACACCCGGTGCGTCGAAAGGCACGGCCTTCTCCTTCTTCACAGCCTCTCCAATCTTGTCAACGGACACAAAGATGAATTCAGCTTTAGGATCGACAAACCTTTTTATAAGCCATGGGCAAGCCGTCCTATCAACATGCACGTGTTCACGAGTCACCCACTTCAAAAACCCACCCAATAGATAATCTACTTACCGACTGTATATAAGACTAGCAAACGGCCATCCTGCCTCAAAGCGATTGCATTTACATATATCTAGGCGTATCAAGAGCATGGGGTGAGTGTTATTCTATCATTTGGCTATTCAAGAATGGATATAAAGATACTTGGCAAACTTATTTGGAAGATTAGATGAGGATTTGAGTATGAGAAGCTTGAAGGAATGGCAGCAAGTGGTTACCAAATACGCTGTTGAGCATGGTTTTGAATGGGCGAAGAGTGATGTTGACACTATGCTTCTAAGATTGCATAGTGAGGTCTCCGAGGCATCTGAGGCTGTCAGAGATGAGGACTGGAACGGTTTTGCCGAGGAGTTGGCAGACATATTCATCCGCTTGGTCAACACGGCGGAGGTTATGGGCGTAGACTTGGAAGCAGAAGTTGAGAAGAAGCATCAGAAAAATCTCTCAAGGCAAAAGCTTCATGGCAGGAAGAGAAAGTAGCTTCGAACAACTCCACCACTTGATGGCTGAGAGTAAACGCATCGTCTATTTGGAATCCTAATCGTGCTAAATAGGCTAACGATGTTAAAATATGATGTAGCTTACTCTATTACACGGTGAACTGTGTATGGTTACGGTTTCACAGAAGTATAGACATCTTGTTTCAGGGTTCTTAATGGGCTTAGCTATGTCGTTGGTTATGTCTTTCACGATGACTGTGGTGAATATTGGCTTCTCTTCCGGTTTCGTCGTTGCATGGCTGAAGGGGTTTGCGGTAGGCTCCTTGGTCTCAATTCCAACATCCATGATTATCAGCTCGGTTATTCAAAAAGCAGTAGCGTAGAGCGGTAAAACCTGCTTCCACATTTCTTTTCCTGACTGTTTTTATTTTTCACTCTAAAGCTGGGTGAATAAAACCGCGTTTAGATTAGATCCTTTAGCACGTTTGTCGAATGAGGATCAAAAATAACCCAAACAGACAAAACAGAAACGATACCAAACGCGAAAAGGAGGCTTATCGTTGAAACCTGTAGATGCTTTTCACTTCATTATCGCTTCTATAATCTTTGGGATCATCAGATCCCAGCTGGATGTTATGAATACGTCTCTCAACAAGCCTCTCTTCGCATAGTAGTCTATGAGGGGGCGGCTCTGCTTTTTGTAGACTTCAAGGCGCCTCATGATCACATCCTTCCTGTCGTCATCCCTCTGTATAAGCTCTCCACAGTCTTTATCACATTTCATATCATTCTTAGGAAGTATCGGAGGCATCACGAATCTGACGCCATCGTAAATCTCGTTAACGTCAGCAATATTGTATATTTCCCCGCAGTTCCTACAAATCCTACGACCTGTCAGTTTTGCTATAATGATCCTGTCGGGCTGGTTCAAGTTTACAACCACATCTATTTTCGCTATCTTGTCAAGCTCAACCGCCTGACCGATGGTTCTCGGGAAGCCGTCCAGAATGAAGCCCTCGTTGCAGTCAGGCTTAGCCAGCCTCTCTTCCAGAACTCTCACAGTGACATTATCAGGAACTAGCTCTCCCCTCTGCATGTAATCAGAAACAATCTTCCCCAGTGAACTGTTCTTCTTCACCTCATCTCTGAACAGGTCACCCGTGGATACGTGTGGGATCTTCAATCGTTCAGATATTCTTGATGAATATGTTCCTTTCCCAACGCCTGGAGGACCAAGGAAAATGGCTTTCATCTTCATCAACTCATTCCGTTTTTTAAATGATAGAAACCGTATATTAATATAACTGAACCAGTTGCTATGAGGATGTCTGAAGCCTTCAAACGCAGCCGTTCGGTCGATGTTTACAGTAATAGGAGCTAGAAAACAGCTTATTCTAATGAAAAAAGCAATTATTGACCGTATACATTCTCAGACAAGAGTAAACAGCGCCAAAAACGCCCTGCTGCCGCTCATAAGAAAAAGGCGAAAGGCACATATCACACAGGCTACTCCTTAACAACATCATCAAGCCGCAAAAACACAAAAAAGAAGTAGAAGCTGAACTTTTTCAATTGGATAATTGTGATGGCAAAATGTCTGCGATAAATTCGGCCTGTTACAGGTGTATTTCCTCTGGGAAAGTTACGTGCTGCAGTTGTAGGCCGTGGATTCCACTAACAATCGAGGATGTCAGAAGAATAAGCAGAGTACCGAAACATGATGTTAGAGACTTCTGTGTCGCTGAGGAAAGACGAAGAAAAGAGACGCTCTATTTTGATGAGTGGCGTCTCAACAATCTACCTATAATCAACGGCCGGTCATACATGATCTGCATGAAGAAGACCGGGGATTGCTGCATTTTCCTCAAGAAGGGGATCGACGGAGGATGTATGCTTGGCTCTGAAAGAGCTACCATCTGCAAGCTTTATCCACTCTGGGTAGATGCTGAAGACAAGATAGTTTACGAGGCTGACGATTTCTGCTTCTTCATAAAAGATAAGGTGCCTATCAAAGAGGCTCTGCACATGCTTGGTGAAACTGAGGAGAGCATCAGGAACTATTTCCACAGCATTAAACAGGACTGGGTTGAGAACAACAAGCTTCATAGAAAAATGTTAACTACTCTGCTAAAAGAAACGACTGAAAAATGATTATTCCTTCCTATAAAAAAGCAGATTACTTTCCACGATAGCCCTAATCATTAGGCATGTGCTTGAAGACTGCCCTTGACTAAAAAGCGGGTGAAAACTGAAAGAAAAAAGGGTTGAAGATTACTCTTCTTCTTTAAGTTCTTCTAGTCGTTCGTTCACTGCCTTCAGTTCTTCTTCTAATGATTGCTTGTAGTTCTCAATCCACTTGATTCTACGTTCTCTGTACTGTTTCTATAGTTCCTTCCTCTCTTCTTCCGTGAAGAATCTGCGTCTGTAACCGAAGAACGGATGACCATACGTTGTATAGCATTCGTCGTCCACTTGTTATCACCTCCCATAATATGAATGGGTAGTTTATTACTAAAAGGTAAGATTACCTAAAGGTAATACTAAATTATATAAATATCTCTAAAACAACACTCCATCCAGACCAGCAAAAAATCTCTAATAAAACATGTAGGCAAAGGAAAACACATTCTATAGACATGAACAGGGCATACAACGCTGCGGCATCACTGATATTTAAATCGGAATAATCTATTAACATGAAGATACATCTCACATTGTGACTGGTGGTAGAAAGAGTTGAAAGCCTCTCCAAGCGAGACTACGCGGAAACTGGTTGTGGTGAAGATTGGAACAAGCAGCCTGACGTATGACGATGGACAACTGAATCTATCCGAAGTAAAGCGGCTGGTCGATCAGGTTGCTGAAGCCATTGAGACCGGTTTCAGGGTCGTGCTAGTAACGTCAGGCGCTGTTGCCTCAGGCATGGCTGAGCTTGGGGTCAAGTCTAATCCAAACGATATCGTCTTCAAGCAGGTCTGCGCCGCAGTAGGGCAGAGCATACTTATGACCCAGTACCGCGAATTCTTCAAAGAGCATGAGCTTAAAGTAGCACAGATTCTTCTCACCAAGGAAGATCTTTCAAATAGGACGTCATACGTTCATACCTGCAATGTCCTTGACCGGCTTCTACAGTTGGGCGTCATCCCAATCGTCAACGAGAATGACGTCACCTCTATCGACGAGTTGAAGCCCACCGTCGAAGGATATGAGGCGAACTTCAGTGATAACGACATTCTATCAGTCCTCATAGCAAACGCGATACAGGCTGATCTGGTCGTCCTCCTGTCCAATGTAGACGGTCTCTACAACATGAATCCTAAGGATCCTGAGGCAAGGCTGGTCTCATCCGTGGAAAGAGTCACACCGGAACTCAGGATGTCAGTTGATGGGAAGAGTCCCTTGGGCAGAGGAGGAATGAAGACCAAGCTTCAAGCCGCTGAAATCGCAACCAGAAGTGGCATACCCGTCGTCATCGCCAATAGTTTCAGGGAAAGGGTTCTGCTTGACGTGTTAAGCAATAAGCCTGTGGGAACTTGGTTCAAAGTCGTTGACAAGATGCCGGGGCTGAAGGCATGGATTGCCTACGGTGCCTCAGTTAAGGGTCAGGTGTCTGTCAATGAAGGTGCTGAGAAAGCCATGCTGAAGGGGTCGAGCCTGCTGCCGATAGGGATAGATGCTGTTTCGGGCCAGTTTGACATCGGCGACGTCGTAGGCTTGGTCGATAAAAATGGGAGAAAGTTTGGGCGGGGGATCGTCAACTATTCCAGTGACGAGATAAATGTGATCAAGGGAAAGAAGACCAGTCAAGTCAGCAAGATACTTGGATACATCCGGCAGAAAGAAGTAATTACTAGAAAAAACTTTCATCTGTTTGAGGAGAAAAGAGCATGACACAGATGATCGACATAGGAATACGGGCCAGACAGGCCTCTGTAGAACTGGCTAAACTGCCTACAAACGTCAAGAATAACGTTCTTCTTGCTATGGCCAAGGCTCTTGAACAGAACATGGATGACATACTCAAAGCAAACCAGAACGATGTTGACGCTGCGAGGACAAAGGGGATCAAGGATGCTCTTCTGGACAGACTTGTCCTGAATAAGTCAAGAATAGAAAAGATGGCTCAAGGCATAAGAGAGGTCGCAGAGCTTCCAGACCCCGTCGGTCAGATAGTCAAGACTTGGATTAGACCCAACGGATTGATAATCGGGCAGCTCCGTGTTCCGCTGGGCGTCGTAGGAATGATATACGAATCGCGTCCAGATGTCACTTCAGACGCTTCAGCAATCTGCATAAAGTCTGGAAACGTAGTCATCCTGAGAGGCGGATCTGACGCTATCAACTCAAACCTTATGATAGGCCGTGTCTTGAATGAAGCTGCTGTATCTGCAGGAGCGCCGAAGGGCTCCATACAGGTCGTTGAGACAACGGATAGACGCGCTGTCAAGGAACTTATGCGGATGAGGGAATACGTGGACGTCCTCATCCCCAGGGGTGGCGCTGACTTGATAAAGACGGTTGTTGAAAATGCGCGTGTCCCCGTCATCGAGACCGGCATAGGCAACTGCCACATCTATGTGGAACAGGATGCCGACCTTGACATGGCGGTAAAGATTGTGTTAAACGCAAAATGCCAACGACCCGGAACCTGCAATGCGGCAGAGAAACTCCTCGTCCACCAGAACATCGCCAAGGGCTTCCTTCCGAAGATGATCAAAGCGCTCCAAGATGCAGGCGTTGAAGTCAGAGGATGCAGTAGGACATGGAAAATAGTAGCAGGCATAAAGAAAGCTTCAGATAAGGACTGGTACACCGAGTATCTAGACCTAATAATCGGCGTTAAAGTTGTGGACGATTTAGATGACGCAATCAGCCATATCAACAAGTATGGGAGCAAGCATTCAGACGCAATATTGACAACGGATTTCAACAAAGCCCTCCGCTTCATCAACGAAGTCGACTCAGCAGCAGTATACTGGAATGCATCCACACGCTTCACTGACGGAAACCAGTATGGGTTAGGCGCGGAGATCGGGATCAGTACCCAGAAGATTCATGCCCGCGGGCCTATGAGCGTGGAACATTTAACAACAATAAAATACTTCGGTTTGGGACGAGGGCATATAAGAGAATAGGTCAAACAGCATTGATTGTGTGGGTCTATGCGTAGCCCCTAAGCACTAAATGTAAAAAATGGAAGCAGAGAAAAGGGAGATAGCATAAGATACTTCTCCCATTCTGGCTAGCGCTGGCGAGAACTGGAAAAGACATGTCTGCCGATTAAGTTTCTTCAGTGTTCTGAGTGCTCTTAGATAGTTCGCCTTGTAGAAACCTTGGTCTGATTGAAGCCATGGCAGCTATTCCGGATGCTCCGGCACTCTGTATCGTTTCCAACGGCAGGGCTATGAGAATGGTGTTGCTCTGGTCCTTGCTCACCTGCTTTATTGTCTCCAAGATTCTCAGCTGCATAGCATTAGGATCTTTGAGGTTTTCCGCTGCCTGCTTTAGGGTTTCTGAGGCTTCCAGCTCTGCACTCGCCTTTGTCACGATTGCGCGAGATTCTCTCTCAGACTCCGCTTGAACGGCAAACGCTCGCTTCATATCTGCGGGCAGAGATATCTCCTGCAGTTCAGCTTTTGTTATATCTATTCCCCAACTAGCAGAAAGTTCATCCACTATCTCCTTCAGAGATTTAGCAACCTTCTCCCGACTGGCCAAGAGGTCATCAAGCGTATACTGACCAACAATATCCCTCATGGATGTCTGCACATATTTTGATACAGCATCTCTATAGTCGACGACGCTTGTTATCACCTTCTCAGCATCCTCTATCTTCATAAAGACAGCAGCATCTATTCCAACAGAGATATTATCCTTCGTAATGGCCGCCTGTCCTCTCAAGTCCAATGTTTCCATCCTGAAGTCTACACGACGGATTGAATCAATGAATGGAACCTTGAAATGCAGCCCCGCATCAACTATCTTGATTATTCTGCCGAAGCGAAGAACTGCAACCTTTTCCCACTGATTGACCACGAAGATGGATCCTGCAAGAATCATGATTGCTACGAATAAGGCTATCATTCCGCCTATCAGCCACATGGCCGTAACTACAGCAGCCATTTTTTCACCTCCATTCTTTCACTTGAACTCTCTTGCGCCAATTGTATATAGATTTTTTCTCATATTTGTGGCAAATTTTCTCATGGCATCTTAAATAGTTGAAAATTTTTCCCATTTATCTTGGAGATCATATGGACAAGAAGGATGAGGAAATAATCAGAATACTTGAGAGACGAGCAAACCTGTCCAGCAGAGCACTCTCCAACATGCTTCTCATGCCTATATCAACAGTACACCGGAGAATCAAGAAACTGGAACACGAAGGCGTGATAACAGGGTATAAAGCTATAGTCGACTATGAGAAGACAAGCAGACCCATCAGCGCCCTTATACTAATCAACTTTTCAGAGGTAGGTGATGAACGGGAGCACATCCCCAAAAGCAGCGTCTTAAGCAATCTGAAGAGGTTCAACGAAGTCGAAGAAATAACTGAGGTTCAAGCCACAAGTTTTGACATGGTTGTCAAAGGAAGATTTGAAAGTCTTCGAAGGCTCTCAGACTTTGTTGAAGAATTAAGAAACATAAAAGGAATAGAAGAAGTATCAACAGCAATAATAACTGAAGAAACATCCATGCCGCCACCGGTCTAAGACCTACCCGAAAGTCTTCGACCTAGCCATCACGTTTCAACCAATGCAGAACAGTGCTGAGCTACCAAACATGAGCAAACCTATGACTCTGTCCCCAAGGTCATCATGAAAAACTTAATTATTCTTCCTGCGTCTTACCAATATTTGATATGGCAAAAGATAAGAAGAAAGGAACTCAGAGTTCTACCGAGGGCAAAGACGTTCAAAAGTTCTTGAAAGAATATCCGAAACCGCCACCTGAACACACCTATGAACTTAAAATGGAGAAACAATTGAAACGCATGATCAAGGAACTGGAAGAGAAGAAGCAGTAACCCCACCCATCTGGGAACAGTTGAACGACAACATCCTTTTCCATGCAGGACGCAACTTAAAGACAGAGTATGATTTGTAATAATCAAAGATTCCATGAATCTGACAACTGATGATGCATTGGCCCTAGATAGTGTCTTTGTAAGCTTTGCATCATAAACCGGCTGAATCCGGGCGTGGGAAGGAAGGGCTGTCCAATATCCTGTTTTCCTTCATCAGCCACACCGTTAAATTTAGGGTTAACCTAAAAATTTATATCCTTCTGGTATCTCGAAGACTGAATAGATATGACTGAGCTAACAAGCACGATGAGGGACTACATCAAAGCCATATTCTTCATGGAGGAAGCAGGCAGGGAAGCGAAGACCACCAACCTCGCCCAAGAAGTTAAAGTCAAACCCGCGTCAGTAACTGAGATGGTTCAGAAACTATCCTCAATAGGATTAGTACACCATGACCCATATCACGGGATCAAGCTGACGAAGAAAGGAAAAGACGCCGCAACGAAGATAGTCCGAAAACACAGGCTTCTTGAAAAACTCTTCGTCGACTTCGCAGGACTGGAAGCTCCATCAGCATGTGAAGAAGCTTCCAAACTTGAATTACTCCTATCTGACGACGCAGCAAATAGAATCTGCTCTATCTACAAACATCCTCAAACCTGCCCATGTGGAAAGCCGATTTACAGCGATGAAAGATGCTGTGGGAAGCGAACGGCATGACTTCCAAATATTTCAAGTTGATATCTTCCGTTCCAGCCAGTTCAGCGTCTCTAATGGGTCTGTTGAGTGTTCGGAGCTGGTTCTGATGGAATCAGCCGATAGTTATATTCTAAGCGTGAGCGACCTGAGCGTGGATATCTCAGGCCAGAAGATTCTGGATCATATAACTTTCAAGATCAGGAAAGGCACCACTCTGGCAATAGTCGGGCCAAACGGGGCAGGCAAGACAACCCTGTTTAAGGCATTACTGAACCTTGTTAACTATACTGGAAAAATCGAGTGGAGTGAGAAAGTCAAGATAGGATATGTGCCACAAACCCTGTCTGTACGCTACATTCCAACATCGCTGAGAGAATTTCTATCCTTCAACAGCATGTTGTACTTTGACCGAGTTACTGCATCGGTCGGCCTAGACAGCAGAGAAGTGCTGGATAAGAGCTTGGACGCTTTATCTGGAGGACAATTAAGAAGAGTACTGATCGCTTGGGCTATAATCGATAAACCCGATGTCTTGCTATTCGATGAGCCCACAAACGGTATCGATGTAGGCAGTGAGGAAGCCATCTACGGGATGCTGAAACGCCTCACCGCAGAAAACAATATCACCCTTCTCCTAATCTCGCATGATCTACATATTGTTAGAGAGTACTCAGACCAAGTGCTTGCATTAAACAAATGTATGGTCTTATTCGGGGATTCCAAGGGTGTAATGGGTCCTTCTACACAGAAGCTAATCTACGGTGAACCGGTCTGCACTGAGTTCGGTGAGGTTCATGGCTGAAACGCTATTTTTCAGCCTAATAGTCGGGCTTTTTGTAGGCTTTTCCGCAGGATACTTAGGATCAATAATGGTTCTTGAAAAGATGGCTCTTGTAGGCGACGCTCTGTCGCATGTGGCTCTACCCGGGCTTGCACTGGGGCTTCTGATGGGATTCAACCCTTTCTTCGGCGCATTCGCCTTCCTCTTCACATCAGCAGTGATCATCTGGCATCTTGGAAGGGTCACGAAGCTATCCTTCGAAACACTCGTAGGCACAGTATTCACCCTCGCCCTAGCAATTGGAATACTCCTCGTACCTGAGCCGGAGCTCCTTGAAGCCCTGTTCGGCGATATAACCAGCGTTGGCTTAACCGACGCCGTGGTCGCCGTAGCAATATCAATAATAGTCGTCCTGGTCAGTCGTCTTATCTACAAGAAGATCGTCTTAGGCCTGATCTCTGAGGAACTTGCAATCTCAAAAGGGATAAACGTCGCGCAGACGAATCTCCTGTATCTCCTCCTAGTCTCTCTCACAGTCGCCATAGGCATCAAGATTACAGGAACGCTCCTAGTCGGCTTCCTAGTAGTAACACCTGCAGCCGCCGCAAGAACCATAAGCACTAATCTGTCAAGATACTTCAGATTAAGTTCCATCTTCGGCGTAGCATCATCAGTGTCAGGGATTCTATTATCTAACTATCTCAATTTTCTGCCAGGTCCGTTAGTTGTTCTGTCAGGTGTTGTTGTCTTCATAGTCGCTGTAATGGTGAGATGGCTTAAGGGCCTTCCTACATAACTTTCCGTTTTTCTGTTTTTTCCTTCCCCACTGAGAAGGCTTTTCCGAGATGTTTTCCAACA
>Ga0172366_10001290_pt1 | contig 19390 bp, 10 predicted proteins | sample LakKivSesite69cm_FD_114533 | JGI IMG/M metagenome (GOLD analysis project Ga0172366, IMG submission 114533) | Sediment microbial communities from Lake Kivu, Rwanda - Sediment site 69cm | ecosystem: Environmental > Aquatic > Freshwater > Lake > Sediment | place: Rwanda: Western Province, Lake...
AGACCGGCCGTTCAACCTGGCGCTGTTGCCCTTGCTGGTCCAGGAAGGTATGTCCGGCTTCGTGGCCTTTGACTCGGGCAACCTGGAGCCGTGTGCCGACATCGTCCGGCAGTTGGCGGCCGCCCTGCGGGGCGTCCGGCTCTACCGGGAGGCAGTGGAGGCGCGACGGTTGGCAGAAGAGGGAAGGCAGTTGGCCGAAGAGGCGAACCGCTTGAAGGGCCGCTTCCTCTCCATGGTCAGTCACGAGTTGCGCACCCCCCTGAACCTGATCTGCGGCCTGAGCAACATCCTGTTGCGGGAAGGCGAGCAGGCCGGGCCGCAGGAATACAAGGTGAACATCAAGGATGTGGAGCGGATCTATATCGGGGCGCAACACCTGGACGGCCTGATCCGCGACGTACTCGACCTGGCGCAGAGCGACGTAGGGCAACTGAAATTGGTGTGTGCGCCGCTCGACCTGACGGAGGTGCTGCGGGCCGTAGCGGTGATCGGCGAGCAGTTGGCGCGCGACAAGGAACTGGCGTGGCATGCCGAGATTCCGGAGCGCCTGCCGTGGGTGTGGGGAGACCGGACGCGTCTGCGCCAGGTGGTGTTGAACCTGGTGAACAACGCAGTCAAGTTCACCGCGCGGGGGGAGGTCGCGCTGACCGCGGCCGCGGGAGACGGACGCGTCACCGTGTCCGTGCACGATACGGGCCTGGGCGTCACGGCGGACGAGCAAGAGGCGATCTTTGACGAGTTTCGCCAGTCAGAACGGACGACGGCCCGCGGCTACGGCGGACTGGGGCTGGGGTTGGCGATCTGCAAACGGCTGATCGAGATGCACGAGGGCAAGATCGGCGTTCACTCTTCAGGCGAGGAAGGGAAAGGTTCCACGTTTTACTTCACCCTACCAGCTACGGAACAGGCGGCTTTCTCCGGCGCAGAGATGCCGTTGGCTCAGGCACAACAGGTTTCACTGCTGGTAAAAGATGCGGCGGGCGGACGAGTGTTGAGGAAACACCTGGCACAGCAGGGGTTTGAGGTCGAGGTGCATCTGGCGGACGAAGCGACGGACTGGCTAGCGCGGTTGGTCCTGGCACCACCAGACGTAGTGGTGCTGGACCTCGGGTTGACCTCAGAACGAGGGTGGGAGATCCTGAAGACGCTAAAGGAGACCCCGGCCATGCAAGACGTCCCGGTGCTGTTCTACGCACTGGAGGGCGACGAAGACAGTGGTTCGCTGCTGGAGATAAACTATTTGACGAAGCCGGTAGGGGGGGCCAAGTTGGCCGAGGCGCTGACGCGCCACGGCTTGCTGGACGGGGAAGAGCGTGAGCAGGCGGGGAAGAACATATTGATCGTGGACGACGAGCCGGGCATCCTGGAGATGCACACCCGCATGGTGGAGGCGCAAGTGCCGGGCTGCCGGGTGCTGCGGGCGCTGAACGGGCGGCAGGCGCTGGAGACGATCCGGCGGAAACGGCCAGACCTGGTGCTCCTGGACCTGATGATGCCCGAACTCGACGGTTTTGGCGTCCTGGAAGCGCTGCGGGAGGAGGAGATGAGCCGCAACATCCCGGTGATCGTGCTGACCGGCCAGGTGTTGACCGAGGAGGACATGGCGCGTTTGAATCGGGGTGTGGCGAGCGTGCTGGAGAAAGGGCTGTTCAGCGTCGAGGAGACGCTGGAGCACGTGGCAGCGGCGCTGGAACGCAAGCGCAAGCCTGGCTCTGAAACCCAGCGCATCGTGCTGAAAGCGATGGCCTTCGTCCATGCCCGTTACACAGAGCCGCTTTCGCGCCGCGATATCGCCGCGCACGTGGGCCTGAGCGAGCGGCATCTGGCCCGTTGCTTCCGCCAGGAGGTGGGGGTGACGCCAATCACTTACCTCAACCGGTATCGGGTGAGGCAGGCGAAGGCGCTGTTGGAGGCGGGCGGCAGGAGCATCACCGAGGTAGCGATGGAGGTGGGCTTTTCCACCGGCGGTTATTTCACCCGCGTCTTTCGGCAAGAGGTCGGGATGCCTCCGCGCACATTCCTGCGGAGCCAGTGAAGGTACCAATCTACCAATCTACCAACCTACCAACCTACGTCTGTCCCAGAAATGCCAAAGTTCGTCCCAAAAGTGAAAGATTTATTTGGCACAAGCGGGTAAAGTATACGGGTAGAGGAAAGTGTGAGGGACATCCAGTGCGTCTCGACGAGAGGATGCCATGAACCGAACGCCTGCCACGATTATGGTCATCGGCAACGACTCGCATTTCTGTTACTTGATGCGGCGGTACGTGAAAAAGAGCGCGCAGCGGACCGTGTTTGCCTACCTGGGTGAAGATGCACTCGCGCTGGCCCGGCGCGAAAAGCCCGCTGCGATCGTGCTGGAAGCTGACCTGCCGGGTACCAGGGGCTGGGACGTGCTGCGGGCGCTGAAAGCCGATCCGGCCACGTGCCACATACCGGTGATCCTGTGCTCGTGGCTGGACGAGAAGGAGCGCAGCAAGGAAGAGGGCGCGGAGGCCTACCTGCGGGAACCGATCCTGTACGAGGATTTCCTGACCACACTGACGGACGTAGGCATCCGGCTGGCAGGAGGGTGAGAAGGATGAAAAAGGGCCTGGGTTACGTGATCGCTTATCTGACGTGGGCCGTCACGATGGCACTCGGAGTATGGTTTATCCTCATCGGCAGAGAGAGTTTTCTCGGCGCTCTGGCGCTCTATGCTGGCGATTCGCTGCCGCGTGTGTGGCAGGCCAGGTTCCTCGACAAGGCCTACATGGTCGCGGTCGGACTGCTGTGGTTGGTCTTGTTGATTGTCACTGAGGAGTACTTGAAGAGAGGTGTGCCGCAGCGGGACCTGATGAGGCGTATCGCCAACGTCATCGGGCCGGAACTGCTCTTGATCTTTGTCGCCGATGTGGGCCTGCTCCTGCTGCAGGGCATTGGCGGCGCAGGCTGGCTGCGCTGGCTCATCCTGGGCAGCGAACTGGTCATCGGCATAGCACTTGTCCTGGTGGGCAGATTTTTGCACCCTCCCAAGCCAGGCGAGGCAGATAATTGAATCCCTGCGAAGGCTGCGAGCCTTCGCAGGGATGAATGAGTATCAAAGGAGCCACACTGCATGCCCATTTCCTACGTGTACTATGATCTGCAAGATGGCTTCGTTCACCATTGGTTGGTCGCTGGCCCCCAGGCCATTCCCGTAGACCTCGAACGCTTCTCAGGTGAAGATTTCAAACGGCAGGTAGCCCTCCACTACTACGACCAGGACTCTGGCATCACCGGTCTGCCCGTGGAGCGGGGCCTACTTACGGAGGAGGGTACTTTCAAGATAGGAGACTACGAGGGGGTCTGGTCCTATGTCCGCTGCCGGGAAGATCACTTCGTTAATCACACAGGCTTCCATCCCACCTGTCATTACTTGCGCTCCTGGGCGTATGCCCAGATTGTGAGCGAAGCCGCCCAGGACGTAACGCTGGTTCTGACCACACACGGCCCGGCAGATGTGTGGCTGAACGGGCAACACGTCCATCGCCAGGAGCACTTTCACCATCAGCATCCCCACAGCGTTCCCTTCGGGGTCAGGTTTCAGGAAGGGGCTAACGAAATCTTAATGCGCTTCGAGGGAGTCGCTGCGCGAGAATGCCCGCACGCGATGGCGTTGCAGGTGCGCGGATCCACAGATCAACCCGCTGCCGAAATCATGCGTGTCCGTCTGCCGACCGCGATCAGACAGGTTGCCCGACGCGAGACGCTGGAAAAGGTGTTCAATGCAGCCTACCTCGAACAAGACGTGTTTGGACGGGATGAGGTGATCACCGTGCGGTGGCCGGACGATTTGGGCGTGCCGGCCGAGACAAATGTGCGTTTCCAAACTCCATCAGGCCGCATCTACGCCGAGGCATACGTGCAGGGCTCGGCCGGTGATCACGCGCCCCTGGGCCACGCTTACCAGGTTCCTGGGGGACCCTACCAGATCATCCTGATGCCTCGCCCCAGGGAATACTACGAAGACAACGTGCGGATCACGCGGGAGCTCTCCGTGTGGACCCTGGGCAACAACCCCTACTCAGAAACTCCCTACGGCACCTACGAGGAACGACGCCAGAAAGCGTTGACCCGTGCGGCTCAGCGTGAGGGCAGCCTCTTTTCCGAAATCGCCAAGATGTCACTCGGTCAGTGGTCCGCAGTTGAGACCGACGCGGTGATGCAGACCATCGCAGGTATCAACCGACGTGAGGATGGCAGTGATCTGTATCTGGCAGGCTTGCTGGGGATGTTGTACCGCTTTGGCGACAATGCCGAGTTCCCAGAGTCGCTCAGGCAACCGCTGGAAGACTGCATCCTCAACTTCAAGTACTGGCACGACGAGCCAGGCAGCGACGTGATGTACTATACGACCGAAAGCCGCAGCATCCTCTTCCACACGTGCGAGATCCTGGCCGGGCAACTCTACCCCGCCCGCACGTTCGGCAACAGCGGCGAGACCGGACGGTGGCATCGCGAAAAGGGCGAGCGACTGGCTCTGACCTGGCTACACGAGCGCGGCGCCACAGGGTTTGAGGATTGGGACTCAAATAGCAATTTTGCAGACGACTTGCTGGCCCTTTCCCACTTGGTTGACCTGGCCGAAACCGAACAGGTCTGGGAAATGGCGGCGGTGATTATGGATAAGATGTTCTTCACGATGGCCCTCAATTCGTACAAGGGCGTTTTCGGCTCCACCCACGGGCGCACCTGCGCCTCCTACGTTAAGGGGGGATTGTTGGAGCCTACCGCAGGCATCGCCCGGCTGATGTGGGGCACAGGCATCTTTAACCACCACGTGGCAGGGACGGTGAGCCTGGCCTGTGCGGAGCGCTACGAACTCCCGCCCATCATCTCAGAAATCGCCACCTCACTGCCGGAAGAGATGTGGAGCCGCGAACGGCACGCCGCCGCCTCTCTCGAACCTGGAAGAGGGGGGCAAGAGGTCAACAAGGTCACCTACAGGACCCCCGACTATATGCTCTGCTCGGCGCAGGACTATCATCCGGGCGAGCAGGGTTGCCAGGAACACGTCTGGCAGGCGACGCTGGGCCCGGCCGCCGTCGTGTTCGTCACGCATCCTGCCAACGCGCGCGAGGAGGATGCGTGCCGGCCCAATTTTTGGCTCGGCAACGCCATCCTGCCGCGCGTCGCGCAGTGGAAGGACGTGCTGATCGCCGTCCATCAGTTGCCGGAAGACGACTGGCTGGGCTTCACGCACGCCTACTTCCCCGTGCACGCCTTCGACGAGCACGTGCTGCGGGACAGTGCAAGAGGCCAGGCGTGGGCCTTTGCCCGGAAAGGCGACGGCTACCTGGCACTCACCGCTGCGCAGGGCCTGCGCCTGGTCCGGCAGGGGCACAGCGCCGGCCGCGAACTGCGTTCTTATGGACCGCACAACGCCTGGGTATGTCACATGGGACGGGCCGCGCTGGATGGCGATTTCGGGGCGTTCCAGGAAAAGGTGCTGGCGTTGAACGTGGCCTACGAGGGGTTGTCGGTACGCTGCGACACGTTGCGCGGCGAGACGCTGTCCTTTGGCCGGGCCGGCCCACTGTTGCGCAACGGGCAGGAAGAGCCTCTGGCGGGGTTCAGGCACTATGAAAACCCCTACTGCACCGCCGATCTGCCTTCCACACAGATGGAAGTCCGGTCAGAAAACTATCTGTTGCGGCTGAGCTTTGGCGACCCGTAACGGCTGGCCCTCCGGCGGGCTGTAACCTGCGGGCGGGTCTGTCCCAAAAGTCCCAAAGTTTGTCCTAAAAGTGGTAGATTTGCGCGAGTGGTGATGGTAAAGTATAATACAGGGTAAGGTTAGGGCCTGGCAGCCGGTGCCAGGTAAGGGTAGTTTATCTTATAAGGAGGAGATAAAAAATGGAGGCAAGAAAGATCAAGCGTCGTGAGTTTTTGCAGTTGTCCACCGTGGCCGCGCTCGGGGCTGTCGCGACGGCCTGCGGTGGCCCGACTCCGACCCCTCAGATCGTCGAGGAGACGGTCGAGGTGCCGGTCGAAAAAACGGTGCAGGTCACGGTCGAGGTCCCGGCCGGGAGGGGCGAGCCACCCTTGCTGGCCGACAGGGTGGCCTCCGGGGCGTTGCCGCCGGTGGACGAACGGCTGCCGGTAAGCCCCGCCGTGGTGGGCGGACGTGACGCCATCGGTGTGTATGGCGGCGAGATCCGCATGATTCACCTCGATCCGGTCTGGTTTACCGAAAACTATGACCTCAATTCCGAGCGTATGCTTCACTACTCGGATATTGACCTGCGGACGATTGTGCCAAACATCCTAGAGAGCTGGGAAGTCACTCCAGATGGCAAGACCTATACCCTGCACCTGCGCGAGGGGATGAAGTGGTCGGATGGCGAGCCGCTGACCACCGAAGATATCCGCTTCTGGTGGGAAGACGTCCAACTCAATACGGAACTCACCTCCGCCCCCGCCTGGCAGTTCCGCTTTGGCGGGCCGAATATGGAGGTTGAGATTATTGATGACACCACCGTCAAGTTCACCTATGCCGCCACGTTTGGCAACTTCGCTGCCCACCTGACCCGCTGGGAAGTCCCCTGGCAAGTCATTATACCCGCCCATTACTTCAAGCAGTTCCACGCCACGTACACCGATAAGGCCACGCTGGATGCGATGGCCGCAGAACTGGGGCTGGAAGGCTGGGCGGCGTTGTTCAACAACCGCTGGGGCTGGGGGATGGGTGTCTGGCAAGGGCCCGATCACGTCGCCGCAGGCGGTTACCCCGTCGTCGGTCCCTGGTGGATCGTCGAGCGCCCGGCGGAGGGCCTGTTCCTGTGGGAGCGCAATCCGTACTACTGGAAGGTGGACCTGGCCGGCAATCAGCTCCCCTATATTGACACCATGCGCTTTGACTATGTGACCAACGCCGAAGCGGTCACGCTCAAGATCGTGCAGGGCGAGCTGGATCTCGTCGGGCAACACAGTGTCACTATGGCCGAATATCCGCTCTACAAGGAGAACGAGCCCACGAGCAACTATGTCGTCGGTGACTATCTCTCCTGCATGTCCGACCGCTACGTCTTGTTCCCGCAGCACTACCTGGCCGATGACCCGGTGCTGACCGAGATCGTCAACCATCCCAACTTTGTCAAGGCGCTTTCGGTGGCGATTGACCGCGAGGAGATCAACGAGAGCCTGTTCTTCGGCACGGCCCGCATGGGCCAGATCAGCCCGATGCCCAACTCCAGGTACTACAAGGAGAAATACGGCACGGCCTGGGCGCAGTACGATCCGGACCTGGCCAACCAGTTGCTGGACGAGATGGGCCTGGACAAGCGCGACAGCGCTGGCTTCCGCCTGCGCCCGGACGGCGAGCGGCTCAAGTTCAACATTGAGCACGCGGGCGAGCGCGTGGGCCCCGTCACGGACAAGCTCACCGAGATGATCGTCACCCAATGGCTCGAAGTCGGCATCGAGGCCGCCACCAGGCAGATCCAGGAGGCCCTGTACAACGAGCGCATGCTGGCCTACCAGGTGCACTGCGGTGTGTGGCACGCCGACCGCTGCACCGATATGCTCCTGCACATCCAGTCACAATGGTTCTTCCCGACCGGTGACCCTGGTCAGGGTACCGCCTGTTCAGCGTGGGCTGTTTGGTTCCAGGCGGCGGATCGGACGGCCGAGGGGCTGATCGAACCGCCGGACAAGGTCAAGCGGCTGTACGACATCTTTGACCAGATGACCTCTGTCGTGAGCGAGGACGAGCGTGTCGCGCTGGGCCAGCAGATCTTTGACTGGCTGGCCGACAATCCGCTGGAAATCGGCCTGGTCCTGGAGTGCCCGGCTCCGGTGCTCTTTAACAAGAACATGCGCAACCTGCCACGCCCCAAGGTCCCCATCGGCTGGGACACCTATGGATTCTCTACCTATCACCCCGAGGCCTTCTTCTACGAGGGCGGCAAGCGGTTCTGATGCCCGAATGGGCAACTACCTACCGGATGTAGGCTTGCGCCTACATCCGGTAGGCTTTTGAACATATCACGAAAGTGCTAGGGCGATCGCATAATGATGTGACATGCCTGATTGAAATGCATCGCTCCTCTCCTAACCCGGACAAGCCGGAACTGAACAGATTTCACCACAAAGACGCCAAGTCACAAAGACACAGAACTATATTTCTTCGTGTCTTTGTGTCTTGGTGGTAAAATCCTTGCCCAATGTGCAAGAATTTCACTTGTAAGGTGCTGGACGCTGGCGAATTTCCGATATGAGGTGTATACTTCTCTCAAATCGAGAGCCCAGGCGACAGAACCTGGATTTGTGCAGGGTGTAGCCCATGGCACAGGCGGTGGCTTGTAACCGCTACGGGTAATCCCGTGTTCGGACATTTCGTCTTGTGTAGTTGTGTGCTGCTTGTAGCCAACGAGGTGGCCGGATTCTTCTTCAGAGGCCATTCTTTCGCGAGTCCAGTAAGGTACTTAGTATGCCCAGGTACCGAGGGAGGTGAATCCCATGTTAAGTTACATTATCAAGCGTCTTCTGCGGATGGTCCCGCAACTGTTCCTGATCTCGATCCTGGCGTTTACCATCATCCAGCTTCCGCCCGGGGACTATCTCACAGAGTATCTCAACCGTCTGCGCTCATCAGGTGCGACCGTAGACCAGTATGATGTGGAACGGTTCACACGAATGTATGGCCTTGACCGGCCCATGCACGTTCAATACCTCAGGTGGATCACCAATATCGTGACTCGATTGGATTTTGGCTACAGCTTCGAGTGGGAAAAGCCGGTCAAGGAGGTCATTGGCGGCCGCATGCCTCTGACCTTTTTGATCGCGCTGTTTGCGTGGCTTGTCTCCTGGGGCATCGCCATCCCCATCGGCATATTCGCGGCCGTGAAGCAATACTCTATCTCCGACTATTTCTTCACCTTGATGGGCTTTTTCGGCCTGGCGGTGCCCCCTTTCCTGCTGGCGTTGGTGATCATGTACGTGGCGTTCGACCGTTTTGGCATCCGCGTGGGCGGGCTGTTCTCCCCCGAGTACCAACTGCAGGGCTGGAGCCTGGCCAAGTTCGTGGACCTGCTGCAACACATCTGGCTGCCCGTCCTGCTGCTGGCCATCGTGGGCACGGCCAACATTATGCGCACCATGCGGGCCACCATGCTGGACGAGCTGCGCAAGCAGTACGTCACGGTGGCGCGGGCCAAGGGGCTCTCGGAGTGGCGGGTGTTGCTGAGTTACCCGGTGCGCCTGGCCATCAACCCCATCCTCAGCCAAACCTTCTATGTTTTACCTTGGCTGTTCTCCGGTGGGATGGTCATCGAGATCGTGCTAAACCTGCCCACGGCCGGCCCCGCGATGTGGATCTCGCTGATGGTCCAGGACATGTATCTGGCGGGCAGCTATATTCTAATCTTGGGGGCACTGACGGCGCTCGGTGGTTTGATATCCGACATCCTGCTGGCAGCGGTAGACCCCCGTATCCGCTTTGGGGGCGTGGAGGCGCCATGAGCAGCATCCTGTCTGCACTAAAAGAGCTCAAACTGCCCTGGCGGCGGAAAAAGCCGGTCATAGACGAGGCCCAGGAAGAGGAGGCGTTTTTCCGGGCTGGTCAGTGGCAGTTGGTGTGGTGGAAGTTCCGACGGCACAGATTGGCGCAGATCGCGATCGTGGTCCTGGGAATCTTGTACCTCATTGCCATCTTTGCCGAGTTTCTAGCCCCCCACCCGCCGCTCAAGCGTTACAAAGATTATGTGGCGCATCCGCCATCCAAGATTCGCATCCGTGACGTGGATGGGAATTACCACTGGCCCTTCATCTACCCCACGGTCAGAGAGCGGGACCCGGTCACGTTCCGTCCCTTCTACACCGAGGACACCAGCCAGCGCTACCCCATCAAGCTGTTTGCGCGCGGGGACAATTACGCGCTGTGGGGGTTGATCAGATCTGACGTGCATCTCCTTGGCACCGGGGCGAACGACGTGGCCCCTTTGTTCGTCTTGGGCGCCGATAGCATCGGCCGCGACGTGTTCTCACGCATCTTTTTCGGGGGACGCATCTCGCTGTCGGTGGGCCTGCTGGGGGTGTTCCTCGCATTCTTTCTGGGCTTGATCCTGGGTGGCATCTCGGGCTACTATGGCGGCGTGGTGGACGAAGCCATCCAACGCATCATCGAGGTCCTCTTTGCGCTGCCGGCCATCCCTCTGTGGATGGCGCTGGCGGCGGCCCTGCCGCAGGACTGGCCTCAACTGCGTATCTATTTCTATACGACCATCATCCTCTCCATCCTGAGCTGGACGCAGTTGGCGCGCGTGGTGCGCGGCCGGCTGCTCAGTATGCGGGAGGAGGACTTTGTCATGGCGGCCAAGCTAGACGACGAGAGCGAGTGGCACATCATCGCGCGCTACATGCTGCCGGGGTTTATGAGCTACATCATCGTGGCGTTGACACTCGCCATTCCCAACATGATCCTGGGTGAGACAGCGCTGAGTTTCCTGGGTATCGGCCTAAAATCGCCGACGGTTAGCTGGGGCGTGATGCTCAACGAGGCGCAGGATATCATGGTCGTGGCGCAGCTCCCCTGGGTCTTGTGGCCGGTCGCGTTCGTCGTCGTGGCAGTGCTGATGTTCAACTTTCTCGGTGACGGCTTGCGTGACGCCGCCGATCCCTACGTCACATAGGAGAAGACTCGATGGCGACGGATAACGTGCTCGTAGAGATCAAAGATCTGCGCACCTACTTCCACCTGGCCGAGGGCGTCGTGCGCGCCGTGGACGGCGTTGACCTGGAAATCAGGCGGGGACGCACGCTGGGAGTCGTCGGGGAGAGCGGCTGCGGCAAAAGTGTGACGGCGCTCTCTCTATTGAGGCTCGTGCCTGTACCTGGCCGGATCGAGTCGGGCGAGATCCTGTACTACCGGACGGTGCGAGAGAGCGCCCCCTCCGCCATGGCCGACGTTGTCAACATCACCGCGCTCCAGCCCAACAGCCGGGAGATGCGCGACATCCGGGGCAACCACATCTCGATGGTGTTCCAGGAACCGATGACGGCCATGAGCCCGGTGCGCACCGTGGGACGCCAGATCATCGAGGCCATTACGTTGCACCAGAAGGTGGGCGAGGCCGAGGCGCGGGAGCGAGCAATTGACATGCTGGCGCGGGTCAAGATGCCGGAGCCGGAGCAAACGATTGACAATTACCCGTTTCAGTTGAGCGGCGGCATGCGCCAGCGGGCCGTCATCGCCATGGCGCTGTGTTGCCACCCCAGCCTGCTCATCGCGGACGAGCCGACGACCGCGCTGGACGTGACGACCGAAGCGCAAATTCTGGACCTCATGCGGGTCCTGCAGGACGACCTGGGGATGGCGATCATGTACATCACCCACAACCTGGGGGTGATCGCCGAGATGGCCGAAGAGGTGGCCGTGATGTACCTGGGCAAGATCGTCGAGCAGACCGACGTCCATTCCATCTTCTTCCACCCGCTGCACCCGTATACGCAGGGGTTGCTGGCGTCTATTCCTCAACTCGACGACTCGATCGTGCGCAGCGACAGGAGGCGGCGGCTGCAGACCATCAGCGGGATGGTGCCCGATCCATACAGCCGGTTGACCGGGTGCACGTTCCACCCCCGCTGTCCCGATATGATCGCCGGAGTGTGTGACCAGGTGGAACCGCAGGTCATCGAAGCGGAAGAAGGCCACTTTGTCAGATGTCACCTGTATGATTCTTAAAAGGACGCGACGCCATGTCTGATCAAGCAAGCCAAAACGGGCCCCTGCTGGAGGTCATCGAACTCAAAAAGTACTTTCCCATCCAACGTGGCTTTCTCAAAAGAACCGTCGGCCACGTCAGGGCCGTGGACGGCGTGAGTTTCTACGTGATGGAGGGCGAGACGCTGGGCCTGGTGGGCGAGAGCGGGTGCGGCAAGACCACCACCGGCCGTTCGATCCTGCGCGCCATCCCGCCCACCAGCGGGCGGGTGTTGTTCAGCGACCCCATCCTGGGCCACGTAGACGTCACGACGCTGGACCACGACCAACTCAGGCAGATTCGCCGCAGCATACGCCTGATCTTTCAGGACCCCTACGCTTCGTTGAACCCGCGCATGACCTTGCTCGACATCGTGGGCGCGCCGGTGCGCGCGATGGGCATCGCGCGCGGCAAGCAACTTGAGGAGCGGGTGGCCCAGGTGCTGGAACTGGTCGGCCTGCGGCCGGAGTACATGCGACGCTACCCGCATGCCTTCAGCGGCGGGCAACGCCAGCGCATCGGCATCGCCCGCGCGCTGGCCCCCAACCCCATGTTCGTCGTGTGCGACGAGCCGGTCTCGGCGCTGGACGTCTCGGTGCAGGCGCAGATCCTGAACCTGCTCAAGGACCTGCAGGAGCAGATGGGGCTGACCTACCTGTTCATCGCTCACGACCTGAGCGTCGTGGCGCACATCAGCGATCGGGTGGCGGTGATGTACGTGGGCAAGCTCGTCGAGTTGGCGTCCACGGCCGAACTCTTCGCCCATCCCAAACACCCATACACCGAAGCGCTGATGTCGGCGATCCCGCGACCCGATCCAACGCCGCGGGAGAAACGCATCCTGCTCAGGGGTGAGGTGGCCAACCCTGCCAATCCACCTTCAGGCTGCTACTTTCACCCACGGTGTACGTATGCGAAGGACATCTGCAGCGCCGAGGAGCCTGCCTTCGAGGAGGTCAGCCAGGACCACTACGTGAAGTGCCACTTTGGGAAGGAACTCTCACTCGCCGGTGCCGCCAGAATGCCCCTGTAGGCAGTCCTGACGTGAACGGTGCCGGTTTCGATCTCCCCTCCCTCGCAGGGAGGGGCCGGGGGAGGGTGGGCTCCCCTGGTACGTGCGTTTCCCACTTTGCCGTGTGTTGGCGTCTGTGTCCGGTATCTCAAGCCTGGCGGACGTGTGTGCCGCCAGGCTTTTGAGTGGCGCAGCCCCACTGATTCATTGAATGGAGGCCTCGCCGTACGGCGGCGAGGGGATGGTCGCCGATACCCTGATCCAGGTGCTCGAAGATGCTATGCAGGAGGAGTGTCCTGTGTTTGCCGATAGGGTGTACGGAAACCTGAGAGACCACTTTCGCGTGTTGCCGGCGTCGGGAGGTCAATGGGTTTGCTTATCGCTGCCGAAAAGCGACTGAAACGGAGGTGGATTATGGCTACCTTGCGCTGTCTTTTCGGAAAGTTTTGCCCCATTGCTGGGGTGTTGCTTTGCGTGAGCACATTGTGCTTGAGTGGCTGTGGCCCTGCCCAAACCCAGACCCTGACGCCAACAGCGGTCGCCGCGACCACGCCAATGCCCACTCCTACTTCCACCCCCGCGCCCATCCCTGACTCGTATCTCCTGCTGGCCGTCCCTGCCGCTTCTCTCGCCCTTTCCGGCGCCGGAGGTACTCATCCGCAGTGGCGCTTTGCCGTTGACCCTGATGAGGTCGGAGAGAAGGAGGGTTGGGCGGCCCCCGACTTTGACGACTCCGGGTGGGCGACGGTCACGGTGCCGCACACCTGGGGGGTGATGGCGGAGCACGCCGATTACGATGGCGTGGCCTGGTACCGCCGCACCTTCACGCTCCCCCCTGAGGCGCAAGATGCGCACCTGCGCCTGCGCTTTGAGGCGGTTTTCTACCTGGCGCGCGTCTGGCTCAACGGCCAGTACCTGGGCGCGCACGAGGGAGGGTATACGCCGTTTGAGTTCGACGTGAGTGGGATCGTCCAACCTGGCGTGGAGAACGTCGTCGCCGTGCAGGTGGATAACAAGCGCACCTTGGATCGCATTCCGGTCAGCCCAAGCGAGAATTGGTCGTTTGACTGGTGGAACTATGGCGGCATCGTGCGCGACGTTTCCCTGGCGGTGACCAGCCGCGCCTTCATCGCCCGCCAGATGGTGGTGGCCACGCCCAACCTGGTGGGGGCGGATGGAATACATCCGATGGATGAGGCGGACACGGCGACCGTCGTGGCGACGGTGACCGTCAGCAACATGTCCACCAAGCCCCTGGAGGGCACGCTGACCGCGGATGTGCTCGACGACGCCAGCGGCCTGTCCGTGCTGGAATCTATCCCCACAGCGCCGGTCAAAGTGTCGCCGGGCGAGAGCGCCGACGTTCAACTGACTGCCACTATCTCGGAACCCAAGCTGTGGCACTTTGACCATCCTCACCTCTACCGCTGGTTGGCCTCGCTCCTCGGCACCGACGGCACACTCCTGCACGGCGACGAGGTGACGTTTGGCATCCGCCTGGTGGAGTTGAAGGAGGCGCGCTTCTACCTCAACGGGGAGCCGATGCGGCTGGTGGGAATCACTCGCCACGCCGACTCGCCCTGGTATGGCCTGGCCGAGACGGTGGCGATGATGGCGCAGGATTACGACGATCTGAAGATGCTCAACATGGTGTTCTCGCGCCCGGTGCACTACCCCCAGCACGAGTTCATCCTCGACTACTGCGACCGCAACGGCATCCTGCTGGTGCCCGAGGTACCGGCCTGGCAGCTCAACGAGGCGCAGTTGGGCGACGGGCATATGCGCGAGCTGGAACAGCAGCAACTGCGCGAGATGATCCTCGCCGGCTTCAATCACCCGTCGGTGTGGGCGTGGAGCGTAGGTAACGAGTACGAGTCCAAGACGGCCGCTGGCTACAGCTTTACCCAGCACATGGTCGGGTTTGTCAAGTCGCTCGACCCCACGCGACCGGTGGGCTTTGCCTCCCATCGCCTAGCCAGCGATCCCGGATCCGACGCCACTGCCCTGACGGACTTTGTGATGATGAACCAATACCTCGGCACGTGGCATGGTACCAAGGACGTCCTCAGCCAGGCGCTGGACGACATCCATGCGACCTGGCCCGATAGGGTCGTCATCATATCTGAGTTCGGTTTTGAACCGCGCTGGAACCGCTGGGGGCCGCCTACGAGCGAACTCGATCCGTCGCGCTACTACTTTATCCCAGAAGACGTGCCTTCGGACTCGGAGGAGGCTGACGTTCAGCGCCGCCTGGTGATCGCCGAGCAGATGGAGATATTCCGCAGTAAGCCGTTCGTGGCGGCGGCGATCTTTTGGACCTACCAGGACTACCGGACGCCCAGCGGCTTTGTTATGGGCGTGGTGGACGCAGAGCGGAACCGGCGCGGCTCGTGGGTTCTGCTGCGCGAGGAGTACACGCCGGTGTTGATTGAGTCGGTGACGTTTTCCCCGGCCCGCGAGGACAGCCAGAGCGCCACCGTGGCCCTGCGGACGCGAGGCCCCGTAGAGACGGATATGCCCGCTTACACGCTGCGCGGGTACAAACTGCATTGGGCTGTAACCTCGCCGGATGGTGGAACGGCGTTTTCAGAGGGCGACGTCGCCCTTCCGACGCTCGAGCCAGGGTCGGAATGGTCGGGCCAGGTGGAATGGGCGGTGCCCGAAGCAGAGTATGTGCTCACTGTGAGCGTCGTCCGGCCTACGGGGTTCACGGCAATTGAGCGTTCGTATGATTAAAACGTACCCTCCCGCGGGTTTGTACCCTGCGGGAGGACAGGTGAGGAGGAGTACTGTCGTGGTCATGCAACGTGATTGGGAGAATCCGCTCGTCGTCGGGCGCAACAAGCAGCCGGGACACGTTCCGCTGGGTGCCTATCCAGATGCGGAACTGGCATTGACGTGCGATCGCCGCGCGTCGCCTTTCGTGCAGTCGCTAAACGGGCGGTGGAAGTTCTACCTTGCCCCCTGCCCGGGGCAGGTACCAGACGGTTTCTACCGGCAGGATTTCGACGTGTCCGGCTGGGCCGAAATCGCGGTGCCGGGCAACTGGCAGTTGCAGGGCTTCCACGACATCCCGGTCTATGCCAACGTCCACTATCCTTTTCCGCCGCGCCCGCCGTTCGTGCCGAAGGAAAACCCCACCGGGTGTTATCGCACGACGTTCAGGCTCGATCCCGCCTGGCAGGGGCGGAACGTCTTTCTGCTGTTCGAATCGGTGGACGCAGCCTTCTACCTGTGGGTGAATGGGCAGGAGGTCGGCTACAGCCAGGACTCTCGCCTGCCGGCCGAATTCGACGTCACCCCCTACGTGCGCGCGGGCCAGAACACGGTGGCCGTGCAGGTGATGCGCTACTGCGACGGCTCATATCTCGAAGACCAGGACATGTGGCGCATGAGCGGCATCCAGCGCGACGTCGTCCTGTACAGCAAGCCCCACGTCTGCCTGCGGGATTTCACCGTGCGCACCAGGTTTGACGGGCAGTACGAGAACGCCGTGCTCGAGGTCGAAGCCTTCATCACGCGGGCGCCGGACATGACTGAGTACAGCGTCGAGGCGATGCTCTACGACACTAATCGAAATCCCGTGTTTGCTCAACCTGTATCGGCCCACGTGAGTGACGGCACGCCCTACCGGGCGCAGACGAAAGCGGCCTGCGCGACGATCGCCCAGGAGGTCGCCCGGCCCCGCCAGTGGACAGCCGAAACGCCCTACCTCTATCGCCTGGTCCTCACACTCAAAGGCCCCGACGGCCAGGCGCTCGACTTTGAAGGCTGCCGGGTCGGGTTCCGGCAGGTCGAGGTCAGGAACGGCCTGGTGCTCCTGAGCGGGAAACGCCTGGTCGTGCGCGGCGTGAACCGCCACGAGCACCATCCCGAGCGCGGGCGGGCGGTCACCGACACGGACATGATCAAAGACATCGTGCTGATGAAGCAACTCAACTTTAACGCCGTGCGCACCAGCCACTACCCCAACCATCCGCGCTGGTACGACCTGTGCGACGAGTACGGGCTGTGCGTCATTGACGAGGCCAACGTCGAGACGCACGGCGTGTACGGCGAACTGAGCAACGATCCGACCTGGGCGCACGCCTACATGGAACGCGCCATCCGCATGGCGCTGCGCGACAAGAACCACCCCTGCATCCTGTTCTGGTCGTTGGGCAACGAATCCGGCCTGGGGCCGCACCACGCCGCGATGGCGGGCTGGATACGCGCCTACGACCCGACGCGCCTGGTGCAATACGAAAGCGGCTACCCGGGGCCAGAGGTGAGCGACGTCTTCTGCCCAATGTATCCCAACCTGGACTGGGTGCGCCAGGTGCTGGCCGACCCGCACGAAAAACGCCCCATGATCATGTGCGAGTATGCCTACGCCAAGGGCAACAGCACCGGCAATTTCTTCAAATTCTGGGACCTGGTGGACGAGTTGCCCCGCTTCCAGGGCGGCTGCCTGTGGGACTGGCACGACAAGGCGCTCCTCCACACCAACGCCAGAGGCGAAAAGTTCTGGGCCTACGGCGGCGACTTTGGCGGCGATTTCGACTACACCCGGCACGACGAGGACCCACAAATGTGCTGCAACGGCATCGTGGGGCCAGACTTGACTCCGCATCCGGGTGCGTTTGAGGTAAAGAAGGTGCAGGCGCCGGTGGCAGTCAGCGCGGCCAGCGCAAGCGACGTGCTGGCCGGCCGCTTCACCGTCTGGAACAAGTATCACTCCCTCGACCTCAGCCATCTGGACATCTGCTGGGAACTGGCCGAAGACGGCACGGCGGTCCAGTCGGGCCGCCTGACGCCGCTGGCCCTCGGCCCAGGCCAAAAAGGGGCACTCGAAATCCCGTTCAAGATGCCGCAGCCGCTGACACCTGGGGCTGAGTACAATCTCAGAATAGGCTTTACTTTGGCAAAAGATACCCCGTGGGCGTCCAAGGGCCACGAGGTGGCCTGGGAACAGTTCCGTGTGCCGTGTGTGGTTCCACCCAGGCCTGTGGTGATGCTCGCAGCGATGCCAGACCTGGCGCTTAGGCGGGCTGGCGACGCCGTGACCGTCGAGGGCGCGGACTTCCGGGTGGCCTTCGATCAGGCCCAAGGTATCATCACCGGGTACGTGGCCCACGGGCAAGCGCTCGTGAAGACGGGGCCGGTGGAGAATTTCTATCGCGCCCCCACCGACATTGACCTGCTGATGGGCAATCCGGGCGCCAACGCGCTCAAGTGGCAGGCAGCCGGCCTGGACCGGCTGGAGCGTAGCGTGCTTGCGTTTGAAGCCACGCTCGTCAACGCGAAAACCGTGCAGGTGCGAGTGCACGCGCGGCTGTGCGCAGCCGACAAGACAGACGGCATTGACAGCGAGATCGTCTACCGGGTGCACGGTAACGGCGAGGTGGTGCTCGAACACAAGGTTTGGATCAGCGAGCGCCTGCCCTTCCTGCCGCGCATCGGGTTAGAACTGGTTCTGCCGCGCGGGTTGGATCGGCTCACGTGGTATGGCCGTGGCCCGCACGAGAACTATGTAGATCGCAAGAAGGGGGCAGCGGTGGGTCTGCACAAGAGCAGCGTCGCCGACCAATTCACTCCCTACGTCTATCCGTCCGAATGTGGGGGCAAGGAGGACGTTCGTTGGCTCACGCTGACGGACCAGGACGGTGCAGGGCTGATGGTCATCGGTCTGGACAAGTTGCATTTCGATGCGCTGCACTACAGCGTTCAAGACCTGGCGGCCGCCAGGCATCCGTACGAACTGACGCCCCGGGACGAGGTGGTCCTGCACCTGGATGGCTGGCACATGGGGGCGGGGGGAGACGATGGCTGGACGTCTCAGGTCCACAAAGAGTTCCTGGTTCGCCCTGGCAAGTATCACTACACGCTGCGGCTAAGACCCGTCGGTGGGCAAGATGACCCAGCCGCGCTGGGACGCACAACGATCGAAGGCGTGTTCTAATGGGGTAATTGTGTTTACCAGGGTCGGTACTCGTCGGCATACGTACGGCAGGGCGGAGGACAGATCAGCCGCACTACCGCCAGCCCAAAGACAAAACCCCCGATGTGCGCCCACCAGGCCACGCCGCCTCCTTGAAAGACGTCGGCCGCGGCCAGCGCGAAGAGGCCGTTGAACAACTGGGAGATGAACCAGAAGCCCAGGTAGATGATAGCCGGAATCTCGACGATACGGATGAAATAGAATATAGGCACGAGCGTGAGCACGCGGGCATAGGGGAAGAGTACCAGGTAACCCCCCAGCACGCCGGCGATGGCCCCGCTGGCCCCCACCGTGGGCAGGGCTGAGCCAGAATAGGCCAGCAAGTGCGCTCCACCCGCGATCAGTCCGCTGAACAGGTAGAACACCAGGTAGCGGATATGTCCCAGGCGATCCTCGACGTTGTCGCCGAAGATGTACAGCGCGAACATGTTGGATATCAGGTGCCACCAGCCGCCGTGCAGGAACACGGAGGTAAACAGAGGCAGCCAGCGGGCCAACCCTCCATCCCCATGCCAGAAATGGGCCGGCACCAGTCCGTACAGTTCGATCGCGTGCTGCAGTTGCTGTGGGCTCAGCAAGTCCTCGAACACAAAGACCAGCACGTTGAGGACAATGATGGCAGTGTTGACGATGGGAAACCGGCGCGCCGGTATGCTATCGCGCAACGGAATCATA
>Ga0172366_10001292_pt1 | contig 19371 bp, 15 predicted proteins | sample LakKivSesite69cm_FD_114533 | JGI IMG/M metagenome (GOLD analysis project Ga0172366, IMG submission 114533) | Sediment microbial communities from Lake Kivu, Rwanda - Sediment site 69cm | ecosystem: Environmental > Aquatic > Freshwater > Lake > Sediment | place: Rwanda: Western Province, Lake...
GTATCCATTTTGTTGATCTCGTCGAACAGTTCGTCTAACCCGAGCCGTACCTCGGATGACCTGATATACACCCCATTCCCTGCCGCAGCTATTCCCTTGAGCATTTTATCATCCAGCTTGCTGATAACCGTATTTCCGTCCCTGTCTTTCAGGAATGCATTCTGTTTTGTTCCTCCAGAATATACCGGTATTGGAGCACCCTGTGGCAATCCCACACCTATGGTATGTACTTTTATTCCCTTTTCCGCTGCCTCCCGGGCTGCAGCGACTGCATCATCTTCATGATTCTCCCCGTCAGTAATGACAATAAGTGCCCTATCTGCCTTATCTTCCGGTCCGAATGATCTCATCCCCAGATGAATGGCAGCTCCTATTGCTGTCCCCTGTTTTGGTACGATGTCAGCACTTATGGTAGCAAGGTACATTTTTGCCGATATATAATCTGTTGTCACAGGTATCTGTATGTAAGCATCACCTGCAAATACGATAAGTCCTATCCTGTCGTTCACCAGCCTGTCGACCAGTTTTGCAATTGCCTGTTTTGCCCGTTCAAGACGGTTTGGCTGGATATCTTCGGCCAGCATGCTGTTAGATACATCAAGTGCAATAATAAGTTCCACCCCTTCCCTTTTAATTTCGTGGAGCTTGCTTCCAAACTGAGGCCGGGAGATACCTATGATTATTGCGGTCAATGCCATTAAGGCCAGGATGAATTTAACAACATGCCTCCCGGGTGACCGTTCGGGATGCAGCTGTGATATTATCTCAGGTTTGCCGAATCTTTGCAGGGCAGATTTTCTCAAAACGGCAAACAGGATATAGACACCAATGAATACTGGCACCAGTATCAAGAGATACAAATATTCTATGTTACCAAACCTGAACATGAGTATTCCTGTTTATTTTATGGCAGAGATCTGAGAAAGACATACCTGCCTGTCAATTCAGTGATGAACAGAATCAGCGCAATGATCCCGAAGCTCAGGTACTCTTCCTCTTTCTTACTGTACTCCCTTACATCTATTTTTGATTTTTCCATTACATCAATTTCCTGATAGATTTGTTTCAGCTTCTGGTTGTCCGTTGCCCTGAAATATTTACCATCTGTGATATTTGCGATCTGTGTCAGGATTTTTTCATCAATTTCCACCGGCACATTCTGAATAACGGTTCCGTATTGTGTCTGTACCGGCTGCGGAGCCATTCCGTTAGTACCGACACCTATAGTATATACCCTGATCCCGAATGATTTGGCTATCTCACCTGCTGACAGGGGTGCTATAGAGCCCGTATTATTATTGCCATCGGTAAGGAGTATGATCACTTTACTTATTGCTTTGCTGTCCTTAAGACGCGACACACTTGTGGCCAGGCCCATACCGATGGCCGTTCCATCCTCAAGCATACCGCTCTGGATATCGTTGAACAGGTTGATCAGTACGGCATGATCGGTTGTGAGGGGACACTGTGTGAAGCTTTCCGCGCTATAAACTACCAATCCCATACGGTCATATTCCCTGCCTGAGATAAATTCTTCAGCCACTTCTTTTGATGCTTCCAGCCTGTTCGGTTTGAGATCCTGGGCGAGCATGCTCGAGGAGATGTCAAGTGCGATCACTATATCGATCCCTTCGGTTGTCACATTTTGCCATTTGTTTGTTGACTGTGGCCTGGCAATGATCAGAATTATTACCGCTAGCAGGGCCAGGCGTATAATAAACAACAGGTAACGCAGGTAATACCTGTAACTATGACCTGTACTTTCGAATGCTTTCAGGCTTGACAGCTGCAGGCTGGCATATGAATCCCTGTCTTTCCAGATGAACCATGCAGCAAGCACGGGTATCAGGAACAGAAGGTATAGCCACTCAGGATATGCAAAAACAAGGTTTTTCATAGTAAGCCTTTATTTGCTTCACTGACCGGAGCAGTCACTTTTTCCGTAATAACTGCCTGATTGTCTGAAACAGGTACTTCCGCGGATGCATCGCCTGCAGCTTCCTGTTCGCTGACGAGCGTGATAACCGGTCGTGTTTTTCTTACAAAATCATATGCACGGGTCAGATTCATTTCGTTGAAGGAAGGCAGTGGTTTTTCCTTTGCAAACTTTACCAGGTCTGCCAGGCCAAGGAGATCTTTCAGATTTGCATACAATTCATTGTCTTTATTCCCGCTCTTTTTCCATAGTTCAAGTGTTTCTTCACTGGTCATCTCCATAGAAGGAATTTCAAATTGTTTTTCCAGGTATGATCTGATAATTTCTGTCAGCCTTGTATAGTATTGCTTAATATGCCCATGCTGCCAAAGTTTTTCTTCTGCAAGACGGTCAAGTTCCCGCAGGGCAATGACATACGGGGGATCCTCAGGACGGGTAAAGCCGAGCAAAGGTTTTTTACCTTTCCTTCTGCGCAGGTACTGAATAAGAAAGATTGCCAGGCCTGCCACCACCAGAAAAGCAACAATATAGGGCCAAAACTCCGAGAACTGAAGAGGGCTGCCCAGTGGAGCCTTAATATCGAAAATTCTCCCTGCCGAATCAAGAGGGATAGAATAAACTGCCAGGTAAACAGGATTGGACCTAATACTGTCTGACCAGGGGCCGGATAACATACGGAAAGTAATCGGAGGGATGACATACATTCCGGAATCAAAAGACGTAAGCAGGTAACGCTGGCTTATCTTTATCTGGTTATTTCCTGCAGGGACAGTATCCGGAGGAAACTGTTTAAGTACTTCAATCTTATCGATAACAGAATCTTTATATTGCGGATAGATGACCGTCATGTCCTTTGGCTGCGAGATACTGATAAACATGTTAAACTGATCACCAATGAGGATCTGATTGGTATCGAGTGAAGCCCTTACTTCGACATACTGAGCCCCGGCAGGTTTCGTTCCTGCAAGAACAATACAGGCAACAAGAATGGTTTTTAATATTTGTAATAGCTTCAAAGGCATCAGTTATTCACGTTTTTTAAAAAGTTTTATCAATGGCTTCACATAATCCTCATCAGTACGGATTCTTGTCCAGTCGACACCCGATCTCAGAAACACAGAAGTGAGTGTTGCCTGTGCAGAGTTCCACCATTCCCCGTATTTCTTTCTTGTTTCCCTGCTGGCAGTATCCACCCATAAAAGTCTGCCGGATTCTGCGTCTCTCACCCTGAAAAATCCTGCAGGTGGCAGTTCTGTCTCGCGTATATCATAAATCTGAAGGGCAACCATATCATGTTTACGGCTGGCAATCTTAAGGGCATCCTCATAATTTTCATCGATAAAATCTGAAACAATAAAGGCGGTACTTCTTTTCTTGATAGCATTTGTAAGATACCGTAAAGCTTCAGATATATTGGTGTAGCTGCTTGCAGGTTGAAATTCGAGCAATTCCCTGATGATCCGGAGGATATGCTGTCTGCCTTTTTTAGGTGGAATGAATTTTTCTATCCTGTCGCTGAACATGATAACACCTATTTTATCATTATTCTGGATGGCTGAAAAGGACAGTACTGCAGCAATTTCCGTGATCAGGTTTTTCTTCAGGACAGTGACAGTGCCAAAATCTCTTGAGCCGCTGATATCGATCAGCAGCATGACGGTGAGTTCGCGTTCTTCTTCATAAACTTTGACATAGGGATGGTTAAATCTTGCTGTAACGTTCCAGTCAATTGACCGGATATCATCCCCATACTGATATTCCCTCACCTCGCTGAAAGCCATTCCACGGCCTTTAAAAGCACTGTGATACTCACCAGCGAATATATTCTTGGATAACCCTCTTGTTTTTATTTCAATCTTCCGGATCCTTTTTATCAGTTCTGTTGCTTCCACTTTCCCTGAGACTTACACAATTTATTGTTCCATCATCTTAGTATCTACCACGAAATACCACTGTTCCTTTTTCAGGCTGATAACATAGTTGTTGCCCTCGGACTGATAACACCATGTGCTGTCGTTGGTCTTTGTATATTCAGAATCAAGTTTCTTTGTTATTTCCTTCAACAATGCATAATCACACATCTGTTTATAATACCTGCAGAGCCCGTTCTCAAACACAAACAGGATGGTCTGGTTTTCATCCCTGTCAGAGTATTTGATCATATCGTAGACAGGGTTTTTCGCTGATTCATCCTCGATCAATTCTTTCTGGTATTCAGCCATAAGTTTTCTGACTTCTTCTTTGGTTTTACCAATGAAATCCTGGGCTGACAGCAGGAAAGGTATTAAAAGGATCAGTAAAGCTAATAGGAGCGTTTTTGCTGGCATAGGTTTAGGTATTAAGGTACTTCAACGGTGTTCAGTATATCTGTGACAATATCTGTGGATATAATGTTTTCTGCTTCTGCCTCATAGGTCAGACCTATACGATGCCTTAATACATCATGGCATACTGTCCTTACATCTTCAGGGATAACGTATCCACGTCTTTTGATAAACGCATAGGCCTTAGCTCCCATTGCGAGGTATATGCTGGCTCTCGGAGATGCTCCGTAACTGATCATATTGGTATATTTCCCAAGTCCGTATTTTTCGGGATACCTTGTTGCGAAGACAATATCGAGAATATATCTTTCGATCTTTTCATCCATATATACTTCCTTGACGATTTTCCGGGCTTTCATTATATCCTGAGGGTTGACCACCTTGCTGGCAGAAGGAAAGACCTGTGCAATATTCTCCCGGACAATCAGACGTTCTTCATCCTTGCTGGGATAATCGATAATGACTTTCAGCATGAAACGATCGACCTGTGCTTCAGGTAAAGGATAGGTCCCTTCCTGTTCAATGGGATTTTGTGTTGCCAGGACCATGAATGGTTGTTCCAGGGGATAGGAAATACTTCCAATGGTTACCTGTTTTTCCTGCATGGCTTCGAGCAGGGCGCTCTGTACTTTTGCCGGAGAGCGGTTGATCTCATCAGCAAGAATCAAATGCGCAAAAACAGGTCCTTTCCTGACAACGAAATCCTCCTGTTTCTGGCTGTATATCATGGTTCCGATCAGGTCTGCAGGTAACAGATCAGGTGTGAACTGAAGCCTGCTGAACCTGGCATCAATAGTATCTGCCAGTGTTTTCACCGCAAGTGTTTTTGCCAGGCCCGGAACACCTTCCAGTAAAACATGTCCATCGGTTAATAAGCCCGTTAAAAGACATTCGACAAGGTGTTTCTGACCTACGATCACTTTATTGATCTCCATAGTGATCATATCTACAAAAGCGCTTTCTTTTTCTATTTTTTCACTTAACTCCCTGATATTTACTGTTTCGTTCATGTGAGATAAACTTATGTTAAACATGAAAACCTTTTACATACTTAATTACAGGTAGTAAGGCAAGCTGATACAAGTCTTACAATACCTGTGCCAACGAACTGCAAATTTAGTGAGGAATAACCAATCGGAATCTTGCGCAGGTGCAATATCCAGTTAAAAAATGTTAAAAGTGTTTTGTTTAATGCCGGCTCTCACCACCGCCGTTTATCGGGTCAGCGTCCATAACCCATACACCCCTGCCGTGTGTGGCGATTATGATCATATTATCTCTCGGATGAATTGCCAGATCCAGAACATACGTTGAAGGAAGATCACCAAGGACGTTCCATCTACCGCCCTTATCTTTTGAAACATAAACACCTATATCTGTTCCGACATAAAGGATATCACTGTTGAAAGGATCCTCACGTATCACATTGACAGGCCCCAGGGGAATATTTGAAGAAATATCTTTCCAGGTGGCACCGAAATCGTCTGATTTCCAGACATAGGCTGCAAAATCGTCATCAGTCTTCCCGTTCTGCGTCATATAGACAGTTGCCATGTCAGAGGAGGAAGCCACAATCCGTGAAATCCATTTATTTGTCGCCAGTCCGTTCACTATTTTCGTCCATGTTTTTCCCCCGTCACGTGTGCGGTAAAGATTACCGTCGTCTGTGCCTGCATAAATCAACCCGTATTTGAGTGGTGATTCTGAAAGAGTTGTTATCGTCTGGTATGGGATGTCACCCATTTTTTCCTTATCGTTACCGGTCAGGTCAGGACTGATGATTTCCCAGGTATGTCCCTCATCTTTCGTCATAAGCACATACTGCATTCCATGATATAATATATCAGGATTATGAGGAGACAGTATAAAAGGGGCTACCCACTGACCTCGGAGTTTGGGCTCATCAGGAAATACCGGGGGGAGGATGTCTTTGGTATTATCCCACCAGTTCTCCTTCATCACGGATCTCATAATATGGCCATAATAACTTGCTGAATAAACTATCTCGGGATTTTCAGGATTGATTGCATGGCTGCAACCTTCGCCTCCCGGGGCAGGTTCGAAAGGCACAGGATGTATACTGTCACGTCCTCCTGACAGATCGACTTTTGCACGGAAGCTGCCATGATCCTGTACCGAACCATAGACCCTGAACGGACTATCCATATCAAAAGCAATATTGAAGAACTGTTCCACGGGCAGGTTGTCAGTAAAACTCCTCCAATTTTCGCCCCTGTCATAGGATACACAAATCCCCCCGTCATTTACATTTAGCAGGTAGTTTGTGTTTTCAGGATCGATCCACAGCCCATGGTGGTCACCATGCATACCGTTGAGTATTTTGTATGTCTTGCCGCCGTCTTTTGAAATATTCAGGTCGAGCCCCATAGTATAAATGATGTTCTCATCGATCGGATCAACTCTTATCTGGCCAAAAACCCATCCGTATGTAGCTGAATGGGCTTCCATATATTTTCTCATATCATCTGTCTGGCCGCTTACCTGTGTCCACGAGGCACCGGCATCATCAGACCTGAATACTGTTGCTCCTTTTATTACTCTCCCTTTAGGTCTTCCATATGAATCTTTTTCTTCATACTTGCTGTCTCTTGCAATCTCGTAATTATCCAAAAAGGCATAGACCACATCAGGTTTTGACCTGCACAGCCCGATCCCAATGCGTCCCCTGGAGGATACCTCCGGCAAACCCTTATTTACCGGGAACCAGTGTTCTCCCCCGTCGGTGGTTTTCCATATACCACTGCCTGAATAGTTGTTTTCGTTCCTGGGATCATTCCATTTTTCTCTTATCCTTTGCCAGGTTGCAGCATAAAGAACATCCGTATCTGCCGGATTTATCACAAGGTCAATGGCACCTGTCTTATCATCTATATAGAGTACTTTCTTCCAGGTCTTGCCCCCATCAACGGTCTTAAAAACGCCCCGGTCTGGATTATTGGTCCATTCATGGCCCGAAGCAGCGACATAAACCACGCTGGTGTTTTCAGGATCGATGACAATACGTGCGATGGTATGGGTGTTTTCAAGACCCATGTGCGTCCATGTCTGACCACCATCAGAAGTCTTATAAACACCCGATCCGGCCATTGAACTCCTGAATATATTCGCTTCCCCTGTACCCACCCAGAGCACGTCAGGGTTATGCGGATCCAGTGCAATGTCACCTATGGAAGTTGATGCCTCACGGTCAAAGACAGGTAACCATGTAGTCCCTTCATTGATTGTTTTCCAGACACCACCTGAAGCAGAAGCAACATAAATGATATAGTTTTTCCCCCTGGGCATCACCGCCTCAACATCAGTACATCTGCCACTGATATTGACCGGGCCCAGATACTGCCATTTAAGGTTCCTGAATTCTGACTGTGATGCCATGATCCGGTGATCATTAAAAAGTGCCAATCGTTCGGTACCTGAAGTGACGGGTTGTACAACCTGGGAAAATGAAACAATACCGGATAAAAAAACGAAAATACTGAAAAGGAACAGTCTGGTGAACATACCGGATTCCTCCAATTAATGATTAAACATTATTAAATACTTCCAAAAGCGTTGTGTTATTAAATGATGTATACTATTAGTTGTGAGGCTTTTATCTATTTACGCGCCATTGGCGCGCAAATAGAAATTGTTTATTCTAATTATAACATCAATCTCACAACGCGTTATTCCAAATTTACATTTACTTTCGCTGGGATAAAAGATATTTTTTTGCAGTTCAGACCGGAGTAATATTTTCAATTCCGGATGTCCATATCTCCCATGATCTCTCGGCTTGCAAGGTGAGCATTTTATAACCGTTGGTCACCAATGCTCCTTTCCTTCTTCCAAGTTCCATGAATTTTGTTTCGGGAGGATTGTAGACAAGGTCGAACAATATATGTTGATCACCCAGCAAATCATAGGGGATGTCAGGGAAAGCGGAGACATCCGGGAAAGTACCGAGCGGTGTGGTATTAATAATGATGTTATGCTTCTTTATGACTGCATGACACAGATCGCTGTAACCAAGCATACCCTGTGAAGGTTTCCGGGAGACGATGAGGTATTCAATATCCAATAGTTTAAGAGCATAGGCAATTGCCTTTGAAGCTCCACCTGTCCCCAGGATCAGTGCATAGTTAACCCGTCCTGTTACCAGTGGAGCAAGGGAATGATAAAATCCAAAAACATCCGTATTGAAACCTTCCAGGTGCAGGCTGCCTGAATGTCTGCTTATCCTGATTGTATTCACTGCCCCGATTTCCCTTGAAAGAGGATCCAGTTCATCCAGATAAGGAATGATCGTCTCCTTATGCGGAATTGTCACATTCAGTCCTGCCAGGTCAGGATGGCTGCTTAACAGTGCCGGCAGCTCACCGGCAGACCTGATCGGGAAGTTAAGATACCTGTATCCAGTGATGTGGTCGTTTTTAAATTTTTCGAGAAAATAAGGGACAGAAAAGGAATGGTCCAGCGGATAGCCTATCAGTCCAAGAAGTTTCATGGCTGCTTATCCTTGAATTTTTCCGGGAGAAAACTGAAAAAAGTATCTCCCCTGAGTCCAAGGCGGAGTGTTTCAAGTGCCACCACCTCATTTGTTGCTATATTCCCCAGGTTCACATTGGTGCCCAGCAGCTTTATGAACCACACCTGCTGACTTTTGATAGGTGCTTCCCACAGCACATCATCATTATTGACCTCTCCAATGATGAGATCGATAAGTCCCGTGTTTGCCGAACCGTCCTTATTGTAAATACCTATATTCCCGCTCTCACGGGCTTCAGCGATCACTTTCCATGACCCGGCTTTAAGTTCTGCCTTCATCATACTCACCCACTTATGGTCTGGAATGTTAACACCTGCGATTTTGGAACCTACCTCGGAAATAACTGTGACCTCACGGGCAAGGGTGCTTATATATTGAAGTTTTTCCTCATGCGTCATCAGCATTGACCCGTCTGACACTTCTGCCAGGTCAATCTGATAACGTGACAGCAGCCTGCGGTAGTCATCGAACATATCCCTGATAATAAATAACTCAAAAAGGGTACCTCCAAAATAAGGGCGCAGGCCTGCTTTCCTGTAAATCCTTATCTTTTCCTCAAGTTTTTTGGAAATCAGCGCAGTACCAAAGCCAAACTTAACCAGGTCGGTAAACTCTGCGGAAGATTCAATGAAATTTTCTGCTTCTGCCAGGCTCAGACCTTTATCCATCATCATGGTCAGTCCATGTTGCCTGGGCTTGACGGTCCTTTCAGGGAGATAGGGAATGTGCTGATTCATGGTGTTACTGTTTTATGTTTTTTTCAGAAGGGAAATTATTTCCGGGTCATATTGCATGTCGTTGCAGATCTTAAATGCATAATGGTATTCGCCGGCATTCAGGTTCAAACCCTGTTTAAAGAAAAGCAGGCATAATTCCCTGTTAACATTTATATAATAAAAAGCTGAAAGATGGTAATTGATCCTGGCAACTTCAGGATTACAGGAATATGCTTCTTTAAGGATATTGATCGCTTTCCAGGCACCTGACAGGCTGTATTCAATATCCGCATGCATGATCCAGGCTTCAAAATCATATGGATCAAGCAGCTCCACCCTGGAATAAGCCTTTATCGCATCGAGGTAGGATCCCATGCCGGCATATACATTACCCAGTGTAAACCAGATGTCCGGATTGTCCTCATCCAGATAAATGGCTTTATTCAGGTAATACAATGCGTCGGACAGGTTCTTCTTATATAAATGACAGAGACCTATGCCGTACCAGGCATCGGTGAATTTTTCATCGAGCTTCAGCGCCCTGTTATAATAATCAATTGCCGTATCAAAATCTTCCAGTTTTTCATAACACTCGCCTATATAGGTGTGAATCATCGGATTCTGATCATCAAGAGCCAGGCACTCATTATAAACGCCTATAGCTTCCCGGTATGCTTCCATATTAACCAGGGCACCTGCCTTATTCAGATAGGCTGATGTGCTTTTATCATTAATGGCTATTGCATAGTCAAAGCAATCGATTGCATTCCTGTAATCTTCAATTTTATAATACAGCATACCAAGATTATACCAGGCATTAACGGAAAATGGCTTGAGGTCAAGGTATTTCCTGTAATAGACCTGTGCCTGCGTGTGGTTATTCAGCCGTTCATGACAGTATGCCAGTTCATAAATTATGCTTGGCCTGTCGGGCCTGTTTTCCTCAGCAATTTTCAGGTAATTAAGAGCCAGTTGGTATTGCTGCACATTTTCGTAGGTTATGGCAATATCAAGCAATACCTCATGTTTGTCACCAAAGGTTATATTCAATGCACTCTGAAAGGCATTCTCAGCTTTTCTCAGCTTTCCCAGCCTGGTAAGTATTGCACCTTTAAGTATGAACAACTCTGGATTAGTCTGTTCCAGGCGTTCAATTTTATGAATGTAATTCAGACCATCGCCAGGTTTGCCGGACTCTGCAAGAACCTGGGCCTTTTTAATCAATAGTGAGATCGCTGAAGGATGCTGACGGATAGCAAAATCTATCGCCGCCAATGCCTGTGAATAATCTTCCTCATCCAGGTAATGATCGGTTATCCTCTCAAACTCGTGTACATCAAAGAAGCAGGGATGCTCTGTTTTCAACATTCTCTCGTACCTTTCGATGACATCTTCCAACTCGCTGTCTTCCCTGTAATAATTCATGTTCTCATCCATCACAAGTCAATATGATGTAACAAAATTAGCAATAATAAATTACTTTTTACAGGGCACTTTTTACGGGGCAAGGATCAAATCTTTGGTTATTCTGTTGCGTAATACGGATCAGCTCCCGTATCACAGGCACAGGAAGAACCTGCAGATGAATCAGATTAACAGGATAATTTCATGCATAGTAAAATTGTGCATTATGGCAGGATAATTTACTCTGCAAATCAGTCGAAGGCGATACCGATCCTGAAAGCAAGCCTGTTGTATTTTTTTGTCACCCATACCCTGTCCTGGTACCAGGTATCCGTATGAACAATAGTATTATCCTGGTACCTGTACAGCAGTCCTACTGACAATAGGTTGTGTTGGTTAAGCCTGAAATGCACACCCAGGCCTGCCTCGCAGAGATAACCTCCTTTCCCATCGTATTTATACCAGCTATCATCCCGTGGATCTTCGAGCATGAACGAATACCCTCCTTTAAGGATCAGGACTGGCGCAATATTCTGGTTTGAAAGCACATAACGTGCTTCTGCAAATAAAGGGAGCTGTGCCTGCTCGAAGAACTCAAGACCCAGGCCGAAGCCGGCTATAAATCTATTCCTGAATTTGTACCCGTTTGTCATCAGGACAGAAAAAACAGTGTTCTTTTCATTATTTCCGGAGCCGAACAGCAGGCCGGTTTCTGTAATATTAGCATAGCCTGATGCACGTGCCGTCACCGGTTTCCCCATACGGTAACTGCCTGATGAAGGAAGGTTAAAATTTACAGATTCCACTTCATCCTTATTAAATACCCAGAGACTCCGGCATGGTGTTTCAATACCAACCTTACTGCTGTCATTCAATTCCACGAAAGAGCCTCTTATGATACTTCCGTTTTTAAGGGTGACTGCATCGGATAACCTTACCCGTTGAGCCATGGCTGAATGAGGCGTAAAAGAAATCAACAGGGCGATCACACTGATCAGGAGGATGATAAAAAGAGGTTGCTTCTGCCTGTTCATAGTCTCTATTAATTATTGGTTTTCTACCGGATATAGGATGTTTTTAATACAGGAATGGTTGCGTCTCAGAAAGTAACGCAACCCAACCGGGCGAAACCTCATCTACTCATTTGAATAACCAAAACATGAACAACCATGAAAAAAGCAATGTATCCGGTTTCTAATATTTTTGCCTTAAGCTTTCTAATGTTTATTTTCCAGGGATGCCAGGATAGGATATACCAAACCTATGAGGTGGATAATCCCGTTTACCTTTCCTGGGAGGACCTGCGGAGTTCGGTCGTTGACACTCTGCCGGAAGAGATCAGTCAACCAGGAAAGATATATATCATTGGTAACTGGTTACTGGTAAATGAGTTCAATAAAGGGATCCATGTTATCAACGATGCTGATCCCGCCCATCCTGAGATAATCAGCTTTATCAATATCCCCGGTAATGTGGATATGGCAGTCAAGGATAATATCCTGTACGCCGACAGCTATGTGGATCTTGTCGCCCTGGACATCAGTGATATGGAGAATGTGAAAGAGGTTGCCAGGTTTGAGGATGTGTTCAACTATTCCCTGCCCCCGTATGAATCAAATTCCAGGATCGGGGCTGTTGATCAGACCAGGGGAGTTGTTGTGGACTGGGTTGCTGAGAAGGTTACGGAAGAGGTGAAACAGAACGAATATTACTACCCTGTCCGGTACTGGGAGTACAACAAAAGATTCGCAGAGGATGGCTTGATAGCCTATGCAACAAATTCAGTTTCAACAGGTCCGGGTTCAACGGGAACAGGGACGGGAGGATCGATGGCAAGGTTTATCATCTACAAGGACATTTTATATACTATTGACCAGTATAATCTGTACCTTTTTAATGTTTCTGATCCTGTATCACCCGTTGCTGCAGGCACATGCCCGGTAAGCTGGAATATTGAGACTGTTTTCATTGCAAGGGATCACCTGTTCATAGGATCGACAACCGGCATGAATATCTACAGTCTTGCTGATCCTTATGAACCGGAATGGAAATCAACCTACTGGCATGTCACCAGCTGTGACCCGGTAGTGGTTGAAGGTGATTATGCATATGTCACACTGAGGACCGGCAATACCTGCCAGACTGATGTCAACCAGCTTGATATTGTCAATGTTGAGGACCTGGCGTATCCCTATCATGCCAAATCCTATCCGATGACCAACCCGCATGGTCTCGGCATTGATAACAGCACCCTGTTCATCTGTGACGGCAATGCCGGATTAAAAGTATATGATGCATCCAATCCTTATGAGCTGAATGCCCATATGCTTGCACATTTCCCCGAGATCAGCACCTTTGATGTCATCCCGTATAATCATGTACTGATCATGATCGGTGAAGACGGATTGTACCAGTATGATTACACCAATGTGACAAATATTACCCTGTTAAGCAGTATACCGATTTATGGGAAACAAGAATAATTGGTATGCAGCACGTTATGAGGCCTTCTCTGTTACCTGGGACGGCCTTTTTTTCGTTGATTCATTTAGAAGAAAGTTCCAGGTTCCTGGTTCAAAGCCAAAATTGTTACGTGTTGACGGGTTAACGGGTTGGCGGGTTGAAGAAGGACAAAGAATGTTAAAAACACCTAACACGTTAACACGTGACACGACAATAGTTCGTTATACTCACTATTTACTTTCTTTTTCTTTCGATTCGCGATTCACGATTCCTTACTATCCACACTTTACTCACACCCTCGACTCACGATTCACGATTCACGGTTCCTGGCTCCAATTTTGGTTATTGGTTATTTTCCCTGAACAGGCGCATCGTCAGCTCTTGTACTTTTGGTACATTCTCAGGCGTAAGGGTAAAAAACAGTTCGATCCTTGCCCGCTCACCGTGCATGATGATCTTTCCCCTGAGCTGGTTTTCGGGGATCACCGGATCGACAGAGGTGATCCTGCCCGCGGTGATCAGAATCCTTCTTGTGGTAGCTATCCTTTCCTGCCGGCTCTGATCCAGGTAGAAATTATCAGCCAGTATCATGGATTCAAGGGTTGTATCCCAGGTGTTTATGAGCTGAAGGACCTGCCCGCCGCGTTCAGCCAGTATATCTGAGCATGGCAGGTGACGGGTGTCCGGACTACCTTCACTGAAAAGCATTTTTTTTATTTCATAATCAAGCTGTGAGGTGGACGCATAGGTAAGGTTGGCAAAAGAAAAGATACCAATGCCATAATCGGGAAGCAATAAATAGTGACTGCCAAAGCCTGGTAGCCCCCCGGAATGCATGACCCATACCTGACCGCTGCACCATTTGATCACAACTAGGCCATATCCGTAACCATAAGTGAACGGGCAGGGATTACCAAACTGATCATTTGCATCAGGATACAAAGTCGTCTCGCCCTGTATCTGCATTTCTCTCAGGGTGCTGCGTTTTACCGGTCCGTTCTCAGGCCCATTGCGTGGCGGCCAGGCAGACAGGAGGCATGAAACCCATTTGCTGAAATCTTCTGCTGATGTGATGAGTCCGCCCATAGAAGCAAAAGCCCCGTCATGAAGCGTAGGTTCTGCTGCCCAGTCACCATCATCCCACTTATATCCTTTTGCAAGCAGATCAGCAGGAGCATCTGAATATTCCCAGTATGTATTTGTCATACCCAGTGGTTTCAGGATTTCTCGTGTGATATATTCCTGGAAGGGCATCCCGGATACCCGGGAAATGATATCACCGAGAATAGCATAACCAAGATTACTGTATTCGTACTCTGTGGATGGAACGTTCGAAAAGGAGATGCCTTCATCCAACATACTCACCAGATCTTTAACGGTCATATCCAGTTTGCGGTCACCCCACGGATTATCCTCAGGAAAGCCGGCGGTCATGTTAAGGAGGTTATGGATGGTCACCGGTGAGGCATCCCCAGTAAGGTAAGTGAGATTATTAAGTTCAGGAATATACTTGTATGCGGGATCGGCTAAACTTAACCTGCCTTCATCCCGCAGCTTCAGGACAGCCATAGCTGTAAATCCTTTTGTCATAGAAGCTATGCGGAATAAGGATTTGCTGTTCACCTGTTGTCTGTTTGAGATATCGGTCATACCAGTACCGCCTGAAATTACCATTGAATCATCCATCACTATGCCGTAAACCAGGCCGGGCAAATGGTTACTTTTTGCAAAATCATTGCAAACTTTCTCAATCCCTGCCAGGCTGTTGATGATTTTCTGCAGTCTGTTTGTATCTGAGAATTCCTGTGCCCTGTATGATCCGGAGAATTTTACCGGTCGCTCCTTTGAGAGTAACTTACTTTGGTCTGCCTGCCACCTGCCGTTACCCGTATTACAGCAGGTCAGAATGATTGTCAGAGCAACCTGGAAAACAATGAATCTGCCAGTTTTCATAATATTTATTTAAAGATATCGCCCCTTGCAGCCAGAAGGGTATTGCGCAGGAGTGACACGATTGTCATTGGACCCACTCCGCCCGGAACCGGGGTTATAAAGCTGCATTTTGGTGCTACATTATCAAAATCAACGTCTCCTTTCAGCCTGTATCCTGATTTAGTCTGGTCTGATGGCACACGGGTGGTGCCTACATCAATAACCACGGCACCTTCCCTGACCATATCGGCTTTGACAAACCCTGGCTGGCCCATGGCAGCAATGAGGATATCAGCCCTCCGGCATATCCCGGCTATATCTGATGATCTGCTGTGGCAAAGGGTAACGGTAGCATTCCCTGAAGGGCCTTTCTGCGAAAGGAGTATACTCAGGGGGCGGCCGACGTTATTACTTCTTCCTATGATAACGCATTCCCTGCCGGATGTCTGTATGTGATAGCGGTTAAGAAGTTCGATGATGCCGGCAGGAGTGGCAGAAACAAATCCCGGCAAACCGAGGGCCAGTCTCCCCACGTTGACAGGATGAAAGCCATCCACATCTTTCCGGTAATCAATGGCATCAAGTACTCCCGCCTCTGATATATGAGCCGGTAACGGCACCTGTACTATAAAACCATCAACAGCGTTATCAATATTTAATTCCCGGATCCTGGCCAGCAGTTCAGCTTCAGTCACCTCATCCTCGTATCTTATGAGTGTGGAACTGAAACCTACATAATCGCAGGCTATCAATTTATTTTTAACATAGGTCTCACTGCCACCATCGTGGCCTGCAAGTACAATAGCCAGGTGAGGTATCCGGCCTCCTGAGGCTTTGATCTGTGCCACCTCGGCAGCTATCTCCTTCCTGATTGTCTCAGCTGTTTGTTTTCCGTCAATGAGAATCATATGTATATGATATTATCTCTTCCCCATCCGGGGCATCTGCCGCATCATCTGCCCCATATTCTTTCCTGCCGATACCATTTTCATCATCCTCCTGGTATCATCGAACTGTTTCACAAGTCTGTTCACCTCCTGGATAGAAGTACCGCTTCCTGTGGCAATCCTTTTTCTCCTGCTTCCATTGAGGATCGACGGATTTTCACGCTCCCGGGGTGTCATTGACCTGATGATTGCCTCGATACCCTTAAAAGCATCATCATCTATATCCACATCTTTCATTGCCTTGCCAACGCCAGGGATCATGCCAGCCAGATCTTTCAGGTTACCCATCTTTTTGATCTGCTGTATCTGAGCCAGGAAATCATCAAAGTTGAACTGGTTTTTAGCGATTTTTTTAGAGAGCTTCCTTGCTTCCTCGGCATCGAATTGTTCCTGGGCTTTTTCAACCAGTGAGACTATATCTCCCATGCCCAGTATCCTGTCAGCCATCCTGCCGGGATAGAACACATCCATTGCATCCAGCTTTTCACCTGCGCTGACAAATTTTATAGGTTTCTCCACCACAGCCTTGATGCTGAGGGCAGCACCTCCCCTGGTATCACCATCAAGTTTGGTAAGTACGACCCCGTCAAAATCCAGCCTGTCATTGAATTCTTTTGCCGTGTTCACAGCATCCTGTCCCGTCATTGCATCGACCACGAACAGTATTTCCTGGGGATCAACGGCTGCCTTGATGGACGATATCTCATCCATCATATCCTTATCGATCGCCAGCCGTCCGGCGGTATCAATAACCACTGCATTATATCCCTGTGCCCTGGCATGCCTTACTGCCTCCCTGGTGATTTTAACAGGGTCGACGCTGCCTTCACCGGTATAGACAGGTATGTCTATCTGCTGCGCCAGGATTTTTAATTGTTCGATAGCCGCCGGGCGGTAGACATCACCTGCAACAAGCAGGGGCGATTTGCCTTTTTTATTCTTCAGGTACACTGCCAATTTACCTGCAAAGGTTGTCTTTCCACATCCCTGCAAGCCGGCAAGCAAAATAACTGAGGGATTTCCTTTAAGGCTAATGTCGACATAATCCTTTCCCATCAGGTCCACCAGTTCATCATGTACCAGCTTGACCATCATCTGCCCGGGTTGTATGGCGGCAAGTATCTTCTGGCCAAGGGCTTTTTCCTTTACGCTGTCGGTGAATGATTTAGCTATTTTAAAGTTGACATCAGCATCCAGCAGGGCTTTCCTCACCTCTTTCAGGGTCTCGGCCACATTTATTTCCGTGATCCGTCCCTGTCCTTTAAGTATGCGGAAAGATCTTTCAAGCTTTTCTGTCAGGCTCTCAAACATCTCTTTATCTATCCTTTAAAAACAGGCTACAAAAATACATAAAAAAAATTGTCACATTCTTTCAGGCACGTCGATCCCCAGCAGTTCAAAAGCGGTTTTGATCACCCTGGCGGTGACATCGGAAAGCATCAACCTGAAACTTATCTGTTGGCCCGTATCCGCACTGAGGATTGAATGGTCATGATAAAACTGGTTGTATTCCTTTGCCAGGTCGTAGGTATAATTGGCTATCAATGAAGGATTCAGCTCATCAAATGCTACCTCTATCACATCCGGGAAACGGGCAATAAGTTTAATAAGTTCGAGTTCCTTATCATTAGGCTGTAACCCGGCAACGATTTTACCCGAAAGATCCTGTTCTTCCGCTTTCCTGAGTACCGACATTATTCGTGCATAAGTGTACTGAATAAACGGTCCCGTGTTCCCATTGAAATCGACAGATTCGGCAGGATCAAAAACCATGTTCTTCCTGGGATCCACCTTAAGGATGAAATACTTAAGCGCTCCCATGCCGATGATACTGATTATCCGTTCCTTATCTTCGGCATTATAACCTTCCAGCTTCCCTAACTCTTCTGACATGGTACGGGCCGTCAGGAACATTTCATCCATCAGATCATCGGCATCCACCACGGTTCCTTCACGTGATTTCATTTTCCCATGTGGCAGCTCAACCATCCCGTAGGACATATGATAGAGATGGTCTGCCCACTCATAGCCAAGCTTTTTAAGGATCTGCTGTAATACCTGGAAATGATAATTCTGCTCATTCCCCACCACATAAATATGCCGGTCAAACTTATATTCTGAATACCTCTGCTCTGCAAGTCCTATATCCTGTGTTATATATACAGAAGTGCCATCGGAACGGAGTAACAGTTTCTCATCCAGTCCCTGTCCTGTCAGGTCGGCCCATACTGATCCGTCTTCTCTCCTGTCAAGCAATCCTTTATCGACACCCCGGAAAATAATATCCTTCCCAAGCTTATAGGTATCTGATTCATAATAAATCTTATCAAAATCAACCCCGAGCCTGTGGTATGTCTCATCAAATCCTTCATTCACCCAGTCATTCATCATCTTCCAGATGTCCCTGGTTTCCCTGTCTTCTGCCTCCCACTTCCGCAGCATTTCCTGGGCTTCCCTCATAAGCGGGGCTTCCCGCACAGCTTTCTCTTCCTCCACGCCCTGTCCGACCAGTTGCCTGACCTGATCCTTCAGTTCCTTTTCAAACATAACATAAAAATCTCCCACAAGATGATCCCCCTTCTTTCCGGTACTGGCAGGCGTCTGTCCTTTACCCCATTTCTGCCATGCCAGCATCGATTTGCAGATGTGGATGCCACGGTCATTGACGATATTAACCTTGCTGACCCTGTGGCCACAGGCTTTGGTGATCCTGGAAAGAGAGTACCCGATAAGGTTGTTCCTTATATGGCCCAGATGAAGGGGTTTGTTGGTGTTCGGAGACGAATATTCGACGACTATGGTCAAAGCATCATGCTGCAAATCCCTGGTACCATAGCCAGCATCATGGCTTACTGCCTTCAGCAACTGAAGCCAGTAATCATTGCTTATCTGAAGATTCAGGAATCCTTTGACGATATTAAAATCATTTACAGCATCCAGCTCACTTATCAGAAATGTACCAAGATCACGGGCAGTCTCTTCAGGACTTTTTTTTGTATACCGTGCCAGGGGAAATATGACCAGTGTGAGGTCTCCGGTGAATTCTTTCCTGGTATACTGCAGTTGAATCTCAGCGGCTTTAAGACAGATATCATACTGA
>Ga0172366_10001293_pt1 | contig 19330 bp, 12 predicted proteins | sample LakKivSesite69cm_FD_114533 | JGI IMG/M metagenome (GOLD analysis project Ga0172366, IMG submission 114533) | Sediment microbial communities from Lake Kivu, Rwanda - Sediment site 69cm | ecosystem: Environmental > Aquatic > Freshwater > Lake > Sediment | place: Rwanda: Western Province, Lake...
CCTGAAGTGACACAGGTGCACATTGACGCCGCTCTCACAAACGTCAGTGTTGCCTATCGGAACCCATCGTTTATCTCGGATATTGTGGCGCCGCCGGTGCCGGTCATCAAACAATCGGACAAGTATTACGTTTACGACCCTGAGCGGGAACGCTTCCGCGCCACCAGTGACAAGCGCGCCCCGGGGGCAAGAACAAATGAGGTGGACTTCTCACTCTCAACGGACAGCTACTTCTGTGATGACCACGCCCTCTCCTCCATCATCCCTGATGAGGAGCGCGCCAATGCTGACCCCGTCGTTCAGCCCTCCATCGACCGCACTGAATTTCTGACGGACAAGATTGACCTCAATAAAGAGATTGCCCTTGCCGACCGCATTATCAGCGGGGTTGACATCCCTGGCGAGACACTCTCCGGCAACGACCAGTGGAGCGATTATGACCACAGTGACCCCGTTACGGCGATTGAGGCGAAAAAGGCGACCATCCAGTCAGCTATTCAGGAATTGCCGAACACACTCGTCATGCCCTACGAGGTCTTCCAGAAAGTGCGGCTCCATCCGAAGGTTGTGGAGCGCGTGAAGTATGTCAGCATGGGCGTGATTGGAGCGGACACACTTGCACAGCTTTTTGACGTGGAGCGAGTTCTTGTTCCGCGCGCCTTCAAGAATACCGCCGCGCGCGGGCAGACGCCGGTCCTTGAATACGTCTGGGGGAAGAACACCTTCCTCTGCTATATCCCGCCCCGTCCTGCCATGATGCGCGTCGCCCTTGCCTATTCCTTCGTCTGGACACAGGCGCCGGGAAGCGTAAGCGGACGCATTGTGGAAATCTGGCGCGAGAATGCCAGAAAGTCGGATGCAATCCGCGTTCAGAGGTATTATGACCAGAAGGTCATTGCCGCCGGTGCATGCTATCTCTGGAAGAGCGCCGTTGCGTAATGCGCCTCAGGCGAACCCGCGGAGGGCTTGCACCCTCCGTGGGTAATCTTTTCCCCTGTAAGGAGAATACCCATGTATGCAAGCATATCAGACCTCGTGTCGCGTCTTGGCGCGGAGAACCTTGTGGCGCTGGCTGACGACAATCATGACGGCACAGCGGATGACTCTGTATTGGAGGCAATACTTCAGCAGGCATCGGCGATGGTGGATAACTACCTTGCCGCAAGGTATGCCGTTCCCGTGGGGATAACGCCAATTATCGTGTGGTTATGCGTCTCGCTTGCAGTGCAGTTGCTTTATTCACGGAAGCGTGAGGCGCTTCCTGAGGGACACAAATTGCAGGCAGATGCGGCTAAGGAATTCCTCACCGCTCTCAGGGATGCGGTCATCGTCCTCGCCGGTGTTCCGCCGCGCACGCTCGCCGAAAGTACCACCCGCGGGGAGGAAAAACACTTCTCATCTGAAAAACTCTCCGAATTCTGATTTATAAACGAGCCACTCGTCCATCAATGTGGGAGACTATAATGCGACCCGTATTTGTTAGAGGGAAGATGAATGAGCAGACCCTTTCCGGCTCAGTTTCGGCGGGCTCATGCAGACTGCCCGTAACTGGCGCAATTGGTTACTTCACTGCCGGCGACCTGATATTTGTATCCGATGCGGACGGGACGCTTGTAGAGTTCTTAGGTCCGGCGACTGTTGTGCTTGCGAATGAGGTGCGGACTCTCGGGGCAGTTGCCATGGGGCGTTCAACCGGCGCTCGCATCTGGAAGCCTGAACATTTTTTCCAGTGGACTGTTGAGCGCGCCATGCCCATCCTCCGCACGCATGACACAGGCATTGTTGCCCGACGTTCCGCCGGCGGTGTCCTCTATGTGACAAAGGTCAGGGAAACGAGTATTAGCGAGACCTTACGCTTTGAAGACCTTCGCAGAAGTGAAGCGGTGCAATTTACCGACTGGGTGGAGGAATGTCTGAATGGCGGGCTTGAAAAATTCACCTTCTGCGACGGCGAAGGCGCTGTCCAGATTTCCATTCTCCTCTCCACGCGCATCCTTCAGAATGAAAAATCTTATCAGCACGTCACTCTGGAGCTCGAACTGGAGTGTATAGAGTCTGCCAGCTACCTGTAATCCGGTGAGAAAGAAAAATGAAGACATTGTCCGACATGGCAGAGCGAGAACGTGTGTTGCCTTCCAAGGATGTCTTCTATCTCTTTGAGATGGCTTTTCCGGAGGATGTGCGGCGTTTCGGCACGAGACCACTGACTTGCGGGGGGCAAAAATATGAGCCGGTCATCCTCAACGTGAAGTCCTTTTCTCAGGATATATCACCGGATGGAGTGCTCGGTCGGTCTGAGGTCGAGGTTGAACTCGCGGATGGCACCGCAGTTGAGGATGCCATCAGCGCGACTATAAACCTCCTGGGGCTCGAGGGGTGTCATTGCCGGCTTGGCGTCCTGTTCATGGATGCGGAAAAGACTGCCACATTGGAGGATGTCATCTGGCTGGGCGAGTTCATGGTCAGTGAGGTGGATTATTCGCCGACCTTCATCCGCCTTTACCTTCTTGACCCGCTGACGTTTTATTCCGGTAGGGAGATGGTGAGAGTTCTGGGGCGTGACGAGCTACCGGGGCTTTCATCAGATGAAAAATTTGTGCCTCCCGTCATCTTCGGGAGAAATGAGGGATGTCCCCTCCCTCTTCTCCCATACTCAAATGTGTTTCAAAAAAAGCTCAGCCTCGTTGGAGAGCTGGAGCCGGAGGCACGAAGCCTGAGACTGGGTGACGTCTCAGACCTGCCGACTGTCGGGAGACTTCAGGTTGGCGTTGAAGTCCTTAGATATCGTGGGACAGACCGGTTGCTGGGGACGGTTGGTTCGGAGATTTCTCCTTTAATCCGCTCCCAGCCCGGTTATCACCAGGATGGCGCACCGGTGCGTTTCCTGCCGGAGGAGGGACTTCACTTCCTCGTGGCTGACCATCCCTGCGAGGGTGTTTCAGACGTTCGCGCAAATGGGCGTCCTGTTCCTGAAGACGAGTATTCCCTCGTAAGTGCCACGCTCAAGGGACGGCAGGCGTGTTTCTTGAGACTTGATAGATGGCCTGTATATGCCCGGAACGCCTCAGGCACATCCCTCCTACGCTTTGATGGGCTTCGTTCTCCAAATTCCTGGATTGTTAAGGATACGTCAAGCAGTCTTTACACCGACCGCGCAGTTGACGGCTTTCCCGGCATCACCGCTGCCCGCTTGGACAGCGACCACGCAATGATGTCGCTCCGCTTCGGGAAGAGTCTTGAAGGTGGGGCGCAATGTTTTGGCGCCCTGAAGCGCGCATTTATCGAGGTGAAATATTTTGCCTCGGGGAGTCTTCAAAACAGGGCGCCTGTTGCGTTGCGTGTGACAAATGGCGGTGTGGAAAAGGGACTCTCCCTTCCCTGGGCAGAGCGTGAATCATCCGTTGCCTTCCTGCCAGAGGAAAGACTCTCCGTCTCAGGTACCGTCGGTGGAGAGAACGTTGCAACACTCGTCTTTCCGCAGAACTCCTGCATTGTGCCCTTCGATGAGGTGCAGGGTGAGAGCGACCTCGGCGGCGGGAATTACAAATGGAAGGATTCTGCAAACGCAAGGGACGGTCATTTTGGCAGTTGGACTGTGAACTTTGCCGGTCCTTCGGTTTTTTCTAATGCGGAGCCGTTAATTATGCGCCTCCGCCGCAGACCCATGCTCGATTCCGCCGCAACGCTTACCGGTGTTCATTTCCACGCCTTTATGGACAGCAATGGCACGTCATTAAAGGATGTCCGCCTCTCCATTCGCCTTGCAGACCACTTTAACGGCGCCACCGCCTTCCGCGTGGATGGGCAAAAGCGGGAATATGTCTATGAAGTGCCGCTCGCGGGAGTGACTTTTGAACAACTTGTTGACAGCGTGACGGATTTCCGCATTGAGGTGCCTGACGGGACAGCCGTGCGCGTCTATGAATGCTGGCTTGAGATTTTATATTGCCTCAATCCGCCTCTGACAGATAGCGGCACACCGCCCGTTCCTCTTGAGCTGGAGGGTCTCCTTTCAGAGCGCTCCTTAGAGCTCCCCACGCAACAGGTCTCTCATTGCCTTGAGATAACAGAGATGGTTATGGCGAACGGTGGGTGGGATTTTTTCCGCGGGGATGAGAATGGACCCATTGTCGAGATGGATTTCACCGGCTCTGAGGGGAGCGTTCACGTTTCCGACGTTGCACTTTTATTAGAATATAGCCCGATTGTGGGAGAGGTGATGACTGAGCGCATTACGGCGACGGTGGAGGGATTGTGCGAAAACGGGAGTCTCCTCAGAAATCCCGCAGATGTGGTGCGTTACATCCTGACAGGTAAGGAATTCATGGATTTTCCCTCAGACAGCGTTGATGAGGAATCCTTCAACACCATGAGAGAGCATCTGAATTCCACAGGTCTGGTTTTAGATATGTATCTTTCCCGGAGCCGGACTGTGCGGGAACTCCTGCTCGGGGTTTTGAAAGAGGCGGGCATCCGCCTTGTTTGTGAAAGCGGGAAATTCCGTCTTCTGAAAAAACCTTTCATTCCTTCCGAACTCGGGGAAACGCAGGAGACCTCATTGTCCTTGAGCGAGACCCTTTTGCTTGAGCCGGAGCCGGTTGTCCATGTTGAGGACGAGGCGAGGGAAGATGGACGCAGGGCGAGTCTCCTTCTGCCTCTTAATTGCATTCATATGGAGCGCGGCGACCGCGTGAGCGTCACCTGTTCCTGCCTTGGTCTTGAGGGGGCGAAGGGTGAGATTGTTCGCTGGCGGTTATCAGAGCCCGACCTTTTAGAGTTGCAAGCCCTTCTGACCGGCTGGGGGAACGTCTGCTGGCGATATGATGAAGGGACGTTCTTATGGCGTCTGGAATTTGGTAGGGCGATGGTCTTTTCCATCTGCGGAAAGACTGTGGCAAGACTTGAGAAAAGTGGTGACCTCTTTCTTCTTGGTGAAGTCAGGGAAGGCATGCTTGATGAGGACCGGCTGACAGAGCCAGTCCTGTTTGACCCCGAATCGGGGCGACTCCTTTTTGGCGCAGGGACGGGCTACGACTACATGCTCGTCTTTGCAATAGATGCCGATGGCAATCTCCTCACAAGGGGTGAGGTGATTGAAAAACATCCGTCCATCGGTCTTGTGTCAGATGAATTTTACAAATCCATCCATTATGGTGATGAATATTATTTTGTTATATCCTTAGACCTCCGCACATGCCTGCTGAGTGCCGCGCGCTCCACTGCGGCAGTTTCCCTCAGTGGCGAAATCATAGAAAAAACCAGGTGATTCGTAAAGAAGGAGATTCAGACCATGAAACGGCGAAAGGCTATGCTTTTAGTTTTGTTTTTGCTTTTGGCGCTAAGGATGGCGCCTGCCATGAAGACCGAGCAGGTTGAATTTGGCAGGGATGGTGCTTATGATGGACATGTGACAATCTCACGGGACGTCTCTGGAAATATGCTTTTCAAGGACGATTCCCTCACATCGCCCATTTCACTTGCAACCATTGCCCAGGGCGTTCGCAACCATGGAGAACTAACCGGTCTGGGAAATGATGACCATACTCAGTACCTGAACACGAGCCGCCATAGCGCCGTCCACACCGCCGCCTTTAACAACAGTCTCCCCATTGGACCCGATGTGATGAATAACACCACCATCGGACAGCATGTCCAGGACAGCGACATACACCTTTCAAGGTCGCTGGGCGAGATGATTGTGGGTCCCTGGAAGTTTGACGTCATGCAGGAGTTTCGTGACAATATCAAGTTATCCCAGCATGGGCTTCCGGGTAAGATGTATATTTATTTTGAGGATGGCGAAAGCGACGCCTACCTCCGCTGGGATAAACTTTACAACAGGTTTGAGTTTAACAGGATGCTTTATGCGCCGGAGGCGAATTTTGACACTGCGACCGCCACTACATTGCGCATTGGGGAAGACCTGTATGGAAATCGTCCCGACTTCCCTCCCAGCGGCAGGATTTCCAACTTTGTCAGTATTGAGGGCATTGCATCCGAAAATCTCCTCGATAAGTCCGCTGACGAGGACATCTCCGGGAAGTGGGACTTTTTGAACGATGTTTATATAGATGGAGACCTTGTCACATCGGGGAGCATCACTTCCCTCGGCGGTATTAAGGGTCTGAGCAAGGAGAATGTCATTACCGTTGCAAAAAAAGGAGGAGACTATGACACGATTCAGGCGGCGGTGAATGCGGCTTCTGAGGGGACGACCATCCTGATTTATCCGGGGACTTATGAGGAAAAAGTCACAATCAATAAAAGCAAAATTGCCCTTGTGGGCATTACACCCGCGGGAAATGAACTGGCGTATGGGAATAATACCGGCGTGATTATCACCTACGCCTCAAGTGGTGTTGGCATTGATTTGATGACAATGCTTATAGCGAGTGGCGGGAGCTCGGCTTTAAGTGGTATAGTATTGTCAAACTTGACCATTATTAACACTTCATCGCAGGGCGCAGCACAAACTGCCCTTGATATAGGGCGTGGTGATGACAATGGCACAGCGCATGAAGTCTTAATCAAAAACTGTTATCTATATGGACAACAGGATACTGTCTGGGTGTCAAATTCCGGGAATGTCATTTTTGACAATTGTTATATATATGGAACAAACGACACTCTTTCAATCAGATACTATTGCAAATTATACAGATGCTATGTTGAATGTGGGCAAGAGGGGGATTCAATTATATGGCTGGGGAATAATTATGTTGCCTCAACAAAAGTATATGCCTTTAACTGCACCTTTAAATCTCCGACCGTGTCGAATATGAATGGGTTGATAAATATAGGAAATAACAACTACATACCCGACATATATTTATATCATTGTAGCTACATCAATGCGAACAGTAACACATGTCTGTTTAATCCATATAATAAAAATGTGAATGTGTATATATTCAAGACAAATGGTAATTTTGTAAATCAATATGCCACGATAACCCATATTGCCGAGAATGTTGGCAATTTTAATTCTTTACAAATCGGCGGTACGGAAGTTATTTCTTCAGCAAGGGTGGCGAATCCTGTCAGTTTAAATATCGGCGGGACGGAGAGAATTGACTCTTCTGGCAATATCAAGGGGGCGACCTTGCTTTCTGGCGGGAATACGGTCGCCGATGCCTCCGGCGGGCTTGCATCTTATACTACACTCTGGAAGGATTGGGCGGCGGTGGCGAAAGCGGGACCGACATGGATATTTAATAATGTAACAATGGAACCACAAGGTTGGACTCCCGGATTGAATGGTGAATCTCCTGCATTTTATAATTATCTCAGGACAATTCATGATGCTGATATTGTATATTTCCCCATAGATTATGAAGCAGGAACTATTCTTACGCGGTTGCGGGTGAAATGGCAGGCAGAAGGGAATGGTGATGGCATCAAGGTGCGCCTTGTTAAAAGGAATGAAAACGGAACTGATACGGCATGGTCGGTTGTCGGTGCACAACAGACTTATACAGATGCGGGAACACCATACGATGTTACGGTATCAACGTATGATTTTGCAGATGAGACCATGGCGGCGAATTATTCATACAGCATTGAGGTGGAATCGGAGATAGCAAGCACGGGGACAAAATTGTATTCGGTGGGTGTGGAATCGAGCAAGCGGGTGTATTAATTATAGCCATAATTTTTATATTGCAAATTGCAAGAACTTTAAAATAATCAAATTTATATATTGTGGGGAATTTCATAAAATCCATCATATTTTGTTATTTTTTTACAATTAATTTGTGAAATCACAATTGTCATTTATATTGCATTTTGGTCTTTTTTATCTCGCGCGTATTTAACGAATTGCGAATTATCAATTGTCAATTATCAATTATGTATATGAGTGAAACGAACAAATACAGTTTGTTTCTTGGCTGCACGATTCCTGTCCGGGCGCAGAATTATGAGGCATCCACTCGCAAGGTTGCCGCGGCGCTCGGAATTAATTTTATCCACATCCCCAACTTCACATGCTGTGGCTATCCGATAAGTTCCCTTGACGAAGAGACGGCGGAAGTCATGGCGGCGCGCAACCTTGCCCTTGCGGAAAAGGCGGGCGTGGACATTTGCGCCATCTGCACCGCCTGCACGGGCGTCCTCACTGAGACCGCACAGGCTCTTGACACTGATGAGGCGAAACGGCAACACATAAATGAACGACTGAAGGAAATCGGTCTCACGTATAATGGCGGCGTGAAGGTGAGGCATTTTGCACGCATTCTGTATGAGGAGGTCGGGATGGAACGCATCAGTGCAAAAATCACGCACCCGCTCACCGGACTCCGCATCGCACTCCATTATGGGTGTCACTATCTGAAACCACACGAGATTTATGACGGTTTTGACTCGCCGGAAAATCCTCACACACTTGATGAACTCATCGCCGTGACAGGCGCTGAAAGCGTTTCCTACATGAACAGGATGCGTTGTTGTGGCGGGGCGCTCCTTGCCGTGGATGAAAATCTTGCGCTGAAAATCAGTAAGGAAAAACTTGACCAGCTGAAGGAGCTGGGCGTGGACGCCATCGGGCTTATATGTCCATTCTGCAGTGTGATGTATGAATCCAACCAGAAAAAGATAGAGACCGCCTTTGAGACGACATACAATCTGCCCGTATTATTTCTCCCGCAGATTCTGGGTCTGGCAATGGGGATGGACGCAAAAGATTTGGGATTCAATATGAATAGGGTCAGAGCCAATGCAGTGTTGGAGAAGATTGGAATTAATTGATAATTGACAATTGATAATTATGGAAAAAGACGCTAAAAAGAAAAAAGTCGGAGCGGTGCTTGTGATTGGCGGTGGCGTGGCGGGCGTCCAGACGGCACTCGACCTTGCCGATTCCGGATTTTTCGTCTATATCGTTGAGCGGAAATTGAGCATCGGCGGCGTCATGGCGCAACTCGATAAAACTTTCCCCACAAATGATTGCTCCATGTGCATACTCGCTCCGAAGCTGGTCGATACGGGACGCCATCACAACATCAAAATCCTGACGAACAGCGAGGTAACCGCTGTCGAGGGCGAGGCGGGCAATTTCAGGGTCAGGGTCGTGAAGCATCCTCGCTACGTTGACCTCGCCAAATGCAATGGCTGCGGCGAGTGTGTCACTGTCTGTCCCATCTCGCGTCCTGACGCCTATAATGAAAATTTAAACACGCGCAAGGCAATCTATCGCGAGTTTGCGCAGGCAATTCCAAACGTCTTTGCCATTGAGAAAGCCGGCTGTTCTCCCTGCAAGAACGCATGTCCCATCGAGACCTCAGCACAGGGTTACATTGCCCTGATTCGCGAGGGACGATACGAGGAGGCATACCGCCTTATCAGAAAGGTGAATCCCCTGCCCGGCATCTGCGGTCGCGTTTGCCATCATCCGTGCGAGGATGACTGCAAGCGCGGCGAGCTGGATGAGCCTGTTTCCATCGCTTCACTCAAGCGATTCGTGGTGGACTGGGCGAGGCGAAACAACATTGCGCCAATCAAACCTGAGACGATTCAAAAGAAGGATAAGAAGGTCGCAATCATCGGCTCCGGACCGGCGGGTCTTGCCGCGGCGCATGACCTCGCACTCGAAGGTTATGACGTCACCATATATGAGGCGCTCCCCCGCGCTGGCGGTATGCTTGGCATGGGCATTCCTGATTATCGTCTCCCGCAGGACGTGCTTGACTTCGAAATCAGGGAAATCCTGAGTCTCGGCGTTAATCTGAAACTGAACGCGCCAGTTGGAAATGGCACTGCACTCGCAGATTTGCGACGCGGGCATGACGCCGTCTTTATCTCAGTTGGGGCACAAATGGGCAAGGCGCTTGACATCTCCGGTGAAGACCTTGCGGGTTACATCCATGCCGTGGATTTTCTGCGCAGGGCAAATCTGAAGGAGCCGGTAACGCTCGGCAGACGCGTCGGCGTCATTGGCGGGGGCAATGCGGCGATTGATGCGGCGCGAACTGCGCTCCGCCTCGGGGCGGAAGAGGTGACGATTCTTTACCGCAGAACGCGTAATGAAATGCCGGCAAATCATCAGGAAGTTGATGCCGCCCTTGAGGAGGGCGTGAAGATAGAATTTCTTGTGGCGCCGGTCTGCATTTTGGGTGAGATTGGCAACGTGACCGGCGTGGAATGTCAGCGGATGGAGCTGGGCGAGCCTGACGCCTCAGGACGCCGACGCCCCGTTCCCATCAAAGGCAGTGAATTTGTGATTCCGCTGGATGTTGTGATTCCTGCAATCAGCCAGTCGGTGGACTTCAATTTTTCGGGTGGTGAAGGATTGCTAAAGACCAGTCGCTGGGGCACAATTGAGACCGACGCCTGCATGCGCACGAATATCGAGGGCGTCTTCGCTGGCGGGGATGCGGTCAGCGGTCCCGACACGGTTATCACAGCCATTGCGTCGGGCAAGAAGGCGGCAAGTTTCATTAACAGGTATCTCACCTGCCAACCGATGGAACCTGAGCCGGAGGTAAAACGAACCATCGCCGAACCGGATATGAAAGTGGAATCTGCACCCCGTGTCCGGATGCCCGCCCTTGACCCGAAAGTGCGCATCATGGGTTTTGATGAAGTTGAACTGGGATTCACAGAGGAGGAAGCGCAAGCGGAAGCCACCCGATGTCTCCAGTGCGGCGTGTGCAGTGAATGCTATGCCTGCATTGATACCTGCAAGCCGGGCGCCATCAATCATACCATGTTGGATGAATATGAAGAGCTCGACGTTGGCGCCGTCATTCTCGCCCCGGGCTTTGATGAATTTGAGGCGAAGAAACTGGAGCAATATGGCTATGGCAGATTCAAAAACGTCGTAACGAGTATCGAGTTTGAGCGCATCCTTGGAGCGACAGGACCTTTTGAGGGACACATTTTACGCCCCTCTGACAGAAAAACGCCGGGGAAAATCGCCTTCCTTCAATGCGTCGGTTCACGTGACACATCGTGCGGAAAAGACTATTGTTCCTCCGTGTGCTGTATGTATGCCACGAAGGAGGCGGTCATTGCGAAGGAGCATCAGCCCGGACTTGAAACCGCAATTTTCTTCATGGACATGCGATGTTATGGCAAGGGCTTTGACCGATACTATGAGCGCGCAGAGAACGAATACGGTGTGCGCTTTGTCCGCTCACGCATCTCCGGCATTGAGGAAGAATCAGGGACAAATAATCTGGTCTTGAAATACGAAAGCGAGGATGGCATCCTGCACTCGGAGGAGTTTGACCTGATTGTGCTTTCGGTGGGACTATCGCCTCCGAAAGATGCGGAGAATCTCGCAAAAATTCTTGACATTCGCCGCAATCATTACGGCTTTGGCGAAACGCTGGAATTTCATCCGCTTGAAACGAGCCGCAGTGGGATTTTTGTTGCGGGCGCATTTGCAGGACCAAAGGACGTGCCGGAGACGGTAATGCAAGCCTCCGGAGCGGCTGTCTGCGCCGGTCGCCTACTTGCATCCGCACGTGGAACATGCACCTCAGAAAAGACCTATCCACCAGAACAGGACGTCAGTGGTGATGCGCCGCGCATCGGCGTTTTTATCTGCAATTGCGGAATCAACATCGGCGGCGTGGTGAATGTCCCCGCGGTAACAAAATATGCGTCCACGCTACCAAACGCGGTTTACACTGGAGAGAACCTCTTCACCTGTGCACAGGATACCCAAGAAAACATTTGCAAAGTTATCAAAGAACATGGTTTGAACCGTATAGTGGTTGCGTCATGCTCGCCGAGGACGCACGAGCCTCTTTTTCAGGAGACGCTCAGGCAGGCGGGTCTGAATCCGTATCTCTTTGAGATGGCAAACATCCGCGACCAGTGTTCCTGGGTACACATGAACCAGCCGCTCGAGGCAACGGAAAAGGCAAAAGACCTTGTGCGCATGGCGGTGCGGAAGGCGGCTTATCTCACGCCGCTTGTGCGCTTGAAGACTCCCGTCACAAGGGCGGCGCTGGTGATTGGCGGCGGCATCTCAGGCATGACGGCGGCGCTTTCACTCGCGGAGCAAAATTTCAGTGTGGCGATTGTGGAAAAGGAGTATCAACTCGGAGGCAACATGCGCCACATTCATTATACCCTGCAGGGCGGCGATACGAAAAAATTCCTTGAGGATACCATTTCACGAGTCAATGCGGATGAAAACATCCGTGTCATAACGTCGGCGCGGGTGAAGGCGGTGGAAGGTTACATTGGCAACTTCAAGAGCACAATTGCAGAAGGGGATGGTGCTGAGGAAATTTTTGAACATGGCGTGGTCATTGTGGCGACAGGGGCAAATGAAAAAACGCCTACCGAGTATCATTACGGCGAAAGCGACTGCATCGTAACCCAGCGGGAACTGGAGGAGCGCCTTGTATCTCATAATCTCAGCGATGCCGGCACATTCGTCATGATACAGTGCGTCGGTTCACGTGATGATGAGAGACCATACTGCAGTCGTGTATGTTGCAATGAGGCGGTAAAAAATGCCCTCCGCATAAAAAAGGAAAAACCGGACGCCACGGTCTTCGTTCTCTATCGCGACGTTCGCACCTATGGTTTTCATGAACCTTTTTATACGGAGGCGAGGGAAAAAGGCGTCATCTTCCTCCGTTATGAGCCGGAAACGAAGCCCGATGTGCGCATTAACAGTGATGGACATCTTGAGGTGGAGGTGCATGATTTTATACTTCAGAGGGACATCATCATCCCTGCCGACCTTGTCATCCTCAGCATGGCTACGGTTCCGAATCCTGACAATGCGGAACTGGCGCAGATGCTCAAAGTTCCCCTCTCGGAGGACGGCTTCTTTCTTGAGGCGCATATGAAACTGCGTCCGGTGGACTTCGCTACTGACGGAATTTTCCTCTGCGGTATGGCGCATGCGCCGAAGCTCATTGACGAGGCAATTGCGCAGGGCGAGGCGGCGGCGGCGCGGGCGGCAGTTGTGCTGTCCCACGACGAGATTGAAACTCAGGGGCAGGTCTCAAACATCAATCCTGCACTCTGCCAGGCGTGCGGCGTCTGCATCGAGATGTGTCCCTATAATGCCATCGACATGGATGAAGAAAAGAATGTTGCAGTGGTGAATGCCACATTATGCAAGGGGTGCGGTATATGCGCATCTTCATGCCGATGTGGCGCGCCGGATGTGGGTGGATTCACTAATGTCGAGATACTGGCGCAGGTGGAAGCGCTATGAATTTGAGAATCTGAGAATTGGAGAATTTGAGAATTGAAAGAGACTGGACAAACATTTGAGCCGAAGATTGTGGCTTTCCTGTGCAACTGGTGCAGTTATGCAGGCGCTGACCTTGCAGGCATCGGACGCTATCAGTATCCTCCGAACGTTCGGGTGATTCGTGTGCCATGCAGTGGGCGGGTGGACCCGCTTCACATTCTGAAAGCGCTTCAAAATGGGGCGGATGGCGTCCTTGTTTCGGGCTGTCACCCGGGGGATTGCCATTATCTTGAGGGGAATTATTTTGCACGGCGCAAGTTTGCGGTGCTTAAAAATATGCTGGAATTTATCGGGCTTGAGGAAGGGCGCGTCCAGTTTTCGTGGGTTTCGGCGGCAGAGGGTGAAAGGTTCTCACAGGTGATAAAAGAGGTAACCGAGTCAATCAAAAGACTCGGTCCCGCAAAAAAGCTGGTGAAATCGCTCGATATACCGAATGAGATTTTGAGTGAGATATGCGGCGAGGCGAAGGCATGATGGATTATCAGACTGAAATCCGAAGAAAGTCGGCGGAACTCCTGAAGAATAAGGAAGTGGCGATGGTGATTGGCTATGGTGCGGCATCACTTCCCAATCGCACCACGCCCATATTCATTGCGAAACCGGAGGAGGCGGACAAACTGGTATTCAACCAATTCTGCACAAATAACCTTTCCGTTTATCTCTTGCGGCTGAAAGAGATTGGCAGACTCGCAATTGTTGCAAAGCCGTGCGATGTCCGAACCATTGTCTGCCTCATTCAGGAAAAACAGATTGAGCGCCAGCAGGTGCATATCATCTCATTTGCGTGTCCGGGCGTGAAGGACAGTGATGGTAAACTCCCTTACGTTTGCGCCAATTGCCTTGTGACCAAACCTCCAATTTATGATACCCTCATCGGCGATGGCAGGGATGTCAAGCAGGCGGAAGACTTCGTTGACAATGTGAAGGAGTTTTTTTCCAGACTGCCACAGGAGCGATGGGAGATGTTCAAGGCGGAGATTGCAAAATGTATCCGCTGTTATGCCTGCCGGAATGCCTGCCCGATGTGCTACTGCAAGGAGTGTTTTGTAGAGCGTGCTTTGCCCCGCTGGATTGGTGAGGGAGCAGAATTGACAGATACAATGATTTTCCACATTGTTAGGGCGATTCACGTTGCGGGGCGATGTGGAGAATGCGGGGCGTGCGTCCGTGCCTGTCCTATGGGCGTTAACCTTGCTCCGATTGCGAAAAAGATTCAGGAAGACATGCTCAATCTATTCCAGCACCAGGCAGGACTTGACCCCGAGGCGCCTGCCGCGCTCTCAATGTTTGAACTCGATGACTATAACGATTTTATAAAGTGAGAACCATGAAAGAAAAAATACTCGCAAAAGAAAAGCTCACATCCTTTCTGGATGAACTCCTCAAAACTTACAGGGTCGTTGCGCCGGTCAGTTCGGGCAATTACAGTCTTTACCGCACGCTTGAACACGGGGATGACATTTGCCTTGATTATTTGCGTCCCATGAAATCGGCAAAGGAGATTTTCTTTCCACAGAACGAGCCACTCTTCTATTTCAACAAACGGACAAACAAGGTGGTTGAGCCGCCTGAGGGCGAAAAGTCAACCGTCCTCTTCGGCGTGACACCTTGCGACCTTGCAGGGATTGCCGCACAGGACCGAATTCTTTCATCGGGGACGTTCAAGGACTCATACTATGTGCGGCGGAGGAGCCAGAGCATCCTTATAGGCATTGCCTGTCCCATCCCCGGCGAAACCTGTTTTTGCAACGTCTTCGACATCGACCGCTTTGCCTCCGATATTACCGACCTTTTCTTCATCCCTCTTAAAGACCTCTATCTCATCAGGGTGAATACTGAGCAGGGGGAAAAACTTGTGGAAAATTTGCGGGAAGCCAAAGAGGCGGACTTGCGGGAGGCAGAGCGCCTTGCGGCTCAACCTGCGGAATTCAAAGAAGCAATTATGCCCCTTGCCCTCGAGGAGCTATCGCATTTATTGACGGAGGAATTTGAATCCCCAATATGGGACGACATTGCAAGAAAGTGCATCGGGTGCGCCGCATGTACGTTCGTGTGTCCCACCTGCCACTGCTTTGACATCACTGACGAAATGAGGAGAGATATTGGACTGCGCAGTCGCACATGGGATGGCTGTATGTTTCCCATGTTCACCCTGCACGCCTCCGGACATAATCCTCGCACGAACGCCACCCAGCGCATCCGCCAGCGCATCCTCCACAAATTCGCCTATTTCAAGGATAATCAGGGCATAATCTCCTGCACTGGTTGCGGACGCTGTGTGGAGGTTTGCCCTGTGAATGTGGACATTCGCCAGATATTGAAATATCTGAGCGAGACTTTGAAGGAAGCCACGAAGAAATGATTTGAGGAGCTAATCGGTGAGTGCAAATCCGACACGCAATACGCGCCTTGACGATGCGGCTTTGAAAAATCCTTACATGCCGCATTCGATGCGAATTGTTAAGATTACGGTGGAATCGTCGGCACGTGACACCCGCACATTTGAACTTGAATGGGTAAATCCTGAGGATGCGAAGGGATTTGAATACTTGCCCGGACAATTTGCGGAGCTCTCTGTCCTTGGCGCAGGCGAGGCGCCCATCTCCATCACCTCTTTCCCCGCCCAGCCGAACCTCCAGTTCTGCATCAAACGCATGGGCACCGTCACAACGGCGATTCATCATCTTAATGAAGGCGACATAATCGGCGTGCGGGGTCCCTATGGAAACACCTTTCCCCTTGATGCCTTCCGGGGAAAAAAGATTCTTTTCGTGGCTGGTGGAATCGGGCTTGCACCGCTCCGCTCCCTCATCAACTACATGCTGTATGAAAAGCATCGCTCCGACTACAAAGACATTACCATCATATACGGCGCGCGGTCTCACGGCGACCTGCTTTTTAAGTATGACCTTAAGGCATGGGCAGAACGTCCGGATGTCACATACCTTGAGACTGTTGACCGCGCCACAGACGGATATACAGGGCACGTCGGCTTTGTTCCGGCGCTCCTTGATGAGACGGCGCCGAAGCCCGATGACACCATTGCCGTCACCTGCGGTCCGCCAATTATGATAAAATTTGTGCTGAAGGGTCTGACCGCCCTTGGCTTTCCTCCGGAACGAATTGTCACAACCCTTGAGATGCGCATGAAATGTGGCATCGGCAAGTGCGGACGCTGTAACATTGGAAAATATTACGTCTGCGTGGATGGTCCCGTGTTCACATATGCGCAGATGTTGAAGATGCCGAAGGAATATTAATCACACAAAGTTATTTTTTTTGCCGTTTTGCAATCTTGCGACGGACAATACCAAAGGAGGCATGAGATGGCTGAAATCAAAGGTTACAAGATGCCAGACGACCTTTATTATCACAAGGAATTCTGCTGGGTGAGATTCGAGGGCGAGGAACTGGCACGGGTGGGACTTATAGATTTCGCCCAGTCCGAGGCGGGGGACATAACATACGTCGACCTCCCCTTTGAGGGCGACACCGTGCAGGCAAATGAGACCTGCGGAAAGGTGCAGTCTGCAAAATGGATAGGTAAGCTGATTGCGCCTCTCAGCGGTGAAATTGTCGAAATTAACTATGACCTTGAAGGTGATGCAACGCTCATCAACTCTGACTGCTACGGCAAGGGATGGATATTCACATTGCGCCCATCCAACGCCGATGCGGAAAAGGCGCAACTGATGAATGGTCAGCCCGCTCTTGATTGGCTGGAAAAGGCAATTGCGGAGGTTGAAAAAGGTAAGGCGGAAGGTAAAAGCTATGCTCAAGAATAAGACATTTGAAGGGGTTATGGGAAAAATTAAAAATCTGGTCGGAAGCGAATATTTCCGAGACACATACGAAGAGCGCCTCTGTTACTCCTACGATGCCACAATGGATGAGGCGATTCCCGATGCAATTGTTTTTCCCGGCTCTGCAGAGGAGATTGCGCAGATAATGGTCTTGGCGAACGAATGCAGGATGCCCGTCGTGCCTCGCGGGGCGGGGACAGGACTCTCCGGCGGAAGTGTCCCCGTCAAGGGCGGACTTGTCCTCTGCCTCTGTCGCCTGAATCACATCATCGAAATAAACCGCGATGATTTTTACACGGTTGTCGAGCCGGGCGTAATCACGCAGACGCTTAGCGACACCGTGACGAAGGCAGGTCTCATGTATCCACCCGACCCTTCCAGCATGAAGACGTCCACAATCGGTGGCAACGTGGCGGAGAATGCGGGAGGTCTGCGCGGGCTCAAATATGGTGTGACAAAGGACTATGTCATGGGCATGGAGGTCGTGACGCCCACCGGCGAGATTTTAAAAACCGGCACACACACGGTCAAGACGGCTACGGGCTACAACCTGACGCAACTCTTCACGGGAAGCGAAGGCACGCTCGGCATCATAACAAAGGTCACTCTGAAACTCATCCCGGCGCCGGAGCACAAGGAATCTGTCCTCGCCATCTTTGCCGACATGAATCAGGCGGCACAGACGGTTGCGGACGTTATCCGCGCCGGCGTCATGCCCGCCACTCTGGAATTTCTCGATAATATCACCATAAACGCCGTGGAGGATTTCAAGCAAATCGGACTTCCGCGCGATGCCGGCGCCATTCTTCTTATTGAGACCGATGGCGTGAAGGAGGCGGCGGTGAAGGAGATTTCACGCGTGGAGGAAATCTGCAGGAAAAACGGTGCGCGGAGTTTGAACAAGGCAAAGGACGAAAAAGAACGTGATGCGCTCTGGCAGGCACGCCGCTCCGCCCTATCAGCCCTTGCACGCGTGCGTCCTACAACCATCCTTGAAGATGCCACCGTCCCTCGCAGCAGGGTCCCGGACATGGTGCGCGGAGTCAATGCCATAGCGCAGAAATACAATATCAGAATCGGCAACTTCGGACATGCGGGCGATGGAAATCTCCACCCCACCATCCTGACCGATGAACGCGACAGAAAGGAATTCGCCCGCGTGGAAAAGGCAATAGAGGAGATTTTTGACCTTGCGCTTGAACTGGGCGGGACAATCTCCGGAGAGCACGGCATCGGCTCCACCAAGGCGCGCTTCATGCCAAAAGAGGTGGGCGATGTCGGGGTCAGTGTCATGCGTGCCCTCAAATATGCGCTCGACCCGAATAATATCCTGAACCCCGGAAAGATGTTTGTGCAATGAATATACTTCACCACAGAGTCACAGAGGATAATAAGAAATAAAAACATTATATAATTCTCTGTGCTCTCTGTGACTCTGTGGTAAATCTTATAAATTCCGTTCTGAGGTAACCTTGATGAGTTTCATCCCTGAGCGCGAAGAAGACGTTATCCGTTGCATGAAATGCGGCAATTGTCAGAATACTTGCCCCGTCTATACCATCACCATGATGGAGTCCAGGGTGGCGCGGGGACGAATCCGTCTCATCAAGGCAGTGATGAAGGGCGAACTTGAACTCACCGATGCCGTGCAGGAATCGCTTCTCACCTGCCTGCAATGCGATGCCTGCCGCGTGACCTGTCCGCCGGGCGTGCCTGTGAACGACCTCATACTTGAGGCAAAGGCGGCAATGTTCAAAAAAGGAAAGGCATTGCCGGAAAACACAGACCGCATCCGCTTAAGCATCAAAGAGCAGTCCAATCCTTTCAGTCAGCAAAAAGCGGAACGTGGCGCATGGCTGACGCCAGAATTGAAAAACCCCCACCCCGCAAAATATTGCCTCCACGCAGGCTGTGCCATCTCATACGCCCAGAGCCGAATCGGCAAGGCGGTCATTCGCATCCTTCAGCAGGCGGGCGTGGACTTTACCCTTCTCGGCGACAGTGAGGAATGCTGTGGCGACCCGCTCATAAGAATGGGCGACATGGCGCAGGCGGAAGAACTCATGGCGCGCAACAAGGCGGCATGGAAAAAACTCGGCGTGGAATATGTGGTCACGCCATGCGCGGGCTGTTTCAAGGCGCTGAAGGAGCATTACGCCGATTCCGTCACGCCCCTCCATGTGACTCAGCTCTTTACGCAACTCATAAAGGACGGAAAACTGAAGTTTACAAAACCGCTCTCTAAAAAGGTTATATATTTTGACGGATGCGACATCGGACGCCACAGCGGGGTATATGAGGAGCC